>Ga0315909_10000668_pt1 | contig 46091 bp, 40 predicted proteins | sample LakEriMetagenome_11_FD_203527 | JGI IMG/M metagenome (GOLD analysis project Ga0315909, IMG submission 203527) | Freshwater fungal communities from buoy surface, Lake Erie, Ohio, United States - Buoy 2 MA125 | ecosystem: Environmental > Aquatic > Freshwater > Lake | place: USA: Lake Erie, Ohio... | reverse complement strand
CACTTAGTGTATTTGGTCCGAATTGAATAGACACTTTCCATCCGTTGGTAAATGTCAGTTCAAACCCACTGTAATTATCTTGATTAATATGTAACATATTATATTCCTATTAGTTGGTGTCTACCCATAAGTCAAATGTTGCAGGACTTACAGGTGCCGTAGTACCCACTGTAATTTTAAGTGTTGCTGGGTCAAATGTTGCGGTAGATGAAGTTCCTGATGTTCCCGATGACCCTGTTATACCAGACGTACCAGATGAACCTCTGGTACCAGAACTTCCCGATGTTCCACTACTACCCGATGTACCTGAGGAACCCGTATTACCAGATGTACCAGATGAACCTGTATTACCGGATGTACCAGAACTTCCTGTAGACCCGGAGGTACCAGATGAACCAGTACTTCCCGATGTACCAGATGAACCTGTATTACCAGACGTTCCGGATGACCCATTATTACCACTAGTACCACTACTACCAGTAGACCCACTTGTTCCAGAGGAACCTGTGTTACCTGATGTTCCGGAACTACCTGTTACACCCGATGTACCACTGCTACCCGTAGAACCCGATGTACCAGATGACCCATTTTGACCAGATGTACCAGAACTACCAGCGGTACCAGATGACCCACTGGTACCGCTTGAACCAGAGGTACCACTACTACCTGATGTACCCGAGGAACCTGTACTACCACTTGTACCTGAACTACCAGTACTTCCCGATGTTCCTGAGGAACCAGTGTTACCACTTGTACCAGAACTACCTGTGTTTCCTGATGTTCCACTACTACCGGCGGAGCCAGAGGTTCCTGAACTTCCTGTTAGCCCCGATGTGCCACTACTACCTGTTGAGCCGGATGTACCTGAACTTCCCGTACTTCCACTTGTACCACTACTTCCCGTACTACCAGATGTTCCGGATGAGCCAGTATTACCACTAGTACCGCTGGAACCATTGACGCCAGAAGTACCCGACGAACCAGAAGTTCCGGATGACCCTGTATTACCACTTGTACCAGAACTACCTGTGTTTCCTGATGTTCCACTACTCCCCGCAGAACCTGATGTACCTGAACTTCCCGTTAACCCCGACGTACCACTACTTCCGGTAGAACCAGATGTTCCTGAACTTCCTGTACTACCACTGGTACCACTACTGCCTGTACTTCCTGACGTACCCGATGAACCAGTAGAACCAGATGTTCCACTTGAACCACTATTTCCAGAAGTACCAGAACTTCCACTATTTCCTGATGTTCCGGACGAACCTGCTTGACCCGGTACACCACCTACGTTAATTTGCCAATCTGTATATGGCCCGCCACTACCATATGTGGTAGTGACATTAATTACTAATTCGTTTGTTCCGTCGTTATAACTGACAACGGTTCCTTCCATTCTTGTTGAATAATCTGCAGCACGAGCGGCAATTGCGGTCTGACCGTTTGTATATGCTAACCCGTCATTATCAACCGTAAACGTTTTGTTACCCGTTCCTATCGATAGCGAAGTAGATGAAGTAGTTGCGTATATATCACCGTTCAGTCCAGATGTACCGCTGGTTCCAGATGAACCCGTATTACCACTAGTACCTGAACTACCTGTTTGTCCTGAAGTACCAGAACTTCCTGAAGTACCCGATGAGCCGGTAGAACCGGATGTTCCACTACTACCAGATACACCCGATGTACCTGAACTTCCATTCTGTCCAGACGTACCGGAAGAACCCGTGTTACCTGATGTACCAGAACTACCCGTGAGTCCTGCAGTACCAGACGACCCAGATGTACCTGAACTTCCACTACTACCAGATACTCCAGAAGTACCAGAACTTCCTGTTAAACCTGATGTACCACTACTACCCGTAGACCCACTTGTTCCAGAGGAGCCGGTGTTACCTGATGTTCCCGATGAACCTGTGTTTCCAGATGTACCAGAACTACCTGTAGAACCCGATGTTCCCGATGAACCAGTGTTTCCTGATGTTCCCGATGAACCAGTGTTTCCTGATGTTCCTGATGAGCCCGTGTTACCTGATGTACCCGACGAGCCCGTGTTTCCGCTAGTACCAGAAGAGCCAGTTATACCAGACGTACCCGATGACCCGGTTATACCAGATGTTCCACTGCTTCCTGTTTGACCCGATGTACCTGAACTTCCAGAGTTTCCACTAGTTCCTGAAGAGCCTTGCGTACCTGATGAACCTGCTGTACCAGACGACCCCGCAGTTCCACTACTTCCGTTCTGACCAGAAGTACCAGAAGAACCAGTGTTTCCACTTGTTCCGGATGAACCAGTGTTTCCAGAAGTTCCAGAACTACCAGTAGAACCCGATGTTCCCGAGCTACCATTATTTCCTGATGTACCTGAACTTCCTGATGTTCCACTTGAACCTCTAGTTCCGGATGACCCCGATGTTCCAGATGACCCTGTTGAGCCGGATGTTCCTGATGAACCAGAACTACCACTCGTACCCGATGACCCACTTTGACCTGATGTACCAGAACTTCCATTCTGTCCGCTAGTCCCTGAACTTCCTGCCGACCCGGCCGTACCCGATGACCCCGTTTGGCCCGATGTACCTGAACTACCTGCCGTACCACTTCCACCCGCACTTGCATTTAAGGCGTATGAAGCAGTAACCGCATTTTGTGCCCAACTTGCGGTACCAAAATATCCTGCTGACGCGGTAAACCCCGTCGCAGTTATTGTATTCACGGCAATTATATTACTAGCGTATATGTTTTGTTTTACACCCAATCCACCGGAAACAATTAACGCACCAGAACCAGTATTTGCTGCGGTGGTTGTATTTGCTATTATAATAGCATTTGTCGTTGTTGCACCTAAATCTGTTACATCTTGTAAATCTTGTAATGTTGGACCTGGGTCAAATGTTGGGTCTGATTGAAGTACCCACGACCCCACGGATTGACTAACATAATAAATATATGTTTTACCTGTGGTATCATCGTACCACAAAGACCCTGTAGTTGGATTACTTGGAGCACTTCCACTAATAATTACGTCTGCACTAGTTCCACTAGTACCGGCACTTCCATTCTGCCCAGAAGTGCCAGAAGAACCATTATTACCCGAAGTACCGTTTGAACCATTTATACCAGAAGTACCAGAACTGCCAGTAACTCCACTGGTACCCGATGAGCCAGAACTACCTGATGTTCCTGACGAGCCTGTAGTCCCACTTGAACCGGTTGCCCCCGATGTTCCTGATGAACCAGTATTTCCCGATGTTCCTGATGAACCACTAGAACCTGTCGTACCTGATGTACCAGAAGAGCCACTATTACCGCTTGTACCAGAACTACCAGCAATTCCACTGGTACCCGATGTACCTGAGGGAGTAATTGCATACGAGGCAGATACCGCGTTAATAGACCAACTACTTGTACCAAACAACGACCCGGTAATTCCTTCTGTGACGTTAATTGAACCACTAAATATTGCTGGTCCTATATTTGTAAGAGTAGATGAACCTGATACAATAAGTGAACCTGTGATTATCTGGTTACCGACAAATGTGTTTGACCCCGTGGTGGCAAATATATTATAGTTTATTACTTGTACAGAAGACGATACCAATCCATTCGGTTTATTTGATATGTCATCCCATGTACTTGCTGCGCCACTAACATATGATGCAGTTAATGCAAAACTTGCATATGAAGCAGAATCAATTGAGCCTGATAATGATAATGCCGTTAATGCGTATGATGCGGTGTTTGCAATGTTTGCAAAATCTGCGTATGTGTTAAACGACCCCGTACGCAATGTTGTAACGGAGTTTGGAGTTATATTTACATTGTACTGGTCACTATCAAGAATTTTTACGGAGATGTTTGGTACATCTACCGTTAAGTTTTCATCGTTTGCTTCTCGTATAATGACTCGGATGTTCGGTACTCCTGGAACCAAGGTCATTTATTATCTCGTTGCTGTTGGACGAACGACAAAATATCCTTCAAGGACACGACGAGTAATAGAACCACTCGTCATATTAATATCGTATACGTATTTTCTTTGACTAAAAGTTACGGTTTGTGCGGGACTTAATTCTACGTAAAAACTTCCAGATGTTTGTGGAGTAATTTTTGTAATAGTAAATGCGGCGGCAACTTCGTCTGTAGTAAAGTTTTCACGGACTTGTCCAGTAAAAGAATAATTTGTAATATCTAAATATCCACCAGTATCCGCATTTTCAACAGTCGCTAATACCTTGAAAGTTTCCCCTTGACCAATATTAAATTCAGTGATTTCTGCCATAAGTTATCTCGGAAAAATATACCTTACTATAAGTATCAGAAAGTATCGGTATATAACAAAAAACCCCACGGTTGACCGTGAGGTTTTTATATTTTACTACACTATTAGTAGTTGAGGATGCAATAGTCTGGTTGGATTGTCATCGTAATTCCGATTGGGTCGTCCTTATCCCATGTCAACTCACCAAATTCAACTTTAGTGATTTGTGCACCCTTAAGAATCCATTCTTCAACCTTGTCACCAACTGGACCTAATACGTTAATGGTAATATCTTTCTTGTAGAATTCTGCATATCCGTCACGACCTGTAACTGATTCGTGGTGAAGACGAACCCATTCCATTACTGCTTGTGCTGCGGATGGAACTACAGGGTCATATAGTTCTACCGTTACAACACCCCAAACACTACGACCTTTTACATACCGTTGTAGGTTGATATGATTCAATGATTTAGCATCTTGAGTCAATACTGGACGATTTGTGGCGCGAATAACATACGCAGGTATACCTTCAATATACATGACATATCTATTTTGTGTTTTTGGTTCAAACGCAGTAAAGAACAGTTCTTGTTCGTTGACCAGTTGTGGCATATTACTCTCCAAACATAATTTGAGATTTTATATAAATAGTCTTTTATTAAAAAATAACCAGATTTGACACCACCTAATTAGATGGTGTCAAATGTTGCGCCCGTTGGAAGAATGTTGAAATCAAGCTTGATAAATTCTGCGGTACGGGTTGGTTGGAGATAAATTGCTCCAGCCAAGATATTACGGTCAATAATATCTGGTGTGTTATTTGATTCATCCATGACAACACGGAATGCGGTTAATCCTGAATTTTGTTGAATACTTGCTAAATATGGATTGACAATGTTCAAGAAACGATTACGTGTTGCTTCAGTATTTTGTTCAAAGACCAAGTAACGTGCTGAACTTGCGATGAATTTCTTAACTGTGATAAGAAGACGACGAACGTTCACACGGTCAAGTGCTGATGACCGACGTTGTAATGTCTTTTGTCCCCAGACGCAGATACCTTGTCCTGGAAACTGTGCAATTGGATTAACTTTACTTTCGTATAGTGTATCACGTTCCATTTGTGTTAATCTAGTCTTAACACCCACTGCACCCGGAATACCACCACGATTCAATCCTGCCGGTGCAAACCATTCTGCACCAACGTTATCACTGTATGCATACACCTCTGGAAGAACAACTGATGGTGGTGCCCAGATAAATGTTTGTGTATTTGTGTCTTGAATACGTACCCATGGATAGTATGTTGCCGCATAGTTTGTATCTAAAGTACGTGCCGTACTAGCAACTGTTGATATTGATGCGTTTAACGTGTCCATATCCATGATATAGAAGCAGTCTCCACGACTTTCACATAAATCAATTGCATATTGTGCAATATAGGAATGTTGTGAATATAGTACACCAGGTATCACCAAAAGATTCATGTCAACACTATCTGGATTAGATAGGGTTCTTAGGGCTCTCTTATATTCTGCCGAACCAGATGATAACGCACTTGATAAATTAAATCCTTGTGTATTTGTGTTTGTTATTGCTGGACCCATGGCTATTTGTCTGGCCGGGTTAAGTCCACTGAATCCACCTTGGAATGGTACCGCAAAACTACGATATCTTGCTGCCGTACTTGTGGTATCTTCCAACGATAGACGGTTGCCTGCGTATTCCGTTGCACCAAGACTAGATGTAAGATTGAATGCACTTCCGACTGTTAAGGAAGTACTTGCTACAGGAGCAAGTAACGAACGTGCAGTTCTACTGGTAAAATCAAACCCATAATATGTTGCATCTGGACCAGTTGCCGTAGTGGTATACCCACGAGCTCCCGTACTTGGGTCGGTGTATCTACTAATATTGTATGATGCCGAAGTCAACTGTGATTGCGAACTAGAAACAGAAGAGAACAGTGCAGCAAATCCAAACGGCACAGCGGTAGTTGGAGCAACATCTGGCGCCATTTCTACTCTAATTAAACGTGATACATTAGGGAAGTCACCTTCGTAATAAGTTTCACCTGTTTCACTATTATATGTTGGTTCACTATTACCAATTCTTCTTGCAATATAGTTTGGACTTGATGGGTCTAGTGTTAATGGTGGTACAGTAAAATCTCCACCTGTTACAACTGTTGCATTGTTTGTTTTGTCGTCATATTCACATACTTGTAATCCGAACGTACCATATTCACTTAATCCATCTATATTTTTTTGAACATTCGTGATGAGAATTTTATATCTTGTGTTTGCCTTTTCACCATCATTAATCGTATGAATCTTAAACAGATTTTTAGTTTCACCTGCGATTGGTTGTGATTGAATCCACGGAGTACTACCGTTACTGTATTCAACCCCAGTAAAGTTTATACTTGCCGTTACTGCGTACAATTGATTAGTTGGTGATGTGTAGCTTCCTGCTTGTTCAAGTGCATTTGGGAATACTGCATAAGTGTATATCGGTGAATTTGGGTTATTTACTGCTGTGCCAAACACCGTTCCTACATAATTAGGATTACCAGAATTATCAACAAAATTTATTCCACTTTGTGAAATATGTGGTCCACTTGCATTTGAACTACTGATTAAGATACTGAAACTACCTGTGTTACCGCCCACACTTACACTTGCAATTCCACTACCCAAACTACCAGAAGTGGTTGGGTGAAGTAGTGCTAACAATTTTAGTCCAGCAGAACCACTGGTGTATAAGTATACGCCTTTGCTATTATAGCCACTCAAACCTAGAACACGAACAACCGTAGCACTACCTGCTTCCTGCAAGTAGTTTTGTACAGTATATCCTACGTAAGAATTTGCATCGGGAACACCGAACGTTGTTTCAAATTGTTGTTGACCTTGTACAACTACAGGAACGAATGCTGGTCCATCTGGTGTTGGACCCACAAATGCGGCACCAATTTCAGCCACACCTTGTGCGAGGAATGATTGGTCACGTTCTTGCGTAAAAACGCCAGGTGACACGATTCTTTCTGCCATACGGTATTCTCCAAACTAAATTTGTTATCTTTCTGATGTAAACTCACCTGTTTCAAAATTAATTGAACCAGTTCCATACTTTTTAGATAACCTATTAACTAATTGTTGTTCTTCTTCTAAAAGAGATTTAAAAGTCTTTAAATGTTGCTCACCCTTTTTCTTTAGTTCTACGATATCTTCTTGAAGTAACTCAATTTGTAGATTAACTTGACCCGACTCTGTTACCGTATTGGTCAACTTAATCCGTAGATTTTTAATCTCTTCCAATTCTTCTTTGGTAATATCTGTCATAAAATAACCTCATTTTGTGTGTAATACAACTCGTATTATAAATATCTGTTTTTTTATGTAAACATCAATTATTATACGTCACGTATACCGAAAACAGAATATTGTGTATAGGAATTACCTGCATACACCTTTATCCAATCTGTATTACTTCCTATTTGCGTAGGTACATTTCTATCTGTATAATCCCCCAATCCAAGACGACCACCAAATGTCCCCGTCGGGTCATTATTGTATCCCCATGACCATAGTGTACCATTTGTTTTTATACCAAATGACGCATAATTAGCGGCGCCGGCATATGTCCATGTATCTGACCCTACTTGGGTAAAGACATCTCTATCAGTCGTATCTCCCAATCCTAATTGACCTTCTAGGTTATATCCGGTTGCCCACAAAGTACCATCGGTTTTCAATGCAAGTGTGTGAGAGGAACCAACTTGAACAAGTGACCAATTGGTATCAGACCCAACTTGTGTAAATGAGGTAACATCACTACCTATTGTTGGTGCCCCCAATCCCATATTTGGTTTTAATCCACCTCCTCCTGCTGCCCACAAAGTACCATTAGTTTTAATAGCCATAGTATAGCCACCAGCAGAACTTACCATATCCCAGTTAGTGTCAGACCCTACCTGTGTTAATACACTTCTATCCGTATTATCTCCCACCGCCAACTGACCTTCTATGTTTAGTCCTGTGGCCCATAACGTTCCATTGGATTTAATTGCCATGAAAACACTATCACCTGCAAATATTTTTGACCAGTTGGAGTCACTACCGATTTGTGTCAATACATTTCTATCAGTAGTATCTCCCAATCCTAACTGACCATACTCATTTCTTCCCGTAGTCCACATAGTGCCATCCGAACGAAGGGCAACAAAGAATCTTTCACCAACAGCTATTTTAGACCACGTATATCCAGTACCTATTTGAGTCGGTGTGTTTGAACCACTTACTGATGGACCCAATCCTATTAATCCCACTATCGGTGACGGGGTGAAATCTGGTAGTATATTATCACCCCATACCCACAACGTACCATCCGAGCGTAATGCTACTGTAGAATTAATCTGTGGCTGTACATCCGTCCACGTTGCATTTGAACCTACCTGTGCGGGTGATGTTGTATTAACTGTGAATGCTCCGATGCCTAAATTATCGTATGCATCTGGATATCTGAGATATCCATCCCATCCACCCCATGCATATAATTCTCCTTGTGGTGTCTGTGGGTCTTGGATGGTGACAATCGGAGAAAATGCTCGACCAAGTCCCAAGCTAACATCAGCTTGTTTAATTACGTATAGTTGTATTGTTTCTGACGAATCGGTTATTCCATCTGATACTACAGTTAAGGTAACGGTAGCGGTTGCCGGACCCAATGTAGAACTACTTAAAATTACTGAGCCCGAGTCTACACCTCCCACAAAATCGGCAGAAGTTGATGTCCCTATATTATTCCACTCTATAGGCGTTCCATCGTTAATATATCCTGTACCCCGTATAGTAAAAGTGACCGACTCACCTTCAAAAACAGTTGTTTTGTCTGCGGTAACGTATAACGTACCAACTTTTAGATATCCATCGTCTATGGTAGATGTTCCGTCACCGTTATCTATCTCATTGAATGTTACAATTTTCTTAACACCATATCGTTTCTTGGTTATACGTCCTCTGTTCCCACCTTGGTCTAGTTGTGATTCCGGTAAGAGATATGCAAATACATTCATGTCAAATTGTGTTCTGACTACTCTATCTCCTGATACCGGCAATTCTGTAATCGGTTCAAAAGAATCAATCATTGTTCTAAACTTATATTGATTACGTTCCCCCCAGAACTCATCACTTTCAAATGATATATTTTCAATCACAGAATTCATTTGTTCCATGTATTCTGTCCATACCATACATCTGTAAGTTAGATTGTAATAATCGGGAACGGCGGTAGTGTTATAATATTCACGCGAGGGTGTTATATTATTTACTACACTAAATCTGTCGTATGGAGTTCTTCTATTCCAACCAGTAATGAAACTTCTGTCATAGTATTTATTAACTGCTGAATTTATACCAGCTTTTTTCATCGCTGTTCTACGTAACATAATAACAGGTAATTGTATCTTCCCTATAGAATCTCTTATAATTCCATCAGTTTGAGCACTTTTCCAACGTTCTGGATTACCGTAAATTACAGGAACTTTTACTTGTGTTCCATTTTGTGTAATAATCGGTTTTATTCTGTCTGACATATACCTTAATATGGTATTGTCTACCGTGTATAATGTTACTTTTATAGTAGGAGAATCTTCTTGCTGCGTATCATCTGCTCTATTTTGAAGTCTAGGAACTTGTTGATTATCATTTACAACCTTTACAGGTTCTTTATATTCTGGATTAAATGTCATACTTGCGCCTCTTCAATATCAATACTGGTACGACGAGTTAAATGTGATGCACAAATAATTGCTGTATTGAATCCTGGTTTACCCGCAATTAATTGTGTTTCCGTCATATTATTTATTTCGTAATAATGATTATTGTATCCTATAATGTCACCAATTTCGGGATAGACATTTACTTCTTGTAGCATTCTACGTGCAAATCTAAAATCTACTCTTTGTTGTTGTTCTAGTCCAAAACCATCACCGGATGTGACTATGTTCTTATTATAGTTAACCACCGCATTCACCTTTACAGGAGTATATCGTGGTTTTGAGACACTCTCTCCATATAAATTAATTTTTACAGAATCTAACACTATTTTGTATAACACCACTCCAACGTCCATCGTTTCGTCAATCATTTCACGGGTGATGTGTTGTATAAACTCGTAATCTCTCTGAGTTACAAATCTTGGCATTTAGTTAACCCACGTAAATAAGTGTAGGAATATTTGCTAACATCTTCTGCATATTTTCAGAATTTTCCATCTGTTTTTGCATTTGTGCACGATGACCGGTTTGCTCAAGAGTATCTCTAAGTTCCTTGATTAACATCATTTTTTCATCTGTACCTTCTTTTCGTAAAGTATTTCCGTCTAAACGAATTTGTCCATCTGGGTACGGAATATTATCAAATTTAGAACGGATGATTCCTAATAATTCCTTAGCAAGTGCCAATGTATATTTGAATATCCATGTTTTTGACATATCATTTATTTTTGAATATGTGATATAGTCATATGGGACATTTGAAAAGTCGCTGATAATATTACTACCCGATTGGTATAACCCATTTTTTTTGTCATCGACTACCATATAATCAAACCAAATAACTTTACTTTCTTTAAATATTGGAGTGAATCTAACAACATTATTAGATACTTCAAATCCATATTGACTCTTACGAATCATGTCATTGACTTCAATTGCTTGAATACGAAGGAGGTCTTCGTATGCCGGCATCATCACGAAGGTAACTGGTGGTGAGTATCCGTCAAATCCAAACTCACTCATCAAATTGGTTAATCCAAGACCAGTTGTTGCAAATGGGTCATAGTAACGAGCAATAGCAGGTGGCATATAGTGATAGATACGACGAATTTCAATTGCTTTTCCACTTTCACTAACGTCAGCCCACAATGTTTTTAAATCGTAACTTTGTGTTCCTATGGAAGCAGATATGTAACCTTTTTTAACAGTAACGTTTCCACCGGACTGTGCTTCAGTACCATAATCACTTGCAATTTTGATTAGTTGGGGTATTGCAGACCCTACAATATTTTTTTGTGTTGCTGATATTGACGTTGATGCACCTTGTAGTGACATCATGTGCTCTCGTGCATTGAACTGATTAACTTGGTTACTATATACTGTTATTGCTTCTTCAAAACACGCATAAATTTGTTTATCTACTAGTTCAACTTCTACGACAGGATATCCTAACCGCCGCGCAACCCATTCGGCTGCTTTCGGTGCATCGGATTGGAATTCGGAATCAGTATCAAAAAATCCAAACGGAGTTACGCCGACTGGATTACTTGGTGACCCATCATAAAAAATTGGTTCTTGTGTTTCCATAATACTCTCTATTAAGGGACTAGTAATAAATAGTTTTATTAAATTATTAATTCATATTTTGACCGTAGAGAAATAAAAAGGGTGACCTTTCGGCCACCCAATTTATTCCCTGTTATGCTGCTCTCTCAGTCAGATTAGACGAGGTTGAGCTTGTCGATAAGAATCTTACCGAAGAATTCAGGACGTACAACCTTCTTAGCATAACGGGTCATCACGCCACGGCGTGGTGTGAAGTTCGTTGGGTCATAGACCAACGGTGTCATGATAAGTGGGATGTATGGAGCATATACTGCACCAGTTTCGAGGAAGTTATTTCCACGGAAGCCCATCAATACGATGTTTTCCTTCATGTATGGGTTCTTGTAGATGGTGAAACGGTTTTGGAATGAACCAACCTTGGTTACGCCACCTGCAAATTCCATCTTGTCACCATCAGTTCCAGCAAGGAAGCCTGGGATGGTTTCAAGGATTGTTGCAACGGTTGGTGAAACAACTGCGAAGTTTGCACCACCACGCATCGTTAATTGATGAATCTTGTTACTGACTTTTTGCATCTTCTGGCCAAGTGTTTGGAACCAGGTCATGTTAGTCCATGCTGTACCTTGGAATGAACCTGCTGCAAATGATGAACCGTTCCATACACTTCCGATTTCTGCTGACCAGTATTCGGTTGTGATACTTGGTGCTGCTGCAATTAACATATCAAGGATTTCAAGGTCAATTTCCGTTGAAATATAGTCACTCAACATTGAGGTGAGTTCTGCTTCTGCATCAATTGAGTGATATGCATTTAAATCTTGAGCAAGTTCTGGTGACCAGACTGCCTTCAACTTACGGGTCTTCGCAACGATTGTTTCTGACTTGAGTTCCAAATCAATTTGTGGAATTCCAATGTCGGTTACTGTACCGTTATCTTCGAAGTCACCACGTGCAGTGTCAACTGGTTGCTTGACATACGTTATCGTTTCAATTGTTGCATTTGCAGTTGTTTCTACGATGAATTCTACGTTACCAGTTGCTACGTTGAACTTGGTGAATTCTGGAACAACCTTTGTTCCGAAGTTCACACCTGAACCTGATGGTACGAATGTACGTACTGCAAGGAAGTCAGGGTTCGTGAATGCTGAACCAGTTACGGTGAACTTACGGTATGAACCAGTTGCTACGTAAGTTTGGTTGTAGTTAACATCTGAGAATGAAACTGATTGTGTTGTTGCTGCTGGTGAAACTGTTAATGTAGCGTCATTAATTGTGTAGCCAAATTGACCTGCACCATATAATCCACCTTCGTCTGTGTTACCGAATGATGAATATGCTGATGACAATCTGTTACCGTAAAGTGAGGTACCTGAGGTCTTTCCGTTTACCGTTGTGCCGTACTTGAAGTCCATGTAGAACACAAGTCCTGAAGGAAGGTTCATTGGTTGGACTGATACGAAATTCTTTGCTGCGATACTTCCGAAGACCTTACGGACTAATGGAAGTGCTACACCTGCCCATTGTTCACCTGAGGTGCCTGCTTGGTTGGTGTATGAGTTTTCTGAGAGAAGTTGTGAAGCTTGGTTTTCAAGCATGACTGCCATACCTTGCTTTTCTGCTCCCTTCAAGCCTTCAAGAAGACCTGAGTTTTCCCACTTTCCTGCCAATTGGCGGGATTGTTCAACGATAACACGGTGTGCTGAACCGGCTTCGCTGATAAGATTCATTACGTCGGACATTTGTATTTCTCCTATGAGGTTATGAAATTATTCCTGCGAGTTGTTGTAAACGCTTAGCAACAGAGTTTTCTGAGATAACTTCTGGTGCTGGTGTCTTTGGTGCGGTACTTGGGGTTGGCTTACTTGCCAATCCTTCTGCAACAACTTTCTTGGCTGACTTAACGGCCTTTGTACGTTGCGGTACCAATGATTCTGCAAGAACTGCGTACACCATCTTGACTTCACGTACTGTGGTTGCACGGTCAAAGTTTTCTACGATAGTGACCTTTTGTTCGTTGGTCAAACCTTCCTTACGGAAGATTTTGTTGGTGTATAACAATTTTGCATTCAATAGATTGACTTCGTTTAGCTTGCCTCGTAGGAACTCAACCGCCGTACGATATTCTGCGAGCTCTTCTTGAAGTGCCTTTACTTCGGATGCCATTTTTTCAGATGTTTCTTCTTCTTGAAGTTGTGCATCTTCGGCTTCCATCATAGCTAGAATTTCTTCTAGGTTTAAATCACTTTCTTCAGCCATCCCCATTTCTGGGTGGTCTACACCTTGCTGAGAAGCGTGTGTTTCTTCTAAGTTGTATCCTGCTTCTTCTAATGCTGTGAGGAATTCTTCTAAAGTATAAGTTTCTTTTGCAAGACCAATATCATCAGACTTTGCAGGAACTGACTTTTTACTGTCTTCATCACCTGCTGGTTCGCCTTCCGGATATTCGCCTTCTTCGTATTCTTCTTCACTTTCATCTTTATCTTCTTCTTCACCTTCTTCATCTTCACTTTCATCTTTATCTTCTTCTTCACCTTCTTCATCTTTATCCTTTCCTTCCATGGCTAGAATATCTTCTTCTAGTTCTTGGATAACTTCCTTAAGGTCAAAGTCTGATTCTGACCAATCTTCGTACCATGCATCTTCTCCACCATCGTGATGACCTTCACCACTGGTGTCGTCTTCGGCAGAATCAAATGCTGCGTCAGATGGTTCCTTATTTTCGGCGTCACCAATCTCTGATGAATCTGCCATTTCACCACCTTCTGCTTCTGCTTCATGTGCGTCCATTTCTGTTGCTTCTTCCATGCCTTCTCCTTCCATACGGAGCTTACGTTCTAACATGGATTTAATTTGGGGTGTGAACGTTTCTTCTAATGAAAGCTTTGCGTTTTCAATAGCAGTTTGTCTCATGACTTCTGCATCGGCAATGGCTTCTCTAAGAAGTCTGTTCGTGATTTGTACTTCTGCCATAAAATCTCTCTCCTTGATGAGAAATGACTATTTTAAGTCATTAACACGTATTGATATAACAAAATCACACCCCAAAAGAGGTGTACTATTTAATATATATTGTTATTTTTTTAAAAACATCAATTTTTAGTTAAAACGTATTATCCTGTTTCTTTTGTGCTTTGCTCTCTTCACGCTTTCTTCTGCGGAGAGCATCTTGACGTTTCTTTTGGAGTCGTTTGGACTTCTTAAGATGAAACTCCTTTTTCTTCAAATCTTCCATCAACTCTGCTTTCTTAACTTGCTTAACGAATTGAGCTAATGCTCTGTCTAAATCAACCTGTTTATCACCTTTGACTTCAACGTACATACAACCTCCATTATTGAGTAATCATTTTATAAGCGACTGCAACCATTCTGTCAATAGATTCACTGATGAACTTTTGTTTATTTGTAGGTGTCAATTTATGAAGAACGGTTGCTAGTAATTTTGCAGTAAATACATCAACGTATTGTTCATCAATTTTCTGTGGCTTACCCGTCTTCACGACTGTTAGTATAGTTTTAATTTTATCTGTATTGGATGGGTTCGTCAAAAATATCTCTGGACGAATTGTTTTGAATTTTCTCATTATTATACCAGCAACTGCATTTGCTTCTTGTTCTGTTGGGGAATCATCTGAGTTATCTAACGTTACACCAGTTTCTTTTTGTTTATGATGTACTAGTTCATGTGCTAACGTTCTTAAAACATCTGCAAGATGTCTATCTCCTTTGCATATAACAATAGTTTCTTCTAATGGATTATATCCGCCAAATGATAAATTTTCTTCGGCGTAGCCACTATCTACGAATTTAATTTGTTTTGGTAAGGATTTTAATCCGAGTTCTTTTACTACGAACTTGATGAAGTCTTTTACTATTGGATTATTCATAGTAAACTATTACTTTATTTCACTTAAGAATTGGTGAACTAAAGAGTCAATTTTAATATATGGTGTGACTACTGTTTCTTTGTTTTCGTTGATAAAAGCACCATAAGTAGATGGATTTGACACAATATCAAAACAAATCAATGAAAAGTCGTCTTGTACTTCTACAGTTCCTTCGCCAATGGGACGAACCGACCCCAAACCACGAGAAGACACACCAAGACGAATGTTATTCTTGATGAGTTCACGAACAATGTTACCGGCTGGTGTGGATAATATTTCAATATTTCCCATCACTCTTGGTCCATCAAACCATAAATCAGTGACATTACAACATACATTTTTCAGATTAACCACGGGACTTTCTGGGTGGTCTAGTTCTCCTAGTGCTCTACGTTGTGCAACAAAGTTATCTTTATACTTTGCAGCTTCTCTTTGTAAAACTTGTTGCGGGTATCTACGTCCATTTTGGTTTTCTTTTATTGCTTGTTGTAACAATACGTTCTTAAGAACTAACGGCTTTGTCATATCTGCTGCTTCTGCCAATAGTTCTTTTCCGTATTCAATTACATTATATTCTACTAATAAGTTTGGCATTTTATTTTCCTCTGATTTCTCTAATACGCTGACCCAACAAAAGTATTCTATTTTCTAACTTATGTAACGCCTGTCTTGTACGGTTATACAAATCTTCACTTCCTAATCCTACTTCTGTTTGATATCGTTCACTCATATTGATAAGTCGTTCAATCATATCTACACTTCTGTTAATTTCAGATATCTTTTGTGCCAACTTTTTTTGTGGTATACCGACTTCATCACGGAAATCATAGTATGGTGCTCTTGCTTCTGTAAGATTATCTGCCGGTCTATTTAGTTGTTGCTTACCACGTTTTGTCAATTTATATCCTAGTAATTGCGAAAGTCTACGGCGTCTTGCTATGTTTTTCGGTACATTTCCTTGGAATGCAAGTGGCGTTAAATAGGCGCCTGCGCCGGCAGAAGTGGAAATCTCATCCAATTCCTTTTTTACCAATTCCCGAATATACTCTTTTATTTTTTCTTCTTCCGGAGTCATAGTGATTTTAGTTCCTTAAGGATTTCGTAAGCAATCAACATAGCAACCATATGATTTTCTTTGATAGTTTGCGCAGTTTGCATTTTCTTTAACTGCGAAACCACCTCTGTTAATTTGATACGTACCACTTTATCTTCTACTTTATTAGATACATCTTTAATTTGCTTAGATAATACCATACTTTCTGCTTGAATATACGTTTTTAGCCTTGAAGAATTTGATGTATTATAAATGTATTCTTGTAATAATTTTTTTTGTTTGTCATTTAGTCCTTCATACTTTTGATTGAACTTCTCAATTAAAATTTTATATGATAAGAATCTAACATCATTTTCTTGATTTCTAATAACATTTGACAAATCGGTATGTTCTTTAATTTCTTTATTTCTAGTAGTTCCGCACAAATGTTCTACAATAGTAAACTGACTATTTGCCAATTCTTCTATTGTATGAACTTCATCTAGTCCATTAATTGACACATCAAAATTTTTATAGATTGATGCATAAATTTTGTATGAAGGAACACGTACTGCAAAAAATTCTTTTAAGTCAAAATTGTTTTTGATTTCTTTAATCAAATTGTATTTTTGTTCATTTAACAAATTTTGATTCAACTTTTTTCGTTGTTCGGTTATTAATTTCAATAACTCAAATGCTTTTTGTTCAGAAAGATTTTGTACGTTAAAAAATGCTCTGTATAATACCAACTCTTTTCCAAGTTCTTTTTTAGAGTTGAAAAATTCTCTCATAAGTCTTACTGCGGCACTGTTTTGTTTGTTTTCCATTACGTCGGCTGTAATTTGACGTACTAGTAATTCAAACAAAATGCCCGTGTTTCTAAGTTTGTTATGTTTTATACTTGGTTTCATATTTCCTGTCCACTATAGTAGTGTAATAACCCACCTATATTAAATAGTATGTATTTTTTTAGATATTAATTTTCTATATCTAAAATGTTTTCTTCATTTAAAATACTTGGTGGCGTTGCTGACTCTTTTTTATCGTTTAGTTGTTTAATTAAATGTGATATTTCAAGTCTTTCTAGTGATAGTGGAGATTTACGGGTAGGTTTTCTACGTCTGATTCTACCTTGTAATACGTCGGCGTTTTCTTCTGTACCAAATGGGTCACGACCTAACGGATGCTTGTCTGTTCTATAATTACCTTGGTATCGTTTTGGACGGCCAACTGGGTTTTTTACAAACTCAGACAGTTTTTCTTCTGGTTCTGTATATTCACCCTCCAGTTCAGACTCTTCCTCGGGTTCCCCAAGTGAAGCCAATATTGCGTTTACATCATCTTGTGGTTCTTCTTGAGTTGGTTCTTCGGTTGACGGCTCTCCTTCCGCAGTCGGTTGTTCGGTCGGGGCCTGTTCTCCACCAGTTGGTTCTACTGGCATAGGTTGCGGCGGGGCTGGAGGTGCGGGTGGTTGTGATGCCATCATTTCTGCCGCAGTAATAGTTCCCATCTTACGAACATCTGTTTCAATCTTTTGTAATTCTTTTTGTGCTTCATCCTGCGAAACCTGAAGAATATTGTGGTAAATCCACTCACGAGAAAAGAACTTACTGGTAGCAATATTGTTTGCCAAGGCAATCTTTTCGGACCAAAGATTGAGCTTTTCTTGCTCATAGATAACAGATGGTGAAGTCATTTCTAATTCAAAATCTATTAAGTCTTCGTCCGTAAATCCTTGAACATACAAATGAATGATAGCAATCTTAGTGAGTTCCGACACTACGATACGTTGAATACGTTCAATAGTACGTGCAAACCGAACATCTTGTGCTGCCAAAGAAGCCTTTCCACTCGTATCTTGTTCGTATCCAAGAAATGACTTTGGTACCTTAAATGCCGCCATTAATTTATTACGAAGATACTCAATATCATCTATTGCATTAAAATTCAATCCTGGAAGATTCTGAATATCTGTACCCGACTCTCTACCTCTAACGGGGAGATAAAAATCTTCTGTGATGTTCATCATATTATACCGAAGATTGTAGTCACCAGTCTTTGGGTCAACTAAAGGTGTTTTTTTCATACGGTCTATAATACGTTGCATGTGCGCATCTATTTCATTTGTAGGAATATTACCTATGTCTACCAATACCTTCCGTTTATCCGGAGCACGCATGATACGATGAATTAACATTGCATCTTCCATCAATTGCAATTGCTTCCAAACACGACGGCCTCCTTCAACCATACTTTTACCATACGGTAAGAAGTTTGTATCTGCTAATAAACGAAAATGTGCAATTTCGTAGTTATCAAAATCTTTTTTACCAAGCGCTAAGAAATCGTTTTCAATCTTAAACTTAACTGAAAACGGATTACCAGGGTCTTGTCCTTCAATACGGATGGTTTCATATACGGAAAGTGGGATTACATTGACCACCCCGTATTTTTCGTCAATATCAAGGAACAAAAAGAAATCCCCATACTTACACATATTTCTGACCCACGGCCAGAGATTGAATTCAACATTCAATATATCATAGAATAAGTTATGGAGAATATCATGGATTTGTTCATTTTTTGAACGGATACTAAGTATTTGACCAAACTCGTCTTTTACTGTTGACTCGTCTGCATAAATGTCCATCACAGAGGAAATGATGGGGTCATTATCCATCATATCATAATCACGAAATAATTGCAAACGTGAACCTTGAAATGCTGCAGCTGCTTCATATCTTCCATGTGATGACCCATATCCACCTGTCATAGACGAATAGACACGATGATAACGGTCAATTCCTCTACGATTTACAAAGGATTGAATATTATCCGTGTCGGCAACTTTTAATTTTTTACCGCCTACATTTCGAACAACTGTATTCGTTGAAAACAGTTTTCGTAAACGTCCAAATACACTAGTATCTGCCATAACCCCTCACTTAAATGAGTATTGTTTCAATTGCCTTTGCCAACGGCCAATAATCAATATCCTTATTTTTTTCTGCGATGTCTTCTACAACTAATTGTAATTCTGCAACTTTACCCATCAATACAAGATTCAACAGTCTCCATTGGTCTTGATTGAAAATACTATACGGAGTTTTGTTCAATGATTCCACAAGAATTTCAAGTTGTGCATATGCGTCTGCTAACTTTTCTTGTTCTTTCTTTTCTAATTTTGGTGCAAATTCATTTAACAAAGAATTAACACGAACCAATGATATAGCACGTGTTCCTGTCCACATACTATTGGTAATATGTCCTTCGGTCAATATATCTTTTAGTCTTGATGACATTACTATTTCCTCAACGGTTACGTGTTAGTTTACTTACCTTCTGATTCCTTTTTTGCACGGCGTGCGGCGGCCGCAACTTCTTTTCTTTTTGCAGCTCGTAATGCCTTTTCGTGACCGATATTATCTTCAGTGTCTCTGGTATATGATGTACTTGTACTTTTTTCTACATTTTTCATAGTACGAGACTTAGGTTTTTCTGAATCGTCTTTCTTGACCGCACCCGCTAATCTCGTCATACCTCTCTTCTTTTCCCATGCTTCAAGTTCAGCTCTGGCACCAGGCAATACATTTTTTCTAAATTCTTTGTGTCTGGCTACTGCTGCCAAACGTGATTCTCTAGAAGCACTTTGCTTTTGTTTTCTACGTTCTATTTTTTGTTTTTTCAACCTTTTTTCCGCTTCAGACTCATGATGTCCGGTACCAGAGGCGGTAATATTCATTCCTTGTTTACCCTTTGGTACAATTACATCAACAGGTTCTACCTTACCAGATTCTCTACGACGACGGACACGTGCTATTTCTGGACCCGCGTCCTTTTCTTTTTTACCCGCTCTCTCTGCTGCGCCGGCAGGTGTTTCGTCTTTATCCGACGGTTTGACTTCTATAGACCGTTCACCACGAGCTTGTAATTCTGCTGCTCGTTTAGATTCTGCATCTTCTCTTGCCTTTTCTCTTTCTGCGGCAGACTTTGCTTGTTTAGCTAATGGTCCTTTAAATTGCCAATTAATTGGTTCTTTTTTACCAGGCGAACGTACTACATCTTCTGGTTCCCACTTTACACCTTTCTTACTACCTACTTGACGGGTACCTTCTGCACTCTTGGCTGCTTTTGCAGCTGCTTTTGCTGCTGCTTTACTTTGCTTTTTAGTAACAGCTTGTAAATTTTTTGCTTTTGCTTCTCCAAGTAGATTATCTGTGTGCTTGTGAACAATACGTTCCAATAATTCTATAAGTCTAATCATTTTTTAGTCTCCACGTACTTCTGTAATAATGTATAATAATTTGGTACTTCTGTCAAGTGCGCAGCTGCTATCATTGCTGTCAACTTTAAGTCACCTTTGGTTACATCTTTATGTTCCATTTCCACATTCATTCCTTTGTGGAACTCATTAAAATCAAACTTATAGTTCATCATTCTATAAATACGACGAGCTTCTGTTTCCGTTACTTTTTCTGGTCGTATACGTACAGTTTTTGCTTCATTTAAGAAAAAATCGGTATATTTCATATTACCACTTCCGACAACTCCAGTATCTTGCTTTCGTTCTTGGTCCAGGATTGGTATCGCAATGATGTCTTGCACGGAATGAACGACGGCGGGCTGGATTGGACTTCTTAATCTTCATCGTCTTGTCACCGAAATTGACCTTTTTAATATTTCCAGTTTGTGGGTCACGAACGAATACCTTAAACTTCTTTACGTCCCCTCGCATTGGTTTTCCAAGAGAAACAGTACGACCTTGGTACTGAGCTTCGCCAAGTTGTTCTGGATGTTGACCTGATAACACTTCAATTAAACAGCGTGGGCAATATTCATTAATTTCATCTTCTTGGACTCTTGGTTTTAATTGTCCTGCTAAAGTATTTAGTGCGGTGTCACGTACTCCAGTATATGCTCGGTTTGCGTCAGCGTCACGACTAATTCTTTCTCTATCAAGTTCAGCATTACCTGCGCCGGTTGCTGCTTGTTTTTGTTTTTGTAAATCTGCCATACGACTCATCATACTTGCATCAACAAATGCCGTAGAGTCTGCTGACCGACGACGAGCGTTTTCTGGTCCTTGATAATCAGGAATATTTTTTGCCTGTGTGGTGAATACTCTACCAGCTCTACCCTTTGCCGCTGTACCAAAACGGTTTAGTGCCGTAATCTCTGCATCTGATGTTGTCGGAGCATTCATATAATCTTTAGCATGCGTCATCATTGCTGCCGAATCTGCGCGTTGTGCATCGACTGGTCCTAACGCTGGGTGTCCTTGTGCTCCAGCCTTTCCTGCAGCTAAGGCTAATGCGGCTGCTCCCGCTAATTTACTTAATCTACCTTCATCGACTTCTTTGGTTGCGGTCGCTTTTTCTGCCTTAGTCGCTTGAAGTGCTTTTAGTTTACGAATAAGTTCTTGAGCTTCTCCAGGTTCTCTGAACATGGTATGACTTGTTACTTTTCCAACCTTTTTTAAATCTTGAACAATATTCTTTAATCCTTCATCTGTTGGTTCTGAACTCTCTGGTACAGGAACAAATGATGGTATTGTATCTTGATTTCTTAAATCTAGTCTATCTCTAGGTATAAATTTTTGTTTTTTACCAAAATATGCACCAAATGGTTGTATCCGCTCGCCGTTGCTACCAAGTATTGGAGGTTCACCAACAAGAATCCGTCTTGTCTGTGGTGCGTTCGGTGGTAGGCGTGATTGACCTAAATAAGCAGCAGAAGAATAATCTTTATCTAATTCACTTGGAGGTACTCCTCGTGCTATCATCTTATTTCTTGCTTCTTCTTCTGCATCATATCGGGTTGGACCTTCTCCACTTGCAACCGGGGTATGTCCCCACCGAGCTCCGCCTGTAATTTTATACGGATTTGTACCACGTTGGTTTCTAGGATTGTCTAACGGAGTATTAGTATTATCTGGATTTATTACATTAACCGTTTTTCCATCTGGACTTACTACCCGTCTTCCTGTATATGGAGAACGTCCTGTTATAGCAGCTCGGAGACGACCACTTATAGTTGGGTTATATGTTGTGTCTACTGGAACTAAAGGAATGTCGTCTCCGTATGACGAGAGTTTACGTGTGTCGTCTTTTTTCGGTTCAGAGTATGTTTTTACGTTTTTATACGGTTCTTCTAAATTTTGTACTCTTTTTGCCCCACCAAGTGTAGCTGCGGCCGCAAGTCCCAACCCAGCTAACGTTCGTGAAGTTTTTCCTTCTTCCATAGGAATACAATTTGGTACCATGCGTCCTTGTACTTTTTTCATACCAACTTGCTTATACCCGTCCCAACAGGCTTCATTTAAGTGTTCCATATCATTCTTCCTTTTTCTTAAATGTGGATACCATTGTTGGTTTTCCACCTGGATTTCCTGCTTTTCTTTTACGAACAACTGCTGACCGTTTTTCACTTTTAGTCATACGTGCTGCAGAGCGAGCTGGTCTGCACTTTGGATATTTTGCCGACCCACCTTTACGTTCCTTTTTACCAGCCGAAGCTCCACATGGTGGATGCTTGCCGGTCTTGGGGTCTTTTCTGGAGATATCTACCCATTTCTCCTTTAACCACTTTCCAAGTTCACCTTTGGGTTTATACTTCTCATCCAAGGCAACTTCTACAAGTAAATCAGTGAATCGTATCATACGGGTTTGGATTTGGTTTGACCACCACGCTTCCGTTTACGACGACCTGCACAGTGGGCTCGTTGACTAAAACCTTTTGGGTTACTGCAATTAATTGATTTCTTGTATTCCTTGGTCCATTCCTCCGGAATGAAATCTTTTAACCGTTTCACTTCTTTCCCTTCTTCCATCCACCACCCATACTCTTGTACTTCTTTGCTGCCCACAAGTTAGCGTATGCAGATGGGTAGACCTTGAACTTGGCACGTGCCGCTGCTTTGGCACGTGCCCATTTCTCTGGACTGGTGGGTGTATTGCTTTCAATAATATCACTGATACGTGCCGATATCATTCCCAAGTCATTTGGTTCTTGTTGGGGTACACTTCCCCCATTCGGTTGCGTTTCTGCATCCCGTTTGGTATAATCATACGTACCCCACGGATATCCTTCGTATAAATAATTGAAGAATCTTTTATACTGTGACATTATTCTGTTGGTTTAATTCCTGCAAGACTTTGTAAACGTGATACTGTGTTTTCGTTGATAGCCTCTGCCACAGCTCTACCTGGAAGTGGTGGTAATTTTGGCTTCTTAGATGGAAGTGGTGGAACTGGTGGCGGACCACTTCTTGTTGCCGGTGGTACTGGTGGCTTACTACCAGGAAGTGGTGGTCTAGCCGTACCTACCGATGTTTGAGGTGGTAATGGTGGACGATTTGTTGTTGGGTTTGTTGGTTGTGGCCGTGGTGCTGAGTTTGCTGCCTTTTGTTGTAACGCATATGTTTGGTCTATTCTATGACCCACGTCGGCCACGGCTTGTGACGTTTTTTCAGTACCAGGCATAGTTTGATATGCGGTAGACATACCCTTTAGTCTCTTAGCAATCTTTTCTTGATTTGGTCTATTCCAATTACGATTAACTTCTTTATCTACTTGGGTGTGTGCTGCGGCAGCATATCTAGCTTTTAATTCTGGACTTAATTCATCTAACTTCTTTTTTGGTTTGGTTGGTTCTGCTGGTGGTGTCTTTGGCTTCTTTGGGTCTTTCATAACACCAGTGGACTTTGCCCCACTTTCTTTTGGACGCCATAAGGAATATTCACTAATGTCATATCCTACTTCTTCCAACATCCCCATCCATTCTTCTAGGGTGTAGGATTCATTAGTTTTTGCTGCCTTTCTTGCAGCTTGTAATCTTTGAAGTGCAGTTTTAATATCGGCCATGCCCTTTCCTAAAGTTTTTTCACTACCTCTTGCTGATAGTGCGGCTTTTAATGCACTTGTTTCATCTTCTACACTACCTTCTTCTAAACTATACCCGGCTTCTTCCAACATACCGAGCCATTCTTCCAGTGAGTATTGTTCTTCCATCGTTGTATCTCCATCAGGATGTGTGGTTTGTTCTCGTTGTACTATCTGTATATCGTCCACCGGTGGGTACTGCTTGTCCATCTTAGTTGTCACCCACGGTTTCATTCATTCGTGCTTCTGCCATCATTTCCCACATCTTGGTGGAACGTTTCTTGACATATTCCATCAATGCAGTACGTTGACGAGGATTTAATCCTGCTAGTGTAGTGTTATGTTTTTCTAATTCTTCACGAATCATTTCCTTGACCAATGCTTTACGTAAATGACTACGACGTGCTCGGAGTTGTGCAAAGTCTTGTGAAGTTAATTTACCATATGGTGGGGCAACATCTAGTTTCTTTTGACCACCAACCAATCCTTCGGCAAGAGATAATTCGTGCAATTGACGTTCTATTTGTTGAAGTTCTTCCATCATTTGAAGGACTTCTGCAAATCTACTCTTCCAACTCATTGGTTCAGTTTCTACAGAAGTACCTGCTGGAGCCATAAATGCTCTTCCCGCACTTTTTACTCTGTCAGTAAAGCTACGTTTGTCAGGAACAAATCCCATCCGACGCATACTTTTTTCTTTTGCACGTGCCTTTTCTTCTGGCGACATATCTGCTAATTCTTTAGCTCTTGCTTCTCTTCCTTGCCGTGACCACGGCTGAACAGGCTTTTTTGGTTCTGGTGTAGAAGCAGGTGTTTCTGGTTTTGGTGGCTCTGCTGTGTCTGGTTGCGGACCGGACGACGGAGGCGGTGGCGGTGGAGGCGGTGGAGGCGGTGGTGGTGGAGGCGGTGGTGGTGGAGGTGGCGGCGGCGGGGGTGGTGGCGGTACAATACGCGAGTTTTTAGCTGAGTCTGGTTTATCGGTAGTTCCCGTAGTTGTGTCTTTTTCGGTACTCGGCGCTACTGGTAACCCAAGACGGTTCATCGTCTTGTCCATTGTTTGTTGTGCAACACTTGGCGGAGAAGGTGGTTCGGCTGTAGTACCTTGTGGCTCAGTTGAAGTACCTTGAGGAGCAGATGTATTATCTTCACCACCTTCTGTACCCGTATCAGATGTGGCTGGAGCACCAGGAGTATCCGATTGACCTGGTTTTTTATCAGTACCTCTAGGTTGTCTGCCGGTTATTTTTTTAGTACCACCACCTTTGGTACCTGTTTTTGCTACTGGAGGAGTTTCTTCTGGTGTATCTGGGGTTTTTACGGGGTCAGTTGTTGGTTCTTTTGATGTGTTACTTTCAGGTTCAGTTATTGGTTTTTTAGAATCCGGTTCTTCTGGTTTAATTCCAGCTAAAGCTTGCAATCTATCCTTGGTTTCAGGACTGACAGAATCTTTTGGTTCTTCTGCGGCTGGTTCTTCAGCTGGCGTATCAAAATCTAAATTTGTTTGGTCAGGGTCAGATAGTGCACTAGTTGGAGCTTCCGGTTCAGTAGTATCTTTTTTTGTTGGTTCTGGGGTTGATGTGCCACCAAATAAATCAGCTTCTCCTTCTGGGCTTGCGGATACTTGTGCCGGCGTAGCGTCTACTTTTGAAGCTACGTCTTTTGATATTCCAGGTATATCCGATACAGGTGTATCTGGCTTTTTTCCTCTAACTTTATTAATTGCCGCTTTAATCCTCGAAACAAGTTGAGTTTTACCACTTTTTACAGCAGACCCCAACATTTTAGCAAGTTGTCCAATTTTAACTCCAAATGTTGATTTGCTAGTAACAGGTTGTTCCGGTTCTGTTTGTGTTTGCTGCCTACGTTCAATATCTGCTGCACTTTTAGCTAATCTAGAATCTATTGTACGTTCGGCGTTCCATGATTTTTCTAAGTTTTTCCGCTCCTTCTCAATCATACTGTCGGGTAGTCCTGCAGCACGTAATTTTTGTAATTCTCTATTTACAAACATATTTCGTTTTCTGGATTCTTTGCGTTCACGAGGAACTACTTCTAAAATATCATCAAACACGCCAAGTTCATCCAAACGAACTACAATTTGGACATCTCTATCATATGATTTATTTTCAATAAGTATAGAATCTAATGAATCATACTCTTTAATTAGTTGATTGATTTCGTTTAATCTTTTACGTTCTATTTGCTCATCAACTATTGATTCTAACAAATTTCTATTTTTCATATCAACTCTCATTGTAAGAACTTCAGTTTATAAATCGTACTAGAAATCAATCCTGCAATTTCATCTACCGTATTATTGAGTTCACCGTCTTGTGGAAGTTCTTGACGAATCTTGTCCACAAACATCAACAATCCTTCAAAATACTTGACTACAGAATCATCTTCAAAAAACTTAGATGCAGGTTGGTATCCTTCCAGAATACCGTATCTGCCTTGGTATGATTCAACATATGAATCCACTAAATCTACGATATCTTCATAATAACTGTTCAGTGCCTTATGTGCGGCATATGATTGTGTTTGTAAATGAAAGATATGTGCTTGCTCTCTACTGGAGAATAATATTGAGACGAACTTTGCGACAGTTTCCATAAATTACTTCTTTCCTTTCTTCTTAGGTTTTTTATCAGTGTGTGGATGGTATCCCTTACTCTTCATCCAGTGTGCTAACGCCCATGGATTATCAATTTCATGATGTTTCTTCATTTTTTTGACTGTTGCTTCCCATCCGACTGGTGCCTTTTCTTCTAGTTGTTCACTTTCATTAATAGGTGCTTCGCCATCAGCAGGAGTACCCATCCCGTTACCAACCGACTTTGGCTTATTCTTCTCGTATTGCATATTATTGTATACGGAATTAATGTAGTCTGCCGCTTTAGTGATTTTTGATTGAACCCATCCTTCTAATTCTTCGTTTTCACCAAGCATATTATATAATTCACCGGCTTGCTTGTGAATAGCAAGAAGGTCTGCTTTTGCCATACTACCTTCGTGGTCATCAAGTTGTTTGTCTTGTTCCATACCATCCATTGCGCCAGTAACATCTTCTTGTACTGTTGTTACTTGTTCACTGCGAACTTCACCTTTTTTTTCGGTTATTGCTGGAATATTAACTAATCCTGTCAAACGTATCATATACTATCTCCGAACGATTTTATTGTTGTTCTGGTGTTGGTGGAGTCTGGGGTGGTGTTGGTTTACCGCTAATTTTCTTTTTTGCTTTTACTGCTTTTTTCTTTGCCTTCTTTTTTCCAGCAGTTTTATTATTGTCTAGGCTCCAATCAGCGGACGTACTACCGTTCGCCGCCATACCACTTGCCCATGCCCAAATTTGTGAGTATTGGTGCATTAAATCCGTAGGTTTACCTTTACGTTTTAAATTATCCTTAATTCTTTGTCTGAACTTTGCTGCAGATGGTGATTTTCGTGCGTGTGCATTTAACATCTTATCACCGATTTCTTTTCTATTATTTACTTTTGTTTGGTCTAAACCTCTTGGTGGATTATATTCTTTTGGAATAGTACCTGCAGAAACATAACGTGCTCCCCTTCCTTTTGCAACACGTTGTCCTTTACGAACGCGTGGTTTTTCTCCTGTATTTCCTTGTTCGTGAACTTCGCTGGGTTTCAAATGAGCGTCTTCCTCGGCTGTACTAGGAGCATGCCACCAATTCTTAGACTGCTCTTGTAGAACTGATTGTAATTCTTCCCGTATAAGTTGACGTATCATATCTTTTGCCTTCATAATAATCCCCAAAATAATATATAATGACACTACTATATAAGTATTACGTATTTATAATAACCATCGTAAATTTTCTTTTTGACCGTTAATTTCCATTTCAAGTTGATTTGGTTTTGGCTGATTACCAAAATACACGCCAGCCCCAGTTTGACTGTATGTTGCTTTATCTAACGTCAATTTGGTCAATTCTATACCTTCTTGACGTAATCTAAGTGCGGTGTCCCGTACCCACAGTCCGATACACAATGCTAACACTAAGTCGTCATTATATCCAGATAATGCTTCTGGTCTACCGTTTTTCCAAATAAACGTTTCTAGTTCGGCAACCATACGAGTGGACCGGATAGTAAACGAATTATCTAACATATATTCTTTTAGTCTAGCAATAATAAGAGGACGGGTACGTTGAGATATCATAAAGCCAGGTACCATTCCTCGTTCTTCTTTTAAATACTTTCTATTTAACTGATGTTCTACATCCACGTATTGTAAATCTCTGGACATATAGAACAGATTTCTGTATCCACGGTCAATAATTTGTTGGATTGCGTTCCACCCAATACTACTATTGTCTGGAATCAATAATGCATCATTATACTCCGTAGCAATTGATACCAACATATTTCCAAATTGTTTAGTTTCCACCTTTCCTTTATATTCTGCTACTTGAATTGACCGTTCTACATCAATTACATGAAATGTGGAATAGTCCTCACCATCCCCTCGTGCAACGTCAGCACACACAATGTACGACTTTCCGGCCTGTGGGTATTCCCAAATCCACACATTTCCATCAAATCCTTGTTTTGATATGGGTTCTTGTACAAATGACGTTTTGTAAAATTCTATAATTTCTGGTGGTATGACAGTGTTACCCGAAAATATAAATGATGCATCATGTTCTTGAATTGCCTGCATTTCACCCATCAATTCCGTTTGACGGTCACGCCATGCTTGGTCACGTTCTGGGTGAACTCTCCAGTCCAATAATATAGGATTAAAATTATTTGCTTTTGTTTCTGCTTGTTGCCACATTTTATGGAAGAAATTACCGACACCGTTTGGAGTAGAAAGTAATATTGCTTTTCCACCCGTTGATAGTGTGGATGATGCTGCCGTCCAGATAATATCGGCCGCATCAATAAACGCCGCTTCGTCCAAAATCAATAAAGACAATGCTTCAGAACGACCTGCATCCGGTGATGACGCAACTGCTTTAATTTGTGACCCATTTGCAAACTGTAAAGATAGTTTGTTGTTTGTTATAATAGAACCCCGTAACCATACAGGAAGGTTATCATGCATGAACTTCACTTTAGTCACCAAGTTCTTTGCAGTTTCTTGTTTAGTTGCGATAACTAGAATATTTTTGTCTTTGTGAAACAACATCAACCACAAAGCATATCCTGCAACCAATGTAGAAATACCAATCTGACGACCTTTAAGAACAATATTATAATTGTGATTTTCAAAGTCTTTTAGAGCATCTTTCTGATAGTGATATAAATCAAACAACACCCGACCACGAATCGGGTGTTGGATGTATGAGTATCGTGATAAGAAGTAATCTGGGTTTAATGCACACTTCTTAAATTCTTCTTTAATTTTGTCACGTAACTGTTGCGCCGTAGCGTTCATAAAAACCTCTTAGAATACGAATACTTTCAATAGTATTCCACCAATCACACCACCGACAAATACTTGTTTCCGAGTAATCATTGGAAACAATGGTGGTTTTGGTGGAGTTGGTATGTTTTTGACTACTCGTTGGAGACTATCACGGGAAAGTGTTAAAAGTGTGATAGTTGAGTCTTTGTTGACGATTGCATTGTTTAAATTTTCAATTGCTGTTACTTGACTACTGATTGTTACGGTTTGTTGACTGATAATAGAATCTTGTTTAGGTATAATTAAACGTGCCATTTCAGTTGAGTCCGTAATAGTCTCCTTTAACGAGTCTAAATCTTCACGTAATGCTGCGGTTTTGGTACGGGATAGTAATGCTGCTTGTTGTGCAGTTTCTGCCCGAGCCATGGCAGCTCGAGCGTTATTTTCTTGTATAACAACCTCAGTTGCAAGACTGTCTGCATACTTCGATGCGAGTTCGGATTGTTGTTTGAATTCTCTCATTTGGGCTAGGTAAGATTGTTCTTTCTTGCCAAAATAACTTGTATTAACAACCATTACTATTGCAAATGTTGCTAATGCAGTGAGAACCAATTTAATATACGGCATAAGAGCAGTTAATGTCTCAGCCGTTAACTTCGTCGCTTCTAGAAACTTCTTCACCTTTGATTTCATCTTCTTCCCCCGTACCATATTGTTGAATCTTTTCTTCAAGTATTCGTTTTAATTCATTTATATCGGCCATGATGTCTGATTTTACTTTATCAACATCCACATCCCATCGTTCTACCATAAGAATTTTGGTATCATCTGCATCAATAAATTCTGGTTTGGTAAATGTATCGTGATAATTTTGTAATTCGTCAATTTTGTCTGTGATGTTTGCAATAAAATTACGTAACATTAGTTTACGTTCATACTCTTCCCATTTACCTTCTTGACGAATCTTTGATTCATCACTGATTACACAATCCATACAATGACCCCGAATTCTCCAAAATTTAACATCAAATCGGTGGTTTAATGGCTTACTACACCGTGGACACCAATAAGGAGTTTTTGCGGAATCTAGTTTTGTAACGGTCTGGCGCACACCGTTTTTTATAGTCCATTTTTTGCCTGTTGTGTCTTCCCACACATCTCCTTCTTTACGAGTTGGTTCTGGTTCTCCTCGCCAACCAAATACCAGTCGTTGGTCGTCCTTTTTTAATTTTTCTGCTATCTTTTTCCGAACATTACCTAATGCTTCTTCATTTTTCATAACCGTAGCCTCTATGATTGAGAATATATATCTGCTGATTGTTGTGTTCTAAAATATCTTGTTTCTTGTGTACTTACATTTTTTGCACCAAATAGTCCACTAGGTGTTTGCCAAACTTCTCCAGGTTGATATCCTTGCTGTGGTTCCGTTTCTGGCTGAGGTTCTACTTGTTTCTGTGGTTCTTGTTGTGGCTGTTGTGCAGGCTGTTGTGTAGGCTGTTGTGTAGGTTGTTGTACCGATTGCTGTGTTGGTTGTTGAGCTTGTTGCTGCGGCGGTGGAGTCTGTGACGGTGGTTGTTGTTCTGGTTGTTTTTTCATACGTGCCCTTGCACGTGTTTCTTCACCCCCGTGTGCTGCAGTTAATGCTTTAGCTTCTTCCGATTGTGTAGCTGTTTTGACTATTTTACTAAATAATTTGTTATCAAACTTACCATATATTTTAGTAAATATTTCTTGTTTTGCTCTGTCGGTTATATTTGGATTACCCATTACAGACCGTATTTGAGTACCACTAATATTTTGTCCGTCTATCTGCAATTGCATTTCTGGGGCAATCACTACATATCCATTTTCTGCATAGCCTTTACGTTCTTCTGACGGTGTATCTTCGTAAGATTTGTAATACTTTCCGCCCAAACGTTCCGCATCTTTTTGGCTAACGGCAGTAACATATACAGTATTTTCAGGATAATTTTTTAATATTTCGGTTGGTTGGTATGGATTTTTTACTTGTACAATTTTTTCTTCCGGTATACCAAACATTTTTGTCATTATCTCTTTCTTTTCATTAAATGAGAATGGTGATGTTATTGGGTCTATTTTATTACTAGAACCAATATATACATTATCTTCACCAAACTTTTTTACTAATGCACGATAAATACTATAATGACCGGCATGGAATGGCTGAAATCTGCCAGGAAATATTGCTATAGTCTTTTGTTCTTGTGAAATATCTTGTTCAGGTTCCGTAGTAGGTGATTGAGTTGATGGCGGTTCTTTCGTTTCTGTAGATTCTGGTTCGGATGGCTCATCTTGACCGATTTCTTCGGCTTTTCCTTTAGCAAAACGTAATGTACCAAGTATTTGATTTACTGGAGCAAACGTACCCGTAAATTTGTACGGTTTTCCGTTATACATAAACACAATACCTTCCGACGGTACAATATTATTGATTCCAATATCCTCTAAACGTTCTATTTGAATTTGTAATTTTGCTATTTTATTTATATCGCCGGTTTCCTGAACTTGCTTGATTGCATCTAAAACCTCTTTTTTTAGTCCTGCTGTAAGTTGGGGATTGTTGGCCGACAAAAAATTTGTAACACGTAGTAATGTATCAGCACCTACTCGTAAAAACAAACGTTCCAGTGGTTTTGTTGCGGTTTTTTGAGCTCTTGATAATTCATTGGCTTCATATTCCCGAAAAAGTTTTTTTCTTTCTGGGTCTTCTATGTTTTTTACCCCAAACTTTTTATCTCCTAACGCCCACCGACGAATTAATCCTTCACGTTCTTTATCGGACCAATCCACACCCATATTGTCTACTTCTCTTGCCCACCATGAAAGTTTATAATCTTCTATTGTAGCCTTATCATCCAATTTAAACTCTTTTTGAACACGAGATATGGTTTTACCATACTCTTTCATTTTCTTTAAATTACTTGCAGTATCTGCATCACTAAAACTAATACTCCGTGGTCCACTTAGACCAAACGTTGCTTGTTGTTGTGCATTTACTTTAATTAATTCATCTGATAAACGTTTACCATCCTGTATGTTTCTGCCGACTTCATTTCCTTCTAGGTCATAGTCTACAGTTCCGTGAAATACTAACACACTTTTGTCATATGGAATGACATTTCGTGTGTCAGGAAATATAATTTCTACGTTCATAAACTTTCCACCATTTTTGAACATTTCTTTCTGTTGTTCTGGTGGTAGTGAGTTTACCGCATTTTGTAAATCTTCTGCTGCAGTTGTAAATGCAGTTTGTACGTTGCCTCTACCCGCAAACATATTACGAATACCAGCAACGTCTAATGCATTTTTACCGTTGTTTTTTATTTGACCTTTATTACGGGCAAAAAGTACTTGGCCATCTTTAACGGTAAACATGATATTTTGACCATCAAGTTTTTCTGTTACGGCATCTTCGGTGTCTAATCCACCGACCAGTCCACGTTTCACCATCTCTTTAACATCTTTAAATGTTAATTCGTTATCTTCATATGGGTGCGCTAAATGACCTGCTGCGCCTCCCTCGGAAATAAGTTGCCATGGACCATTAGGTACCAGTCCTTGTATGAGTTCAGATAAATACACATACTCTAAACTCTCATTCTTTTTATCTCTTCCGTGGTCTTTACGTGCCAGACGCCACGACCCACCATTTACTCCGTTTGGATGATGGACATCATGGTTTTTCATTTTCTTTTTACCATATTTCTTGACAGCTTTGGCACGGTCACCGTTACGTTTTACTCTATCTTCTTGGGTGTCACGTAGATATTTGCGAACTTTCTCTGGATGACGTTTGTAGTATCTACGTACACGTTCTGTACTTGACTTCGGTTTTTCTTTTGGTTTTGATTTCTTTTGTACAGGTTTTGTTTGTACAGACTTTCTTCTTGTTGTCTTTTTTGTTGGCATGGGAATGACCAATACCATTGGTTCAAATCCCAGTGTATTTAATAACGCTATTCTTGTCGCTCCCGAAATAACTTCTGTACTACCATCATCCCAACGACCGACAATAGGCAACTCTACTTGTCCAGTTTTAATTATATCCATGACCCGTTGTAATTTATCTCTGTCTATTTGTTCCAAATCTTCTTCATAGTTTTTAACATCCGATAAAAACTCCCACGGTATAACTTTACCTTTGTTTAATAAATCTTCCCACTTAGACTTTCCCAAAGATTTTAATTCTGGATACCGTACCGCTTCATTCCATTCTAGTTCTGCGTTCGGTGATAAATATGTAATCTCATCATTTATTGTTTTAGTATCATATTCCGAACCTATTGACGAAGGATATAAAAATGCAGTTTCTGCCGCCATACCACCGTTTGCGCTAGCAGAGTCTCCATTACCACTCACATCGGTAGATGACGTATCAGTACCAGACTGATTTCCTACGTATCTATCCCATACTGGTGCATAATGTATTCCCCATACTCTGGCGACTTTACATTTTTTTCTTATTTTGTTAGCCGAATCAGTAGGTCTAATTTTACAAATTCTCCTCTTTCTCTCGTCCAGTGTATGCAATTGTTTGTTGAACTCATCTATTAAAGATTGTTCTTCTTTTAATTGTTCAAACAATAAATTTATATCAAATAGATTCATCGTAAAATACCCAAATCAATGTAAGACCCTGTGAAGAACGTTGGTATTGATGTTACCTGTACACCTGTTGAGTTATTATTTATATCAAAAAATTCTACTTTATGTTCTAAATAATCATTAAAATATTCTGTATTTGGTACCAGAAGTTCTATTTCATCTGGCGAAAATAATGCGTCCGACGCAGGTTTTAATGATATTTTTGAGAAATTCCAAAACCCATTAGTAATTACAAACCGTATACCTACGTTACCATACGCAGGTAATTCTGGTTTAAAATTAAATTGTACATTTTCGTAAAGCTGTACTACTGTTCCATCAACTACAGTAAGTTTTCCTATTTTTTGACCTAACGGGTCATTTGAAATAATTGAGTACCCGTCTACTCCTACAATATAAATATCAACTGATGGAGTAAGTCCTACTAAATTTACAGAGCCAGAAAAATTTTTGTAATATGCTGTAAATTCTAGTGTATATTCTGTTGTCGGAAATAGTCCTATCGGTCTTTTTGAACCTATAAAATATCCACTTTCTGATACTTGGTTTGCAAATTTTTCATTATTAAACGTTGGGACATTTGCATATATAGAACTTATAAGTACTGAGTCGTCAGTATATATGGAAAATGGTGTAACTAGATTTGTAGAATCATAATACCCCGACGACCCCGATATTGTATATATTGGATTGGTTCCGAAAGACAATATGTCTGAATACCAACTTGCAGAAGCGCTTGGAGATATATAAAAATCACCTGCTGCAAAATCTCCTCGTAAAGAACTTGTTGTTAATAGTTCATTCGTTGTTATTTTTATGTCAGCTACTAATTTGAAATCTTGTATATTTGTGGATACTTTACTGTACACTTTAGTTTTGTATACTTCACCGCTAACCGTGTTCATGTCTGCTATTCTTAGTTTTGCATAGGACACAGGTACATTCGTGTTTACGGTGTTTAATCTATTATATGTTAAATTTGCCGATGTAGTAATATTTGCAGTTTGATTTAATACGGTTGTTTGATAGCTTCCACTATATAAAGTAATTTTATCTATAACTTTACCATCTCGTCTTTGTATAACATATCCCTCGCTGTAAGCAGTGGTTGAGTTTAATATATTGGTTATAGGTAGCCTTAAGTTAAGTGATTCACCGTCTATAATTAATGACCCAGTTAGTACTCCACCAAAATGTTCTGAAGAAAAGGTTGCGGGGGACTCCGGCGATATTAAATATCCTTTGACAAAACTAGAATATAGAATGGGGGTTAAACTTGCTGTTAAATTATAATTAGTTGTACTAAAAGATGACGTACTCACATCGTATAGTCTTTTTTCTTCTGCTAAAATTAAGGGTTCTCGTACAAATACCAATGGTGATACGTTTACTGACCTAGGTTCTACTAATACCTTTGCCACCCATCTAGTATTGTATTTATTTTCCCAGTCAGCAGGAATATTCTGATTATTTTTTGTTTTTGTGATAACACCAAGTAGTATTATAGTTGCATACCCAACAGCAGTGTCTTCGTTTATTTCAATTGAAAGTAATCGAGAGTTTCCTTGTAGATAGTTTGGTACAGGATTTTGGTATATCGGTTTACCATTTGCATCTAAAATTTCAACAAGTATATTAGATGAGTTTTTTAAATATTGTGAACCGCCTATTAAAAACGAATTTCTACCTCCAGTAAATACTTGAGGTAGATTCGTTACGTTAAAGTAGTCAGAAGTTGGAGTTCTGTCTTCAATATAAACGTCATATTTTGCTAAATTTTTAGGCTGTAACGTTTTTCTAATCTTTGGCATACACTCTCGTTTGAAGTCCTAACTCAATATAAATAGTTGAGTTAGACGTTAATATACGAGAATCCGTCCTCCCGTTTGATTTCAATTACCTTGTCCACCATATCCCGAGCCGTGTCTAAATGGCTGATAAGGACGATAAAATCAAACTGCGATTTCAGGATACCCATCATCGTACCCATAGAACTGAGGTTTTCTGCGTCCAAAACCCCCAATCCTTCGTCAATAATCATAAAGTTCGGCTTCGGGAGGTTGGACGCGTTCAACAAAGCCACTCGAATGGCGAGACTACTGATGAACCGTTCCATGCCCGATGAGTTCTCCAACGGCCAAATACGTTCGTGGTCGTAGTTCAACTTACCGACGATGTTCTTTCCGTCCACTTCAAGAGAAATAGTAAACTCTACGATTTGGGTCAAGATATTATTGATTTCTGACTCAATTGCAGGAATGGCGCGGGACATCAACTCATACGGAATACCATCACGACATACCGCTTCCATATAATACTTGTAGGCTTCATAGGTATCTTCAAGTTCTTCGGCTTCCTTGATTTGATTCATAATATCAGTCTTGGTTGCCTCCAACACCTTGATTTCACCGTGAAGTTCCCGAAGTGCCTTCTCTAACTTATCAACTTCCTTTTTGTTGACCGCAATATCTTTAAGGACGCCCTGAATCCGTCCCTCTATAATGAGATTATGTTTGATACTTTCTTCATTGACCTTATGTAATTCAATATCCTTCTCAATCTGTTCCCGATTGCGGTCGCACTTTTCAATACTGGTAATCAACTTCTGGATTTCCAGTTCTATTCCACTTGCTTTCTTTTGAAATTGTTGAATTTCGTTCTGTAACTTTTCATAGTATGCACACAGGTTAACCTTATCAACCAACGGTTCCATTTGTTGTTTGATTTCGTTGACCGCATCGTTTTGCTTGGATTGAAGTTCCCACAAGTTAATCAATTCGTGGGTAACTGTCTCCATATCTTCAATAATTGACTTGTTGTTTTCTACGCAGACATTACAATCTGGATTATACTTGTAACTTTCCAGTTTAGTCTTGAACTTTTCTTTTTCAGTGACTTTTGAGGTAGTCAACTTTAATGCACTACCACCCTTGTTAAATAAAGTAGAAAGTCTGTTGTACTCTTCAACCGAGTGACGCAGTTCTGGAAGATTTGCGTCTACTAATTCTTCTGTCTTTTCTCTAATAATATTTTGTATTGATTGAAGTCTATTTTCTTCTTCCGATTTACGAGTTTTATACATCCCAATCAGATTATTGACATCCACCAATGCTTCTTGTAACTTATCCATATCCAATTCAATATTAGGAAGTGGACGTTTTTGGTCTTGTTGTTCCTTTAACTTAGCATCAAGAATATCTCGTTCTTCCTTATACTCTTTAATCTTTTCTTCCAAGTTATAATGGTCTACCTTGGTCGTATCCAACTTGGTCTGAGTATCGGACAGCAGTTGACCGAAATCCATCTTCTTGAACTTCTTCAAAGCACCAGTGAGTTCCTTACTTTCCTCATTTGCAGAATCAAACAACTTATCAAAGATGTTTAATCCCATAAACTGGATAAGTAAGTCCTTCCGTTCGGAATGTGACTTGTCAATGAATAACGCGTTTGCCGTCTGACTACTCAACGTGGTCAGTACGAAATCCTCGTAACTACCGACATAGTTACGGATGTTGGCATTGGTATCACGACGGTCTTCACCATTTAATGAAGTATGGGTACCGTCCGAATGTTCCTTCCAGAACGATACGTCTACCTTGACATCACCCGTCTTTCTACGAGTACCCATCCGACGAATATAGTAAATCTCTTGGTTGATTTCAAACTTCAGTTCACACTCAAACTGGTCCCGACGATTGTTCATAATATGGTCACCACGGAACGCACGTGGCGTCTTATCGTAGAGACAGAAGATAAGCGCATCCATAGACGAACTCTTCCCAGTTGCGTTTTGGGCAAAGATGCCGTGGATACCGTGCATATGTTCAAAGTCAATCTCGTTATTCTCACCATACGAGAACATATTGGAGAACGTGAACTTCAACGGACGCCAGTGGATATTCCGTGACTGGTCGTCGTGACTGACTTGTGCGTTCAACATCGTGTTGACATTGATAATCTTCTTCATCAACTCGTCATCAACGGTTTCGTGATTCCGTTGAATCCAATCTTGAATCAGCGTATTTTGCGTATTGACGTTTGTTACGTCTGTGGTAATATGATTGACCTTTCTATCGGTCATCTTATTTTGGTTGAATCGGTTCTTGTTGATACTCAAATCAATAATGTTATACCGTTTCCGTAGTGCTGCGGTGGTTTTCTTAATAAGTGACGTATCGGCGTTCCCTGTGAACAACCGAAGTCTGACATTCTTCGGCATATCCGTTGGAAACGCAATCTTCCCTTCTTCCAGTTCAAGGGTATAATATCCGTATGCGTTTGGTAGTTCATTGAACACATGCGTACAATCGTCCACATTCCACGAACACCATCCGTGATTCCGTAGGGTTTCTCCGTGGTTCTGTTGAATAAGTGATGAGGAATAGACGATGACGGGATTACTTTCTTGGAGAATCTGATACTTGTGGATGTCACCGAGTAATACGATATCGTATCCCGCAAACGTGTCAACACTTACGTGACGATTGGTAATGACGTACTTGATATCAGTCTGTGCGCCGTGGACTGGTCCGTGGTATAATGCAATCTTTCGTGCGTTCTTCCGACAGTCTTGGACATCGGGCCATTGTTCACGGTCATCCAAGATAGAAAACACTGCAAAGTCTACATCAGCAACTTCGTAAATGCCAGAATGCTTGAAGTAGTGGAGATTGGGATGATTCAGATTCTTGATAATTGGTGTCAAACTATCCAATCGGTTCATATTGGACAGATTGAGGTCGTGGTTACCTGCGATGACGAACGTAGGAGCGATGTCCGCAAGATTACGGAGGAACTCGGACGCAAGTTCCACCATCTCTGGACTCATATCGGTCTTGGCGTGGAGGATGTCACCTGCAACGACAATCACCCCGTCAGTTAAATCTTTCTGACGGAGTTGTTCGTAGAATGTATTAAACGCTTCCCGATATTCGTCGTGACGCTTAAACAATCTGATGTGGATATCTGCGGTATGTTCTATTTTTCGTAACTTCTTAAATGGGACTTCAATCTTCATATAAGTTGTAACCTTTCGCTGATATAGCCTTTAAGGGAAGTGGATTCTCCTGTTTCTATACACTTCCACGTTTCATTGAAACCTAACTCCGATGGGTCTTTCTTGTCAAGATTGACCAACTTCACATGCATACCGTGTGAGGTCAACTGACGTTCCATTTCCATTGCTTCAGTTCGTGCATCATTATCCAGTACAACATAGACTTCTTTGACATTGTTCTTGACCATCTGCTTCAACAACTTTTTGGGTATGAATTTACCCAAAATGGGTACGGCGTTCCGACGAATGGCGATAGCATCAAACACCCCTTCACAAAGAACCAACGGCATCTTCCAGTTGATTTGATTCTCAAACATCACCACGTTCTTTGAGACTGGTGGATTTTTGTATTTCATTCCATCTTCATAAAAACTACGGGCGATGAAATAGTTCAACTTGTTGTTCGCATCGTAAGACGGAATGATAATACGATTGGCGTATGGACCTTCTACCGTATATCCCATCTGATACCGAATAATGTCATATCCCGTGATTCCTCTATTCTTCAAGTATCTAATAGCGTGATTATAATGGATACTCTTGGTCGGAATCCATAACGGTTTGAATCCCGGCGGGAGATACAAGTCCGTCACTTCATCTGCAGTTTCTACATAATTCCGTACTTGGTCATCGGAAAGGAGTGACCGCAGTTCCTTCATCTGCGACGGAGATACATCCAGTCTCTTAAATAGTGTTATTAAAGAACGTCCCTTGGCTCCACAATGCCAACAATGGAACATATTCTTCAATATATTAATAGCAAATTTTCTCTTGTGATTATGACAGAAAGGACATTGGAAATAGTGTTCACCATTCCCAAACTGTTTAAAATCACCTAATATTTGCGACAAAAGAGAGATTAGATTCATAATATAGAATCTAACCCCTCTTCGTCAAGTTGTCAAGTTTTTCTTTTTATTCAACGGTCTTTTTATTGACCAATTGGAAGAAGTGTTCTGCGGGAATAACCGCGTACACTGGTGTATTGTTTCTCTTAAAGAAAAGAACGGGAGTCGTTCCGTCTTTCGTATTCCCTTCTGCTTGTTCCAGAGAAGCCCAGATGTTCATCTTTTCTTGGTTCTTACATTCTGGAGAGTAGGGAAATACCTTACGCGCCGCAGGTGACAACTTGATATCTGTCCCACTGTCACCCATCAGCGTTGAAACCACATCATCTGGTTCCAACTGTGTGAAGTTTTCTAAAATCATGTCTCGTACTGCATTTTGTAACCGTTTACCTTTATTTTTAGCCGAACGTGGCTTCATAATAACCTCTTTATTTTATTTATAGACTAGTTGGACGTGCGTTTTTTCTACTTCTTGCATCACTAAATTTATTTATATATCCGCCGGTTGAACTTGCATCATAATTTGCTGCAGGTATGTAGTTGTGTATGTTGGCAGTGGTGTCTCCTGCTCTTGCTACACGAAATCTTGTAGTATTGTAATACCCGTTTGGTAATGATGTAGGACCATCATTTTCAAATGCAATTTTCAGTGCCTTATCTTTCCATCTGGATGGCGAATATGAAGTTGGTACTGTGTGGTTTGCACCACTACTTTTATTTGCTCCTGCTGCATACTTTTTAAACTCTTCTTGAAATAGGTCTTGGCTAGTTGGTGTTGGACGAGGGCCACCGTCCATGAAGTCTACACCATACACATTTCCAGTACCAGATGCTTGGTCACCGATTTTTTTCAGTGTACCGTTTGGTGTTGTGGCAGCTTCATATATTTCTTTCAATCCCATGTTAATTCTCCACCATTAGGTATCAAATTTGATTATAAATGTTTGCGTACTATCAAATGTACGTTGAATTGGGTTTGAAACCTTTGCTACTGCTAATAATTCGTTACGTTCATTATATAACCCTATTCCGGTTATATATGGTGCTAAATAAGTTGTATCTTGTGGATACATACTACGTGTTACCATTTGTTGTAACGGTGTTTTTGTTGACCCGGTATAAGGTGTGTTTTCTACTGTCGGATTATATAAAGAAAAATTAAATTCTGCTGGATTTATTTTAACTTTAATAGAATGTTCATATAATCTTACTGATGATGTAAAATTAACTGCTACATTGGTTCCACTAACTATACATATACCGTTTCTAGTTAAACCACCACTCACTATACTTTCTGTGGGTCTGAGTAGTGCTATTCCTTTATCGTAAAAAATACTACCTATCGTTGAGCCTGTTCCTGATTGGGATATGATTAGATTTCCTTTACCGTCATCATATGACGAGGACGCCCCGACCGAAATAGACAATGTACCTGGTTTAATTTCTTCTCCGTACACATCTTGTGTAACACTGACAATAAACACTGACCCGCTGGGTTGGTATGAAGAGGAATTAATTCCATATTGTGTATAAGGTAATGCAGAATAAAACGTTTGCATAACCGAATCATACCATTCATACGTTGAATTTTCAACACGAACATTAAGACTACCTGCGTATTCTACGCCATATGTAATTTGTACGTCATTAGAATTACTATTGGACCCAGATATGTACGTGTATCTAAATGATGAATATGCAGGAAATTCTGTTATGGTATATTCATTTGGTCCTAACGACTTAAATGCCGTAACAAGGTTTGTCATATATTTCCACCTTTGTTAACGGTTTAGTAATCTAGTCGTACGCGAATCAATGCTTCCTTATCTGTGCTTTTTTGAATTGGTCTACTGAGCTTTGCTACCGCCAACAATTCATTTTCATCATTATACAATCCAATTGTAGTTATGTATGTTACTGGCTTTGCTCTAAATGGTTCCAATACTTGCTGTGGATTTGAGCCTGTGTAATATGTTGGATTGTTTGAATAGTTATATTCTGTATTTTTTACTCTGACGAAGTAGTTAGTAGATGTGATTGTTTCTGCTGAACGAGCAACGAATGTACTTCCTACCCGCATTGACCCAGAAATAGACCGTACCAAACCTTCATGTTGATATTGATATGTACTAACTGCTGACCCAGTATAAGGTGCAAACGGTGAATTTGTTCCACTTCTCATATTAGGTGAATCAACAGAACCACTGAATCCTACGGAAGAACTTATTGCCGATGGGTTTAATACAATTACTCCGTAGTCAGGGAATACCAATCCGAAGACCGTATTTGATGCTGTATTTGTTACATTTAATGAGCCTGATTTTACATTATACACATTGTTTGCAACTAAGTTACCTACCACTGCGGTTGTTAATCCACTATCATCAATGAAAGTACTAATACCGTTTGAACCAGACAATCCCAACTGCCAATTACCTGGGTCTAACGCCTGCTTTAAACGTGAACGTTGAAAATTAATTACATAAATATCATCCGATTCTGCTGTACCAAATGTAAACTTTTCAACTCCCTTTGCCAACAATATATTTCTATATTGTGCATACACAACTTGTGTTGGCAATGTTGATGTATTTAGTGTAGATAATGGTGGAGAACCACCGCCGTCAACATGACCATAAGCAACAGAGAATTGAATATCTGATGTGGCTATATTTGACCCGTTATATAAATCGTAATAATATTCGCCGGAGTTTGCAATCTGTACGCTTGAACTGAATACGGTGGATAAACTTCCCGTATCGTTTGACCACAATCCTGTAGTAACTTCCGTTCCGGTCAGTTCCGATATATCACCATCTTCAAAATCTGTAAATATTTTGTATGCCATAAGTTATTCCTAGAAGTTAAGCTACAGTTGATAGTGTAAAATTATATACTGCACCAGTTGCGCCACCATATACTGTAACAGATGTGGTTCCAGTCTTTTGTTTTGATGTCAACTTGAATACAGTTCCTAACGCAACAATAGAACCTCTGTTATTTACAGGTACTACTCCTGCTACAGACTTACCTGCTAATGGAGTAACTATTTCTACTGTTGCTAGACTTGCGTCTGCTAATGTAAGAGTGTAACCGAGTGATTCGGCTGTTCCCGTACCACCGGTTACGTATGTTGTTACGGGTCTAATTGTCAATTCTTTTTGCTGACCACTTACTGGTGCATAGTATAAAGTTTGTGATGTATACCCTATTCCTGTAATTTGTGGAATTACCACGGTGCCTTCTGCATCGGTTCCTGATACCGTTACTAGTTTGTATCTCATAATTTGCGTATCATCGGGAGTTGCTTCTAATACAGGCATATTTTCAATAATAGCCCCATAATAATTAGAACCCAATGGATGCGCAGTATTATAAAGACCGTAATCTACTTCATCGTCAGCTACAGAAAATTTTGTAATTTCAAAATTACCAGTTCCAGTTCCTTTTGCAAGTAGCTCACGGCCACGGTTAGTTAAAATAGCGTCCACCGTGATTGTGGATTTATCTAGATATCCCATATTTGTTAATCTCCTGAGTAAAGTACATCTACTATAAGTATAAAGTATTTTAAGTTTACGTCAACTTATTATTCTATTCCCAAAAATCCGCCACCACCAAACGTAATATTTTCCGTAGATGGTATGTTGTTATTGGTATCCGTTGCTCTCATTGTGTATTCTCCAGACGGACCCACCTTAAACGGAGGACACGGTGACCACGGACATCCAGGTGGTGGTATTTCGTCAGTACCTTTTGTGCCTAGGTAATTCTTCCGTTTTAACCCTATGTTATTTTCTCTACTAAATTTATAATGACGAGGTAAATATCCTAATGGTATTGAATTAGCAGGTTCGTACGCAAAGTAATGTATTTGAACTTGGGTATTTATATCCGTTCCCGTGATATTATCTATTACATAGTAAACCGTTGAATTTATAGTTTGTATTAGTGTGTATGGGAACACATCGGATATTCCGTCTAATTCAGCATCAAACAGTACACCAGAATTTATTGCGGGGGCCTGTGCGAAACTTCTACCTGAATCTTGTGAAACTGATGTTGCGTCTCTGTACAACCGTATTCTAAGTCCAGCCGGACCAGTAATACCTAATATAGACGCAATATTTGCTATATTAATTGTACCGATAACTGATGAGTTTGCTAAGTACGTGGTTGTAGAAATAGTACTGGTTTGTCTTGCAATCTCCGGTAAAGTTGCTGGGTCCAGTAACGTAATTTTTGCATACAGTCTGTCAATCGTAGATGATAGTTCTGTATCCAGTTTTACCAAGTATGGTGTTTTATATAATGTATAAATATCATACGAATAAATTCCATTACTCTTGTGAAAGTATGTTGTTGTCCCAACATCTGAGAAATCTGCCCGTGGTGGAATAACATACAATGGTCCTAGTGTATTATCTTCGCTTGGTATTCTTGCGGGGATGGACCCCGAACTTGGTATTCCAACGAATGCGTTTCTTGGATATGGCGAATTTAAGTGCTCTAATGGTTTTGCATAAAGTCTCGGGGCTTCCAAATAATTGAAACTGCTACCTTCGTTAAATATTGAAGAAGTTACTAACCCTCCGTCGTTTACTAACATTGATGAAGTGTTAAGGTATTGTAATACCCGACGATGTGATGGCAGTAAAGAGGATTTAGTACTTGGTATAACTCGGATTTCCCCGGTCATGTCCAGCGTACCAGATAATGGTAATGTATCAGACGTTACCGTTCTCTGTGCTGCTATATCATATGTTACACTGAACGGGTATGCCCCCATATCAATTGAACCAGAGCCCGAAATGTATGATGCTAATTCTTTTGTTTCTGTTCCATCTACTTTAGTGGAACGAAGTAAATAAGTTTTATTTCTATTGATGATAGGAGATTCAATTACGATACCTTCTATTAGTTTGGTTCTTGCCGGGACCGATGCCTTTGCTATCTCCGTCGGCGATTGTATTAAGTTTTGGAAAAATCTTATATATTGATTTGGATTTACCGTTTTATTGAAATACTCTTTAAACTTGTAATTTATTTCATTCAAATTAGTATATTGCGTATTTTCAATATAACGTGGACTCCCGATTATATTATTTATATCAATAGTACCCATAGACCTCATAATAGTTTGATTTATAAAGTCAGTAGGAGATACTGCAAACGATACTACATTTTTACCTTGTGTATATATCTTTTCATTATTTGATTTGATACTAAATGCTTTATGTAATAATTTAGACCCACTTGTGTCTACGAATCTATAGTCAAACGTCGGAGGTGGTGCAACGTGTACCTTTTTGTCGGTGTAGATAGTGGTACCTACCAGTGGAGTAAACTGCTTAATAGTTCTGCTTAGTCTACGATACGACGATGTTAAAAATCCTGTTGCTGGCAGATTTGAAACTATAGAAATATTACTGTATGGACTTTCATTATATGCTGACTGTGTTATTGATGAGTATGGCTGACTAAAGGATAAATTTACATAAAGATTATTATATGAGGATGTATACGTTGCTCCGTAATAAGCAGCCGGGTCGTATACTCGTTGTAAGAAATTTTCACTTGATATATTTTCTCCCCAAACTTGTACTTCGTCTACTATACCATCAAAATCACTAAGTTTAATTGAACTAGCGGAAATACTTGCACTAACATTAAATTCGTGTATTGACCAGTAATTTCCGGTTCTGGGGTTAACAATACGTAACCGTAGTTGTGAAGCTAATGTTGGACTTGCAAAACTATAACTTGTAATTGTTGACCC
>Ga0315909_10000667_pt1 | contig 46123 bp, 49 predicted proteins | sample LakEriMetagenome_11_FD_203527 | JGI IMG/M metagenome (GOLD analysis project Ga0315909, IMG submission 203527) | Freshwater fungal communities from buoy surface, Lake Erie, Ohio, United States - Buoy 2 MA125 | ecosystem: Environmental > Aquatic > Freshwater > Lake | place: USA: Lake Erie, Ohio... | reverse complement strand
ATCGCTGGCAAGTTCCCCAGCATCATGGGTGACGTCGCCACCACCACCAACCTGGAGCCCTTCTGATGCTTCGCAAAGTCATCGACAGCTTCGACATCGACGCCTATGGCTGGTTCGACATGCCCTCCGAGCCCGGCTCCATGGGCACTTCACACATCCAAACTCTCACCCAACCAGCCGAGGACGTGTGGAGTCTGTGGGTCAAGACCCCCACCACCTTCACATTCGATACAAACACCAGCTACACCGTCCTTGACACCGCCAACAATCTCTTCGGCATCCTGTGGCAGCGCTATCGCAACGACCCCGCCTACAACAGCAAGGCCCTCCAGCGTGAGCTCCTCCACAAGGCTGTGTTCTATATCCGCAAGGATCATGGTCTCTTCAGTCTCGATGACTTCGAGCGCGCCGTTTCAGACCACGCAGACTTCGTAAAGCATCCAGACTCCGTCGTCCTTCCCAACTACCTTCTTGCTCCCCGCACCTTGGAGAAGGTCGGCGATCACTACCTCCTGGCCGATGCCATCACCGGCCACGGACTCGAAGCGCTCGAAGCCCTGCGTCAGGTCATCCCCCCACTCTGTCTTGAGGGGCTCCAGACATTGACACTGCTTCGTAGTTCCTGCAATCTCGACCCCGATCCCGCCACTCCCAACCTGCGTAACAGGGATGCAGTCATCGCCTCGTGCACTCTCGACATCTGGTGGGCTACGCAGATCCAGAAGATCCGCAATCACATCCTCGCCACGTGGCCTGGCTGGTCCGACATCTTCGCCGCACAAGACACCGTCTCCCTGCCCGAGACAGACACAATGCAGTCTCACGTCTCGAAGAAGTCGCCCACCCGCTCTGACCTTCGCCGTTTCTGCATGGCCATGGCGTGGAACCTCAACCCGCACAACACACGCCTCACCTTCCCTCGGTCCTTCAAGTCCGCCTATGACACTGCCGTCGCTGCCTGGCCCAAGATCCTTGCCACTCCTGACGACGACGGCCTCAAGCTCCGTGCCATCTCCGACCTCGTCAAGACTCTTGCCATCACGCTCAACACCGACGAGGAACTGAACAAGCGCTTCTCCGTCAACACGGGCAGCAACTTCAACAATCTCGACGGCACCATCTCCAAGTTCCGTGGCCACATCCTCAATGGCAAGAGCTCAGTCGTCGAAGCCAAGCCCACTACCGAGGAGGACAACTCCAACCCCATCGTGCCCGGCGTCATCCTCCCCCCACCCGATTGGATCCGTAACCGATGCAAGGTCTACGCCAAGGACTCCACCGAATGCCAGGCCAAGTACCGTAAGCAGATCGCAGACCAGATCTCAGCCTCTGCTTGGTTCGTCCCCAATCCCCCGCCCCTCGAACACGGTAACCTTGACGGCCAACTCGATGAGGGCAACCTTCTCCGCTACGCCGCCTTCTCCGATCCCAACATCTTCTCCGTTCGCCCCGAGTCTGGTGCCGGTCAGATCGCCATCGGCGTGCTCGTCGACTCCTCCGGTTCCATGAACCGTCACCTCGACAACGTGCCACACAACCTGCTCCAACTCGCATGCGCATTCGTCGGCGGTCTGCGTGACGGACTGGCTCGCAACCCCAACGTCAAGGTCGAATCGTTTGCCTTCGACTCCCGCGTCCTCAACCCCAGCTCCCCTTGTTACCGTGGCAATGTCGGCGATCTCTACATGGCATCTGGATTTCGCGAAGACTTGGCAGCCTGCGCCCTCCGCCGACTTGACACCGACGACGATCTGCTCAACACTCAGCCAGGCGGTGGCACACCCACTGCATCTGCACTCTTCACTCTCGACCAGCACCTCACCCATATGTACCCCGAGGCGCAGCGCATCATCATCATCCTCACCGATGGCGAACCCTGTGGTGGAGTCGAGCATCCCTACATGCCGGCCGTCGAAATCACCAGGCGGTTCTTCGAGACCGAAGACGAGGTGCGCAAGCTCGTGTCCGCCATTCCTACTCCCGTCTTCTGTGTTGGCATCGGAGTTGATACCAAGACCCTGAACCGACAGTACAATGTCGGTCACAGCTTTGCAGTCGAGAGCCCGCTCGATGCGGTGCCCATCGCCTGCAATCTGGTGCGTGGTATCGGTCAGTCCCTCAACTCCTGATGGAGAACAGCTCATGCCATCCGACGCGAACGCCACTAACCTGCGTACTCTGTGGCACGCATTCCGCCAGCGACCCACTCCCGCCATCACACTTGTGGATCTGCGCCATGAAGACACAGGAGCACGAGTCCCCACCTTGTGCATCCTCGAATCCCACCCAGACGGAGACAAGCTCTTCCCCTACGCCTTCATGATCGACAAGGACCTGCACGACATGTGCCGCAAGCTCATCGTGCCTGAGCAGTACGAAGCCATCTGGGATTGGTGCATCCCCCCACAGAAGGAACCCACCACATGAATCTCCTGGTTCTGCCCCAACCCCAGTGCACTGCGTGCGACCTGCACAAGTACGCGAAGAACCCCGGCGTCCCCGGGGTTTTTCTTCCTGGCTCCCAACCTCTCTCCCCATCCACGCCCATCGTCGCCGTGCTCGGCATGAACCCCGGCTTCCAGGAGGACCGCTCTAACGAACCGTTCGTCGGGCCCTCAGGCAAGATGCTCAAGGAGATCTACCTCCCCGCCATCCTGCCCCACGCCACCGTCCTCCTCCTCAACACCGCCCGTTGCTACACCCCAGCTGCCGCCCCACCCAAGCCCCGTCACTTCCGCTGCTGCTTCCCGAAGTTCTCAGCCACTGACCTTGACACTGTCGGCCAGTACATCCAACCCCACGTCTCCAAGATCCTGCTGTGCACTGGCGCCCATGCCATCAGCACCGTGACCAAGTTCACCCACGGCAAGTCCTGGTCCCTGGCCTCCGCCTTCACCAAGCAAGGCACACCCACCGGACTGTGGGGGGACTGGCAACTCTTCACCACCTTCCACCCCGCCGCCGTCCTCCGTTCCCGCAACCTCCTGCACCCGGTCGCCGACCACATGACCTTGGTCCACTCCGCAGTCACTGGCTCGATGCCTGTAGCATCCAGCCCGCGTGTCGTCCCCCCATTCTCACCCTTCGAGGTAACGCCATGAGCACCGTTGAGTTCAACATCGACGTCGACAGTCTCGAACGTATGTGCAATACACCACGTGAGTGCCGCGCCATGATCCACCTGCTGGAACGATTCCCTCATGAGGCTGAGGCCAGCTACATCAACATCATCGGCACCATCGACTACGAATACCTTGACGATGAGCGTGTGCCATACGGCGACACCTACGCCACACTTCCACCCTCGTGGGAACTGGAGCGTGCGAAGATCGACGAGATTGTCCTCGAAGCACACACCACGGACACAGGCGTGCCCAACATGCCCAAGGTGCAGATTAAAGAACAGATCTTGGATCTGTCCAGCCTCCCCTCTGAGACCCTTGATATGCTTTGCCGCCTGGTCAGCGAATACTACAACAAGAACTTCCGGGAGTTCAAGGAGCTGGTCTCGGACTCCAACTACTACGGCGGCTCATACGGAGATGACTGATGCACAGAGTACGTCTGTCACCAGACAACACCCCGATCTCACGTGGCATAAGCAGCAGTCATCCCTACCTACCCCACCGACCCATCCGCACACAGGATGAAGTGGCTGCCATCCTTGGCATCACCAAGGCCCAAGTCACTCACGCTGAACAGATGGCGCTGAAGAAGCTGCGCATTGCCCTCGAAGAACAAGGCTACCCCCATGAAGCTGATTTCTCTTGACATCGAGACATACGGCGCATGCACGCACAACGCACGCGGCCAAGCACTTCCATCCCAGTCTGCCTTCCATCCGCAGCGTGCCCTTCAGACTGACGGCGTCACCCGTGACAACATGGTGCTCACCTGCACCATCACCACCGATGTTCACTCCTGCCCCTGCGCCAAGACCTACCTTGCTCACGTCACACTAGACAAGGCCAAGCCCTGCTGCACCTTCACCCTGCACATGGACCAGGAAAAGGACCGGGTGCTCCTGCACCGCTGGCTCACCTGGTGCGACACCATCTTGGGCATGAACCTGCCGTTCGACTTGCAGTTCCTCCGTGCCTGTGACCACCGGTTCCAGTTTGCGCTGTCCCCCCACAGCAAGACGCTGATCGACCTCTCGATCCTCAACTACCTGCACTCGGAACTCCGCCCAGAACGATCGCTCAAGTCTCTCGGTCCCGTCCTCGGTACTCATGCGTACAAGCGCACCATCAAGGACGGGAAGTTCAGGTCCCCCCACGATCCGGAGTTCCTTGACTACGCAGCGCAGGACACGCACAACACCCTGCTTGCCTCAGCCGAACTGGCCCGTCGCATCAAGCAGGACTGGCCCGACACGGACAAGCTCTCGCCCTTCTGCATACAGCATTACTCGGACTGCCTGTGGACCATCATCACCATGTCCGAAGCGGGCATTCCCATGTCCCGTGCTGCCCTGTCCGACATGCGTGAGACCCTGCTCATCGCCTCCGACCTGGCCATGAAGTCCGCCGAACACCACGGCGTCCAGCTGGAGGGTACCGGTTCAGCCAAGAGCAAGGCTGCTTTCCTAGACGAGTGCGTTCAGAAGCTGGCCCTTCGTAACATCGACATCCTGTCCCACCCACTGGCTCAGTTCACGGAGAAGACCAGGGCCTTCTCGTTCTCCGATGCGAACCGCAACCTCATTCGTGGGGCCCTGCTCGACACCGACACCAGGGAGATCGCCGTACTCACAGCTGCAGCCGCTCATCAGCGCGCCCAGAAGATGCTCTCCACCTACGTCTGGCCCCTCCTCGATGGCAAGCGCAACAAGCCCGAGGACAAGGGATCCGTTGTGCTGCCACTCCCACACTCCGGCGAGGCTGACGGGCTCGCCTTCCCAGTCTGGTACCCAGTACCCGCTGCTGCCAAGGACGCCTCTGGTTCTGAGGGCGGCACCATCCAGGGCCGCATCACCTGCAAGAGTCCCAGTGCCCAGACCTTTCCGCCCGAAATCAAGGAGTGCATCAAGTCCCGGTTCCATGGTGGTACCATCCTGTCTCTCGACCTGTCTCAGATCGAGCTGCGAGTTGCTGCCTTGTGCTCTGGAGACAAGTCCCTGCTTGCCGCCTTCAACGATGGCCTCGATCTCCACACTGACCGGGCCGTGCAGCTCTTCGGCAAGGGCGTCCTCTCCTCTCCAACTTTCAAGAAGCGGGAGCGCCAGGTCGGCAAGACCATGAACTTCGCCGACCTCTTCCTCGCCTCCCCATTCCGTATGCGCATGTCCGTCCACGAAATGACGGGTGAGCTCATGCCCATGGCGTTCTTCGAGCAGGTCGCTGAGACCCGTCCCGATGCCCGCCCTGGCCTCCACGCCTGGCAACAGTCCCTGCTCCGCCGGGTGGACACGGACGGCCACCTGGTCCTGCCCTTCACCGGCCAGTCCCGCACCTTCGTGGGGGGAAGCTCCGAGCACCTCAACGAGATCGTCAACTTCCCCATTCAGACCCAAGCTGGCAACACCCTGCTCGCCATCCAGCGGGCCATCGCCCCCCTCCTTGGACCCCGGGTCAAGATGTTCCTGCAGGTCTACGACGCCGTCTACCTGGACCTCCACCCCGAGGTGGACATTGAGGCCCTGAAGGGGAAGTTAAAGTTCCACATTGAGGAAGTGCGGGACCGTGGCTACTGGGCCAAGCTCCAGTCCCACTACGGCAACACGGTTCCCCTGGAGTACGACTTCAGCTAGCATGTTGGGGTGCAGAACGAACTCACGATCCTCGTGGACTCCAGGGAGAAGAAGCCGCTGCCCTTTCCGGAGCATCTTCCGTCGCTCCGGTCGGACCTGCCTGCTCTCTCCCGGAGTTCACGAACTCACCGTATCCGCATCGAGAAGGTGACCCTCAAGACTGGGGACTACGCCCTCAAGGGCCACGAAGCAGGGTGCCTGATCGAGCGCAAGGGATCCCTTTCTGAGGTGGCAGGCAACTGCCTGACAGCAGACGGACGTCGGAAGTTCGTGGCTGCCATGGATCGACTGAAGGATGCCTGCCTGTATCCATACCTCCTGCTAGAGGGGAACATCCTTGAGACCATGAATCCCACGAAGGATCTGCCGGATCCGTGGAACGCAGTTGATGCACTGCACCGCATCCTGCTTGAAAGAAACATTGGGTTGATTCTCTTACCCAACACGTCGATGAGTGCGCGTCGGGCAGTGGCTGAGTGGGCAGTGCGGCTCTTGGTCAACGCTGCCCAATGCCCTATACTGCCCGCTAACCCCACTTCTGAGGAACCAGCATGTCCGACCACATCAGCATCGTGACCCCTCATCGCAATCTGCACCTTGGCGATGTTGCAAACGCAACGACTGTTGCTTCGCAGCCAAACGTCAACACGGCTACGGCCACGCGACCCACCACCAACTTGACTGCGGGTCGCATTGTGATTCCAGGTGTGACAAACTACCTGAAGTTCATGCCCATCTTTGAATCAGGAACCACAAGCCCAATCGTCCATGTGCACCTGTGGTCTTACCTTCCCGATCTTGGTGTGTGGGTCTCTGCAAGTACAGCTCGTCTTCAGACAATCAGCTCTCTGTCTGCTACTAAGACTGCAACAGTCAATGGAACTGATATGTTCCCACCTGCTGCTGTTGCCACAGTTGGAGACATCAAGAGTCTTTGGAACAGTAGTACCCTTGGCAATGCTGCATTCATTGTTGATGGAACAGGTGCCGAACTTATCGAGATCACCTTCTCGTCTAGCACCACTACCAAGCTGGCTAACGTGATTTGGAGCAGCATCTAATGCGCGCTCGCATTCGAAGTGTTCGTTCGAACACTGTAACACTTCGAGGTGCAACCTATGAACAGAATCGCCTTGTGCCCCTGCCGACCACAAACATTGCTGTGTGGAGTGGTGTAGCCCCAGCCAATTTGAACGTGGATGTTCTGCTTGTTGGAGGTGGCGGCGGAGGAGGTAGTGGTTCTGCAGGACACCCCGGTGGTGGTGGCGGAGCTGGCGGTGTGAAAATCTTCTCTGCAGTGAACCTAAACCTGGATGACCACGCCTATGGCGATCCGTCCTCCTTTTTCTACAACGTATACGTTGGTGCAGGTGGAGCGGGTGGTTCCGCTGGAAACGCAAGCACTGGAGTAGCATCCTCATTGAATAATGCCGATGACACTTGGGGCATTTCAGTTGAAGGTGGTGGACGAGGTGGACGAGGTGGTGCAGGTACAGCTACAGCACAAGCTGGTGGAACTGGACCAAGTGGAGGCGGTGGCGCAGGTGCTACGGTCTCTCGTCTTGGAGGAGCGGCCAACAATCTTGAGGGGGAGATCTGGGGTTACATAGGTGGTAATAACTTCGCAGCAACTGCTAGTGCAAGCACAGCAGGCGGTGGTGGCGGACGTAGTGCAGCAGGTGTCAACGGCAGTTCAACTAAGTCTGGAAATGGCGGAGCCGGGGTAAACCATTGGGGCTTCCTTGTTGCTGGTGGCGGCGGTGGTGGCCGTCATAACATTGCTGTAGCTGAATTGGATGTTGGTCAAGGTGGGTCTGACATTGGCGGCCATGGAGACTTGATCTTGGGTCGTGTCAATCGAGATGCCCTACCAAATACCGGTTCTGGAGGGGGCGGTGGAAAGGGCACAACGACCACCACTGATGGTGGTGCAGGCAGTTCTGGTTTGATTGTCATTCGCTATGAAGGAAGCCAACTGAAAGGCCAAGGCGGAGGCTTTACGTATACTGATGGCAGTTACGTCTACCACGTCTACACAGCAGATGACACTCCAGTTTTCAGTCTTGAAGTCTTTGCTGGTCAAGTCTCAGCCGGTGCTGGTGGACTTGGTGACAGCGCTTTCTGGTCCTAAGAGAAAGGTTTAACATGCCGCCTGAGTTCCGGTCGACCCCCACGGGGTCGCGCGATCTGCTCGCCCAGCACGGTCTGGTTGAGCGTCGTCCCCCCATTCGTTCGTCCGACTTCCGTTCGCTCGGATCCCCGTTCCACTACTACCTCACCCGTAAGCTGGGCCTTGTCCCAGCGCTGCGCTACAGCGTCGCCCTCTCGCAGGGTACGTGGTTCCACCTCGCCCTTGAGATCCTTCTAGCGCCAGGACTCACGGGTGATGAAAGCCACGCTCGGTACCAGGCCAAACTCGAAGCCCGCATGGATGAGATCCGTGGCGTGTGCAAGGAACTGGCAATGGGTGACCAGCGCACCCGCGAGATCCTTGCTACCGAAGAACAGGACGCCACCTGTGCTTGGGCATGGGCCATGACCGCTAAGGACCTGCCCATCAATGGGGCCCTGTCCAATGGACGCACGCTGCATGAGTTCCTCACGGATCCCAACTTCACCCTGATCTGCCGCGAGTGCAAGATCCAAGTGGAGATCACCCTACCCGACAAGCGTCTGGAGCGGGTGCCCTGTGTGATGCAGCCTGACATGCTCCTGTACCACCACACCCAGAACTCCCTGTGGATCGTGGACTATAAGACTACGGCCCTGAGCCCACGCATTCGGGCGGCGTCCTGCCCCATCGAGCCGCAGACCCAGCACTACATGACCATCCTTGACCGAGCGATCCAGACCGGACTGATTCAGGCCCAGTACGATCTGCCCTCCGATGTATCCGTGGGGGGCATGCTCCACGCCATCATTAGGAAGCCCACGATCCAGTTTGGGCAGGCCGATCGGGACTACACCCTCGACACCACCCCCTTCAAGAGCGGGCCCCGGAAGGGCGAACCTCGCAACGAGAAGGTCTATATGGGTGAGCCTCGCATTGAGAACTATCTGGAGCGGTGCCGCCAGTGGTACAAGGGCGAGAAGGACTATGCCCACATGGCTGGAGACCGGCTGGCTGAGCCCGTCATCGACCTGTCCTTCACGTCGGGTACCGCCCTGCTGGATCACCAGTGGAACGAGCAGTACCTGGCCCGGCTGGGTGCGGTGAATAAGTGGCGAATCGCTGCACTTGAACCACATGAGTATCCGTGGCCCACAGAAGTCCACGGAACTGGTACACTGGACACATACGCACCATTCGTGTTGCGTCCAGTTTCGGAGTGGCCCGATATCGTCATGCAAGAAGGCTTTGTCGTGGCAGATCGTGACCCTGTTCAGGAGACAACCAATGCCCAATGACCCCTACCCGGAGCCATCCAAGCTCCAGCGCAGCGAGTTCGGCACCCTCTTGCCCGACGTGCTGCACAAGATCATCAAGCCTGAGTTGGCTTCGTTGATCCAACTTGACAGTAGCATCACCAACAAGTCGCTGCTGCATGCCGCGTTCAAGAAGACGACGCAGAGCACCGTCTCTTTCTCCACGTTCAATGCGTGGTTGGAGATCCTCGGCATCGCGTTCCGCAAGACTGTGCAAGTTGAAGGCCTGATGCCTGACCGTGTCCCCACCCCGGGCGGGGCCGGGGTCGGCCCCCGCCCGGATGTGGGGGAGCCCGAGGAAGAAGTTCGATTTGACAACGAAGAGCGTTTCGACTTCAATCGCTCTCGTGGTTTCGGTGATGCGTTCGGTGAGATTGCACGCAACTCAGGAGGATTCCAATGAGCATCCATCAGACAACGTCGGCTGGCACATCGCCAGTCCGTGCGTATAAGAACCTCGGCTTCCAAGGAGGCCCCGGTCTTTACTCGCTTCGCAACTTGTTCGGCATGATCGTCGGTGAGCAGAACAGCGGCAAGTCCTATCTGTTCCAGTCCTGCCCCGATGCCTTCGTCATCAACCTCGATCTCTCATCCACGGTGTCCCCCCACGCCAAGTGTGTGGTGTGGCCAGGCATCGGTGCTGATGGTCGGCCCATTGATGTGGATGGCAAGCCGCTCATCATGACGTGGGATCACGTCGAAGCGAAGATCAAGCAGCTGTGCGACATGGCCAAGAACGGCGACGAGCGTCCGTCGATGGTTGTGATCGACACGATGATTCCGATGATCCGTCTGCTCAAGCCATGGGTCGCTCGCACCATGGGCAAGGAGTTGTTCGAGCAGGCGCACGGTCCCGCTGCATGGGAGCGACTCTACGACACCGTCATCGACGTGGCCCACAGGCTGCGATCGCATGGCTATGGTGTGTGGCTGCTCGCCCACCTGTCGCGCGACTGGGTCGAGATCGGCGAAGGATCCAAGGTAGAGGAGCACTACCTGTCTCTGCCTCCCGGCCTACGGGAGCGTCTGTCCAAGGTGGTTGAAATCATTGCACCCATGCGATCAGAAGTGCGCGAAGTCACCACCCTGGAACCAACAGTCGTCACCGTGGCCGGGAAGCAGGTGACACAGAATCGAACTGTGTCCAAGCAGACGATCACTCGTACGATCGCGTTCCGTGATCCCCGCTACCTGCGACTCATCCGTACCCGCACCCTGAAGCCGATGTCCGACATCGACGTCACAGGTGCAGCAGATCCGTGGTCTCTGTTCGAAGAGGCCTACAAGACCGCCAACACTCCCTGACCCCCGGAAGGGTGGGGGTGGGCCCTCGACGGTGTCCCACCTCCGCCTTCCAATTTTCGTTCCGTGTCTCACTCCATTCCATTTCCTTTTACGAAAGGCTTACTGCCATGACTATCAAGTCAACCATGTTCGCGAACTACAACGCCTCCTTTGCCTCGGTCGAGGCCAACACCGAGGGATCGGGTGCTGGCTGGCGTCCCGATGCCGGTGACCATGCTGTGCTCGTCACGGGCATGAGCATTGAGGAGGGTGACTTCAAGCAGAAGGACGGCCAGATGTTCCCGTCCATCGACGTCACCTTTCAGTACCAGATGGTCGAAGATCCGGGCAGCCCCGAGCCTCGCAGCTTTACGGGTGCCCGTTTCAACCTCCCAGCTGACCCGACTCAGCTGACGGACGAGGGTGCCAAGACCCGCAACCGTATCGAGCTGGAGCGTCTCAAGGGTCACCTGACCACCCTGCTGGGTCGTCGTCCCGAGAACCTGCAGGTCGCTATGCAGACCATCCAGGAGCGCATCAACAACGGCAACGTGATCCCGGTCAAGTGCCGCTGCCGTTACGACGAGTCCAAGGTCAAGCCCGGCACCAAGTACTTCAAGGAGTTCCTGGTGTCGCCGCTCAGCCTCGCCTGACATCACCGCCATGACTTGCCCTGTGGGAAGCAGTCACTACCATGGCGAACAATCGTCCCCCCACGATCGCCCCCTGGGTCACCCGACCGGTACCCAGGGGGCTTCTGTTTCTAGGTGGCGCCATGCCGGAAGCGGCTTGGCCCACATTCAGTTGATCCGTCCTGACGCCCGGAATCCCCGGGCCGTGAGGTTCTGGACCACCATGCGGAACTCCCGCGAGTGTCCTGTGCCCCCCGTCCCCACCTCCCCCCGCCGGTGCCTCCACCGCAGCCGGTGCGCCCTTGACCTATGGGAAGGCCCCCACTCGCTGGGGGGACGCTCCCAGTGGCTTGTGGCGTCCTGGGATGCCCTCCACGGGGCCCCCTCCCAGCAGACGGTGGAGGGGTGGTTGGACGTGTCGGAGCCAACCAAGGGCAGCCTGGTGCGTCTGGCGCCAAGTCTGGACTTTACTGCCTTCCTGGAAGGGGGCTTCTGGCGAGTTGCGACCTTCCAGGTTCCAGCCCAGATCCGGGACGCTACGGATGGCGTCTTGGGATCGGGCCTACGACTTTCCCCTCGTGCCATCCGGTGGTCTGCGCGGGCTACCGAGGACGCATCCAAGTTCCAGTTTTGGTATCGTATATGACCCAGATCAACATTGAAATCAACAGTGCCTATGCACAAACCGTTATCCAGCCGTTAGACTCCAAGAAGATGCGGTCATCGAGGGAACAATACAGGCACCGAGTCAATGGTGGCCCCCGCTCCCCAGCACGCCCTGTCCAGAAGAAGGGTGAGCTGCAGGCCCACGCTGACATGCTGGAGCGTATGGTCAATCGCTTTGCCGAACGCATCCGTGTGCTGGAAGCGCTCCACACCCTACGGGTGGAGGAGGCCGGGTTGATCCTCAGCACCGTGTCCATGCTGTACCGGCGGTGGCGTGAAGAACAGCCGGACGAGCCGGATCGTGGATCCTCGTTCATGCACTGGGTCGAGCGTCTGCGTGCAGAGGAAGTTGTGTCCTACGCCATGGGCGCGTGGGACATGAAGGACCTGCCGCTACTGCCCCTCGGCGGGGTTGACGACATCGACGTTGAATCCTCGGATTGACGCACGCTGCTTAGCAGTCTCACCTTGCGACAGTCCCCCCACGGGTAGTCCCATCGCCGGTGCAAAGGCTGCGCCTTCAAGAGACTGCTGGTAGATACCGCGTACATCTGATGGCATGGTGTCCAGCATGCGCTCGCTGACCGATGCTTCACGCATGAACACTGCTCGGTCCCACTCCCCAGGCTTCACGGTCATGGGTACGCCGTAGCGCTTGCGGTATTCGCCCTCGATGTTCATGGCCAGACTCATGTTGTTGCCAAGCACCGCGTCCTTGTAGCGGCGACGCAACTCGACCATCTGAGCGCGGTTGGCCAGCAGGAACTTCGTTGCTTCCTGAGGTGACTGGTGCTTCTTGAAGTCGGCACCGATGCCACGCATCACAAGCTCCAGCGGAGACTGGAACCCCTGAAGTGTGCCGTCGCTTTGGTACACAGGCACTAGGCCCTGTTCATTCTTGTTTGACCAGTCAGCGTACTGCGACTGGACGATCCCGTAGGAGCCTCCAATACCTGGGATCTCAGGCAACACGCCAAGAGTCTTCTGCAGGGCAAGGCCACCAGGTAGCAGTCGGAATGCTGCCTGTCGGAACTGGTCCATGTCCTGTGTCGCTATGCCCTTCAGCAACTTGACAGGGATGTCCACCGTGGGTGGCAGCGGCAGGTTTCCAATGGCAATCTGACCAGGAAGCTGCGTCACGGCTGCAGCACCCAAGCCTGAAGTGAGATCAAGGTTCAGGACGTTCTTGCCGATTTCGTAGATGACTGCACCCGTACCAAACATGCGGGAGAGGTCACCGATGAACGCTGGGATCTCGGTCTTTAGAGGTCCAACGCCAAACTCTCGAACGCCTCCACCCAGTTGCTGTCCAACAAGCACGTTCGACACGGAACGCAGGGGATACTGCATGAACATCCGCATCATGGGGTTTGCTAGGAACCCACGCTGGAACATCTGAAGCTGCGTGGTAGGACTTGGACTGAAGTTCACCAGGGACTGCATGACCTGCACCTGGTCCAGCACTTCATTCATTGACATACGCAGGCCACTCTCACGCTGCATACGCTCATACCACTTGAGTCCAGCTTCGGCGATGACGATGCGGTTCAGCTCTTCTGCCTTCTGGAACAGCTTGAGGGGCGCGTCCACAGTCAGGTACTTGAAGAGATTCGGCTTGGTCTGCAGAGGCTGCGAGATGGCAGCACTGTCCATGGATGAAACAATGTCATCCGTAAGACCAAGCAGGTCTCGACCAAACAAGTTTGAGGTACGGATGTGCTTGTTCCACAGCTGCTGACGGATGTGAGGATCCAAAGGTCCAACACCGTACTTTGTCACTCTCTCCTTGGTATAGGAACCCAACTGCTTGAGTGCAGTGCCGTACGCTGACAGGACCTCACGTCCCCCCATCCAGGTGGTCGCCCACTGGAAAGGCTGCATGGCGTTCCACATTGCAGACACCACGTTGAAACCAAGGTGGGTTGCGTACAGGTAGCCAGTGAGTCCACTGGCTCGGTATGCGGCATCCAGTTCGTACCCCGACTTTGTGGAGTAGTCACGAGCCGTACGCACCATGTCCTTGCCAATCTGGCCACCATTGGTTTCCAACCATTTGGCCATGCCCGTGTCAGCAAATCGACCGGCCAACTGCCGAGCATGCTGTGCACCACGCAGCGACACCAACGAAGCCGGCTTGGCACCACCAAACAAGGATGGGAGCGTGTGCAACTTGAAGTGCTCCTGCACCTCAAGGCTTTCTCGTGGAAGAGTGATACGTAAAGCATCTGCCATGCTGATGTCTCGACGCATCGCCTTGTTCAACAAGGTCACATCGTCAGGACTCGTAACAGACGCCAACTTGTCCAGCCTCTTCTCAGCCGCAACAATCTTTGCAGCAAGCGTGTCACGGGCCTTGCCCTTCAGGACAGGCAGTGTGGACTTCATCTTCTGCAGATCGTCCCACCGTGCTTGCAGTGCTGGAATCGCAGTCAACACCTCCGGTGCAGTGCCTGACTGTGTGTCAAGGAATTTGAGGTCCTCTTCCTGTACTCCAAGTTCCTTCAGTGCACGCAAGGCTTCTGGGTCTGCAGCAAGCTTTCGCCCCTCTGCGCCTGCCAGCTTCCTCGCCGGAGTACGGATGGCTTTCTCAAGCACACCCCACAAGTTGTCGGGGATGGCTTGAGCATGCAGGGTAATCATTGCCTGCGAGTCACGCATGTACTTACGCATCGAAAGCTCATGGTCCATGCTCAACGCATACACACGTCGCTGGGTACCAACAGCCTTTCGGATGGACTCGTCAGTTGAACTGATGAGCCTGCCCAGATCCACCGGCCCATCACCAACCGCACCTCCAGGCACAAAGACCTTTGCTTTGTCCGTTCGAGGACCATACCGACTAGCAAGGTCCTGAAGGACTCGCAGATCCTCCGGGTTGTAGAACAGGTCCTTCTTGCTTCGAGGCAAGACAATGCCGTTGACTTCGTCGTAGCTCAGGCCCTGCTCACGACGACGCATCAAGGCATCCGTATGCGTAGGGCCCAGTGGAGTTGGACGACCCATCTCTCCACGGCCAAACAGCACACCAGTGTTTCGAGACAGGTAGGGAGAATCCAACTGGGGAGTCAGGTACTTTGAAAGCACCTCGTCCACCTGCGATCGGTCAATTCGGTAGTTGCCCTTCCTGATTTCCTTCTTGACCCAACCTGGCAGGATCTTGTCCATCACATCGAAGAACTGTCCCCCCACGGTTTCCTGAAGCGCAATGCGTTCAGCCAACATCTCGGGGTTGCCCTGGGTCTTCTGGTACTGGGAATAGATACGCAGCACCTTGTCGGAGTCCAAGGTAAATGTTGGGGGGACACTGCCATCAGGATTCAACTTGCCAAACAGTCGAGTCTTGAAGTGGTTGCGTAGCTTCTCCGAAGCCTGGGCATACTCCAAGAACTCCCGTTCAATGTTGTTGTCTCGAGCCCACTCCAGAATTGCATTTCGGTCGTAGCCCTCAACGTGAAGCAGATTGTTGAAGTTGTCCTCAACAGTCGCGTACTTGACAGCCGACTTGTGGGCTCCCATCTTCTCTCCAGCCTTGGCCTTCGGGAAGAACTGACGGGCCTGCTCCAACGTGGACTCGTTGACCACTCGGACTGCATCCACAATCTCATACTCAGCATCATCCAAAGCAAATCGAGCTCCAGGCTTCAGTCCAACCTTGGACTTCTCCAGTTCGTTGACGACAGACTGTGGAAGGGTCAACCCACTCTCAGGCCCATCGAAGATCTTGGCTCCCGTCTTTGCCTCGACACGAGCACTACGGACCTTGGCTGCCACCGTGTCAAACACATTGGGCAGGTTGTAGGTTGCCTTGTCGGCATGGCCTGACCCCCAGTAATGCAGCTGTACGTTCAGCTCTCGAAGCAGTGGGTCATTGCTTCGCGATGGATCAAAGTCGTCAATGCCAAGCTTCTTCAGAAGGCGAGCACGAGCGGGACCGATGATCCTCGCCTCTTCCTTCTGGAACTTTTGCAGGCGGCTCTGCATGGCCTGCACGATGATGGATGGCGCCTGTGTCTCGGTGGCACTGATAAGTCCAACGCCACCCAAGGTACGCAAGCTCTCTGCAATCTTCACGAACTGACGATTGGTAAAGCCACCCTTGCGCATGTCGGACATGCCTGCAAGAAGTCGGCCCTCTGAAGCAAGGAACTGCTTCTTGCCAATGGGCGATACCGTAGCCAACAACCAAACGAGGGGATTGGTTCCCAAGTCAATGGCAAGATCTGCCAAAGGGTTGCCCCCATATGACCTCTTCAAACGAGTGGCATAAGAGTCTCGTTCTGCAGGACTCAAGGACTCCTGCGCCATGATCGTACGAATGGCACGACCAAGGGATCCCTCTCCATCTGCAATTTGAGTGAGGATCGTGGCCGGTGCATCGTAAATACGCACCGGCTCAAACGCGGGGAATCCGTCTTCGTCCAGTTGTGGGATTTGCTCTGGCATAATGAAAAGGCCCCGGTGCGATTTCTCTGCAACCGGGGCCCGTTCCGGGGGATCAGTGAATCAGCGGCAACCGCCGCCCTTCTTAGGGCCCTTCTTCTTCATGGCGTCTCCTCCTTTCAGACGATGCGCGAACGCAGACGGATCTGAACAAGACCAGTTGCACCCGTATTGGTCGTATGACTCATCGTAAGGAACTGGCCACGACGCAGGGTGTTGTTCGCAGAACTAAAGGCAACAGCCGTAGTTGCACCAGTTGCCGACAGGGTGGCAACAGACGTCAGCGCAACACCAGCAGAATTAAACTGCTTGGTCACGCCAGACGGGAACCGTTCACTGTCAAACACAAAGGTCGTACCAGCCGCACCCGTACCATCGTTGGCAACGGTTCGGCAGTCGGCCGTGCAGATGGTGTTGGACGGAGTAAAGTCGCTAGCGTCGGAGGTAACCAGGAACGACACTCGACCATTCGTCGAAGTTGCACTCGACATGGTCAGCATGGTGACCGAGATCTGGTCAATCACGTAGTCACGATCTGCCCAGAACAGAATGGTGTCCGACGCCAGAGTTCCGTGGTAATGCAGGATGAAGAAGTCGTCGGGGTACTGCTGCGTAACAAGGGAGGTCGGCATTGGGTTATCCCATCAGTTCGGACAGCGGGTCTTTCTTCTGGAATGCGCCGCTGTCCATCGACGCTGCCAGTTCTCTCATCAGATCCGTACGGGGCCTACCGCCCAGCACTACGGCACCGCTAGGCACCTTGCGCCCAGCCATGACGGAAGTGTAAAGGGTAGGGTTGGCCTGTGCAAGGCGCGCCTGGTTCTGAGCGATGGCCTGTTCCATGCGGCTACGCTCAAGGATCTGAGCAACTCGTTCCGACTTTGCTCGTCGGGTTGCTTCAGTCACTGCACGCTCAATGTTGGAGTAGTCCGGTGGCGTCTGCGAAGCTCGCACAAGTCCACCGACAAGACCAGCCAGTCCACCCAAGGCTAGTGTCGTCTTTCCGGGATTGTTACGGATCATGCTCAAACGTCGAGCAACAGCTCCAGCTGTTTCAGCTGGAGCAGTAGGCGCTGGAGCTGAAGCTGGAGCCGGAGCCGGAGCCGGAGGAGCTGGCTTGCCCCTCTTAGCCGGAGTCTTCTTGCGGGCTGCGGCCATCACATTCCTCCCATGACGTCGCGCATGCTAAGGTCAGACTGAGAAGGATCAAAGATGCCCTTCAGTGCATAGGCCTGTGCCAGCGACATGGGCTCCTGATATGAAATCCGTCCGAGCTCGTCTTCATAGCCACGGATCAACGTCTCAAGACCTGGGGCCACGCCACTGTAGTCCACTCGACCACGGGCCAGCGACGCACGATCCAGACCACGAACTGCCGCCTCACTCTGCAGATAGTCCCCACGAAGTTCCTCGGGGCTAGCCCCTGCCTCTGACAGGGAACCCAGCAGCTCCATGAGGTCACCTCCCTCACCCGTGGGGGGACCACCCATTCCCTGGGCCATCCCACCGCCTTCGCCATCTCCTGCAAACATGCTCATCAGCATGGGCACCGAGGAAAGGCCGATTGAAATCGCGCCCAAACCACCAAGGCCCCTCAGGCCAATGCTGCCAGCCTTACCCAGTCCAGATCGGACCTTACCCGGCGGAGTCTTGTAAGCGCCGGCAGCACGACCCAAGATGGATGTGGGGTCATCCACCTTGCCAAGGAAGGAGGACATCTTGCCCCGCACAAATTCGTTGAACGGATCGGTGCCAGGCTTCAACTTCTTGCGACCAGCAGCAGCAACAGCCTTGTTGTACTCGGCCTGCACAGTTGCAGGGTCCAGACCACCCGGACGAATCTTACCGGATGCGTCTGTAAATGCAGTGTCAGGCAGGCCCGAAGTGAACAGGTTCTCCAGCAGGTATGACGCTGCCAGTGGACCAAGAACTCTGATAATTGGGGCAAGGGCTGCTACTGGCATTGTCAAAGCACCATTGGATTAAAGCGATGGGTGCGGCCCCGCCACATGCGGGCATACCGCTCCACCACTTCCGGTAGTGTAATGGTGCCAATGTGAAGAGTCGATACCCGCTCGATGGGGTCGTAGTTGGAGACGAGCATGGACCAGGGACGGTGCATGGCACGGAGCTGGCGCACCTCCCAGAACCAGGCCCGGACCTGCTTCGGGCGAAGGTAAGGTCCCCCCACGACCAGGGGGAGGGGGGTGAGGTTGAGGATGGGCAGGTCGGTGCGGGCGTCGAGGTCCAGCATCCGGCCGAGGGACAAGCGGGCCTTCCCATCGGCGGCGTGGTCTCGGCAGATGTCTGCGCTCAGTAAGCGCCAGTTGACCATGTTCACTTCTTGTCTCGCATACGCTCCAGAATATCAATCTTCTTTTGCGTACGCTTACCTGTGCCCAAAACCTGCTGCAGGGGTTCGTTCTCTTCTGCCTGCTTCGCGGCAAGTTCTGCCTGCTTCAGAGCCAGCTCTCGTTCCCTCAGGCTGCGAGCGCCCTCCTTGGACCTAGACAACCGCTCTCGCAACTCGGGGGCAATCAGACCAAGGATAGCTGCATCCTTGGAACCAGATTCAGGGAGAGCTGCAATGCTGAAGACGCCAGACGGCTTTCCAGTCAGTGGGTCAATCTCCTCACCAAGAGCACCCCTAAAGGTGCCAAGGGAGGTGGCCAGCGAATCCACGTCAGCGTACTGAAGGTAAGTACCCGACCGCATGATGGGGGCCAACTCACGAACCATGTTGAAGCTCTGAGCCATGGCTGCCTTCTGCACAGTGCTTGCATCAATCGCACCACGGGGATCAATCTCAGACGCATACTTGGTACCGGCTGATGCTGCGTTTGCCAGTGCGCGATTCACGATGGTGACAAAGATTCCTTCCTTGTTGGACTCGGCGCGGTTGGTTTCGCCAAACATCAGATTGGTACCCTGAGTGATGATGGGGGCCAGTCGAGCTCTCACCTTGTCAGGATCCTGCATGATGCTTGGATCAGCACGAATCGCCGAGAGTTCACGCAGCACCAACTTGATGGCATCACGAGCACCCTCTCGACTCGAGATGCCAATGTCCATAGGAGAACCCATCTGCCCTCCAGAACCTGCAGTTGGGGAGAAGACTCCCTGCATCAAAGTGCGAACAGCGGTCTCGGCCACGATGTTGTGGCTGAACTCCTGTGCACGACGCACATCACCAATCAGCGGATCAGCTTGATCCTCCAGCCCATACACATCACTAAGGTCCTTTCGGTAGACGCCCCCGTTCCAAAGAGAAGCAGCCGCAATCAGATTGCGATGGTTCTCCTGAGCTGGACCCATGACCGTAGAACCAGAATCAATAGCCAGCTTCGTACTAGGACGGAAATCAGCCCTTAGCCCAACATCAGCTGTGCGATCTCCAGAAAACATCTCAATGAAGGACTCTCCCGCACGACCAACACCTGTAACAAAACTACGCAGAGTGCTTTGAGGAAGGGAAGTACCTGCAACATTGGGGTCCTTCAACAGGTCGTCGGCAATGGTTTGGAAGGTAGCACTGGACAACGTCTTGTCATACTGCGACGTGGCGTCGTAAAGAGACTTGGTCCGTTCACGTGCGGAAATTACACCTCTCTTGACATTACTGTCACTCTCTGCAGCAAGAGCCTGAGCGTCCAACACTTGCTTTTGCATTGCAGCAAGTTCTTCTCTTTTCTTCAGCAACTTGGCTGCAACTTCTGCCTGAGAGTCAGTGTCAGCCTGAGACAGTTTCAACTCCATTATCTTGATCTTGGCTGCTGCCTCAGCCGCAACCCGAGCGCTTTCCTCTTGGGCCATTCGATTCAAGTCGTTCTGTGTGGTGCCCTGATCCCGCATGCGCTGAAGTTCAGCAGGCCACAGTTCCTTGTTCAGTGCTTCCTTCTGGCGGATGCCTGCAGCTTCAAGATCAAGAGCACCAAGCCCCGTCTGCCTCTGACGCTCCAGGTCAAAGCCAAGTTGCTCTCGTTCCAGGCGGCGGCGAGCATCAGCGTCCAATGCACGCTGGCGAATGCTGCGCTCTTCAGCACGCTGGTTCATCAACTCTTCAAGGGCAAGAGAGTCATTGATGTTGACCTCGGAACCTGAGGACGAACCACCGATGCCCGCCCGAATTGCCCGGTCCTGCTGATTCAAAGCAGCAAGCTGAAAGGCAAGATCCTGGTTGGGTGCAACCGTGTACGGAGAGGCAGTGTAGTCCTTAGCCATGTGGTGTCCTCAAGTTAGGGAGTAAGACGGTAAGTGCCATCAGGCATCAGACGAGGCACGCGGGTATTGCGACCGTAGACTGGCCCACCCGGACCAATGAAGTCCGGACTAATGAAGCCACCTGGCTGACCGTAACGCTGAGCCACTTCCGCCATGGAGATCAGGGTGGGCGTAAACGTCGCACCCAGGATTGGGTTGGACTGAATCATGTTGGCATACTGGCTATAGCCAGCCTGAGTCAGCTGGGCCACGTTACCAGAGATACTGCCAAACAACTGGGCCGATGCCATGCCAAGGTTGGAACCCAGTTCATTCCACGCATTACGACGCTCACCAACGTCAAAGGTGGTCTTGTCCAGCGTTGCAGACAAGTTGGACATCGCGGTGCCAAGGTTGGCAAACACGTCGCCCTTGCGCTGCAAGATGTCAGCCTTCTCCTTGGAAGTCTGCGCCTGCAGACCAGCAAGGGTGCCGAACATCTCACGATCGTAGCTGGCACCACGCTGACGCTTGGCCTCCTCCAGCTGACTTTCAGTACCAGCAAACGCACCAATCTCACCCATCATCTGCTCAAGGTCAGACTCCTTGCGCTGGGCAATGGCGCGAGCCATGTCCGAAGCAACTTGGTTGTAACCCTGGCCAGCCTGCTGAAGCGCCTGTTCATATGCGTTCGCCACATTCTGCTGCACTTGATCCATACCCTGGCGAGTACGAGCAAGGTTTTGCAAATACAGCTGATAGTCCTGCTCCGCCTGCTGCTGTCCAGCCTGCTGGAAGGCAAAGGCAGTCTGAACTCCAGGCGTGACATTTCGGTACATGTCCTGAAGAGATGCCTGGGTGGCACCCAAGAACATGTCTGCAGCCTGTTGGTTACGGCCAAAATTCGCCTGGTTCAGCTGGTTGGCCAGGTTGTAATCGTTAAGCATCGAACCCCAAAACTGCTGGACACTAGGACCAGTCAGAGGATTCTGACGATAAGCCCCCATACCTGCCGGGCTATAAGTCTGCTCAAAGCTGGGCAGGAACTGTCGGATGTTCGGCTGCTGGAAGTTGAACTGCTGCGAACCAACACCCGAAAAGTTGGGGGCGTTGAAGTTCGGCAGGGTGCTCATACCAGGTTGGTATCCAAGGCTCATTAGGTGAATCTCCGATCGGTGTCCAGTATCCGGCCAGTAACCGAGAACGCAAGCAGACGCAGATCAGCACCAGCAATGTTGCACTGGAAGCCGGGGCTCAAGCTGGACCACACGGCACCATGGGTACGGAAGGGGGCATTCGACGCCGCCACCCCTACCCCAGCAGTGATGTTCTGAACACTCCCATCGCGACCAAGTGGTCTGGAGGAAATGTACACAGACTCCTCGGCTCCCCTGTAAAGCAGTCCCCACCACGTTCCGTAGGTCGGCAGACTTTCGGTGCCCACCACCTCATAGTACGGAGCAACCGACGAGACCTGCTTCTGACGGAAGAAGTCCTTGAACTCCGGTGTACCCGGTTGGAACTGCACACCAAGGTTGCCGCCTACCCACCGCTGGACGATGGGAGCCAGGGACGCATAGGTGTTGGCAACGGCACTCCAGCTGTAGTTCTGGACCCATGAGTTGTTGGTCGAGATGGATTCGCTGGACCCACTGACTGACGTGAACGTGTATGCGTTGCAGTCAAACTCCGTAGTATCGACTGCTGGACTCGGTGTCGAACCACTGACCTGAGGGTTGCGTGCAGTCCCCCCACAGAGGTTCTTGTTCGCGTTGGATCGCTCGTGGTCCACGATGTACACACCAAATGTGGTGAGGGAGTCACGCTTGACGAAGATGGCACGACGCTCCAGATACGCGCCCGAATGGACGTTGCCTGTCTTCACATAGCGGAAGGGCAGATCCACAAGCTGCGTCATCCGGTTGGTACCGAACCACAGAATCGCGGCATAACCATCTGCACTGCCTGTAGTGGCGGTCAGGGCTCCAGTAGCTGGCTTGTAGATTGTGAGGCACTGACCCCTGGCATCGTAGGCCATCTGGATGGACGACTTGGCACTTGCCCACGTGACGTTGACAAGGTTGTCCAGTCCGGTGACATCCTCAATGGCACCATCCATGGACACGGCCTTCAGTCCGCCACCTGACACAAAGTAGACCGTTGTGCCCACACTTTCCAAAGCATTCGGGCCAATCAGACCATAACCAATGTGCCCCTCTTCCACACGCACAAAGTTGTTCTGGCGCCCAATGCGGTAGATGCGGTCGCTGCTGAACCCAATCATGAAGTTGCCAACCTGCCGCATGCCGATGATCTCATTGCCGGGAGTCTTCGGCACCCACCGATTGAATGGCGTAAAGTTGTCCGCAACTAGTTCATTCGTGGCACTCCACCGCAGATCACCCAGTGATCGTGGGGGGTACTCGGGCGTGATTGGAGTTTCAGAACTGGCTACAGACCCAGCAAAGTTGCTGTCCTTCAGGCGAGACACAAAGAGAACATTGGACAGGAACTGTGCCACTCCGCCCTTGGGACCCACGCTGTCTGCCCTGGTCTTGTCAATGAAGACATCCTGGTAAACGAGCTGCGAGTCCGTCAGCGAAATAGCCATAGTCCTAATGATTGCCGTGGCATCAGTATCGCATCCAATATCGGTACTTGCAGTACCACATGAGTAGTAGACATCAGGACCGTCTAGGGAAACAGCTGGACTTGGCGTTGTGGTGATGTCAATCACCTTCTCCAAGTGCAGGGTACCTGATCCATAGAACGTGGTGCCACCAACACCCGCGCCCAAGTTGACCGTGCGGTAGATCAAAGCCCGGTTGTACAGACCACGGAAGCGACCAACTCTGAACTTGACGTGGTTGTGGGTTGATGTGACATTCAGGGTAGTCGTGTTGGAGATTGGCGACTTACGACCAGTGTCCGTATTGATGTACTGAACTGCAAAGGTGTAGTTACCCTCTTCCCGTGTAGGGGCAGTGGGGCCAATTCCAGTTGTCACTGAATTGTCGTTGTCACCAAACACAACAAGGTCATATTCACCAGTACCACCAACATCCACCGTGGCAATGGTGATGGCGTTCGCATCTGTTTCTGTAGCTGCACTGATGGCCTTGGGTGGGTTGCCAGGACCAACGTCACTAAAGGACACACTCCAGCGAAGTGGCGAACCAGAAGTTGCGAACGTCGCCATCTCTGGTTTGTAACCACGAGCAAAGAAGTAAAGGAACCGACCACTGGACTGCACATCAATCTCAGTAGTGTCTGACCCATCGGTCGTTGCTTCCAGCTCCAGAACCTTGTGGGTCGTATTTGCAACTTGTGGACTGACCCAGTCCGTGCCGTTGTGGAACTTTCCGTAGAAGGTGATGGTGTGGGTGGTGCTTGAGACGAGGGTGTACTCTGCCCAGACGTAGCCGTACAGGTATGAGGAGCTGCTTGTGATGACCGTCACGGGCCAGAAGCCACGGACCTTGCCCATGCCTGCACCGCCAGTGGTGGGGGTGAAGGTGCCCCCATCTCCAGCTAGGCGCTTGAATCCAGGATGGGTGCGAAGAGAGCCGGTCTCATTGCCGTCAAAGCCGACAAGATCCCATGCCACTTCCTTGGGAAGAATGGCACGCGAATGGGCCTTCGACATGGTCGTTGGCCCAGAGAAGTTCCATGTCCAGCTTGTATCTTGGTCAGCCACGCCTTGCCTCAAGCTTGTCAATCCGAGCACGAAGATCATTCAGGTCCCGGTCGTGGACCCGGTCACTGCCCGTCAGGTTGATCGTCGTCTTCACCAAGTCGCTCACGACACCCCGCAGTTCCTGCACCGTCTGCTGTTGCTGGGTCAGGATCTGGTCCCTACGCCCGATCTCCACGGGAATCATAATCACGCCCGTGACGACTGACGCAAAGGTCCCCGTTTGCGTGATGGTGTTCCAGATCTGACCGAACGTCAACTTGGGGGATTTGGCTGGCATTGTGGGGGGACTTCCTTCGTTCCTCCAAGATAACCGACGCCTGCAGCAGAACCAAGTAGTTGATTCCGTCCACCACTGTATCTTGTAGGGACTCGTTCACCTGGAACTTTCCCTTGTGGATGAACGTGGCAAGACGAGAGACCTTGTCCAGGAAGCGGATGAAGATGCCAGAGGGGATGGTGCCCACGCCCATGCTGGGTCCAAGTTGGAAGTTGCGGAACGGGTCGTCTGTCCCGTTGGTGTAGTCAGCCTGCTTGCGGCACATCAGCTCCTGGGCTTGGCTGCACAGGTCACGGTGGATGTCAAGGATGTCCTCGGTTCGCATTGTTGGTCTCCTGCGCTTTGCGCCATGCTGCGTCAAACTCCCTGTCGGATGCCCTCTTCATGGCTATCCACTCCCGCAGGGTCTCGGGTTTGTCCTGGGCTAGGGTGGCCGCTGCCATCTCCGCTTCGTTGACCTTCCGTCGGGGGATCCACCCAATGGCAACTCGGATGGCAGAGGCGGCCCCCGTTGCGTAGAGGACCCACACAAGGGCAGCGCCTGCGGATGCAATAAGGAGCCAGCGGATAATGTCTGCCCACCATGGTGTCTTGTCCGTTACCCCCGGAAGCTGACCATGTATTTCTGCCACCGACTGACGAATCTTCCTGGCTTCCAACTGGATCTCAGTGGCGGATCGAATTGACTCCACTTCCTTGGAAGTGTGGCCGATTTGCTCCGAGATGTGCGCGATCCGATCGGCCCGATCTGAAATGGTGTTGGCCTCCTCAGCGATACGCCGGGAGGCCGAACACCCCAGACTCAGAAAGCAGACGAGGATCAGTCCCGCTTGCCGGGGATCCACGAGGCGATCTTCCCGATAGGGACCAGGTGACCGGCCACGTAGCCGATGGCAAAGGTGGCGAGGGCAGCCCACGTGCTGCCAATGAGCGACTCAATCGAAGCAAGCATCATGTGTGACTCCTTGTCCCCCCACGGTATGTGAGGGGTCGGGCCAGTATATCACCACTTGCCGATGGGGCAGTGTTCCTTTTCGATCCTTACCTTGAACTTGGTAAAGCAGCCACACACCTTGCATCGGCTTCCAGTCCACTCGGGACACGTCTTGCAGATCTCTAGGCGGGCATTGGATTGGTCGGTATCTGGTAGGGCCATGGCTTTGATAAGACTCTTGACCCCCTTTACAGCCCACTGTGTGTCGTGAGGATCACTAGCAGTAGGGAGACCAAACTCCTTGCACTTGGCCAAAATGCGTTTCTGAATATCGGGGTATGACTTTGCCCCCCACAAGTGGGTGTAGCCAAGTTGATCTGCTTGTTCATTTTTGACTGCGTTCGGGAAAGCAGTCAAGAGAGACACAAGGGGTTGGTTTCGTAGGTTGGCATACCAGTAGAAGTACAGTTGCTCAGCAACAGTTGCACGAAGCCAACTAGGCCCATCGAGAACGCCATTTGAAGTCATGAACTCCCGATTCTCTGGGTCCATGACAAAGTCCCAAGCTTTGCCATACACCTCGCCCAAGAATGCCGTGTTGGTCCCCCCAACTACTCCGGCATTGATTGCTCTATCCAAATCACGTGAGCCCTCAAGATCGTGAAGCTTTGGACAGTTGTCGTAAAAAGCAGGCACGTTGTACAGGCGGTTTACATCGTGCTCGATGCGCTCTACAAAGACAGGGCTACTTGTAAATTCAACCGGGAGTGGTTTCCAAAGAAGCACATCGTAGTCAATGTGCATGAAGGGGACGCCCTCTGCGGCTGCCTTCTTGTAGGTCCAGATCTTTCCAAGGGACCAAACGTTGTAGTATTCCTTGGGCAACTGATCCAACTCGGTGCTCACAGTGGTGTAGCCCAAGTGACCAAGAGACTCCGCACCTTCGGAGTCCGTCACCAAGTGGACTTCTCCGTAGTGCTTCTTGGCCAAGAAAGCCGAGAGTCGATGCAGATCAAGTATGAATGGGGATGGCTTTCCAGCCCACCCAGAACTCCAATACGAATGGTAAGTCTTCATTAGAACCCCAATCCGAAACCACCACCATAACCAGGACACCCAGGAATGCCGCCCGTGGCATTCGCTGCAGCACTCCCAAAGAAGTTACACGATTGACACGGATCAAAGGAGGTAGTTCCTGGCGTGCCGCAGACTTTACCACATACGTCCCTACAGTCACCCGATTGGCAACCACAAACCTTGTCTGGTTTAAAAACACCATTGAGACTATTGCACCCGGCATCGTCAGTTTGCGTGCACACGGGAATGCCGTTGGTGTCAAGAGTGCAGCATGCACCGTTCACGCCACCGCCACCACCACCACCGCCGCCACCACCATCACTGTCGCAGTTTGACAGAGCACCACAACAGTCGCCACCAGCGGCAAGTTGGCCGTTGATCGTAACGATCTTACCGTTCTTGATGTAGAGGCTCATGTGGTGCAGTCAGTAAACTGCATGCCAGCCAGCGGATTGGCAGCATATCCACCAGGACGGAAAGACAGGCTGGCATAGTCAAACTCGTCAACCGGGTCCTTGTTGATGCTGATATTGTAACCGTAGCTCTGCTTGTTGTTGGGGACCAGTCCGTAGAACCCACTGGTTGACATCGGGCCTTCTCCATCTACCACAGACCCAAAGGGAGATCGTGTATAGTTTGGAATGGCACTAAACCCCCACCGCTGAGTCTCACTTGGGGGAGAAGTCATCAGGTGGGAGGTCTGATACCACATGGTTACGGATACCAGCCTGAGCTGTCTCGGGTGTCCTTGGCCCAGCCCTTGCCCGTACGCATCTGCATGTTAGACAGGTTGTCACCGATGGTCTTGATGGCTGATCGGTACTGCATGTTCAGCATCTGAGCGTGGGACTGGGCAATCTTACGCCACGCGCCCAGCTTCAACGAGCAGGCCAGCGACACCGCCTCGACCATGCCCTGAGATTGTGGGGGGCAGATCTCATATGCGTAGTACGATGAGGCACCAGCTGTATTGGTCGTGAATGGATGACGCAGCGTGCACACGCGAGTGGCAGGATTGTACGACTCAATGACCCGCTCCTCACGAACCGTGAGTCCTGGACTTCCAGCCTTATTTAGAAGTCGGAGCACCTGGCCTGCGTAGGCGTTCTCGCGGATGTCAATCTGGCCCAGTCCGCCAGTGCCAACAGCAGATGGAAGTGTAAAGCTACTGGTTGTAGTGAGCGTTCCACCATTGGCATCTGTAAGTGCGCAGTAGTGCGGCATCATGTCACCATTGGTGGTGTAGCGGATCGTCCACGTCGTGTTGCCGCTGAGGTTCTGCGGGAACGGACGGAAGCAGATCATGTTCCCTTCAATGGCCCAGTTCTGTCCCCCCACGCTCATTCGGTGGGCAGGGTAGAGATCAGCAGTGGGAATTCCATCGTTGACCTGGGACCCAGTGTTTCCTGTGTACTGCACGATCTCGTGCACTTCGCCTACGCAGGGTGGGATGACGTAACACTCCTGGTCATTGACCAAGGTGATGCCATAGGACAGCATGACGGGGTTGTCAGCGCTCAGGGAGCAGCGTGACCACACATCCACCAGGCCTGGCATGATGACATGGTTGACCAAGAACTGGTCCGTGTACTTGGCGTCAAAGTCGCCGTCGTCGAGGTAGCCTCGGACGCGCTCAATAACCGTCTTCAGGAACGAGCCGGTGGGATCCATAGTTAATCCACAATGACCGTGTTAGGACCACCAATACCGCCAAAAGTCACGGGGCCCTGGAGCCTCATAGGATTAGTAGGAGTGAAGCTCATACTGGGGGACTTGGACACATAGTTAGGTTGACTGAGTCGACCCAACAGACTGGTCATGTATTGGGCTGGACCAAGTGGATTGATCCTTTGACCAGGAGCAGGCATCATGCCCATAAGCATGCTAAGGGGATTGCTCATGTTGGTGAAAAAATTTCCAGACGAAAGAAGACTACCCAAACCCTGATTTGAGTTGTTCTGTCCACCGGAACCGTAAGTAACTGGTCCACTCCCAGCTGTGGCAACCTTTGCACCAGGGTTAAAGCTTGTGCTCATAGGGGCCTGAAAGCCACCACTCATTGGGTTGTAAAGACCGCCCCCGTAGAACTTTCCCTCCTTAGCGGCGGTCATTTGCTTTGCAATTTCAAATGGGTTGTAGTTGCCCATCATGCTCATGGAGGGTCCTTTCGTTAGCCGTGGGTGATGATACGGCCACGAGCCATGTTAACCAAGTCCTCCTTCATGGCAGCCAGTTCCTCACCACCCTCCAGCGTACCAGTAAAGTGGGACAAGCCCATTTCCATGCTCTTCGCCTCTCGTTCAAATCCTTGGCGTCGAAGGTGCTTGGCGGTCTGCTTTCGCTCCTCCATGGCTTCATCCCGTACACGCTGACGAGCCTCTGCCGATCGTCTCATCTTCCGCTTGATGGCCGCTGCTGACTCGTCACACAAAATAATTCTACTGTCTAGAAAGGCTCGACTTGGGCGGTTGCCATACTCGTATGCCTCCAGCTCCTGGGCCACACGGCCACGGATCAGCCAGTCACAGAGCACGATGTTGTCCGATTCCAGGTGGTGGTACTCAAACAGGGTAGGCCGCTTGTAGTGGCGGCGGGCCCACAGGATGAAGTCGCCATCCGCCATGATGCGGTGTCGGGATGCGTCGATGACCAGACCCTCGCCATGGGCCTCGGCCACCGGGTCGTAGATCATTTCAATGTCAAGCGGCGCTTCGTTGGTCTGTTCCATTTGGTGTGTTTACTCCCATGGCTGCTGCGGGCAACAGGCCCAAAGCTACCAAGAGTCTGTAGTTCTTCTTGATGAACTCCAAAGTTGGTCCCTTGATGCCCTGACCAATGAGCTCCTTCAGATCTCCCATCATAGCGCTACGGGACTGCGGAGTTCGGTTTGCAGCTGCCCGCACGTCGTGCATTTGAAGCACAGTTTCCAACATGGCGGGGTTTATGGTGCCCTGTCCAGCCTTCGTACCTTGTGGGGTAATGTTACCAATGGATGCTGCAATGTAGTCATCCAGTGGGTTCCTGTTGAACTTGGGTCCGGTACGGACAGGGAAGCCAGGGAAGTCATACACGTTCTCCAAGGAGAAAGCGTAATAGCTCTTGCTCTTAGGATCCCATCTACGAACAGCTCTACCAACCGGGGTAAACCATCCCTCACGCTGACTTCCAGCAACGTAGTTGGGATCCAGTTTCTTCAAGAGACGTCCCCCCACGGCTCGGTAGAAGTCCATTGGATTACGCTCACGGGAGACGTCAAAAGCCCGCAGTCCACCAGGTGAGACGTAGGCTCGGAGGGTTGACCCCAACTGGTTTGACAACTGCTGCAAAATGTCCAGGGCTTCAGCCTTGGAGGAGGCGGTGATTCCTGACTTGGGGTGGACTTCTTTGAACCTGCCAGTGCTAGGGGTGTCCACGTCAACAAATGGAATGCGGGCAGTCTTGATGAGTTCAAGAGGCCCAGTCTTTGGGGTGGACGCAAGAAGCTCGTAGATCTCAGCGTCAGGCCTGGGACGGAATGCTGAGCTAACAACTTGACCAGCAAGATCTGCATCTCGTTGCGAAAAAGCAAACATGCGGGGAGGCAATCGCGTGAGTTGGCGAACCCCGCGAGCGCTCGCGTCTGCAGCAGTATTCATCCTGGAGGCCAGAAGGTAGGCCTTGTAGATATCCGCTCGACTCATCTTTTGGGTCTGACCCAAACGATCAGTCCAATCCTGACCTCCACCTAAGAGTTTGTAGAACTCCTCACTTTGGCCAAGCAGTTCATTAGTAAGAGCGCGAACGTATGTCTCTTCGTTCAGCTCTCCACTCAGAATCTTCTTTGCCCCCTGAACCTTCAGTGTGCTTGGGTTACGAGTTCCCGGTACATCTCGGGTAACGGGCAGCAACCGCATCGGAGGCGGTAGCATTTGCACATCTGTAGGCAGTCGGCGAACTGGGGGCAAAGCGCCTCACTTCTTCGCCATCTTGCGGAACGTCTTGGCGAGATTGTAGCGACGGGAGCCGGGCTTGCACGTCGGGCCGCCGAACTTAGGGCCGGTGCAGACGCCCTCGGTGCCACGACGCTTGATGCTGGCAGCCACCTTCTGGATCCATTTCTTAGCCACGGGAGAGTCCTCCAAGTGAACGGAGTGGATTCTTACGGACGGCAGAGACCTTCTTGCCAAAGGCACCCTGCATACCAACACGGGACTTCTCAGCCTTCTTCGCAGCCAGCTGGGAACCTGACATCTCGCCACGGGTGACGGGCGTCTTGCTGCTCACGCGCTTGCTGGGGCGGCAATACTCGTTGTCGCCACCAGCACCACAAGCCTTGCCCGTGCGGGTGTCCACCCACTTCTCGGCAGTCCATCGCTTGAGGTTGGCTCCCGCCTGCGTCTTACGAACCTGGCCCTTGGCCTTACGGCACTTGGCGGTGGCCTGAGCCGCACGGGCTGACCACTTGCCATAGGACGCCATCACCTTGTTGTAACAGGCGTCCTTCGCCATATCAGCAGTTCCAGGCGCGCAGGGACTTGTTGATGCGGGAGTTCGGGTCGTTCGCAGTCTTGGAGCTGGTGAGCTTCGCCTTCATGCCCTTCATGCGGGCGCAGAAGGAGTTGCGGCGCTTGCCACCCTCAGGCTGCGGGCGCTTGAGGTTGCCGCCCGTAGCCTTGTTGTAGGCACGGCGACCAAGCTCCGAGAGCCCACCCATGGGGTTCTTGTGCTTGGCCTTGAACTGGAACTTAGGCTTGGCGCTGGCCACGTCACTCTCCCGGATACTTCTTCTTGCCGAGCATGTCGAGATCATCAGGCTCCAGCGACTCAAGACCCTTGTAGATCTGCTGCACCATCTTGTTAGGCAGCTTTCGGATCATGGCCAGAATCGACTTGGCACTCTGAGGATTGCCGGACTTCTTGGACACAGGGCCCTTCTTCATGGGCAGGGCGGCTGGCTTGGACATCTTGGGCTTGTTGAAGTTATACATGGTCAGTCCAGTTTACGGCGCCATCCCATCTGGTAAAGAGCCCGGGCAATGGAACGTGCTGTGGCGTCGACAGCGTGCTCGTCCAGTTCGGGACGGGCAGCATGCAGGACCTCGTGGACAACAGTGTCGAGGAGGTTGTACTCGCCGAGGGAACGTCGGACCTCGATGAGTGGGTGGCGGCCAGGCTTCTCCTTGTCCCAGCAGCGACCCCAGTCGGTACCCATCTGTCGGGGTGGCGTGAGGGCAACCCGCCAGGTACGACCGTTGATCTTGACCCGGTGGATCACTCGTCCATTTGAATCAACCGTGCTTCCCATTGGCGTCCTCGATTGCGGTGTGAGGGATCGCGGACCATGTCCACTACGGCGATCGCGGCCCCCCACTGAGAGGTGTCGCGTCGGGCCATCCAAGAGGGGGAGAGCGGGCCGCACGTACCGGCGTTCATGTACCACCACGGGAGGGGGATGGAACGGGTACGGTGGCACTGCGTGGGGGGCACGGGCCGGTGGGTGTGGCCACGGATGAACAGGCGGTGGGCAGCCCCACCAGTCATGTTCATGAATTGGAGGGCTTCCAGCTCGTCGGAGTTCTGGCCGACGTCGAAGCCGTGGGTCAGGACGACGGGGCCGATTTCGAGGCATCCGCGCTTGTCCTTACGGTACGGGGTCCAGTGCCAGAACTTGGCTTCGTGGGAGAAGGGCTCCGTGCGCATGAAGTCGGTTACGTCGCGCAGGGCCTTGGGGATACGGCGGGGGTCTTGGGAACGGAGGTTGTCGTCGTGGTTGCCCATGATGGCGTGGAAATGTGTCCGTTTAGGAAGGACAGATCGGATGGAGGCAAGGAATGCGGAGGCGTGACGGTACTCGTCAAGCAGGGTGTGGTCGTGTTCGTCGGGGTGCACGGAGGCTGCTGAGGCCTCGAAGATGTCTCCGAGGTGCACAAAGTGCGTAACCCCGTCCAGAGCGGACAGGGTTTCCAACAGCCAGTGATGGACGCTTTGCGGAGTGAACGGAGAGTGAGTGCACGAAATTGCGGCGATCCTGGTTGGCATCTGGTCTCCTATTGGGCCTGTGCGCTCGCGGGGGGTGGACCGAAGTCCACCCCCCATCGAGACGCCGGGGGCACCGCAGCCCCCTCAGGAGGATCACATCCAGACGCGATCCGTGGTCACGCCTTCGAGCTTCAGGCCCGTAGGCTGATCCGGGACGAGCTGCATACGCAGCATGCCCGGCATCTGCATCGCCTCAGTGAGGTTGCTGCCGTTCAGGATCGGCCACTTCGTCGACGAGGTGCCGGTCAGAGCCGGGACCACGAAGCTGAAGGGAACGAAGCTGTCGGCCTCACTGAACTTCTGCACGCCCTTCGGATCGGGCGGCACGTAACGCTTCCAGTTGTTGCCGCCCTTCTTCAGACCGTACACAACGCCGTCCTCGATGTAGGTCGAGGTGTAGCCGTTGTAGGTGCGGCCTTCGAAGGTGAACTTGAAGCCCTGGTCGCTGCCCTCGCTGTTGAGGTTCGACAGACGACCCGTGCGCTCCAGGGTGTACTGACCGATCTTCTGCGCCTCGTAGGCCAGCCACACGCCATCGCTGGCGATGAGGCAGTCGATCGTCTGACCGTACTTGTTCTTCGCAGCGTGGAAGCGACGGACGTACTGGCGGAGCTTGTGCTCAGTCAGGGCGCCGACGTTCTGCACGCGGAAGGACTTGAACTCGGGGTGCTGGTTGACGTTGATCTGCTCGTTGGTGACTCGCTCAGCACCAAGGAGGCAGTTCGCGTCAGTGGGACTAGCGCCCGAGCTGTCACCAAACTTCATCCAGCTGTTGATGCCAGCGATGCCGGTGAAGGCAGCGCCGCCCTGCAGCTTGCTGTTCGCGTAGCAGACAGCAACATTGTTGGCCGCGCTCGTCGAGAAGGCCGACATGTTGGCGCCCGAATCGTTCACGATGCGGATGGTGACCGTACCGGTCAGTTCATCCACAGCGCTCACGAAGCACTTCACGCGAAGCGTACCGCTGCTGCTGGAGTTAATGAGGTCGGTGGCCGTCGCGGCGGTGCTGGGCACGCCAGCAGTCGCCTTGTACAGATCCACACGCTGACCCACATAGAAGCGGTCCACAGCCTGATTGCTGGGAATGAACGAGAACGAATCCTGGGCGCCATTGGTCACAGCCGGAATGTTGTAAGTTCCAGCGTTGAACGAGGCCAGAGCATAACCGCTGTTCTGGCTGACGTACCAGTAGTTGCAGAGCGTGTGCGACAGGTTCTGCGCGAAGCCCTTGAGCTTCGGAGCAATCACGTCGCCGATGAAGGCCGGAGTGGCCTCCGCCTGCAGCTCGCCCATCGTCATCGCCAGGTTGGTCAGCATGGCGCGCATGCCGATACCGAGGCGATAAGTGTTGATGGCCGGACCCTCAAGAGCGCTCGGCCAAGTCTGAGTTGCAGACTGCCGATACAGCTTCGCATTGTTGCGAGTACCCGCGTCGGTGTTGTCACCAAGCAGCGTGGTGTTGTCGCCGTACAGCACGAAGTCGTTGTACTGGGCAGCGTTCTCGATCACGCCGGTGAGACCGCCGCGATAGAGCTTGAGGATGTGCATATCGCGACCGATCGCGCTGGCGGGGCCCACGCCCTGAGAGGTAACGATGGTGTCACGCCAAGCGGCGTCGAGCGTCGGCAGGATGGTGTCGACGTTCTTATTGATGACCTCCTCGATCTGCTTACTGTGACGATCGAAAAGGGATCCAGAGGTTGCAGGCATGTTTCAATTCCTTGTAGTGAGGTGTTCAGGCACGAGTGTCGCTACCGCTGTCAAGACCGGCGGCCAGTCGGCTCAGTGCATCCTTGTTGAATGCGTCAAGAGCAGACTCCATGTCGCCAGCAGTGACCCCGGGCTTCCAACGCGGAGCCGGGACGGCAGGACGGTTAAAGATGGAACCCGCACCACTGTCTGTTTCCGGGGCCCGACCAAGACGGTTCGGGTCGCCGATTACCGAGCGGTACTTCGCCAAAACCTGTTGAGTGGCCTTGGCTGACTCTTCATTGATCCACGCTTCTTCGAAAACCCCTGCCTGAGTGCGCCGGGCTCGGAGGTTGTCCAGCGTCTGCTGGCGAATGTCCCTCTCGATCGCGGCTCGTGCACCAGAAAGGGCTTCCTTTCCGTTGATCTCTTCGAGCTTGCCCAGCATTGTACGGGCGTTCTGGTCCATCTCAAGCCCCATGACAATCTGGGCATTGAGTCGGCTGTTGAGCTGATCGGCCTTCATCCGCTGCAGCTCTTCCTGGGCCCGCTGAGCTTCCTGCTGCGCACGGAGAATGGCGTTTGCCACCTCCTCTGCACTACGGTCGTCTTCATCGCCCCCCACGTCTTCGGTGTTGTCGGTCACGGTCTCTCCTTGCTGGTTGTTCATCCAATCCTGAACGTACTGGTCCACCTCTTCGCCGCGATAGCCCATGTCAACGAGGAGCTGACGGGCGGCCTGCTCCTTCACCGAGGGGTCCACGTCCGGTCGCATGACCTTAGTAGTCGCGTCGCGAAAAGCGACCAGCTTTCCGTAGTCCTGTCGCAGATACTCCAGGTCCTCCTTTGCCTTGAGCAGATCTGCAACTGGGATTTCCTGTCCCCCCGCACGAATCTTTGCGTCCATGTCCACGACGTTGTTCGTCGTGGTCTGAGTTTCCTGAGTCTCCTGATTTGGCGTCGTCTCGTCAGCCATTGGGCATCATTCCTTGCATCATGGGCATTGGTTGTGGCTGCTGAGGCTGCATGCCCATGGCGGCTGCCTCATCAGGTGTCGGGATCTGCTGCGGGAGCGTCTGGCCCATGAACCGCAGCATGGCATCCCTGAACTTCTTGAACTCCTCCTGCACCTCCGCACTGGCGGCAGACAGCAGAGGACTGGTCATGAATCCGCTAAGCACACGCAGCTGCAGATCCGGCCGCACCATGTGAGGCGCGACCACGATCTGGCCCGGGTCTTGGCCGTTGCCGTAGAGCAGGAGGATGTTCTGCACGATGGTCTCGTAGGCACCCTTGTCCTCGTCCATCCAAAGGGCAAAGTCCAGACCCTCCTTCAGCGAGAAGATCTTGACTGCCATAGGGTCCGTCATTCCAGACTTCAGAAGAGCCATGGCTTCTTCCTTACGAGCCACCTCGCTACGAGGATTGATCTGGCGCACCGTAAACGTCAGATGCGGAACATCAGGCAGCGGGTTCTGGTCAAACGTCACGACGGACTTGTCCAGATCCAGCACTGCACCAGCCAGATCCAGCGTCACGTTGTTCACCGGGATGGTGCGTGGGGCCTTGACGAGTTCGCCAACGGCCTTGGCGGTCACCGATCGGTACATGTTGCCGAAGGCCCTCTGGATGCTGATGCTCGGATTGGTCATCGCACGGGTGATCTGCTCGTCAAGGAACTGCAGACCCGTGGCGCTCTCCACTCGACCCTTCTCCTGGATCAGATCCTGGATGGGTGCGATCTGCTGCATCACGGTACGGGCAAACTGGGCTACCTTGCCCGGTGCATCGCCTGCGTTGTAGGGCTGCACAACGAACGGCTTGAAGTTCTCGTTGAGCGGATCCGGCGTGTAGCTCATGACGCGCAGGCCACGGCCCACATCCTTGAGCAGGGTGCGCTCGTTCATACTGCCCTGCGGCAGGACCATAACACCGTAGCGGTCCATGTCGCGAATGTTGTTGAACAGGCTCTTCATCATGCGCTCGGCCTCGCGAGAGATGCCGAAGAGCATGTCGAACAGACCAGCGCCATAGAAAGTACCGGTATCGCAGAAGCGGGCCCATCCAATAGGGCAGTACATCGCAGCATCGTTGTACTGCTCATCCACAATCACGACATCACCACTCGTCACTACGTATCGCACACAGGTGTCACGAGGCCCATTGATCCACAGCTCGCGGATTCGAGCAACATCAGTGGAACTACCACCACCAGCACTGGAACCCGTAGTCACTGCGCTGTTGTCAAACGGATTACGGAGCATGGATCCGGGCTCGTCCAGGCCGACATCCGTATGGACGTCGCCATGGTCAACCTTCCACCACTCCATCTTGTCCTTCTTGGTCTTGGAGATAGCGCCAAACTTCTCCTCCAGCATGTCGAACGGCACCACGCGCTGGCGGATCATGCCGCTCTGCTTGGTGTGGTCCTGATGCAGAGCAGGGAAGGGGAACAGCTCCTTAGGGTGAACCACTTCAAGATCGGCAGTCAGACCAACAGTGGGCACATCCACGATGTGGCCGGTGATGCCACAGCAGCCAAGAGTCACAAAGATGTGCGCGAAGTCGCTGACCACCTGCGACAGCTGGTGCTCTGACACGAGGGAGTCCGCGATGATCTGGGCGCTGGATCGCTCACGAATCATTCGCAGGCTGGTGCCCTGTCGGATGACCTTGGGCCGCAGGTCCATGGAGGCGATGCGGGCCACGGTACGGTCGATCATGGACAGGAGATCCTGGGACTGGAACTCCATGTTCCCTTCCTTGTCCATGTACTGAGGGGTCAAGCGACCGGTCAGCGGATCGAAGACGTCGAACCGGCGAGCGCCATTCAGGTAGTGCCACGCGAGCAGCCAGATGGAACGGCGATAGTTGTAGCGCAGCCGCTCCCGATCGGTGTGCATCCGAAGGAGCTTTGCGATGTCTTCAGGCTTCTTCGGCAGGCTTAGCGGAATCTGTGGCACGGGTCTTCTTCTTTCTCAGTTCAGCTGCGAGTCCCTGGGGCTTCCAGGTAGTGGGGATCTCTTCCTCGTCCAGAACAAAGTCACCCGTGAACTTCGGCTGGGGGGACTCACTCGCAATGGGGCGAGTCACCGGAAAGTCTCCAGCCACCCGTCCGTAGTACGCTCGGGCCATCGCCTCATACAGGAAGTAGGGGATGGTGACGTAACTGCCATCAGACTCGGGTTTCGCCATCGTCAAGGGGCTCCTCTGGCTTCAGGATGTCAAGGACATCTTCGGTGTTGATCTTGTTCCAGTCAACCATTGCAAGGGTGGGAACCCCCATAGTCTGCAGTTCCCCAGCCTTCAGGCGGTCCATGGCGGAAAGTCCCCCCACGGGGTCGATTGCCCGCTTGGGGAGGCGGAACTTAAGGATCATGGAGGACATGGCCACGGCGTCGATGTGGTCGTCGTGGGACAGGCCGCCGTCTCGGGCCTCGGGGTTGAACTGCTCGATCTGGTCAAAGAGCTCGCGCCAGGGCTTGTCCATCCGCTTCCACATGGGCAGCTTCAGGAGCTTGTGCTCGAAGCGGAACAGCATGCCGGAGATCTTGGATTCCTTCTTGAGCATGCCCACCCGGAGGGGCACGATCTTCGGAATGTGCTGGACTCCCATCATGTCCGTAGCTCGCTGGCGGACAAGGGTTTCCAGCTGCTGGTACAGGTTGACGGACTCACGCACGACTTCGGGGTGGATAGTGGGCACCTTCCACTTGTCGGCCAGTCGGAACACGTTTCGGATCAGCTGGTCCTCGGGCGTCTGGCCTGCCCACATATCTAGAACAAACAGGCAGTTGTCGCTGGTAACAGCCATCACGACTGCTACCTTATAGTCAGAGTCAGGACCATGAGTGTACGACGTATCGACAGCCATAAAGGTGAAAGCGTTGAGCAGGAAGTCCCGGATGGGGAGCACCTTGACTCCGGTTTTCTCCCCCCACGCGATCTTTGTATTGGAGGTCACTGGGTCCGTGTCGAAGGACGGATCCGGATCCTCAATCCACCACCCGTGGTCTTCACGGACGAGGGGCGGGAAGAAGTTTTCGCCGCTCTCACCGGGGCGTCCGCGATACTCCGCCAGATAGACACTATTGCCGATTCGTTCCTTGATTTCCTCAAGGGAAAGACGGTTCGCAAGATCTGGTCGCGCAAGTTTGTCTGCACGGCTGAGGGGCCACATCTCGGGCCAGCAGGAGTGAAGCTTTCCATCTTTTTCGTACTCCGAGTCAAGAAGCATTCGGGACCAGAATTCAAAGCGCCCGTCACGGGCACGGGGTCCTGAGGGCGTCTGCTCGGTCTGCATGGCGTGCCATGCGTAGTGACGTCGGGAGACGAAAGTGGCCAGCCACCGCACCGAAGTATCGGGGCGGGTGAGCATGGGCATTACGATCTTGAACAGCAGGTTCTCCACGTAGTCGCGGAGAATGGCCATCGAGGTGGATGCCTTGGGATCGTACTCTGGGTCGTCCAGGATGTAGCACCGGGGACGACCACCACGCTGCTTGCTGGAGGCGGAAATGGCGCGGAGCCACGACCCGTTCTTCAAGTACATCATCTCCAGACCGTATGAAGCTTCGCCTCGTCGGGGGACGATGCGGCCGTCTGGGAAGTCAGGAGAAAAGTCGTCGAAGATGCGCGAGTTGTCGCTGAACTGGCTCTTGATGATCTGGCTGGTCTGCTGCGCGTTGTCGTGCGAGCTCGTAGCGTAGATAAAGGAGAAGGCCGGGCGGGTCAGCATCTGCAACAGGATGGACTTGCGGATGCAGTTGCTCTTCGCGTAACCGCGCGGGGCCACCGCAATGCTGCTTCTGGAAGTAGACCATTCTTTGTAGATAGAGATATGGCCCTTGGGTGTCGCGACTGGGTTGTCGTCGAAGAACAGGGGATTGAAGTCCGCGTCCGGATCCGGCCACAGGTACCACGCCTCGAAGAAGCGCATCGACGAGATGAAGTCGATAGCCCGCTGCTTCAGGTCGGTCGCTGGAAGGAGCCACTGGCGGCATGCGTTCAGCCTAGCCAGCCGCTGGCCCTCTTGCGAGAGTGTGTCATAGTCCGCAGGAAGCGGATACAGCGGATTCTCAGGCGCTGGCGTTATTCGCTTGATTTGCATTGTCGAGCGTGCCAGCCGTGTAGAGCTGCAGCGTGACGATCCGAGAGAAGGCCATCGCAACGAGACGCGGATCCTTGGCCACGAGCGAGTGCTTTACGTAGCGCCGAAGCAGGGGAAGCCACTCAGGCAGCAGCTCACCGGAGTCGCTCAAAATCGTCTTCTTCAGAGTCATCCCCAGAATCTCCGGGCTTGCAATCGTGATCGTCGGATCCTGGATCGCAATGTCGTACAGGATCTGGCCCGCGTTCCTCGCAAACTGGCCCTCGTCCATCGCCTGGATCTGGATTGCTGCCTGCACCACCAGCGGATCCTCCGGCAGGGATGGCGTCGGTTGCGGCTGGGAGGTAGGTGCTGGCGAATTCCGGACGGTCTTGGTTGACGATGCCATGGATGTTCTCCTGGTTGATGCGGGCCACCAGCTTGTTGGTCTCGAAGGAAACCTTCACCTTGCGGCCCTCGTGCGTCTCGATTGCTTCAGCGCTCTGGCGCTGGATCAGGCCCGATGCCTGAGCGACCTCCTTGAGTACATGGCGCAGTCTAGCATGAGCTCGGAGGGATACGTTGGGGTCTGTGTCACGAAAGTGACGGATTAGCGTTTCCATCTCCTCGTGGACGTCGAAGCCCGAGGCCTGCAACGCGCCCCCCACGGAGTCGGAGGCGAAGAACGAAGTCAGTGGATCCTGCGGCTTGTTGGGCTCAGGTAGAGCTGGAGGCATGGTCAATCCAGGGGACGTCGAACACCACGGTACGTGCCCTTCTGTCGTTGCGCACGTGCAATCCTCAAAAGCTGCTTGATTTCATCTGGCGTCAACTTGGCCTTGGGCTGTGGTCCCTGCACCGGACGGCCAGCTCGCTGTGTTTGTGCCTCTTCCAGCATTGCCTGCAACGCCTGAAGTGGATTGCCCTTGACCGTAAGTTCAGCTCCCCTGATGCCACTACGCTGCTTGCCACCCTCAGCCTTGGGTGGCAGAGGCTCAGTCAGACTGATACCAAGCTGACGAAGCTCCTTCAGTTCGCGACGTGAGAACCTCTTGTTTGGCGGGCCCAGTGGCTTCATCCCCTTGCCAACGGGCTCCGGCGGCGAGCCTGCATCGACGGAGCTCTCAAGCGAGGGTGGAGTTTCCCTTGGCTCAACCGCTTTCTTTTGGGGCTTGGACTTGGGTCGACTGCCACGTGGGTAGGGACTCGACTGGCCCTCAAACATTGCGCGACCGGTCGGCAATCGACGCACATCGCCACGTCGCTGGATTGGATTCAACAGTGCTTCCCGAATTCGAGCAGCATCCTCTTCTGGAATGTCAAGGGTGCCAGGCTTGCTCATGGACTGCGGAATGATCTTGCCCCGCACGTCCTGAGCCAATGGGCGAATGTATCGGCCTCGTACCTTTCGAGAACCAAGCTGCGAAAGCACAGCCTCGCCACCAGGAACAGACAGCAGAGACTCCACGGTCGTGTTGAGGATTGAGTCGGCGTTCTCCTGGCTCAAAGCCTTCTTGCGCACGGCCTGAGCGGCAAAGCGACGCATCTTGAGGAAGTCCACAGACAGCTGACGTGGGCTTCGCGTATCCAGATTGTCAATGAGCTCTCGACCCATCTTGGTCAACGACACCGCATCTGGGGCTCGAACCAGATCCAGTCCTGATGGGGTGATGCCACTAGGGATGGTGAATCCACCCACCAGGCTCTTCTTGTAGTCCCGAGAGCTGCGCAGCTGCTCGCCATAGCTCATGCGCGGATTCTTTGGCAGTGTGATGCCAAGAGCCTTCAGATCCTTTGCGCCAACAAGACGTCGAATATCTTTGACGCTCTTGATGGGTGGCAGTCCAGCTTCCTTACGCGCCATCTGCACCTCTCGCGGGATGACGAGAGGTCGCTTACCTGCAGCTTCCTGAAGCTTGGAAACAGCTTCCTTGCTCAGGCCTTGTGGCTTCAGTTCCCCGCCCGACCGGCCCTTGGACTTGACGCTGCGAGCTGCGCTTTCAACGGCGCCAGACTCCTCCATGGCTCGTTCAAGTGATTCCTTGGGGCTATCAAAGTGACGGGAGTCGTCCCCCCGCTGTGCCTTCTCGCGGCGCATTTCTGCTGCCTTGGCAATGGAAGCCAGACCCTCCCGGGCAATGGGCAGCTTCTCGGCAGTGGTGACAAGCCCTGAGATTGCAGAGATCTTCTTGACAATCTCCTCCATTCGAGTGGAGGCGCGTTCAGCATCAACAAGCTTGGACTGCAAACTTGCCGTGCGTCCACCTTGCAGCCATGCCTTGCGAGCTGCAGACTCTGCACTCTTCAGCTTGGGCAGCGCTTCCTCAGCCTGCTTGAGCACGTCCTCTGCGGGAACTGCTTTGTCAATGCCAGCGTGCTTGAGCATGGGCCGGCCGGAAGAACGGTCGACTTCAAACTTGGCACCACGCAGGAAGTACCCAAGGGTCTGAGTAACCTTTGGATAATCGACAACGCCCGGACGCTCCTTGAGCACGGGCTGATATCCACCTCGTGCGCCAAACTTGGCAGCGCGTTGAATCTGGATCCGTTCCTCTGGATCAGAAGGAGCTCGACCCAGCTTGCCCTTGGGGGGACGCTTGTACTGTCCAGCTTCCTTCAGCTTTCGAAGCTCCGGACGTCGAGACATCATGATGGTCCGCTGGATCGACTCGATCTCCTCGGGGCGCATGATGACGCCAAGTGGATCGCCACGGGCAATGGTCTTCTCTCGGTAGCCGTACGAGGGCACTGCGCCTGCCAGTACCTTCTTGGCCACCTCGATCATCTCTTCCTTGGTGACCACGTTGCGCTCGCCAAGAAGCTCAGCGAGCTTGGCCTGACGTGCGTCTTCCGGATCAAAGATCTGGGCACCAGCCTTTCGAGCTGGAGTCTTCTGTCCCTGCTCAATGCCATAGCCAATGTCCTTGGCCTGACGTGCACCCATTCGACCCTTGACGTTTGCAGTTGCAATAGACGCAGCGCGAAGCATGGCCCTTGCCAGCTTCTGATCTTCCGGGCTTGGCTTGCCTGCCAGCAGTCGCTTTGCCTTGGCTTGGAGAGCAAGGGCAATGGCCTCATCGGTCAGAGTCTTGCCACCAAAGATGGCCTCACCTGCAAACTGGAACCTGGGATCGCCCTCGGTGACACCGCGTGCCCGACCACGAGAAGGATTGACCAACTGCTGAAATTCCTTCGGCAGCTTGCTAATCAGTTCCAGGAACTTGACTGGTGGTGTGGGGATCTTGGCCATTACGGTCGTACCTTGGCTTGCGTGTCTTTCAGTCGGGCGACAACTTCGCCCGCTGCAGATCTTAATGTGCCAGGTTTGACTATGCCAAACATCTTGCGGCCCTGCTCCAACATGGAGACCGTCTCATCAAGGTTGTCGATGATCTCCTGTGGGGGCAGGGAGTTTCGGGTGCCTGGTCGGTGCTGGGAGCCGGGTAGTGAGAAGTCGGGTGCGCCGGGGCGCGTGATGGTGCGCATCGCCAGCATGAAGGCGATGAGGTCTACAAGCACGCGATCGCCGCGTGCGTGGATGAGGGGGACGTTGAGCTGGCGGCAGAGCTGACGAAAGCCTCGGCGCGTGAGGCCGAGGGCAGCCAGCTCGCGGATGATGTAGTCCTCACCCACGAGCCGCATCCCCCCACCGAAGGAGATGTACATCAGATTAGTAGGCGCCACCTTCGGTCAACCTGCGGTATTCCTCGGGAGTGATCTGACCGCTTTGAAGCGCGTCGTAGTACGCATCGGCAGCGCCGACATACTGGCGAGCTGCTTGCTCACGGGGGCCACTGGTGCTTTCTCCACGAAGGACACGCATTGCGGTCTCGATCGTCATCTCCCCGTTCTGCACAGCGCGAAGCAGTCGAACCTGGGTGTCAAACGGAGCACCAGACCTGTCCATTTCCTGCTTTAGCACCACCATCTGCTGACCCACAGGACTCTCAGCGAGCTTCTGGTTGAGCTTGTTTGCTTCGCGGATCGCATTGGCGTCGCCGCGATCCACTGCTTTATTGATGTCCGGAATGGCAGTGGGGCTTGGAACACGCTGAGTGGTCACAGGCTCAAAGGGATTGACGTTCCGAGCAGCCCGCACATCTTCGTTGGCTTCACGGGCAGCAGCGGTATCGGCCATTCGTGCTGCATTGATGGCTGCCTGTTCAGAAGGCTGGGTGTAGTCAACCATTCCAGCAGCCCGCTTGTAGCGCGCATAACCCGCATCGCTGGTGTCGCCCGTACGCTCAATGTACCGACGTCGACGATCCTGGTCGCGAGCCTCAGCCTGAGCCGCTAGGTTCTCGGTGCGTTCACCAAGTTCCCCCCTTCGACGCCTCTCCATCTCATCGGCACGATCCTTTTGAATGATCTCCTTAGCGCGGCGCTGAAGGAATTCACGCATTTGCGGATCTTGTGTATTTCGAGCTTCCTCCATCAGGGTAAGAGCTGCCTGTGGAATACCGGTGTCTGCACTGGACTGAGCTGGCCGGGCTGTCTGACCTGTCTGACCAGTCTGACCAGTCTGACCAGTAGGCGTGGTAGCAGCAGGGGTAGCAGGAGCGGCAGCGTTAGTTCCGAGACCGGCAGGTGCAGCAGCGGGTCGCATCGGAGTACCGAGGCCGCCGAGAGTGCTACCCGAGGCAGCCTGCTGTCCAGGCTGCGAGTACTTAATCATTTCTGCAAGTCGTCGCTCGCAATCCTCTTTGCTTGGGCTATCCTTCGGAATCTGAGCGCACTGGGCCGTGAGGTCTGCGATGCGCTCCTCAATAGTCGGTGCCATTCCTCCTCCTCCACCGCCTCCTCCACTCGATCCAGCTGAAACCAAGTTTGCATTCGGGGAAGTCAGATACCGCGAGCCTGCGGCATAAGGGTTCGACGTCGGACCAATCGGGTTTTGCGGAAAGGAAGACATAGTTGGAGGATACGCGATGAAAGTGTTGACGCAACGGAACCCGCTGAACAGTGCGGAGCCGATGGTGATTGCTCGTGCGATTCTGCGGGCACGGTGGACGACGCCGCAGGGCCGGTTGGGTCTGTGGGAGTGGCGGGGCGAGCCGTGGGAGTGGTACGCTGGTACGTGGGTAAGGCGGGATGAGCGGTGGCTGGAGGAAGCGCTGTGGCTAGCTATGGAGGATGCCCATGTGCAGACGCCAACGGCGGCGGGTGTGGTGACTCGGAGGTTGGGGCCGACGACGCAGACCGTGATGAACGTGCAGGCAGCGCTCAGGGCGCTGATCCGGCTGAAGCAGAGCTATGCGCCTGCGTGGTTGGGCACGGTAACGGATGCGCCCGTGATGGATCGGTGCGTGGCGTTTGAGGATGTCGTGGTGGATGCGCTCACGGGCAAGACTGTGGTGCGGGATGAGCTGTTCTTTGAGCCCGTAGTGGTGAATTGTGCGTGGGATCCGGCGGCGGAGTGTCCGACGTGGAAGCAGTGCTTGGAACAGTGGAGTGGTGGGGATGAGAAGTGGGTGAAACTGCTGCAAAGGGCGATGGGCGCGATGCTTATGCCCACGCGACAGTGGCAACGGTGGCTGCTGATGCAGGGCCGGGTGCGTGGCGGCAAGGGAACGATCATGCGGGTCGTGAAGAACCTCGTGGGGGACGGGTTCAGGGGCCTGAGCATGGCTCAGATTGCCAGTCAGTTCGGACTTTGGGGTGCTGAGGCGGCCCGGGTGCTGAGTGTGAGCGAGTTTGGGGCGCTGAACAGCAGGGAAAGCGAGCTGGCTGTGGCCAACATGAAGAACATTGTGGGTGGGGACCCGGTCACGATTGATCGGAAGTACATGGAGCCCATCCGGGACGTGGTGTTGCCGGGTTTCTTGGTGGTTCAGAGCAACGAGATTCCCAAGTTGCCTAATAGGGGGCAGGGTTTGGCGAGCAAGATGCTGGTTTTGCCCTTCTCGAACAGCTTCTTGGGCAAGGAAGACCTGCAGTTGGGGTCAAAGCTGGCTCAGGAGACGGCGGGCATTGCGGCTTGGGCCATGCAGGGCGCGAAGGAACTGCTTGAGGAGGCGGATGCGGGTCAGTTGTGGCCTGTTCCAACGCTTGCAGAGGAGGTTATGGGCCGGTTCCAGTCCCTGAACAACCCCGTGCAGGACTTCTTGGAGGCCCATTTCGTGGAGAACGGGACTGGGTTCGTGAGTACGACCAACGTCTGGGGGATCTGGAAGCGGTGGAAGGCGCATGTGGGGTATAGGGAGGAGCTTAGCCAGGCCCAGTTGGTGCATCGGATGGTGGAGGAGAGCGCATGGAAGCTTACCAGGGCGAGATTGGGCGAGGAACGGATTAGGGGTGTGAGGGGGCTGGCCGTAAGGTCCGAATAGGGTGTTATCGGGGAGAGACAAACTGGTGTTATCAGACGAGGGTGACAGGGGGTCACCCTTGTTTTTTGGGGAATATCGGGGGTAGGGGGGTGGGGGGTGACCACGTCCGACCAGGTTATGACCACGTGGTGTGGTCTAGGTTAAGTGCTTGTCTTTCCTACTCTTATCTCTCTTCTGACCAGGAAGACCATAGAAATAGAAAAACTAGCTAGCGGTGGGGCTATAGGGAGTACGGTTTTCTGGAGACATGGTCGGGGTGGTCGGGTGGTCATCGCGGAATAAGAAGGGAAATTTTGGGAGGGGTTCCCCCTTTCATTTCCTGCTTCGCCGTCCAGTCAGGGGGGTCGTGGGGGGTACCCGACGAGCCCACAGCCACTGGTACCGCTTTTACAATTATGGGTCCTTGGATGGCTGGGCCTCGTAAATGGGAGTTTCCCCCGGGTGATGAGGGGGTTGATGCGACTGCAGCGCATGTTGTGTCTGCGGCTTCGACCCACCACATCTTGTTTCAGGAGTTTGCTATGAAGACTTTCACCATCCGCCTGCGTAAGACCATCAACAGCACCACCGGCTTCGAGCGCGTGTGGCTGGAGACGGAGGCGTCGATCATGGGCGT
>Ga0315909_10000666_pt1 | contig 46203 bp, 52 predicted proteins | sample LakEriMetagenome_11_FD_203527 | JGI IMG/M metagenome (GOLD analysis project Ga0315909, IMG submission 203527) | Freshwater fungal communities from buoy surface, Lake Erie, Ohio, United States - Buoy 2 MA125 | ecosystem: Environmental > Aquatic > Freshwater > Lake | place: USA: Lake Erie, Ohio... | reverse complement strand
CGGCGTCGGCCGGCCGGCGTCGGCGGCCAGCAGCCCTCGGCCGGGCCGATGCACCCGGCGACGCACCCGGCCGGCGACGGCAGCCCCGCCGGCGTTGGCCTGTTACCGCCTACCCGAGGCGGTGGGCCAGTAGTTAGTGGCGGGCCTGCGTACGCCAGTTACCGACGGGCGTGCGACGCCCACGCTCGCCCGCCCTCGCTCGCCCGCTCAACGCTCGCACGCCCTCGGCCGCACGCTCGCCCACCCCCGCCTACCCGCCCCCGCGCCGTGCGTAAAATTGATGCTCCCCTCTTCGGAAAAATCCGCGGTGCCAAAAAACTTTTCCCTACAAACAGGAGCTGCGGCATCTCTTGCGTTCTACATTAGGCAAGGCAACATCACCGACATGAGCCAGCCTCCTACGCCGTACTCCCGGCAGTACAACTTTACCAACTTCCAGGCCAGCAGCCCCACCACCCCCCTCCCTGGGCAGAAGGTCGACCTGGAACTTAACACCGCGATGGCGTCCTTGAACGCCACGATCCTGCGGCTCAACGAAGTGCAGGCCGACGACGGCAAGATCCGCAACTCGGCCCTCAACATGTCGACCATCGCCCAGTCGGTGGAGCCGCTTTTGACAGCCGGACCGCTCACTACCATCAACGCGGCCGGTGCGACCCAGGTCGGCCTTGTGAATACGGCCGGCGGCACGCAGGTTTCCGCGGTAAACGCTGCCGGCACCACGCAGCTGGCGGCTCTGAACGCTGTGATCAACTCGGCCAACGCCATTTCCGCCCAGAACGCAGCCACGGACGCATGGTACAGCGCCTACGCGGCTGACAGCTCGGAGCAGTACGCCGCCACATACCGTGATCAAGCCCTTGCGTCGAAGAATGCGGCCGCTAACAGCGCCGGCGAAGCCAATACCTACCGCGGGAACGCCCAAGCTTTTGCGAACGCCGCTCAAAACTCGCGTGTCTCCGCCGAGTTTTACGCTAACCAGGCCGCCCTAGAGGCTTCTGCGTCGAATGTCGCGTCGCAGGACGCGGAAGACAGCAAGATGGCGGCGCTGGACGCGCAAGCGCAGGCCCAGGCCGCTGCTTACGCCGCGAACGCCTACGAAATCGCTGCTCTCTCTTACGCCAACCAGGCCGAGTCGGCTGCTGGAAGCTTCAGCCTCACCATCGGTCAGGTTTACAACGGTGCTTACCCCGAAGCCGTGATCACCGGCACGGCTCCCAACTATGTGTTGGACCTTACGCTGCAGGCCGGCTCGATCGGCCCTGCGGGAGCCGACGGCCAGCCCGGTCAGACGGGCCAGACCGGTGCGACCGGTGCTACCGGCCCTGCCGGTCCAGGTGTTTCGGCGGGCGGGACTACGGGCCAGGCCCTGGTCAAGGCGAGCAATAGCTCCTACGACACCGCTTGGGCTACGATCCAGACGGGGGACAAGTATCTGACCACGTCGACGACGTCCTTGACGATCGACAGCGGCAACAAGACGCTGACGGTCGGAACCGGCCTGGCTTACACCACGCAACAGGACATCGTCATCGCGTATGACGCCACGCGCCATATGCATTGCCTTGTGACGTCGTACAACGCGACGACCGGCGTGCTGGTTGTGGACGTGCAGACGCACACCGGCTCCGGGACGTACTCCGCATGGACGGTTAACGTCGGCGGCACTACCACCGCGGTGCTTCCCACCGGAGGGACTACGGCTCAAGTACTCCAGAAATCGAGCAACGCCGACTTCGATGTCAGCTGGACCACGCCCTACTCGGGTTCGGACGCCTTGAAGACGGCGAACAACCTTTCCGAGCTGACCGCCACGGCTTCGACCGCGCGGACCAACCTCGGCCTGGGTACGATGGCTACCGCGTCGGCTTCCTCGTACGCTTTGCTGGCAAGCCCGAGCTTCAGCGGATCGCCTTCCTTGCCGACCGGTACGACCGGCGTCACGCAGACCGCCGGCACCAGCAATACCAGCCTGGCGACGACCGCTTTCGTCACGACCGCTGACAATCTGAAAGCCAACCTCGCAAGTCCGACCTTTAGTGGCACTCCGAGTCTGCCGACCGGCACCGTTGGTGTCACTCAAGTCACGACCGACAACAGCACCAAGCTCGCCACCACGGCGTTCGTCAAGAACCAGACCTACGTCACCTCGTCCGCGCTGCTTGGCCTTAACTATTTGAACGCGACTACCGCGTCTCTGACGTATCAGCCCATCGGATCATATCTGACCGACGCTCCTTCCAATGGCTCCGAGTACGTCCGCAAGAACGGCGCCTGGTCTGTCGCTACCGGTGGCGGTGGCGGCGTGCAGTTCCCGGCTTACGACAACGGCATCACCTACACCGTCGGTTCGCAGGTTATTTTCCAGTATCGTCTCTTCGAGATGACGACTTCGGTCGGAGCGGCTGGCTACGATCCTATCGGCAATCCTTCCTACTGGACCGAGATTAGCCCTGCTACCGGCGGTGTCACCTGGGGTTCGATTTCCGGTACGGTTACCAGTCAGACGGACCTTACCAGTTACATCTCCGGCCTTGGTTACCAGACGTCGTTGGACGTGTCGACGTACGCGACCGCCAACTTCTACCCGCTTGCCTCTAACCCGTCCGGCTACTTGACCGACGCTCCGAGCGACGGCAACAAGTACGCCCGCCAGAACGGCGCCTGGTCGCAGGTGACGAGCGGCGGTGGCGGATCTGTCGCCTGGGGTGCCATCACCGGTACGGTTACGGACCAAGGCGACCTGGTGACCTATATCTCGACCCGCGGCTACCTTTCGGCGCCCACGGTCAACACCGTATCCTCTACCCCGTACACCCTTACGCTGGCCGACGCCAACAACACGGTGGTGGTCGAGAACGCGAGCTACACCAACGTGATCATCATCCCGGATGACGCTTCGCTCAACTTCCCGATCGGCACGGTGGTAAACATCGCCCTGTTCAACTGCCAGTACGTCAGCATCTTGAGCGGCAGCTACGGATCTGCGCCACTAGTCAACGCATCCAACCAGTCCAATGGATCTTACGGCGTTTCCAGCGCGTACACGCTTCTGCGTGCCATCAAGCTGGCGGCCGACAAGTGGATCCTGGCTTGATGGCGAAGAAAGCCACCGCCGAAGACAAGCGCAAGCTGGCCGAGATGGCCGAGCTGGAGCGGCAGATCACGGCCGCCCAGCGTCTCATCCGAGTTCGTAAGGCCCGCGAGTCGCTGATCGACTTCACGTCCATCACGATGCCCGACCCGGAAGATCCGGACGACGTGATGAAGAGCCGGTACCAGCCAGTCCGACACCATGAAACCATCTGCGCTGCGTTGGAGGAAGTTGAAAAGGGACATTTCCAGCGACTCATCATTTCCATGCCTCCCCGTCATGGTAAGTCTGAACTGGCTAGCCGGCGCTTTCCTGCGTGGTTCCTGGGCAAAGACCCTTACCGCCAGGTCCTGTTTGCGACGTACAACGCCGACCTGGCTATGGACTTCGGTCGTTCCGTTCGTGAGATCATGCGTACGCCGGCCTTCCAGCAGGTCTTCCCCGGCTGCAAGCTGCGGACCGGCGCGCAGTCCGCGGACCGCATCCAGACCGAGGAAGGCGGCCTAGCCGGCTTCGTGGGCGTGGGCGGCGGTCTGACCGGCAAGGGTGCCGACCTGCTGATCATCGACGACCCGGTCAAGGACCGCGAGGAAGCCGACAGCAAGCGCGAGCGTGACAAGCTGTGGGACTGGTTCACCCAGGTGGCGATGACCCGACTGATGGCCGGCGCGCGGGTGGTCATCATCATGACCCGTTGGCATGAGGACGACATCGTCGGCCGGCTGACCGACCCGAAGAACCCGTGCTACAACGACGATGTCGCGCAGCAATGGCGTATCCTGTCGCTGCCCGCGATCGCCGGCAACATGGACCCCATGGACCGCAAGCCCGGCGAAGCCCTCTGGCCGGAGCGTTACGGCCTGGACTTCCTCAACGAGATCAAGCGGCTCAACCCCAAGGGCTTCTCGGCCCTGTACCAGGGCAGCCCTACGCCGGACGACGGCGACTACTTCAAGCGCGAGTGGCTCAAGGGTTACCTGCCGGCCGACCTGCCGCAGAACCTTCGCATGTACTGCGTCTCCGACCACGCCGTGTCGACGGCCCAGACGGCCGACAAGACCGTGCTGCTGCCCTTCGGCGTGGACGAGAACGACAACGTCTGGATCCTGCCGGACGTGTGGTGGCGCCGGGCGGCGACCGACCAGGTGGTCGACGGCATGATCGACCTCATGGTCCGCCGGAAGCCTATCAAGTGGGGAGCCGAACGCGGCCATATCTCCCAGTCCATCGGCCCGTTCCTCCGCAAGGTCCAGCAGGAGCGGCAGGTCTACACCATGGTCGACGAGATCACCCCGGTGAAGGACAAGCAGACCCGCGCGCAGGCGATCCGCGGACGCATGGCGATGGGCAAGGTATACTTCCCGAAGTTCGCCGGCTGGTGGTCCGACGCCGAGCAGGAGATCCTTAAGTTCCCGTCGGCCCGCCATGACGACTTCGTCGACACCCTTGGCCTGGCCGGCCTGCTGCTGGCTACGCTCCACGGCGCGGCCAAGCCTGTCGAAAAGGTGCCGGACGGTCCGAAGGCCGGCACGCTTGCCTGGGTGAAGTATTCCACCAAGTGGGAGGAGTCTCGCAAGAAACTGTTGCAGATGGGAGGTTTCTGAACTGAAATAGTCTAAATGGAAGACAACTACCTTCAGCCCGAGGTCCCGATGGAGGACCCGAAGTCCTCGATGATCCGCGACGCCGAGAAGCCTTATGCCTCCCGCGCCGCCCTCGTCAAGGCCCTGTCCGACAAGGTCACCCGTGCGAAGAAGCATTGGAAGAAGTCGTTTGATCGCATGAAGGAGGACGTCGACTTCTACATGGGCAAGCAATGGTCTTCGTCGGAAACCGATGACCGGTACGTCGCCAACATGGTGCAGTCGCACGTCCGCCAGCGCGTGTCGGCCCTGTACGCCAAGAACCCCAAGTTCATCGCCAAGCGCCGCGAGACGATGGACTTCACGGTGTGGGAAGGCGACATGGCCGCGTTCCAGAACGCACAGACCGCGATGGCCCAGGCGGCCATGGCCGGCCAGCCGGTCGACCCCGTGATGATCCAGACGCTGCAGGACGCCCAGCAGGGCTTCGAGCGTCGACGCATGCTCGACCGCGTGGCGAAGACCATGGAGATCGTCGCCCACCATCAGATCCAGGAGCAGCAGCCCATGTTCAAGGGTCAGATGAAACAGCTCGTCCGTCGCGTGTGCGTGACCGGCGTTGGCTACGTCAAGCTCGGCTACAACCGTGTGATGGAGAAACGTCCCGAGGACGTCGAGAAGATCACCGACATCACCGAGCAGATGTCCACGCTCGAGCGGCTCATGGCCGACAAGCAGGACAAGATCTTCGACAACGACCACGCAAAGATGGAGCAGCTCAAGCTGATGCTCCAGGAGCTGCAGATGAAGCAGGACGTGATCGTCCGCGAGGGCGTCGCCTTTGACTTCCCGCTCACCACCACGGTCATCGTCGACCCGAAGTGCCGGCAGCTGTCCGGCTTCGTCGGCGCCGACTGGGTCGCCCAGGAGTTCATCCTGGACATCGAGGAGATCAAGGAGATTTACAAGGTCGACCTGGGCAAGGGCTACACGGCCTACGAAGACGCCAACGCCAAGGACGACGAATGCAAGAAGGCGACCGTGTGGGAGATCTACTCCAAGAAGGACGGCATGGTCTACGTCGTCGCCGACGGCTACCACGACTTCCTCAAGGAGCCGGCCGCCCCGGACCTTGACCTCGAACGCTTCTGGCCGTTCTTCACGCTCATCTTCAACGAGGTCGAGTCGGAGCGTGATATCTACCCGCTGTCCGACGTCCGCCTGCTGATGCCGGTGCAGAAGGAGTACAATCGCGCGCGGCAGGGCTTGCGCGAGCAACGCTTCGCCAACCGCCCGGTCTACGTCACCTACGAGGGTGCCTTGTCCGAGAAGGACCAGACCAACCTCCAGAGCCACCCGGCCAACGCCGTGGTCAAGCTCCAGAACCTTTCGCCCGGCCAGGCCATCAATCAGATCATCCAGCCGGTGCAGCACTCGCCGATCGACCCGTCGCTGTACGACACGTCGATGCTGCTCGACGACATGATGCGCGTGGTCGGCTCGCAGGAGGCGAACCTCGGCGGCACCAGCTCGTCGACCGCCACCGAAGTCTCGGTCGCCGAAGGCAGCCGCATGTCCAGCCTCTCGTCCAACGTCGACGACATCGAGGACTTCCTCGGCGAGATCGCCCGTGCCACCGGCCAGGTGCTGCTCGAGCAGATGGACCAGGCTACCGTACAGAAGATCGCCGGCCCGGGTGCCGTCTGGCCGCAGCTGACCGCCAACGAGATCGCCCAGGAAATGATGCTTGAGATCGAAGCCGGCTCCAACGGCCGCCCGAACAAGGCCATGCAGATCCAGAACTTCGAGCGTCTCGCCCCCATCCTGCTGCAGATCCCTGGCATGAACCCGGAGTGGCTCGCCAAGCAGGCCATCAACCGCCTGGACGACGGCCTGGACATCACCGACGCCATCCGCGCGGCCCTGCCGTCCATCGTCGCCCAGAACGCCCAGAAGCAGCTGGCTACCGGCGACCCCTCGACCGACCCCGCCTCCCAGGGCGGTGCCGGCGCGGCCAATGTCGCCCCTGCCCCTGGCGCCCCCGGAGCCGACGGCCCCCAGCCGGCCGCTTCCCCTGCCGACATCCGCGCCAACGGCGTGACGATGCCGAACAGTTGATTTTTGGAAAAGACCACCCTATAGTATTTTTCAATGGATCAACCCGACACCATCGTCGCACCCGAAGCGACCACCGACAACCTGCAGGCCAACACGCCTGTTGAACACATTTCCCAGCCGGCAACGGCTGCGGCCGACGCTAAACAAGAAGGCCAGCCCTCGTCGGGGGCGGGCGACCCGGACGCTAACAAGAAGCCGACCTCTTTGCTCGACGCCGTCAAACGCGCCGTTCAAACGCCGGCTGACGCGGACTCGTCCACCGTGGAAACCAACGGAGCTTCCGCCAAGGATGCGACGCCCCCCGCGCTAGGTCTGGACGACCCTGCGAAGGACAAGGCTCGCGCCGAAGCAGACCAGAAGCTGCCGTTCCATAACCACCCACGCTGGAAGGAAGTGGTCAGCGAGCGAGATGCATACCGCTCGGACGCCGGTGAATACCGGAAGATCACCACCTTCATGTCGTCGAATGGGTTGAGCAATGAGGAGGTCGTCGAAGGGTTCCAGATCATGGCCCTTATGAAGACCAACCCGGCCGAAGCCCATAAGAAGATCAGCGAGTACAAGGCGCGACTCGACGCTTTCGTCGGCGAAACGTTGCCTCCCGAGATCCATAAAAAGGTCGAGGAAGGTTACATCGACGAGGAAACGGCGAAGCAGCTTGCGGCCCTCCAGGCCGAGAAGCAGCTTAATGTTCAGCGCCAACAGTACGCCATGGAGCAGCAGGCCCTCGCGGCCAAGGCTGACATCCATGGCTCGGTGGTTAACTGGGAACAGCAGATGAAGGCCAAGGATCCCGATTGGTCCGCCAAACAGGAACTGGTCATCGACCAGGTCAAACTGATGCTTGCTAGTGAGAGGCCGTCGACCCCGAAGGAGGCACTTGCGCTCGTTGAGCGCGCTCATTCGATTATCAAGGAACGTCTCTCTCGCTTCGCGCCGCAGCGCCGACCTCTGAACACGGTGTCCAGCTCCACGTCGTCCGCCAACGCGGCTGCCGTCCCGAAATCGATGAAAGAAGCGGTTTTGATCGGTCTGTCGCACTCCCGCTAACAACCCCTAAAAAAGAGAATATACTAACATGGCCTTCACGGTCGCTGAACTCGCTAACATCACCGCCTCCGCCCTCGATTACAACATCAAGGGTGGCGCGCTCGCCCAGTCCATCCAGGACAAGCCGCTCCTCAAGGCGCTGTCCAAGAAGAAGAAGACCTTCCCCGGTGGCAAGGGTAACATCACGGTGCCGGTCGTCTTCGACTACACCACCGCTATCGCTGGCTTCACGCACAACGATACCGTCTCGTACGCCAACCCGGCCAACACCAAGCGCGCTTCCTTCCCCTGGAAGGAAATCCACGCTGGCATCAGCCTCACCCTCACCGAGCTGAAGCACGACGGCCTGTCCGTCGTCGACAGCACGTCCGGCGAGTCCACCTCCAAGCATTCCGATCGCGACGTCACCGTCCTCACCGGCCTGCTCGACGAGAAGCTCAAGGACATGAACGAGGGTTGGGCCAAGTCGTTCAACGCCATGCTCTGGCGCGACGGCGTTGCCCAGCCGAAGGAAGTCCCCGGCCTCCTGTCCCTCATCACCGACGCTCCGGCGACCGGCACGGTGGGTGGCATCGACCGCGCGACCAACCCCCTCTGGCGCAACCGCTCGGCCGTTGGTGCGAACAAGATCACCTACGTCTCCGGCTCCCAGAAGATCAGCGAGTACCTCCGCAAGGAGTACCGCCAGCTGACCCGCTTCGGTGGCAAGCCCTCCCTGGTCCTCTGCGGCTCCGGCTTCCTCGAGAAGCTCGACCTGGAGATCACCTCGAAGGGTACGTTCACCCAGACGGGCTTCGCCAAGGGCATGACCGACATCGGCGTTGCCGGCATCACCATGCAGGGCATCGGCGAGTTCGTCTATGACCCGACCCTCGATGACCTCGGTTACACCAACCGCGCGTACTTCATCGACGAGGGCAACATCAACCTCTACGTCATGGACGGCGAGGAGAACAAGACCCACAGCCCGGCTCGCCCGCACGACCAGTACGTCCTGTACCGCGCCATGACCTGGACCGGCGGCCTCGTCGGCAAGCAGTTCAACGGTTGCGGCGTCTACGAAGTCGCCTAATCGGTAGCCGATAGCATCCCCTGGGGGTGGTTCCGAAAGGAGCCACCCCCTTTTGCTTGCAACAGGGCCGGCTACAGGCACGATGATAGGACCTATGGAATACGCCCAAATCGAAGTTCGTCTCGCCGGCTCCCTGGAGAACACCGTGGTCAAGGAAGTCTCGGCCGCCGAGATCTCCGTCATCAAGTCCCTCCACGGCCACGACGCCGTCGTCAACATCAAGAAGACCCGCTCCGAGGTCGTCGACCAGAAGGAGGAACGCGACCGCCTGGAACGCGAATATACCGCCCCCGTGGTCGAGAAGCTCTTCCCCGGCGTCCTCGGCAAGCTGCCCCAGACCCTCGTTGACATCGGCGTCGAAGAGCCGGCCGTCGACGCCACCGCCAAGAAGAAGTAAGACATGGCACGCGGCACCCAGCTATCGGCGCTGGTCGATGCCCTGCGGGCGGAGATCGGCGCTTCGACCAACGTATCGATGGGCGTGAACACGCTCCCGTCGCTCAAGCAGCTTCTCAACCGTGTGCAGCAGCAGCTGTGGGAGTCGTTCGACTGGCCGTTCGCGTTCATCGAACGCGACGAGCCGATGCTGAACGGCCAGCGGTACTACGCCTTCGATAACGACATCGACTTCGGCCGCATCAGCTCGGCCCATATCCGGTACTCGTCCAGCTGGCGTCCTCTCGACTACGGCATCGGCACCGAGGAGTACAACTCGTCCGACCCGGGCGAAGGCGAGAAGGAAGATCCGCCTACCCGCTGGCGCCACTACGAGGGCAACCAGTTCGAGGTCTGGCCGATGCCGTCGAGCGACGAGTGCGTGCTGCGTTTCAAGGCCATCAAGAAGTGTCCGCAGATGGTCAACGACAACGACGTCGCGCTGCTCGACGACAACCTCATTGTCTTGACCGCGGCGGCCGAGCTGCTCGCCCGCTCGAAGTCCGACGACGCCAACGCCAAGGCTAACGCCGCGGCCCAGCTTCTGCAGAAGCTCAAGGGCCAGGGCATCAAGAATGATGTCTTCACGCTCGGCGGCGGCTCACCCTCCTTTGACTCCTGGACGCTCAAGGGCGCGCGCATCGTGCCTAGCGACCGGGTTTAATCTATGGCATATATCGTAGTCGAGAACTTCTCCGCGGGCCTCGACACGCGGAAACACCCGCTGACGGCGAAGCCTGGCACCCTGCAGACGCTCAAGAACGCCCACGTCTCTCGCGGCGGTGAGATTGAGAAACGCAAGAAGTTCGCCACCTTCGCGTCATTGCCGGCCGGAACCTTCGGCATGGAAGCTGCCGAAAATAGCATCTATGTTTTTGGATCGGCGCTTGGTTTGACCATGCCGGCTGGAGTAACATACCAGCGCCTCACTCATCCGGAAGTTCCTGCTGCCGCGATGACCGAGCTTGTTTACTCGACTCTTTACGGCGGAAAGCCGTTTGCGATCGCCAAGTTCAGCAATGGAGATGTCTACCCGTTCTGGGACGGAGCCGTGATCGGTGACTTTTACTTCGGCATCTCAAGCGGTCTTGATCTTCGCGCGTTGGCTGTAAACCTTTCCCTGGCCGTCAACGCGGCGGCCAGCGGATACACGGCTTCAATTGTTCCGATGTCCTCCAGTACGGTCATTACCGTCACCGGACCTAGCGGTACTGATTGGACGCCTTCTTACACGACCGAAGGATCGATCACGGTAACGACGGCTGTGACGCAATCATCTGTCGCAAAGGTTGATGAGGTAAAGGCCAGCGGGTATTTCACTATCAGCGAAGGTACGACAGGCATTCGTGCTTCAACTGGCTACAAGACGCTCCTATCTATCGACGCTGCGTCGTTGCCTGGCATCACGCAGGTTCTCGTCGAAAGCACACCCGGTTTCGGTGGCATCGTTAACTGGAGTCCGATCACCGGCCTCACGTCTCCTATTGGCTACGGTTCTTTTCCGGCCGGAGCAACTTACACGACTCCGGCTCAACGACTGGCATACGCGATCTACAAGGTTATCGATAATTACGCCGTATCTAATCCTTATGGCGGTATCTATGCGAATAGCTACCTCGGCGTCTATACACAGAGCGGAGCGTTTTCTGGTCAAATTGAAATCAAGAGCCGTATTATCGCTCTTTCTGACAACGGCTACAAGGTATGGGTTGAGTTCGACTCAAACCCCACCGGAGTAACAGGTCTTTCAGAACTCGTAGACACTTCGACGATCCAGGCTAGTGCCGTAACACCTGGTCGCTTCATGGCCCGTCTTGGGACGTTCTCCGGAGGCACGGAAAACGCCATCGACCAGGTGTATGTTGATGGAGTTCGTGTCAACACCAACAGGATTTACTGGGATACGTCCAACTCCGCGACGATGTCGGCGGTTGTGAACGACATCAACTTGACCACGTCGGCCGTTGAATACACGGCTAGTTTTTCAGACGGCCGCGTGGTTCTTACCTCCAACCCTGGTTACGGAGCTGGGGCGAACGGCAGGGCCATTACCGTCTACACCATTGGTAGCGTGAGGGTAGGAACCGCCGTTTCGATGGCTGGAGGTAAAGACGGCGTATCGCCTCTTCCGAAGATCGTAACCTACACGCTGGGCGGAACGCAGGATCCGAGCAAGAAGGTCACGCTTATTGCCACGCCTACGCTCGACAGCGCCAACCCGCTTTACTGGGGTGCTTCACGCGTATCCGGAACGAAGCCTGTTTCTGCGCTTACGTTCAAGACCAAGGCTCACATTACCAGCGGTTCCAGTCTTTTCTTTTCCGGTGTTAACCAGGTGACCAAGTGGGGCAACAATGGAACCGGCGCCGGCTTCATCAACCTGTCCAACAACGAAGGCGGCAATGAGTCTCTGACGGCCCTGGCTTTGTACCAAGGCCAGTTGGCAGCCTTTGCCCGCCGGTCGATCCAGCTGTGGGCTATCGACACGGACCCGGCCAACAATCGACAGGGCCAGATCTTGTCTAACACCGGCACGTTCGCGGCCAACAGCGTCATGTCCATCGGCGAGATCGACGTCTTCTACCTGGCCGACAGCGGCGTCCGCTCCCTGCGCGCGCGTGACGCATCCAACGCCGCCGTCGTCAACGACGTCGGGACCCCGATCGACGGCCTTATCCTGTCAGACCTGTCGACGATGAACGAAGTCCAGAAGGCCGCCTGCCATGCCATCATCGAACCCATCGACGGTCGCTACTGGCTGGCGGTCGGATCGAAGATTTACGTCTACTCCTACTTCCCTAACAGCCAGGTAGCGGCCTGGTCTGTCTACGAGCCTGGCTTCAATGTCTCACACTTTGCCACCAAGGACGCCCGGGTGTACGCCCGTGCCGGCAATGTGATCTACCTTTACGGTGGCGCGAACAACGCCGAGTACGACAACAGCCAGGTCGAGGTTGTCCTGCCATACCTTGACGCCGGCAAGCCGGCACACCAGAAGACGCTCAATGGCATCGACATGACGTGCGAAGGTTCTTGGGCCATGTCGATTGGCATGGACCCTGTTAATCCCAATGCCCGTGATGCGGTTGCCACGGTAACCCAGCCCACCTTTAGCCTTGGCCGTATCATGGCCGTCGGAACCGGCACGCACGTCGGCATCAAGCTCGTCAATAGTTCCGATGGCTACGCCCGTATCGCGAACATCATTGCCCACTTTGACGCCAATGAAAGCGACTGAACTGTACCCAGAAGGGGTCCACCACGTCACGGGCCTTATGCGGTCAAAGGACCGCGAGGAGATCTTCGCCACGCAATGGTCGGACGACCCTTGGGCGTTCGCCAACCAAGTCCTCCGGTGCGGAGACTTCGGCTTCGTGCTGCACGCGGACGACGGCGAACCTGTCGTGTGCTGCGGGGCTGTTCCGATGTGGAACGGCGTGTGGTCGGTCTGGATGTTCGCCACGGATCGCTTTGACGAGATTGCCCTGTCCACCCATCGCTTTGCCAAAAAGGTATTCTTCCCGGCGCTGGACGCCGGCGGGTGGCATCGCCTGGAATGCCGCAGCCTAGGAACGCACGACGTAGCCCACCGATGGCTGGAGGTGCTTGGTGCCTACAAGGAGTCGGAAGCGGAGAACTACGGCAAGAACGGCGAACCGTTCGTCGTGTATTGCTGGACAAAGAAGCTTTCGGAGGCACAATCCTTTTAACGGCTATGTGTTTCCGACGTATGATTGATGAGTCAAAGGCAAATAGGGCTGCTGCAGAAGCTTCTTACGCAGGCCCTATGAGTTTTACGTCCAGCCAGGACGGGAGCGTCTCCAAGGAGTTTTTGAAGCGTGATCCCATTGATCCTAACTTGAAGGGTTTTGCCGCGTTGGCTGCCATGTCGCAGCAGCCCGGAGGTCTTCGTATGGCCGGCGGCGGACCCGCCGGAAACGCCGCTCAACCGGTGGCTAATGCTGCCTCAAAGATGATGGGAGCATCGAGGGTTATCTCCTAATGTGCTTCGGTGGAGGAGGCGGTGACGGTGGCGCTGCTCAAGCTCGCGCGGACGAGGAAGCACGCCAGGCCCGCATCAAGCAGGGTGTCGCTAACATCGATGCCCAGTTCGCCCAGTTCGGCGACGATTATTTCAACAAGCGCAAGCAAGCTTACACGAACTTCGCCATGCCCCAGGTCGGCGAGCAGTTCAAGCAGAACGCCGATCAGCTGGCCTATTCCCTGGCCCGTAGCGGCCTTGGTCAGTCCAGCGAAGGCGCGCGCCAGGGCGGCATTCTGATGCGTGACAACGCTATGGCTCGTCAGCAGGTCGCCGAAGGCGCCACCGGCGAAGCCCAGAAGGCTCGCCAGGCCGTCGAGGATCAGCGTTCCAACCTCATCAGCCAGCTCCAGGCGTCGAGCGATCCGACGATGGCGGCCAACAACGCCCTCCGCCAGGCCGGCGTCCTGCAGATGCAGACCGGCTTCAACCCTGTCGCCAACCTTTTCCAGAACACGACCGGCGTCCTGTCCGCGGCCAACAGCGCCGGGGCTTACTCCGGCGGTCCTGGCCTTGGTGCTTACAAGGACTACTTCGGCATCGGTAAGTCCAGGTCCTCCGGAAACCGCGTCGTCTAAACCATGTGCGACCCCATCACAGCTTCCATCGCCCTAACGGTTGCCGGCACCGCCGCTCAAGCCGCTGGAGCCAACCGCGCGAAAAAGGCGATGCAAGGCGCGCAGTCGGCCGAACGCATTCGCCAGAAGGGGCTGCAGGATCAGTCGGCTGCCGTGCAGGCCGCCAACGAAGGTAGGTCCACTCGAAACGAGCAGGACTCCATGCAGGGCAGGGCTGAAGCCGAACGGCAGGCCGAGTACGCCGCAGCCACCGAGGCTGCCCAAGCTCCCGTCGCCACGACCGGCGAGAACCTGGCCGGCGACCAGTCGGCCAACGCCATCATCGCCGCCGAACAGGATAAGGCCAAGGCCAATGCCCTTGGATACGCCGGACAGCAGGGCAACGCCAAGGCCGGCCTGCAGGGCTTCTACGATCTTCAACTTGGCAACGCCCTGGCTAACTCCCGTGCTGCACAAGAGCAGGCCCGCCTTGGCAACTTCATGCGCGGATCGTCTGACGTCCTTGGCCTGGAGATGCAGGCCGCTTCGCAGAAGGGGCAGGGCTTGCAGACCCTTGGGGCTTTGCTGAATACCGCCGGCGGCATCGCCGGCATGGGTGCCGGTGCTGGCTGGTGGGGTGCTGCCCCGTCCCAGGCCGGCAACATCGGCACCGTTGCAAGCCAGACGCTCAAGCCTGGCATGACGTTGCAGAACGTCGTCCCCCTCACCGGCCAGAACTACATGACCGGTGGCGTCGTGCCTTTTGGCACGCAGCTGACCGGCGGCATCGCTAACCCTGCCCTTCCCGGGGCAACTACCTTCCGACTTCGATAATGACAAAGTTCGCCACAGGCGGCGATCCGGCTTGGGCCGGCGTCTTCAACAACATCGCCGGCTGGTACGACCCGAAGGTCGAAGCCGAAGGTGCCGCATTGCGCGCGAAGCGTGCTTCGCTGGAGTCGGACGCCCGCTACAACAACGCCCGCGCGGCAGGCGTGGAGGACCAGAACTCCGCTCTTGGCGAGGCTTACCTTAAGGCCAACGGCTACACCGATGGCGAGATTGCTGCCATTCGTGCGGCTCGCCCGAGCAGCGTCTACGACATCGCCCACGGCCAAAACGCCTTCCGCGGTCGCACCGCCCTTGAAGCCGGCAAATATTCCACCGCCCTGCCGTTGCTCGGCCAGGCGACCGCTCTTGATGATTTCAACAAGGGTGTCGCTTACGACGCCTTGGTTCGCAACCCTGGCGGTACCTATGACCGTGATATCCTTGCTGCCCTAGCCGGCGGTTCCGCCGAACGTGGCGGAAACCTCGTCCAGCTGGGTGCCGACGGCAAGTGGACGCTCGGCCCTGTCACCGCCGAAGGCAAAGCCAGGGTTGATCTGCTTGGCACCCAAGGTTCAAACGACACCCTCCGTACCACCTCCCAGAACGCCGTCGACGAAGCTCGCCGCTACGCGATTGCGACTACCGGAGACGCCACGGCCGACCTTCGCACGGCGCAGGCCAATGCCGTCAGCAGCGAGGCAGCGTCGAAGGCTACCGAACGCACCAGGTTTACGGACCAGCAGATTGAATACCTTCGCAGCAAGGGGGTTAATCTGGACAAGCTTACAGGCGCAAGGGTTGAAACAGAAACCGCAAAGCAGGGTGCAATCACGCAGGGGGCGGATGACAAGTCGACGCTCACCGGCGCCAAGGTTGGAACCGAAAGCGCAAAGCAGGGGGCGATCTCGCAAGGCGCCAACGACAAGACCCGCGAGACGGACGCCCGCATCACCCGCATCAACGGTCAGATCAATAACGACGCCCTCAAGGCTACCGCCGAAGCGGCGAACGGTACTGATCTCATTAAGAAGGCCAACGCCGAGGGGCAGCTGCGAGACACCATCAGCCAGTTCTACGGCAAGGAGTTCTCCGAGAACCTTGGAAAGCCTGGCGTGTGGGAGCAACTTGACCCGGTCCAGAAGCGCGCCCTAACCGAACGCACCCTTGAGTACGTTAAGAAGGGGTTCGACCTTGGCACGGCCATGAAGAAGTCCGAAGTCGATCACAATCTGACCGGCGGTACGGTAAAGGGCCAGAAGTCCACCCTGTTTGGTCTTAAGCAGACCCCGGATGGTAAGATCACCCTGGAGGGCTTCAAGATGCCCTCGGCCCTGGCCGATACCGTCACCGATGCTGCCACCCCTGGGACGCCGGCTACGCCCGCCCCAACGATGGCTCCCGCTGCCGCCAAGCCTGCTGCTCCTGCTGCCGCCGCTGACCCGGTTAGGATCACTAATGATGAAGCCGGCCGGGAAGCTTTTGCTCGCCTTCCCGCTGGAACTGCATTCATTGATCCTAACGGCCAACGCCGGATCAAGCAATGAGCAAGAACTTCTGGGAAGACGCACCTCTAGCAGACAAGCCGGCTGAAAAGCCAGTAGGTAACTTCTGGGAGACAGCCAAGCCCGTTGAAGTCCCTGCCGCGACCGACGTCGACCGCGTCATGCTCGGTCAGCCGGTTGCGCCGACCAGCCCGCTGGCGGCTGCGTTCACCCAGGGCGAAGCCCTTGGCAAGCCTTCGCAGCCCGCGCAGCCCGTGCAGACGCCTGTGGCTCCTGCCGCACCGCAGGCTGGTCTAGGGACATTCATCGACTCGATCGAGCGGAGTTACTACGACTACGGCGTCAACAAGTACCTCAAGGAGAAGTTCGACAACCGCGCCTATCTGAACCGCCTCAAGGCGGGCGGACGTATCGAGGGCTTGGGAGATCAAGGCGGCCTGGACAGCGAACAGCAGGAAGCCCTCTACCCGATCTTGATGGCCGGCCGCAGCGCCGCGTCTCCCGAGGGCAACGCGGCGGAAATCGCCCGCGTCGAACGGAAGCTCCTCAATCTCAACGAACTCATCAAGGCCGAGGAAGGCAAGCGCATCGCCGCCGGCCCGGAAAGCGCGCAGCTCCAGTCCTTGAGCCAAGGGTTGGAGGCGGCCAAGAAGGCACCCACCGTTGCTGGTCGCGTCGCGGGATCGTTCGACACCTTCGTCGACAACTATGGCGGCATCCCCGACATGGTCGCCAGCGGCGCATACGGTACCGCCCGCCCCATTGCCGGCGCGCTTGGCACGGCCTTCGTAACCCGCGGTCGCTCGTTGCTTGCGCGCGTGATGCCGGAATTGGTGAGCGGTGCCATCACCCTCAATGACTCCCACATCGGCATCGTCGCCGAACTCATGCAGGAGATCGCCCAGAAGAAGGGCTTCGACATCCGCAAGAACCCGGAGGCGATGGACAGCCTCATGGACGATGTCGACTTCGTCGAAGAGGTACGCCAGGAAGCTCTCCGTGGCGGAACCAGCGACGCCATCTGGTCGGCCATCTCAACCCGACTTGGCCTTTCTCCGAAGATCAAGGGCCTGTGGCAGCCCATCGTCCAGGCTGGAGCCGAGTCAGCCACCACCGCCAGCCAAGGTCTTGCCCGGACTGGCGAGATTGATGTCGTCGACACGATCGCCGCCTTCCCTGCCGGCCTGGCTTTCGAGGGTCCGTCCTACGGCATCGGTCGCGCGTTCGACGGCATCAGCTCGAACGTCGCGTCGCGCGCCCCCGCGGCTGCGGCAGCTCCCGTCGTCGCGCCCACGCCCGCTGCACCTGTCACCCCTGCCGCCGCCCCGGAAGCCCCTGTTGATCCTGTCGCCCCGGCCGCCGAAGCCCAGCCGATCGTCCCTGGTGCCGGCGTGGTTCCTCCCGCTCCCGCCGCTCCTGCCGCGCCTGCTGCTGACGCTCCCGCAGCTCCCGCTGCTCCGGCTGCTCCGGCTGCTCCGGACGCCCCTGCATCCCCGGCACCCCCCGCTGCTCCGGCTGCCACGAATATTCCCCAGGGGAATGTTGAACCTCGCCCGCAGTACGACGAGCGTTTTTCCAACAGGGGAGCTGAAGGACTTAAAGAATATACCGCCGCCTGGCAGGCGTGGGACGCGAAGTACAAGGACACTCACTATTCTGACGGCACCCCAAAGACGTCGACTCCTGCTTCCGCCGCACCCGCCCAGCCGGCGCCTGCTGCTCCTACCCCATCCGCTCCTGCCCCTGTTACAGCCGCTGCCGATCAACCCGCGCCTGCGGCCCAACCCACCGCGCAGCAGCCTGCCGCCAAGCCTACCTCATCCTTCGTCGCCGGCCTTCGCGAGGATGCCGCCAAGATCCGCGGCCAGCAGCCTGTTCAGCAGACGCAGCCCCAGCCGGCGGCCGCCCCTAATGTCCGCAACGATGCGGAGAATACGGCCCCGCAATCTCCGCAGCCAGCTCCGGCTCCTGCACAAGCTCCAGCCCCCCAGGCGGCCGCCCAGCCGGCTCCGCAGCAGCAGGCCGCTCCGTCTCCGCAGCCCACGCCGGCTCCGGGTGCAAACCGCGCGAGCTTCGACCCTCTGACCGACCCTCGCTGGAAGAACCTCTACCGCGACCAGCAAGGTGAGATCCGTTCGCTCGTAGCCCAGCGCGACAAGGCGACCTTTAACCGCGACCGCGCCTCCCGCCGCGGCGAGTCTACCAAGCAGTTCGAGAAGCGGCTCAATAACATCAACAACCAGATCGAGGCTATCCTCGCCCAGTCCCAGCCCCGTCCCGATCCGGTCGCCCGTCCAGACCGCCCGCAGCCGGCGCCTGCTGCCGCTGACGCTCCTGTCGAACCGGACGCCCCGAAGCCAGAACCGGAAGCTATTACGAAAGCAAGGGCTGAAGCGGCCCAGCTCAAAGATCAGATCACCAAGCTTGAGGCTTCCGGCCAGGGGCGAAGCAAGCAGGCGACCAGGCTTCGCAACCGCTTCAACCTCCGTAAGGCTGATATCACCTCTTACGAGCGGAAGAACGGGATGCCGATCACATATCCTCCGCAGCCTCGTCCGAAGGCCCAGCCGGTCGCACAGCCCGCTGCCGCCACCGATGCCGGCGCCACGGCTACTGACACCCCGGCTGCACCGGTTTCCCCGGTTGACGACACCCAGGCTGCTGCTGCGGGCCAGACGGCCGAGACACAGTCAACTCCGTCCGTAACGAACGAGTCGTACAATCCTCCGCGCGATGGAAACGTCATCGTGATGGTAGACCCCAAGCTGTTCCTGGACGCGGCCGCTTCCGCTAATCCGGAAGGAGATATCCGCAACCCGGAGAACCAACTTAAACGAGGAAATTCCACGCGAGTACAGCTCGCGAAAGATTTCCTGTCCAAGCCAGAGGAAAAGCGAGGAAAGCTGGACGCAACCGAAGCCGGCATTAACGAAAAAGGGGAGGTCGGAATACACGATGGCCGGCATCGCATCCTTGCGGCAGAACAGCTTGGAGTCACCCAGGTCGGCATCCAGGTCAAGGCAGAGGACGCAGCCAAGTTCGCGCAGTTTGCTCCAGGCCAGCAGATGTCGAACGAACAGCAATCAGCAGCCGCAGCCGAAAGCCGGACAACCACCGCCGAGCAGCAGGACCCGGACATCGCAGGCATGCCGTCCGACGCCGAAGTCGAACAGGAGCTGGCCCGTATTGAAGCTGAAAAGACAGCCCGAGAGGAAGCCGCAGCTGCGGCCCAGGCTGCGGCCCAGGCCGAAGAGCCGGCTCACGTCGCCGCTTTCCGCGAGGGCTACGACATTCTCCGCGACGACCTCGAAGGCGCCGCCCAGGAACAATCTACCGCGGACAATCTTGTAAATGGCAAGAAGGGCATCGTCACCCGTGCCGACGCTCTGCTCGAAGGCGCGGCTGACATGGACCCGAAGGAGTTCGCCAAGCAGGCCCGCGCGCTTGCTGACTCCGCCGAAAGCCTGGCCGATGACCAACAGGAGAAGTCGGACAACATCGAGAACGCCGGCCGCGAAGATACCTTTGACGGCCGCGGATCGATGATCGACGGACTGAACGATCTTGCCGCTAACCTGCGCGAAGCTGCCGATAAAGCCGACGCTCCGGCGGCTACCACCACCGAGGCGAAGCCTGCTCCTGCCGTCAACCCACAGCAGACCCCGGAAGCCCAGCTCGCCCGTATCGACAAGCAGCTTGAGCTTGGCGTAATCAGCCGGCAGGTCCACGCCGAACTCACCGACCAGATTCTTTCCAAACAGCAGGAGTCCGAGCGTAAAGGCATCCTAGAGCGTGCGAAGAACTGGGGCGAGCAGCAGATCGCCGAAGGCAGGGAAGAAATCCGAAAGGGCAGCCAAGGCGGCAGCCGAGGCATGAACGGAGGACAGGTCGCCTCCGGCCGCGTCAGTATCGCCATCGGTTACGGCATCAAGTGGGCTGCCGAACTTGGCATCAAGGCAAACCTTCCGGCCAAGGCCGAAGCTCTAAAGGCGTTCATCAGCAAGTTCGGTGAAGGTGCTGCCGAGTATTTTGACGGTGCGTACGAGAAAGCGAAAAGCCTGCTTGGAAAGACGAACACCGAGACGATCAAGAACATCAAACAGGAGATCATCAACAGGTCCGAAGCAGCGCTATCCGATGGTCGCCCGGATTCAAGCACAGCCCGCGAGGTTGAAGCATCGTACGTCCGCGAAGCCGGTATGTTCGCGCTTCGTAACCTGGACAAGAAGTCGAAGGACGCCGGCGCAGCCAGCGAATCTGCGTTCAAAAAGTGGATGCAGAGCGATCCGTTCAGCGACGCTCCGCAGTATGTCAAGGACAACGCCAAGGCCATCTGGGATAAGGCCGTCGCTCTAGGCGGACGCAACGAAGCCGAAGTTACTAACAACGTCATGCGCGATCTCACCGGTCGCGATGGCACGACCGGCTCCATGTCCAAGGAGGAGAAGGCAAAGATGGACGCCCTCCGGGCGAAGATCGAATCGCCGGCTCTCCGCCGCCACTTTGATGACGCATTGGCCGGCCTTACTCCAGAGGAACGCGCGCGCATTAAGTCAAACACAGCCGAAGGATTGGCCGAAGCCACCAAGGCACTCCCGTCCGTAGACCAGACCGCCGCGGCCGCCATGGCCGGCAAGCCGAAGAAGAAGTGGTACTGGCGTTCCGCCGAGGCGATCAAGCTGATCTTCGGCAAGGACCGTCACAGATTCGCCGCGCTGCTCGCTGCCCTGTCTCCGCAGACCAGCGTCGAGGCGAACCTAGAGAACACGCTCCGCGTCTGGCGTACATGGGTCAATGAAGGCCGGCCGACCGATGAGGCTTCCATCATCCGGATCATGGGTAAATCCGTGATCGGCAACAAAGGCGAAAACTCCGTCCTTGACGCCTGGAAGAACAACTCGATCCGCGCACTTTCGTCGACCAACCCGGAGAACCTTACTATCTCCGGCCCGAAGGTAAACAGCTTCTCGCTGAACCTCCGCCACATCTTTTCCGCCGTCACGGCCGACGCATGGATGGCGAACTGGGCCTACGTCGACCAGGCCATCTTCGGCGGATCTGCCAACACCGCCGGCACCGACCCTGGAAAGGGCGTCGGCTACCTAGCCATGACATCCCTTTGCCGCCGTGCGGCCGAGAAACTCACCCTCGAAACGGGCAAGTCATGGACCCCGGACCAAGTGCAGGAAACCGTCTGGTCCTGGGCCAAGACCGTGCTTGAAAAGGCAGTCGCCGAAGGCAAGACGGTGCAGGAGGTTGTCAGCCAGGGTCTGGTGAACGATAATGACATTGCATCGACACCGGATTTTGCCACGCTCTTCAGCGATGATCCAAAATACCGAAAACTCCTCGAAGAATCCGGCTACGGCGAGCAGCTCAAACAGCTCGACGAAAAGCGGGTACAAGCTCAAGTCGAACGCGGAGCTGCTGCGTCCGACGGCCGAGGACCTGGTGGAGAGCGGGAAGTACGAGAGCGTCGAGGAAGCGATGAAGGACCTAAAGACGTTCGGGTTCTAGGCGACTCCGAACAGGACCGTCAGAGCTTTGCCGACCTCGTCAGCAGGCTACAGGAATCCAACCCGCTCGGCGCGCAGGTCACCGCAAAGACTGCCGCGGAGTATGCCGGACACACGCTCATCGTAGCTTTTGATGGCGAAGCTGTCGTCTCGATCGCTCCGGACGGCGAAATCGGCAGCCTCGTCGCCAGCCCGAACGCACGACCGGAGGCCACACGCGCACTTTTCCAGGCCGCCCTGGACACCGGCAAGGTAAAGTACTGCTCCTGCTTTGACACCATCCTTCCGGAAGCCTACGCACGCCGCGGCTTTGAAGCCGTCGCCCGCGTTCCGTTCGACGAGAAGTACGCCCCTGCCAACTGGGACCGCGCGACCTTCGCTCGGTTCAACAACGCGCAGCCGGACCTTCTTCTTATGCGCTTTGTCGGCGAGGACGCACGTCCCCACGCCGACGTCCGTTCCATCCTCCCGGTTACCGACTACGACACCGCCGCAAGCGCGGCAAGCCGTGGCGTCAGCGCCGAATCCCTGGCCGACGAGATCGAGAACAAGGCCGCAGAGCGTCTAAAGCCCGAACTGACCGAGTCCGTTGATCGCCTAGAGCGTGAGCGTCTTGCGCGCAAGATCTCCTCCGCGGACTCCCAGCTCAAAAATCTCGTCGACACCCTTAAGGCCGTAAACGGCGAAATCAAACAGGCCAAGGCCGCCGGCGACACCGCCAAGATGGCCGAGCTAACCACCAAGGCTGAAGGTCTGCGCGAGCAAATCAAGGCCCGCGAAACAAAGAACGATAGCAAAGTCGAACGTGAGCTTAAGGAGCTGCGCAACCCGAAGGCTGAAAACAAGCTCAAGGAGCAGGCCAAGCAGGACCCGAAGTCCCTGCCCCAGGCCGTGAAGGACTTCCTCGACAAAGTCGAGGAGGATCAACTCGGTAAGCCCGGAGAGAATAGGCTTCACTCCCCTACTCCTGCGGTCCTTTTCGCAATCGCATACCGAATGTCAAAGGACGCGGCCGCGCTTGCAATGGGTTTTGCAAAGTGGTCGAAGCAGTTCGTTCAGACCTACGGACCAAAGTTCAAGTCATTCGCCAAACAGGTATGGGCCGACTCGAAGGCCATCCGCCAGAACGCCTTCGACATCGCCACGGTCCGCTACTTCGCGAGCCGCGCCGACAAGGTCTGGCAGAACGTCTCCCGCAATCCGCAGTCTCCGACGCTTCGCAAGCTCGCCAACCTGCTGCACACCGTCGACGGCTCCGAAGCCACCGGCGAGATCAGCTCCGTGCCGCAGCGTATCCGCGAGGAACGCATCAAGTTCTCCAACGCCTGGGCCAAGATGCTCGAGCCGTTCGCGGCCGAGTTCTCGAAGATGACCAAGGACCAGCGCCAGCAATGGGACGCCGATTTCCGTGACTACGTCCTGGGCAACAAGAAGCCCACCGACCCCAAGGTCGCCAAGGCCGTCGCCCAGTACCGCCAAATGATGGGCGAGCTGCTCGCCTTCCAGCGTGCTGCCGGCGTCGAGATGGGCGACCGCGGTGGCAACTACTACCCACGCGTCTACAGCCCCGAGGCTATCGAGGCTGATCCGCAGGGCTTCATTGACGCGGCCGCCGAGATGTATCGCCGGCGAGACGAACGCCTCGGTGAGCCGGCGAAGACAGACGAGGAGTACCAAGCCCTCGCCAGCCAATGGGCCTTCCGCATCCAGAACGGCAACGTCGACGACATCCAGCTGAACAGCTCGGCCGTGCCGGAGCAGTCCGAGATGCCCTCGTCCACCAAGCCCCGCGAGTTCACGGACGAGGAAGCCGAACTCGCCGCAGCTTACCTTTCCAAGGACATCGACCGCGTCACCTTGGCTTACATCGGACGCGCCACCAAGGCCGCCGAGGTTGCCCGTGCTTTCGGCCCGAAGGGCGAGAAGTTTACGCAGATGATCGCGCAGCTTTCCAAGGACAATGTCCCGATGGATACCATCACCGAGACGGCCGGCTTGGTTCGTCGAACCCTGGGATACGGCGTCGAGCGTCACAGCAAGCTCGCCGCTTCCGTCATCGACTGGTCCAACGCCATCGTCGCAGCCGGCTACCTTGGCTTCAGCTTCATCAACAACATCCTGCTCGAGCCGATCAGCTACGGCATCCGCACCGGCAATCCTTACCTTGGCTTGAAGGCCATGGCTGACACCTGGATCGGAACGGTCCGCGCCTTGTCCCGCCCCAGCGCCGGCATGAACGCACGCATCGAGAAGGCTTTCGGCACGCGCGTCGGAATGGCGAAGTCGTTCAACGAAGCCATGGCCGAGCAGCTGGGCCTTCTCCAGAACGAGATGGAACGCTCGTTCCTTGACGCCCATTGGAACTACACCGAGGAGAACGGCAGCCCTCTCGCCCGCTGGATCATCCAGCGCACGCAGCAGGCCAACCTCATGCAGCAGACCGAACACGCCAAGGTCGCCGCCTCGGTCGGCATCGCCCGCCTGGCGATCCGCGACAACGTCCGCTTCATGATGGGCCAGGCCCCGCTCCAGAAGTTCTTCCAGAAGCTCGGCATTGACGTCACCGCCCCTGGTTCGTCGAAGATCATCCTTAACGAGAACGGCGTGCCGGAAGCCGAACACAAGGCGTTCGCCGAGTTCGTCATGGGTCTGGAAGGCAAGTCCGACGCCGAGTACCAGAAGGCCATCATGGCTAACGACCGCATGGCTTTCCTCTACCGCCAAGCCGTGCAACGCATGTCTACCGGCATGTCGATCAAGTCCAACCCTGCCCTCAAGATCGACAGCTCCGACAAGGTCGAGGGCAAGTTCTTGATGCAGCTGATGAACTACTCGTACGCCTACGCCAACCTGGTGAAGGACGCCATGTACAGCAAGGCCAAGGCTGCCGCCACCGGATCACGCGATCAGATCACCATGCTCGACCGCGCCCGCCTGGCCGTTCCTTTGCTCGTTGGCGCGCCATTGTCTATCCTAGCGGCCGAAGCCGGCAAGATGCTCGTCGGCGCCCTCTGGCCTACCGAAGGAACCGAGAAGCGCGACGAGATGGAAGACTGGCGCAAGCTCTTCGACTCCGCGTCGTACGCCGGCGTCTTCGGCCCGAAGGTCGAGTACCTCGCGAAGCTGGTTAATCGCGGCCAATTCCCAGTCGGTCCTGGCCTGGAGGCTGCCGGCAAGACCCTGGCTGCGGTTGGCGGCCTTACCCAGGATGGCGAAGCCGGCGAACGTGCCGCAAAGAAGCAGATCTACAACGCCGGCATCAAGCCTGCCGCCGTGGGTGGGGCTTCATTGGCGCACCCGTTCCTTGGCTTCATGGTTAACCAGGCCATGCGGCAGGACTCCGTCCGTGACGAGTTTATCGGCGAGAAATAAGGGAAACCTGTTGACGGCGCGGCATGGATGGGTCCACTATCCAGGCACAATGCCCAACATTGATACCGACGTTCTGGCCGACAAGCTGCACTCCGACCTTGGTCTGAAGACCGAGATGGGGCGGGAATACCTCCGCGCCATCCTTCCGCTTGCCCTCCTCATGGATCGCAAGCAGCAGGACTATGGGAGCAGCAACATCAGCCTTAACGGCGAACTGGGCGTGATGGTACGCACCCAGGACAAGGTCAGCCGCATCCGGAACCTCCTCACAAAGGAGATGAAGGGTGACGGCGAAGCGAACAATGAGTCAGTCAACGACTCATGGTCAGACCTCGCAAACTACGGCGTCATCGGCCTGCTCCTGCGGACGGGCAAGTGGCGCTAAACGACGATAGCACAGACAAGGGAGGATAGGGCGGAATGGATACGCGGCTACAGGGCGGCGCATCCGGCCCGCGTCCTCCTTCAGCTGGCAAAGCAGCGGGCCAGCAGGACGGGCATCCCGTTCTCCATCACCGAAGACGATATCCGCATACCTAAACGATGCCCGGTGTTGGGCCTTCGGCTAAAGCAGGGCAAGGACAAGAAGCGACGCAACAGCTCGCCGTCGATCGACCGGCTTGACCCTCGACTGGGGTACGTCCCCGGGAACATCGCTGTCATCAGCTATATCGCCAACGCCATCAAGTCCAACGCCACCCCAAAGCAGCTTGAAAAAGTTTCTAAATGGGTGTCAAAAAGGTCCCGTTTGAAAACCGACAAGAAGTAGGTCCCGAGCTGGTTGACTGGCCGGCTTTGGCTTACATCATGATGGAATGATCCTAATCTTCTCCGCCCTTTCGTTCATCCTGGGTGTCGCGGTCGGCGCCCTGTCGTATCGAAACAACGCCGCCAAGCTTCAGAACGTTGAAGCCAAGGCCAAGACCCTCGTCGACGAAATCAAGGGCGAGTGAGGCTGGCCGCGGTCATCCTCCTGCTGGCCGGCTGCGCGACACCGCCGGAGGATAAGCCGTTGCCATTGCCTCCGCCGCCGGCGGTCCAGCAGACCGCCCTGCTCGAGCTGTGGCAGGACGAGGTGATCGAGGACGCGGCTATCCTCAAGGCCATCCGCAGCAGCCTGTCAGCGCCGGCCGCAGCCCTGTCCCTGTACGACTCCGCGACGCAGGGGCTGACCAGCCTGGCCGGCGAGCCTACCGCCAAGGACGTCGAGAAGTTCAAGGCGTGGATCGCCAAGCCCGACCCCAAGGACCTGGAAAAGCTCCGGGCCGAGAAGGTCGCCCTGGATAAGAAGACCGACGCCCTCGAGAAGGACGTCGCCGCGGAGAAGGCCGCCCGCGCCATCGCCGAGTCGCAAGCCAAGCAGGCCAGGGCCGACAAGGAAGCGGCCGACAAGGCTGCCAGCCTGGCGGAGTCGGCCCGCAAGCTGACCGAGTACGGTACCTATGCGATCGGCGCCGGCATCCTGGCCCTGCTCTTTGGGCATTTCCTGGGCATCCAGAAGTGGGTCGCTGGTCTGACCATCGGAGCCGGCGTGCTGGTCGCAGCCACGGCCCGGCCGCTCATCGACTTCTTCGGCGGGGAAAAATCCGAGTGGGTGCTGCTCGGCACCCTGGTCTTCCTGGCCCTAAACCTCGCAGTCGTCATGGGAATAAAATCCTGGCGCCTACTCCGCCGTGAAACGCCGCCCGCCTAAAGTAATCGTCCGCCAGCTACCGGGCAACACCGGCGGCCTGGCCTGCAAGGAGACGAACACCATCGAGATCGATCCGCGGATCGTCGGCCAGCAGGAAACCTTGCGCGTCTATATACACGAAGCCCTTCACCTGGCCGACTGGAAGGCCAGCGAGGTCAAGGTTGACCGCGTCTCCAGGGAGATCACCGCCGTGCTGTGGAAGCAGGGCTACCGCAAGAAACGATGAAGCCCGTAGAAGAAGCAACCGGAAGCGTGACGCTGCTCGACCAGCTGCGGCAGGGCGGCTTCACGGCAGCCGTGATCGGCATGGCCGGCATGGTCGCCAAGATCCTCCTGTCCAACGACGACACCATGACCTGGGGCAAGGCAGCCCGGCACGTCCTGGCCGCCGGCATCGTGGCATGGCTGGTCAGCCAGGGGCTGAAGGAGGTCAGCATGGCCGAGGGGTTGAAGACCGCATGCCTGGGCGTATCCGGGGCGGCAGCCACCCACATCGTGGACTTCGCCATCGAATGGGTGAAGGCCAAGGGCCAGGCCGAGGTTGCGAAGGTAAAGAAAGGAGCCACCCGTGGAAAACGAGCAAAGAGGTAAGCTGCCGGCCCTGGAGGTGGCGATGGTAGGGACCCTGCTCATGGCGTCCCTCATCTGCGTAAGACTTTGGATGATCATGTCGGACATACGCCAAGCCCTCACCGACCCCATGACGATGGCCGTCCTCATCACCGAGGACAGCATCAAGTCGGACAACAAAAAAGCCGAGGGCATGCTGGAGAACGCACGACTCGGCTTTGAAGACACCGAGAAGATCGTCGGCGTGTTCAGCGTGGCTTTGATCCTTATCGCGATAGCTCTTGCGATGCGTTTCGTGCGGCGCGGAAGTTCACGGCACCGCGAAGGTGGTCGGGGCAATGGTGGGCGTACACGCGCATGACCGTCGCGAGGGTGTCGCCCAGTACGCCGGCGATCTCGAACAGCGGCACGCCGGCACGCGCGGCCTGGGTCGCCCAGGTGTGACGCAGGGTGTGCGGCGTGACGTCATCGAAGCCTGCTCCGACCGTTTTCACCAGCGCCTCAAAATGGTGTTGGATGGAGTACGGAGTATCCAGCACCCACTCGTCCTGCGTGCGTTCGCCGTACGCACGGGTAAGCACGTCGAACAGCAGGTCCGACATCGGCACCGGCACGCGGCGTTTCTTGGTCCGCTGGTTGCCGTCGTTCTGGTAGTGGATCAGCCTGGCCGCGAGGTCGACCTGCTGCCAGCGTAGCGTCAGCACGCTGGTCTTGCGAGCCGCAGTCTCCGACGCGATCACGACGAACCGGTAAAGCCTGGACATGCGTTCGCCCGGGAATAGCTTGCAGGCGGCGGCGACAAAGGCGTCGAGCTGGACCTCGTTCAACCACAGGTCCTTCGGCGGCGGGGCGTCCGGCAGGGCGATGTGCGGCACGTCGGCTTGCGCGATGCGGCGATGCCTGGCCGCATGATTGATGGCGGCGATGAGGCAGTTCAGTTCCCGGCGGAGCGTGCTGTCGCCGGCGACGTGACCGTTGACCGTGCCGGCCTTGCGGCGCTTGCGGTAGTCCATGATGACCGACGGCGTCAGCTGCTGCACGTCGAGCTTGCCAAGGCCGGCGGTAAGCACGTCGATGCATCCTTCCTGCCGCTCCTTGGCGATCACCTTGTGGTCGACATGTTCGGACTGATATGTCGACAGCACCTCGGCGACGTTGCACGGGCTGGGCTTGCGCTGCTCGTTCATGCCGAGCAGGTGCCGGCCTAGCGCGGCCTGGGCTTCGGCGTGGTTCGCCGTGCCGGTGGACTTGCGTTTGCTGCGGCGGTTCTCCGTCCAGCGGATCTCGTAGATGCCGGCTTCGTTAAGGTCGAGCCGGGGACCATTGTTCTTCTTGGGCATGTTGGGGCAGTAACAGTCCCTACATATTGGAGGATAGTCAATGCTTCAGAAAAAATGTTTTTTAGACGTTGACGACCGACATGAAGTAGGCAGAACTCTACTCATCCAACTGGTCCCAACGTGAACTCCAGCCGCATCGATACTCGCAAACTCGTCGCCCACTTCGGTGGTCGCGGCGAGCTGCATCGCCGGCTCGAAGCCCGTGGTACCAAGCTCTCGGTCAAGACGATCGAGAAGTGGATGGAGCGTCAGAACATCCCGGCCGTGCGTCTGGTCCAGCTCATGGAGCTGGCGCAGCACGAACGCCGGCCGCTCGACCTCAATACCTTTGTCCTCCGCTCGGCCCCCAACGCCGGCAAGGAGCTTTCCCCCCACCGACATGAAACCCAAAAAGACCAAGCCGGCTGCTAAAGCCGTCAACGAGCTGACCATCGCGGAACTCCGCGAGGCGGTCGTCGTCCACCAGACCGTCATCGACTCCGCCAAGGAGCAGATGGACGTCATCCAGCAGGAACTGCACTCGCGCTTCAACGCGATGCTGACCTCCCACCTCCAGGGCATGGAGAAGAACCACGGCCAGATGACCTTCGAGGTCGAAGGCATCAAGCTCACCGGCGAGATCACCGCCCGCCGCGACTGGGACAGCGAGAAGCTCAAGGCCATCGCCAAGTCCATGCCTTACGACGAGGTCGAGCGTCTCTTCGCCATCAAGTTCACGGTCCCCGAGAAGGCGTTCAACGCCGTCCGCGACGAGAAGCTCCTCGACAAGCTGATCGACGCCCGGACCGTCAAGTACTCCGACCCCAAGTTCACCTTCGCCTCCTAACTCTCCCCCAACACCATGATCAAAATCATCAAGGCTGACGATCGCCTCAAGCTCGTCCCCAAAGTCAACATCGCCCTGTTCGGCCCCGCCGGCGTGGGCAAGACCACGCAGGCCCGCACCCTCGACCCGAAGACCACCCTCTTCGTGGACCTCGAGGCCGGCACCCTCGCCATCCAGGACTGGGCCGGCGACGTGATCGACGTCCGCGCCGTCGCCCAGGAGTACAACAAGTACCCGTGGGAGATCGCCCGCGCGCTTGCCCTGTACATCGGCGGCTTCGACCCGTCCGACGCCAACGGCGCCTACTCCAAGCCGGTCTATGAGGCGGTCGCCAAGGCGTTCGCCGCCATCGACCTCACCAAGTACGAGACGATCTTCATCGACTCCATCACGGTCGCCTCGCGCGAGTGCTTCAAGTGGTCCAAGGTCCAGCCGGAGACGTTCAATAAGGACGGCAAGCCGGACACCCGCGGTGCCTACGGCCTGCTCGGGCAGGAGATGATCCGCTGGCTGACCCACCTGCAGCATTGCCCCAAGTCCATCGTCGTCTCGGGCATCCTCGACCAGGAGGTCGACGACCTCAAGCGTGTCAGCTGGAACCCGCAGGTCGAAGGCTCCAAGACCGGCCGTGAACTCCCGGGCATCTTCGATCAGGTCATCACCCTGCAGAACTTCAAGACCGAGGACGGTCAGCTCTACCGTGCCTTCTGCTGCCAGCAGCAGAACCCGTGGGGCTACCCCGCCAAGGACCGCTCCGGCCGCCTCGAGCTGCTGGAAGCCCCGGACCTCGGCGCCCTCATCAAGAAGATCCACACCGGCAAGCGCGTCGACACCTCCGTCGTCACCACCCTGCCGGCGGCCAAGTAATCTCACCCACCCAGAAACACACACACCATGGAAAACCCGTTCTCCATCAACTCCGGCGCCGGTTCGGCTCCGGAACTCATCCCCAACGGCACGCTCGCCTGGGCCATCCTCACGGTTGGCGCGGCGAAGCAGTCCAAGTCGTCCGGCGGCACCTACTACCCGGTGACGCTCACGATCGTCGGCGGCGACTACGAGGGCCGCAAGGTCTTCGACATGCTGCCCGACATCAAGGACGACCGCAACGGCGAGAAGTGGCGCAGCATGGGCATCACGTCCATCACCCGCATCTTCGAGTCGTCCGGCTGGTTCAAGCCGTCTGACCCGGCGTCGTACAATGCCTTCGCCGGCAAGGATACGCTCGCCATCATGACCGGCATGGACGGCCAGCGCGTCGCCATCAAGGTCAAGGTCGAGAAGAACACCGACCCGGCGTACGCCGACAAGAACAAGGTCGCCGAGTGGCTGTCCCCGAACCCGGCTTCCAAGTCCGGCTTCAAGGATTACCAGAAGCTGATCGGCGGCCAGCAGGCCGTGGCCGAAGCCCGCTCGCAGGCTTTCGCCGCTCCCGCTCCGTCGGTCGGCAACGCCCCGAACTGGGTGATCAAGCCGCCGGCTGCCGGCAACGCCCCCTTCTAAAGGGGCGTCATCAAGACCCTCGACCTGCCCAACCCACCGATGAGAATGTTGCTGACATTTCATGCACGGTTGTCAGCATCAAGTTGCAAGGCATGCAGGTCGAGCTGGTCTGTTCTTTCTAACAAACAGGGTGAGAGCGGGACGACAACCTGGCCGTCGGTCCAGACACTTCCGTCCACGCTCGCAGGGATGATGCAGCTGTTGGGGCTGCCTCTCTCCCCGCCCCCCTCTTTCAGCGGCCGCCAGTCGCCCGTACCGCTTACGGGTGCAAGGTTTCATAGCCTGGTCGCCGCTCCATTTTACCGAGCGGGAACATTCAGACCTAAAACGCCACAAGTGGCGCCTAATGTTCCCGAGCGGGAAGTAATGCGCCACGAACGGCGCATTACCAAAATCGACACTATCGTATTTTGGTCATGAAGCTCCGACCACGACAGGCGGACTTCGTCCACCGTCTATGCTATGCCCTTGCCGACAAGGGCAACACCCTCGGCGTCGCACCTACCGGCGCCGGCAAGACCGTCATGCTTTCGGCCGCGATCAAGTTCGCCAAGCGTGACGGCACCCCCATGCGTTCGCTGGTCCTCCAGCACCGCGACGAACTGGTCGCCCAGAACCGCGCCACCTACAAGCGGTTCGACCCGGACGCCCAGTCGGACATCTACGCCGCCGACCGCAAGAAGTGGTCCGACGGCGTCACCTTCGCCATGGTGCAGACGCTGTGCCGCGAGGACAACCTAGCCACCATGCCGGCCATGGACCTCGTCGTCATCGACGAGTGCCACCATGTCGCCGCCGACTCCTACCTGCGGATCCTCGACCGGGCCAAGGAACTGAACCCGAAGGTCAAGGTACTCGGCGTCACCGCCACCCCCCAGCGGGCCGACAAGAAAGCCCTCAAGCAGGTCTTCGACAACGTCGCCGACGTCATCTCCATCAAGGAGCTGATCGAGGCCGGCAACCTCGTCCGCCCCCGCGTCTTCGTCATCGACTGCGGCCTGCGGTCCGAGCTGGCGAACGTCCGCAAGACCGTCGCCGACTTCGACATGGCCCAGGTCGAGGCCATCATGGACAAGGACGCCGTGACCAGCAAGGTCATCGCCGAATGGAAGGACAAGGCCGGCACCCGGAAGACCGTCGTCTTCTGCTCGACCGTTGACCACGCCGAGCATGTGACCCAGGCGTTCTGCGACGCCGGCGTGAAGGCCGACATCGTCCACGGCGGGCTGTCCGACAACGCCCGCAAGCGCGCGCTGACCGACTTCGAGAAGGACCGCACCCAGGTGCTGGTCAACGTCGCCGTCCTCACCGAGGGCTACGACTGCCAGACCGTGTCGTGCGTGCTGCTGCTCCGGCCGTGTAGCTACAAGAGTACCATGATCCAGATGATCGGACGCGGCCTGCGTAAGGTCGACCCGGAGAAGCACCCCGGCGTCGTCAAGTCCGACTGCATCGTCCTCGACTTCGGTTACTCCATCCTCACCCACGGGTGCCTCGACACCGAGGTCGTACTCGAGCCGATCAAAGGGGCCGCCAAGCTCAAGCCATGCCCGAGCTGCGGCATGCAGGTACCGCTCGGCGTCGCCATCTGCCCGGCCTGCGACCATATCTTCGACGGCGTCGCCCGCCGGCAGAAGGAAGCCGAGGAACGTGGCGCCCTCGAGAACTTCCAGCTGACCGAGGTCGAGATCCTCGAGATGTCCCCCTTCAAGTGGGAGAACTTCTGGGACGGCGTCATCACCATCGCATCGGCCATGACCGCATGGGCCTGCGTCGTGCAGCACAACGGCAAGCAGTACGCCGTCGGCGGCGACGAGCGGTACACCAGCGCCACCCTGCTGGCCGTGACCGACGACCGGCTCCAGGCCATCGCCACGGCCGACGACTACCTCCGGGAACACGGCGACAAGGATGCCTCCCGAAAATCCAAACGCTGGCTGACCGAGCCTCCGTCCGACATGCAGCTTGTCCGGCTGGGGCTGGACCCCATCTCCGCCATGGGCATGACCAAGTACCGCGCGACCTGTGCGCTGACATGGAAGTGGCATGAGAAGCACGTCAAGGCCAAGGTCCTTGGCATCTGACCTTATGTTCAAACCCGAAACACAACCCGACCCGATCACCGCCCAGATCATCACGATCTTGGACGAAACCCTGCAGGCCAAGGTGGCCGCCCAGGTCCCGCGCCAGTACCTCGGAGCTTCCGCCATCGGCGGCGAGTGCGAGCGTCAGCTGGCCTACTCGTTCCACATGACGCCGAAGGACGAAGGCGCCGGCTTCCGTGGCAACACCCTCCGCATGTTCGACATGGGGCATGACGGCGAGGAACGCATGGCCCAGTACATGAAGCTCGCCGGCTTCGACCTGCAGACGCACACCGAGGACGGCCGGCAGATCGGCATGAGCGACGCCGAAGGCAAGTTCAAGGGACACCTCGACGGCGTCATCCATGGCGGCCCGGCCATCGCCGGCGTCAAGTACCCTATGCTGTGGGAGAACAAGGCCCTCGGGTCGAAGACCTTCTCCGACTTCAAGCGCAACGGGCTGAAGGATTTCAAGCCCACCTACTACGCCCAGGTCCAGATCTACATGGGCTACCACGACCTCGAGTCGTGCCTGTTCACGGCCATCAACCGCGACACCGGCGAGGTCTGGATCGAGATCGTCAAGTTCAACGCCCGCGATTGCCAGGGCTACATCGACCGGGCCGTCCGCATCGTCAAGTCCGGCACCCCCGAGGAGCTTGGCAAGGCCGGCCGAGGGGCCGACGACTTCAAATGCAAGTTCTGCGACTACAAGAAGCGGTGCCACGGCACACCCACGCCGGCCAAGCCCTCGACCGACATCACCCCGGGCTGGCTGCGCTGATCTTTCCCAACCCAACATGAAGATCCACAAAACCGAGAAGAGCCACCTCAAGCAGATGGCTAAAGAGAACCGCAAACAACTGACCGAACGGCTCGAGGAGATGGACGAGTCGACGCTCACCGCCGACGGCTTCGACGCCGCCATCGTGGGCATCACCGACTTCAGCCCCATCCGGGTCGTCTACGAGTACAACACCTGCGTCCGGGTGCTGATGGCCGACGGCATGACCGAGGAGGATGCCATCGAACACATGAACTTCAACGTCACCGGCAGCCACGTCGGGGCGCATACCCCGATCTTTATCCACTCCCTGTGAAGCTCGTCATCAAGCTTCCGGAACACGTCATGGTCCACGCCGAAGCCGAAGCAGCCGCACGCCATGAGGCGTCGCGCGCGGCCGGCATCTGCGACCGCAAGGTCGGCCGGCAATCCGGCCAGGTCACCGACCTGGTCGGGCTGCTCGGGGAGATCGGCTTCGCCCGGCTCTTCGGCATGGAGCGTGACGACACCATCGAGGCACGCTCCGGGTCGGTCGACTTCGTCGCCCCCAACGGGGAGTCCATCGAGGTCAAGGCCAGCCACCACCCCAACCCTCACCTGCTCATCCCGGCCTACCTCATCGGCGGCGTGATGACCACCAAGGAGGACGTCCAGATCTTCGTCCTCATGCACGTCGACTACCACGGCCGGGCCATCGCCTTCATGGGCTGGGCCGGCAGGGGCGAGGTCATCAGACCGGACCGGCTGCAGTACTTCCGCGGCGCCGAGAGGCAGAGCTTCGTCGTCCCGCCGGACGAGCTGCGTCAGTTCGACGCCGAGGTTGCCCGGGCCGTCGCCGAGGATGCGGCCGCCCGTGGCGAGATTGTGGAGTTGACCTAGGACGCCCAACGCCCAGGACTAACATCCCCCAACATGACCGACATCATCCACATCGACCACGACGCCATCGAGTCCCACCTCGAGATGCTCTTCGGCAAGGACGCCAAGGGCTACGTCTGCCTCCGGGGCATCGGCGAGAAAGGCACCACCCGCGAGGGCATCTTCCGTGAGGACATCATCCTCGAGCCGGCGACGCTGGGCTGGGAACGCTTCGTCTCGTCGGTGATCTTCCACGCCACCCGGTGGGGACAGCACGACGTCGCCACCTTCATCGTACCTTGCACCCTCAAGGACGAGCGTGGCACCGCCGAAAACTGCGACGTCTTCAAGACCATCTGCGCCGACTTCGACACCGGCGACACCCAGGCCAAGCTCGACTTCGTCGTGCAGCACTTCGGCCAGCCGGCCATGGTCGTGCTGTCCGGCGGCACCACCGAGGAAGGGGCCGCCAAGCGGCACGCCTACTGGCAGGTCAACGACGTCACCGTTGCCGAGGTCGTAGCCATCCGCGACGCCATCGCACGCAAGGCCGGGGCCGACATCCAGTTCGGGCTGGGCGTCGACGGCAACCCTTACGGCCGCGCGCATCAGCCGATCCGCCTCGCCGGATCGGTGCATGGCAAGAACGGCGTCCGCCGTCCGGTCGTCGTCGAGAGCTTCGCATGGCAGGCCGTCGTCACCAGCCCATGCATCGCCGCCCAGCTCATGCCGGCCAGCGAGTGGGCCATCGTCGAGAAGCCGGCCGACCCCATGACCACGCCGGCCGGACCGGCCGCCGCTGATCTGCTTACCGAGGACATCAAGGCCGGCTCCGAGGGAGCCATCACCCGGTGGTCCGCCTTCAACGGCGTCGCCGGGCATTACATCCACACCGCCCGCATCGGCAAGATGGACCTCGAGCAGGCCCGCCTTGCCACCTACGGGTGGATGCAGGCCCACATGGATCCGCCTTGGCCGGAGGCCCGCTTCAACACCGAGTGGCAGGGCCTGCTGCGTAACGACATCGCCACCCACGGCCCGATGCCCGAGCCGGAGAAGCCTATCCTCGAGCAGGGCCAGGGCTTGGCCGTCTGGGCCGCTCACCGGTGGTCCATGGGCGACCGCCCGTCCCGCCAGTTCCTCGTCGACAAGCTGGTGCTGGCGTCGAAGCACGGCCTGCTCGTCGCCGAAGGCGGCGCCGGCAAAACCTTCCTCATGCTGGACCTAGCCCTCAAGGTGGCGGCCAAGCGTGACGGCGACACATGGGGCGGCATGCCGGTCATGCGTAAGGGTGCCGTCGTCATCCTCACCACCGAGGACGACAAGGACGAGCTGCACATCCGCCTCGCCGACATGGACCCGGACGGCAGCCGCCGGCGTGAGGCCGGTGACGACCTCGTCATCCTGCCCACCATCAACTCCGGCGGATCGTTCTCCCTCGTCGAGAAGGATCCCCGCACGCAGGAGTCCAGGCCGTCCCGCAAGTGGCTCGAGTTCTTCGCCCTGCTCAAGCAGATCCCCAACCTGCAGCTCGTCGTCATCGACACCTTGAACAGCGTCCTGCACGGCGAGGAGAACAGCGCCACCGTCATCAATGAGTTCGCCCGTGTCGCCTCCCAGGTCTGCGGCGAGCTGGGTGCCGCCCTCATCGTGCCGCACCACATCCGCAAGCAGGGCGACGAACCCATCCGCAACGCCGAGATGATGAAGGCCGCGATCCGCGGATCATCCGCCCTGCCGGCGGCCTTCCGCTACGTCCTAGGCATCTGGCATTGCTCCGATTACGACCGACGCATGAAGGGCTTGAACATGGTACCCAAGAAGGGACACATGTGGAAGATGGCCGTCATCAAGGCGAACAACCCGGAGATGTACGACGGCGAGCGTACGCTGTTGCGTACCGAGTCGGGCCTGCTCGTCGACGTCACCGCCAAGGACAAGTTCAACGACGTCAACTTCGTCGAGCGCCGGGAGTGGCTGCTCGCCGCCGTCAAGCTGGCCGCACGCAAGGGCCATCCGTACTCGGCCGAAGGCAAGAACGCCAAGTCCGGATTGTACCGCCGGCGTGGCGAGCTGCCCGCCCTGCTCCGGTCCATCGGCCCAGGCGAGTTCTCTCACATGGTAGAGGAGATGCTCCTCGCCAAGTCACTCGTCGCCGCCGCCGCCAAGGGTGGCAAGGACAAGAAGTGGCTCGACGTCCCGTCCGGTCCGATCGCCAGCGACGAGGCCGGCGCCGAGATCAATGCCGGTGCCTACGACGGGCCGGACTGGGACGAGTACCAGTTCGACAAGGACACCCGAACAATCCTCAAGACGAAATGAACCGCAAGATCCACGACTACCTCAAGCAGGCGGACGACGGCCGGGACAACCTATCCCTCTGGGAGAGGTGCCGGCTGATAGTGCAGAATGGTGTTAAGAAGTACGGGGATAGCGGCGGCCTGCCTGTGTCCGGCACGGGCAGGGCCAGGGCGAAGAAAGATGTTAAGAAAAACGTTGCCAAGAAGAAGAAGTAAGCAAGCGTCGGTGTCCCCAACATGATCACGACACTAGCAACCATGGCCGCATCACTACTCGCACCCATGCCCGACACATGGGTTGACGCCGTCGAACAAGTCGAAAGCTCCGGCCGAGGAGCAGCCACCCCTGCCGGCGACGGAGGTCGCGCGATCGGCCCGTTCCAGTTCTGGCACGCCAGCTGGACCGACTGCTCGGCCGTCCGGAAGAAGCTCGGCCTGCCGGTCTACCCCTACAGCAAGGCGACCGACCCGGTGATCGCCCGGGACTACGCCAAGGTCTGGCTCGCCCATACCCGCCGCCGGCTGCAAGACAAGGTCGGCCGCATGCCCAGCCTCGGCGAGACGTGGCTGGCGTGGAACCTTGGCGTCGCCGGCTACGCCCGGTATAACTACAACATGCAGAACGTCCCCGACTCCAAGTTCATGAAAGCGTTCCGCCTCAACAAGGTCAAATGAGCAACCCCGAAGTCATCGAGTCGCCGATCATCCGACTCCAGAACAGAGGCGCCGTCGTCTTCCGGGGCAAGGTCATGTTCCCGTCTACCGCCGCACGCATCAACGAGTACCGGCCGCACATGCGTCGTCTCGCCGAAGCCGGCATGTGCCTGCCCCAGGCCGCCCGCAAGCTCGGCTTCACGCCGGCGACTGTCCGCCGGTGGGCCATCATCCTCGGCATCAGCTTCACCAAGCAGCGCCGCCGCATGGTCGGCACGTCCTACGACAAGACCGGGTGGGGCGACGTCATCATGGCCGAAGGCAAGGCCGGCGGTACCATGTCCCGGGCCGCCGCCACGCTCGGCGTGCCTGTGTCCAACGTCCACCGGTGGTGCGTGGACAACGACTTCAACTGGAAACAGATCAAGCGAACCATACTCGATGCGAAAAAACAAAACCGATAAGGACCAATGGAAGGGCGGGATCATCATCCGCCACGACACCGAACAGTCCACGCTCAACCAGCAGCAGCTCGCCTTCGTCGACGCCTACGTCGCCAACGGGGGCAACGCCCTGCAGGCGGCCAAGTCCGCCGGCTACGCCGACAACGGCAGCCACCTGCTGCAGAACCACAAGGTCCGGGAGGCGATCGAGCTGAAGCGGGACATGGACATCAAGACCGCCGGCGCCACCAAGGCGTGGGAGGTCATGCAATCCATGATGACCGACCCGGCCGCTCCGGCACAGGTCCGGTTCCAGGCCGCACGCTGGACCCTCGAGGCGTCCGGCCATGGCCTGTCGGCCGTCGCCGCCGCCCTGCAACTGGGCAAGGCCGGCAAGAAGGACCAACATGAGATGTCCCTGTCCGAGCTGGCCGACGTCGTCGAGAAGGGACGCAAGCAACTCGACTCCATGCGGCAGGTCGTCGACGACCTCAAGGCCATGGACGGCGCCGTCGAGATCGACCCGGACGACAAATAACTTTCCCACCATGAGAACCCAACCACCCGAACAGAACCCCGACGACTACGACGAGGTCACCCGGCTGCGCCTGCAGCTGGCCCACACCGAAACCCAGCGAGACGCCTATGCCGCGGCCCTAAAGACCGACGTGAAGATGATCGCCAAGGTCGCCATCTACCAAGCGGCGATCGACGCCGGCAAGGATGCCGACGCCGACACCATCGGCTGCATGGGCGTCGAGCTGGACGACGTCAAGGCCGAGAACGCCCGCCTCCGGGCCGACCTACAGTTGGAGAAGGAGAATGAGGACCGATTGGTTCGTGAATGGCAGAAGGCCAACAACGAGGTCCACGGGCTGAAGGCCCAGGTCGCCGCCTTGATTGATAACCAGACCAGCCTCAAGGCCGAGGTCGAGCGGCTGACGGAACTCAACGCTACTATCGCCCTGCGTTATGACGCTACCAAAAGTATGCTTGATGGGTGTGCAAAAGAGATTGAAGAAATGGAAGCCGAGGTCGAGCGGCTGACCAAGGCAGGGGATGAACTCCACGCCTTCCTTATCAATTACATTGTCGAGAGCCGCATCTCATCGGCATACCTTAACAAACTGGACGATGGCTGGCACGCCGCCAAGGAGGGCAAGCAGCCGTGAGCATCTCGAAGCGATACCAGCCCGTGGTTCAATGCGTTGAGCCGTCCTACCAAGCCCAAATGATTGAACCCAAAGTGATGGAGTTTTCCGAAGGCGAGTATGTCCTGCACTCCGACTACGCCCGCCTCAAGGCCGAGGTCGAGCGGCTGACTAATCTTAAATCTGGGGCTGACTATTTTAAAGCCGAGGAGGGCAAGCCGGCCGAATGATCTACGAGTTCCGCAACCCCATGCCGGTCGAGACGCCGCTGGGATATGGCATGCTGGTCTACGTCCGGGACGGCGGCACGTTCAGCAATGACGTGTTCGCCGTGGTGCTGGACGTGGACGGCGGCCTGCGTCACATGACCTCGGACCAGTTCACGTTCGTCCGCAATGACACCTTCGGCATCCGGGAGGAGCGGTCGGACAGATGAAGCTCGAGTTCGAGATCGAGCATGAGGGCGAGACTTACTGGGTCGAGGTCGAGTTCGAGACGACCCTGGTCGACGACTCCTTCGACGGGCATCTGGCCGGCCGGGTGCATACCTTCAAGGGTAGCCACCGGGAGCCGGACATGGACAGTCTCGAGGTCGTGGCCTGCGCCGACGGGGACGGGGACGAGGTCGACCCGCCGGCCGGCCTGCTTAAGGCGATTGCCCGGAACGTCGCCGAGTTTGACCTAGACTAGTCGGCGAAGCCGGCGCCTTGAGGGAAGAGGACCTGGGGTTGAATGGCACGAAGTGCCAGCCCCAGGTCCTCCTGTTTGTAGGGATTTGTAGGATGTTGAGGCATGAGGATTGACCCCCCTCGATCCTCGCCTTCCTCGAGCGTTGAGGAAGGTGGGTTTGGCGTTGATGTTCAACCACTTAACCCCGTTTTACCCCCCTTCCTCGGGCAAAAGCTCGAAAATGAAAAGTGCCTTCCTCGTCCGTAAGTCACTAGCATGTAGCCACTTGTGGACTGGTGAGGAAGCGAGGATGCACCCCCTTATAAGACTATAATGCCATCCTCGGGCTTTGGCCCTTGGCTTCTGGGGAAGCAGGGCGTCGACCGGGCGGGCCATTAGTCTGCGCTGGAAGAATACCCGACCACCTGCTAGGGTGGACGCATGACCACGGCGATCCTGCTGAACATCCCGGGAACCCCTCGACCCCAGCCTAGGCCGAGGCTGTGCCGGGGTAGGGTGGTGTCTACGGCTGACGCAAATGCCCGCAGGTGGCAGGATGAGGTGCGGAAGGGGGCGAGGGTAGCCTTCGACGCCCACGGGGCCATGGCGGGGCCGCTGGTGGTGTCCATGATGTTCGCCATGCCGACAAAGGACAAGGCCCGGCACGGCCAGCCCCATACCTTCGTCCCCGACGTCGACAACCTGGCGAAGCTGGCCCTCGACGTCGTCGTCAAGGCCGGGCTGATACCTGACGACCGGGCCGTCTCGACGATCGTCGTCCGGAAGACGTGGGCCGAGGTCGCCGGCATGGTCATGACCATCGCCGCCGACGATCGGCAGGTCAGGGTGCCGGCCGAGCCGGAAGCTCCGCCGCGGTGGCTTAACTAGCCCAACAAAAAACCCCGCCGAGGCGGGGCGTTTAGATCTGCAGGCGGCGCCGGCTACTCGTCCCACATGATGAGGCAGGTGTTGCAGACGAGATGCATGCCGGGGATGCGGACCGGCTTGCCGGCTTCGAGGCGGAAGCCCCGGACCAGCCACCGCTCAAGCGGCCATCCGGTATCGCCGTCGTGCTGACCGCATGCCTTGCAGACCGGGTCGTCGACCATGCACCGGGTGACCTCACCATCGGTCTTGATGCACCGGGTGAAGGCGAGGTCCGGGTGGATGATGAAGTCGGGCGTCACGACACCACCTCCTTGCCGGCACGGGCCGCCGCCAGCAGGAGCGGCACCATGGCACGGGCCATGTCCTCCTCGGCCGGATCGTCGAAGCACAGGTCCGGGTCGAACAAATCCGCCGTCGCACGCTCGAGGGCGTCGAGCAGGCTTTCGCCTCCCTCGATCCACAGGCCGCCGACACCGGCGCCGACAGGCCAAGACAGGTGGACGGCTTCCGGCGTCGAGCGGAGGGCCAGCTCGGCGTCGATGCGGGCGACGCAGGCGGCCGGCGTGCCGGTGATGCGATGCTCCCACGCCGGCGTCCAAGCCGACGGGGAGAAGCACAGGGAGAGGTTGAGGGTGTTGTCCATGTTAGCCGAGGAGGGGCTTAAGTTCGTCGAAGGTGTACTTGCTCCCGGTGGCCTTGAGGGCGGCGTCGACCCGGGCCTTCCACAGGGCCAGCTCCTCCGGCCGGTCGTCCTCCATGTCATCCTCCCAGCCGACGAGGGCGTAGCAGGCGAGGTCCTCGATGACGAGACGCATGTCGTCCATGCCGGCGAAGGTCGGGGCGGCCGCCGGCGTGGACGCCGACCAATGGCCGACGCCGTCGTGCGACCAGCCGTCGAGGGCGTAGTCGCCCCGGATCAGACCGGCCTTGCCGAGGACGGCGAAGGCCGCCTGCCGGTGGTTGTCCTCGACGCCGAGGCCGTGGTTCCACGACACCCGCACCCGGACGACGGAGCCGTCCCGGCGAAGGTGGAGGGTGGCGTTGACCCGGGAGCCGGCGGAGCCGGTCGGCCCGGAGTACTTGGTGGTGATGGTGGCGAGCATGGTGTTGGGTTGCTTCATGGTGGTTCGGTAGGGTGAAGGGTTAGCGGTGGCAGGAGTAGTACATGCCGGCGTGGTGGATGACTTCCCAGTCGTCGAGCCTGGAGGCCCGCACGGGGTAGACGCCGGTCCGGAACAGGGCGAGGCGGTAGGCCATGCAAGCCCGGTCCCGATCCGTCTTGGCGGCGGACCAGACGGCGTTGGCGTCGGCGAGCTTGGCCCGCACGGCGGGCGTCTTGCGGCGCCAGTCGGCGGCATTGACCCGGTCGGCGGCGGCGGACAGTTGGTTCTGGGCCATGAGGATGGCCCGGGCGAGGTGGAGGAAGGTCGGTTGCATGGGTGGGATGGGCTGGGGTTTAGTACTGGTCGATGATGGTGAGCAGGTCGGGGCCGTCGTTAAAGGCCCAGAGCATGAAGCCGATGAGGCCGGCGATGGCGAGGGCGAGGAGGGTGGTGCGGATCATGGTGGTGGGGTGGTGAAGGTTAGACGGCGACCTCGTACTCGGTGCCGGCTTTGGCCGGCACGGCGGTGATGAAGTAGCCGATGCGGTTGACGATGCGGTAGCCGTCGACGACGTACTGTCCGTCGTCGCCGTCGACCAGCGTCCAGACCCGGAGGTGGGACCACTTGCCGTTGGCGTAGATCAGCACGTCGACGAGGTCCGACCCGAACGTCTCGAACATGGTGCCGTCGAAGGCGGCGTCCGGGGTGGCGGTGTTGGTGATGGGCTTGAAAGCCTCGGCCCACTTGTCGAAGGACATGCGGACGAAGGCGGGCGTGGTGGGTTTGCTCATGGTGTTGGGTGGTGAGTGGTGTTGGGTATGCCTACATGTTGTAGGGTGTCAAGCCCGCTTTCGCAGGCGGGTGACGACGAAGTCATGGGTGTCGGTGTCGACGAGGTTGCCCTCGCCGCACATGGCCCGGTGGACGGCGTCCTCGACGCCGTCGGCGACGACCTCGATGGTCTGGTCGCTGACGCACTTGACCCGGTACGCCTTGCCCTTGGTCGGCGCCGGCTCGCCGGCAGGGGACAGGGCGGCGGTGTCCTTCAGGACCCGGTCAGCTCGGGCCATGGCGTGGCCGGCGTCCCGGATCAGGGCGTCGACGTCGTCGAGGTCGATGACCTCGGCGAGGGAGGCGAGCCGGTACTCGAGGGAGGCGGTGACCTCGACGAGGGAGGCGAGGGCCTTGAGGGCGGCCCGGTGGGTGGTGGTGGATTTGCTCATGGTGGTGGGTGCTAGGTTGCGCTGGGTGGGTTAGTCGATGGTGACCTCGAGGCCGGCGACGTCCAGCCCCTCGGGAAGGTGCAGGATGGCGGCGTCGTAAACCTCGGCGGCGAGGGCTTCGTCGTCCATGTCGTCGTCCTCCCAACCCTCGACCTCGACCTCGTACTGAACGTACAGCCGGCCGTTGAGCAGATCCGGGGTGGACCATTGCTCGTCGACGAGGTCGAAGCGGCCGCCCTCTAGGGAGAGGCAGTCGCCGTCGCCGTTGAGGTGGGCGTCGAGCCGGTCGAGGTCGGCCTGGGTGCATTTGCGCCGGTCAGCTCGAGCCGGCGGGACGACGTCTTTGACGATGCGGAAGACGAGGGTGAGGGTGGTGGTGTTGCTCATGGTGGTGGTGGTGTTGGGTTGGGCGGGAAGGGTTAGCGGGCGAGGCGGCAGGTGGACTTGACCATGTCCCAGCCGGACTCGGGCATGAAGCACAGGGCCTCGTCGACGACCTCGAGCAGGTCGCCCTCGATGTCCTCGCCGGCCTCGACGACGACGTGGTAGGTCACGGCGACGTGCCAGTCGTTGACCCGGGTGACGTCGCCGTCGTCGATGTCATGGACGATGACGTCGTCATGCTCAATCTCGAGGCCGGCGAGGTCGGTGAGGGAGGCGGCCCGCTTGAGGGCGGTGGGGGTGATGTCGTGGCCGTTGTCCCGGGTGAGCAGGGCGGTGACGATGATGGTGGTGGTGTTGGTGTTGGGCATGGTGGTGGTGGGGGGAAAGTGGGTGGTGGTCGATCGACCGGGTGGCCTCTTCAGCGGGCGCATGACGCCCGGACGGCGGCCCCGGAGGGCCGGCCGTTTCGGCCTTTGTCAGTAGAGGAAGAGGACGCCCTGCTCGGAGCAATGGTCGATGTCCTCGGCGAAGTCGGCCACGCTCGGCACCTCGTCGGAGTGGCACGGCGTCGAGCAGAAGCACCCGTCGACGTCGGTGTCGTCGTGGATACAGCCCTCGAACCAGCCGCCGACCAGTTCGTCGTTGGCGAGGGCGGCCCGGCCGGCCGGGGTGAGTGAGCGGTACAGGTCGACGAGCGTCTCGACCCGGATGAAGACGGCGTCGGCGTCCCAGTCGGCGAGGGCGGCCTTGCCGGTGGCGTCCTTGGCCTGCTGGAGGTCGAGCAGGTCGTCCCGGGTGAGCGGGCGGCCGTGGCCCTTGCGGCGGCGCAGGGCGTTGAGGGCGGCGAGGCGGTCGAGCATGGTGGTGGGGGTGGTGGTCATGGTGGTGGTGCTGGGTGGGTGGAAGGGTTAGGCCCGGGCCTTGATGGCGATGAACTGGGCAAGTTCGATGATGTGGGCGACGGCCTCGCCGTCGTCGTCGGTCATGGTGCGGGGCGTCTCGCCCTCGAGGTCGCCGGCGGCGTCGCCGAGGTCTTGGGCGGCTCCGAGGATGTCCCGGAGCCGGGCCTCGAGGTCGGCCGCACGGCGGGCCTGCTGGAGGAGCAGGCTGGCGGCCCGGAGGCGGACGACCACCTCGAGCAGGCGGGGGCGCTGGGGCATGGTGGCGGCGGCATCCTCGAGGACGACGGACGCATCGCCGATGCGGAGGTGCAGGAGCGGGTCGTGCTGGTCGGCGACGACCATGGCCTCGACCCACTTGAGGTGTTCGCCGGCGAGGGTGGCGTCGTAGTGGCCGCCGGCGTACTCGTTGACCTCCCGCAGGGCGGCGAGGGCGGCGGTGACGGCGTCGACGACGACGACCCGGGCGATGGTGGGGATGGGGGTGGTGGGCTGCATGGTGGTGGGTGGGTTGGGTGGGTTGGGTGCTGGGTGGTAAGGGTTAGCCGGCGATGCGGGCGGCGGGGCGGAGGCGGGAGTCGCAACAGGTCGACATTTCGAGCCGGGCGGCGTCGAGGTCCGCCTGCTCGAGGGTGACCTCGAACGTCTTGCCGAGGCGGCGCTGGTACCGCACGCCGGCCATGCCGGCGGCCTTGCGGTAGACGGCGAGGGCGACGAGGTAGGCGTCGGCCCGGGTGGTGCCGATGGTGGCGGCGAGGCGGTCGGCGATGTGGTGCCGGGCGGCGAGGGTGCAGGCGAAGGTCGCCTCGCCCTTGCCCCACGAACGCCAGCCGGCGAGGTCGTCGGCCGACACCTTGCGGCCGATGTGCGGGTCGAAGACGCCGGCCGGGCGGCGGGAGGCGTGGACGAGATTGAGCGAGCCGGCGACCTTATCGCCGACGCCCCGGAGAGCGTCGACGAGGCCGGTCTTGCTCCCGGTTTGCTCGAAGTGGGCGGTGTTGCGGATGGTGAGTTTCATGTCGGTGTTTATTGGGTTTTTTGTTGGTTGGTGTCGTTGCGACAGCACCCAACATGCACAACCGCACGCTGGCCGCAAGCACATTTTTCCAAGGTCCTTTTTGGTCGGGGCGTCCTCGCCTCGCCTGCAACCCGGCCGGCCTCAATCGCCGGGCGGAGCCGGCGGCCCGGCGGCGGTGCCTCGGCGGCCCGTGGCGGCGTCCCGGCCCGGCGGCCGGTGGTCGGCGTCGGCCGGCCGGCGTCGGCGGCCAGCAGCCCTCGGCCGGGCCGATGCACCCGGCGACGCACCCGGCCGGCGACGGCAGCCCCGCCGGCGTTGGCCTGTTACCGCCTACCCGAGGCGGTGGGGTCGGCGACGTTGGCTGACGCCTGCCCACGCTCGCCCTCGATCGCCCGCTCGCCACGCTCGCCCGCACGCCAGGCCGCCCCCCCCTACCCGCCCGCGCGCCGCGCGTTTTTATGATGCTCCCATCTTCGGAAAAATCCGCGGTGCTAAAAAACTTTTCCCTACAAGCAGGAGCTGCGGCATCTCTTGCGTTCTACATTAGGCAAGGCAACATCACCGACATGAGCCAGCCTCCTACGCCGTACTCCCGGCAGTACAACTTTACCAACTTCCAGGCCAGCAGCCCCACCACCCC
>Ga0315909_10000664_pt1 | contig 46263 bp, 55 predicted proteins | sample LakEriMetagenome_11_FD_203527 | JGI IMG/M metagenome (GOLD analysis project Ga0315909, IMG submission 203527) | Freshwater fungal communities from buoy surface, Lake Erie, Ohio, United States - Buoy 2 MA125 | ecosystem: Environmental > Aquatic > Freshwater > Lake | place: USA: Lake Erie, Ohio... | reverse complement strand
GTTGACTGGCCGGCCGGCTGGCCCTGCTGCTTGGGCGGTGACGGCTGGCCCTTGGGTGCGGGCTGCGATCCCTGCTGCTGCCCGGGCTGCGGCATCGGCATCTGCGCGCCGATGCCCATGAGGGTCTGGGTCATCTGCTTCTTGTGCTGCTCGGCATGCTCACGCGCGGCCTGCTTGACCAGCGGGTGGACGGCGTCGTAGCCGTCGGACAGACGCCAGTCGTCCAGCGTCCGAAGATGCTGGGCGTGTTCGTCGTAGTCCTCCACCATCGGGATCTGCACGCCCGCATCGCGGAGCATGTTCAGCACCGACGGCGGCTGGATCCCTGCGGCGGCGAGCGCCTGCATCGGATCCTGCCCCTGCGAGGCGGCGATCTGGACGGCCTCCATGTACTTGGCCTGGAGGCCGAGGAAGTCCTTGTAGACCTGATCGCGCTGGGGGAAGGTGGCAAGCGCCGCGAGGGCGGAGTTCTCCCGCTTCTGGCGGTTGCGCTGCGCCGTCTCGGCGGTGATGAACTCGTCGTAGGAGCCCTCCACGAACCGGGCCACATGCGGGCGAATGTCCTGCCCGACCAGAGGTGCGAGCTGCATCAGCGTCTGGAACTGAAGCGCGCGGCTCTTCGGGAGGATGGACGCGGTGATCTTGACGTCCTCCGCACCCTTGATCTGGGAGCCGACGAAGGCGCGAAGCTCTGAGGTGTCATCGACGCCGGCAGAGGACACCAGGCGCGGCATGACGTAGTGCTTGGCGACGAGGGTGAGCGAGCGCGAGAGCCCCCACTCCACGATGTTCGCCACCTGAGCGGCGGTACCGGAAAGCTGCGTCTCAGAGTTCTGGGCGAGGGTCTGGATGCCGATGGCCGACTCCACGCCCTGCCCGGGGCTGAAGCCTCGGATCGCATCCGACTGGTTGGCGATCTCGGCCATCTGCTGCACGCACCACTGGAGGTGCTGCGTAAGGACCGCGGTCGGCTCCGATGACACAGGCATGAAGTGCGGATCCCCGATGGGGTGGACTTCGATGATGCCCTTGTCGTTGAAGATTTCCTGGTTCCGCACGGCCCCGATGGGAACGATCATCGGCGGGCGGGCCACGCGCTCGAGCCACTCATGGAGCAGCGAGAGGATGCGGTTGAACCGCTGCTGGATCGGGCGAAGCTCATCGACCGTGCCGCGGCAGCGGACCCAATGGCCGCCGTCGGGCTTCGGGTTGAACGGCTTGTAGGGGAGGTCGTACTCCATGTACGGCTCGGTGACCAGCGGCAGGTTCGGAGCGCGGTCCAGCCAGCGGATGTGCGCGCCCTGCGGCCAGTCGCCGCCCGGCTTGATGTACGCCTCATGCACCAGGAACTCATCGCGCCCCGGGACCATGCGTCCCGAGGAACCGCCACCTTCGTCCTCCACGTTGATCGGGGAGGCGACATCGGCGCGGTTGAACGATCCGCCGGAGGAGCCCGACTGGCCCATCTGGGCCGACTCCTCGAGGATGTCATCGATCTTCTTGCCGATCTGCTGCTCGATCACCGAGCGCGGGAAGACGCGGCTCTCCACGACCCAGCGGCAGTCGCTCCACTTGGTGACCGAAGGGTCGACACTGATGGCGCCCGGGCGCACGACGCGCCAGACGATCTCGCCCAACTTCATCGGGCGGTACTGCCAGAGCGTCTGGCCCTCGGGGTCCTCCTCGGAGAGCGCCTCAAACTGCTCGCGGGACTCAACCGGCTTGCCCGTCTCGGCCGAGAACGGGATGTAGGTGACATCGCCGGCCGTCGGGTCGAAGTAGCAGTGGAGGTACGAGATGCCGTCGATCTCGCCGTTCAGCACCATGTCGCGGATCGCGGAGCCGACGGCCCAGCCGGAGTCGTCCCACTTGGCGGCGATGAGCTTGCTGGCCTGGCGGGCGGCGTCGATGGAGTTCTGCTCGCGGCTACGCGGGACGACCTCATACGGCGGGCGCTGCGCGGTCAGTAGCGAGACGCGGCCGTCGGTCATCTGCCGCAGGCGGTTGAACGTGTCGCGCCTGCGGGCCCGCGGGGTGTCCATAAGCAGCTCGAGGCGGCCGGAGGAGAAGCCAGTGCCGGGACGGGCGCGCATCCACTGCTCGCCCCGGTACATGTAGCGATTCATCTGCCAGCGGCTGCGCTCGGTCTTCGCAAGCTCGCGGCCCTGGGTGACCATGTTCATGAGGTTGCCCGAGGCTTCGCCCTTGCCGCGGTAGAGACGGCCCAGCGGAGACGCCTGCGGCTTGGGGGCTGCGATGTCGGTCGACATGGTTTCGGGTTACCTTCCTGAGGCTGACGTTGCGGTACCGGTGACGCCGCGGCCGGAGCCGGTGAGGGAACCGGCGGTGGCGCGGCCGGCGGCGGCGGTGGCGACGCCGCCAATCGAGCGGGGCGGGATGCGGATATAGAAGGCGGAGAAGCCAGGTACCAATGCGGATGCGGTTACGGGAACCTTTACCGTTGCGTATGCGGAGAGGTTCGCGACGGCCATTGCCTGCGCGTCGATCCGGAGCGTCGGGCTGCGGAGCGTCGCGACGACATCTGACAGGACGGTGATCTGCTCGGCGGCGCGGTCAGTAGCGTTCCTGAGCAGTGCGGCAAGGTCCGCCGTTGCGGCGATGACCGCTGCCGCCTGGTCGGCCGCGCGGGACTCGAACGTCGCAGCACCACCGGAGAAGACGTTGATCTCCGCGACGGGGGAGACGGCGGAGCGGTCGTCTGCAGTTGCGGTGAGGTCGGAGGTCGCCGGGATCGCCGCATATACGGGCTTGGGTCCGCCGGAGCTGGTGAGGAGGAGGAGGAGAGTCATCCTCCGTAAAGCCTTCGTGCGGTGATAAGCCCCACAGGCGCGCCGACGCCACTAGCGGGAGCGATAGTTGATCCACCGTTTCGATTCCCGTAAGGACAGACCTGGGTATTCGAGGTAACGGTCATCTTCGTCGGCATTGACTGAAGTGCCGCCGCCCACGTTGTGCTGGTGTAGCCAGGCGTCCCATATGAGCCTGACACGACCGCAGCGGCGGTCTGGTTGTAGATGGCGACCGCTGCGCTGTCGGTCGTCGTGCCGTTGATAAGCGTCATCGCGGACGTCACTTCCCACACGCCCGGAGTGAGGGTGATGCTTGCCTGCGTGTAGGTAATCGTTGAAGCAGCAGAAACGGTTGTCGTGCTGGACGCGCTTAGAAAACTACCGCCGTTGCTACCCGAAACAACCCACGCGCTACCCGTCCACCGCTGCTCCAAGTCAGTGTCAGTCTCATAAATCGTCTGCCCCTCAAACGGACTCGCGGGCCGCGTGGTCGAAGTGCAGATGATCGTGCCGGTCGTGACGGCGGGCCACTGGGTCGCCTGGACGATCTTGGAGACGCGGAGGAAGGCGCTGCCCGCGCCGTATGTACCGCCGCTCCCGTTGATGGTCGCGCCACCCCCAGCGGTGATGAACTCAACAGAAATGGAAACGGAGCCAGCCGCTGGGGTAACCACAAGCGACTGACGGAAAGGACCGGCAGCCGCCAAGTCACCGAACCGGTAGTTGGTCCCGGCGATTACAAGACGAGCGTTTGCTGCGGCAGACACATACGGTGACTGAAACTCCACAAGCAACTTGCTGCCATCAGCGACAACCGTGGTGGAGGCGATGGTCGTCCAACTCCCGCCGACCGCTGGGCTGGTAGTGAGAGCCGTGTACCCCAACTCCACCAGCCCGCCGCTCGCGGTCACTACTTGGGTGTCAGTGAGGGTGGTCATTAGGCGCTCACTCGGATTGGGGTTACACGCATAAAGCGTTGGCCAAAGATCATCCCCGCAGAGGCAGGTGACTTGTACCGAGCCACTAGCGCGGTCGAGGCAGCGATGCCTGTCTTACGGCTTGGCTTGCTTATCGTTGAGTCGTAGCCTGGTCCTCGCGTCGAAATCCACACGGCGTCACTATCCGACGCTGCGGTTCCGCCAACGAGGAACGACATCACTCCCGGAATGTCGTTGCCTGCGCCGCCGTTGAAGTTGCAGCCGATGAGAACGTCGTAGTCGCCCGCTACAGGTACCGTGATTTGTGGACCGGCAGTTGTAAGTGCGACGTAACTCGGATTGGCCGTTGACTCACTGGCAGCGACCGTATTCAGCAGCGGCGCACCCCCAATGAACTTCCACGGGTACGTTCCGCTCGCGTCGTACTGAAGGTTCCACGCAACGCCGTTCGTGGCGTCTGCGATGTAAGTGACGACATCACCGAACTGCGGGTTCGCGGGCAGCGCCGTGACAATCGGGGGAGTGGACCCGTAGGCAAGACCGGAGCGCGGGGCGTCGGGGATCGCCTTGATGATGTAGTTGGTGACGAGGAAGGGGGGCATATTCTCGCCGGAACCCTTGCCAGTGCGCGAATGGTCGGTAGTTGAGTTAGACAATCCGTCTACACCGGGAGCGTTCCAACCCTGTAGTGGAGAACCACCCGAGTTATAAAGTGTCGCAAGGTTCTGCCCCGGTGAAATATGGGTGTGCGACTGAAGCCGCTCGTCGCCACCGAACGCGCCTCGCGCCCTTGCGGTAAGCGCGGTCCCGCCGCTGATAGCGCCGGACCCGCTGCCGCCGTTCTGCGCTCCTGTTCCCGCGCCAATCGGGGCGCGACCACGAAGGTCGGGCACGTTGAAGTTCGCGCCCGACCCGCCGTAGGTGTAGCCCAGTACCGAATACAACTCGGGGTACACGGAGGTTGAGTACGAGGTTCCGTCGCACAGCAGCCAGCCAGACGGGGCCGACGCACCTGCGTATGCCTGTAGCGAACCGACCGGGTTCGGGGATACCGCGTTGACGAACTGTGCGCCGAGCAGCGCCATCAGTCGGACTCCGTGAAGATCGCCACGGTCTGCGTCCCGCTCGCGGCCTTTGCGTGGACCGCAGCGGTGGGGGAGCGGTCAATCGTGAGCGCCTGCCCCGGCGCGAGCCGGATGCCCTGATTGTCCGTGACGCCAGACGCGCCGATCCAGACGTAATCCGACCCGAGGTTCGTAAGGACGATGGTGCGGCGAGTGGCCGACGAAGCGACGATCTGGCCCGAGGTCGTGGTCACAGATGCGGAGGTGCTGTCAATCGTTGTTCCGCGCTCGATGACCGCAAGACCGGCCGCAGTAGCCGGGATGTGCGTGCGATCACCGTCAGCGGAGTACGCCAGTTTGACGATCTGTACGTGACCAGTGCCCGAGTCGTCGGTGGCGACGACAGCGCCGCCGCTCATTGAGTTGAGGGTTACGTCATCTGCCATCGCTGACCGCCTTAGGTAAGCGTGATGTCAAGGTCACCGGGCTGGAACAGCACGGTGTCGTACTGTGCAACGCTGACCGGGGTAGTCAACTGTGCGTAAGCAATCATGTTGCCCGCCGTGAGCGCGTCGCAGATTCCGACATAAGTGACCGTGCCCCACGAGGTAGTCGCAAGGGGGAACGCGATCAGGTTCGTGTTAGCGGTCGCGCCACCCGATACAGCGTCCCAGTTTGACCCGCTGTTCGTAACTGAGACACGAGCGTAGGAACCGCCAGATGGCTCGCCTGCGGTCGATCCAGTTGACGAGTCCGAGAGCGTGGCCGTCCAGAGTCCGATGTAGTACGTGCCCGGAACGGTGAGCGTCTGGTTTCCGAAAATCTTTCCAAGAACTTGGTTCTCGAAGTAGTCGCTAAGTCCGGAAGCCATCAGTCAGTGATCTCCATGACCGATACCGTGCCGGAGCCAGAGCCGAGAACGGCGTAGTAGGCGTTCTTCGCAGATCCGTCGGCGGGGTGCGAGTTCTCGATCACGATGGTTTCGTCAACGCCAACGTGGAAACCGTTGGCCGTCGTGACTCCGAGGGGTCCGATGTACGCCTTACTGGAATGGACATTCTTGATGTACAGGCGACGACGCTTCGGGTCAGTCCCACAAAGCAGCGTCGCCGTCGTTCCAACGGTGACGTTGGATGTGGTGACAGACATTTAGTTGTCCTCCTCGGACAGGATCATGCGGAGGTCGTCGTCCCACGGGACGTTGATTCCGACCAGAGTCTCCGCTTCCTCAGCGGTCGGAACAGAGTCGAGCGTCTGAACGACAGACGCCATCCGCGCCGCCTCGGGCGCCTGAATACGGTCAAGCAGCGAGACGCGCTCGCGCTGGCCCATAAAGAAGATGAACGCGGCAAGCCCGCCGTTGACGACGGTAGTGACGCCGAGGATTACGATTGCAGCGATCATGGGTTGTAGTAGAACGACTGCTCGAAGTTGGGACGAGACATTAGGTACTTCACAGCGATGTCGAGGTCTGCGAGGTTCTCCTTCTTTCTCGCCCACTTGTGCGTCCTCTGGAACTCCTTTGCAACTCGTTCCCTAGTCACTGGGTTGTACTCGTCGAGCATCGGGTTGACCAGCCCCTGATCACGCATGATTCCAACGTCGAAGTCGCTGTACCCCTCTGGGGTACCAACGGCATCGTACGCACGCTTCAGGAACTTCCCGCGGCGCGAAGCACGTGTAGCGTACTCCTGCTCTGCCAGAGCGTACGCCTCAGGGTTCTGAGAACGGTCGTCGCGGAGACGCTGTAGGAACGCGCTGCGCATCTTCTCTTGACGGTCACGGAGCATGACATCCTGCTCGTTCATCGGAACGCCTTCTGTGGCGACCATGGTCATACCACCGTAGTTGCGCCCTGCTGGTACTTCCGATCGACGGGGAGCGGGCGCTCCGCTTCCACGACCAAACCCCAACCTCTCGCTGATAGCGCCTCTCAGCATTTCGCTGATACGCGCAGGCGCGTCCGCAACTGCGCGGCGTGCAGTCTGCTGCGTACGCTTAGTGGCTTCGCGCCTCTTTATAGCCATTACGTCGTCAAGCGGGTTCCCCTGCGGGACAGCGTAACGCGCGATTGGGTTCATCTGTGCCACTACTTGCTCCTACGGTATCCGGGCTGTGTGAACGTGGGGAAAACCTTCTTTGTTGCGGTGAGCGCACGCTTCCTCGACGCCGCACGCTCCCTCAGGAAAACAGTCTGCTCCGCCCTTGCCTTCGGTGACATCGGTGCGTACGCCTTGTCGGGGCTTGCAAGAACATCTACGGCCACGCCAACACCTGTCCCGACAGCGCCTCCAGCGAGGCCAAGAAGTCCGCGCTTCTGGAGCAACTTGACAAATCCAGTCTTTTTCCTCTCCCCCTCAGGTAGGAGAGACGTTCGCGGCATGTTCACGTTTTGGCGGTTGTCACCGAGCCAGCCCGACCGAGTAAGGAAGGGGTTCGGGTACTTGGCACGCATCTTGGCGATCTGCTTACCCTCGACGTACTCACGGGCCTTTGGCTCGCTTATCCCAACAGCCTTTGCGACCTTGCCGACCTGCCTATCGGTGACCGCCTTCTTCAGGTCATCTGGCGTCCAGTCGGACTCCATGTCCGAAAGCATGTCCCTTGCGACGCTAGTCCAGTCGATGCTCTTGCTAGGAAGCCGCGTAGGGCTCTTGGAGCCCTTTGGAGATACGGGAGTAATGATACGCGGAGTGCGGTCGTTGGGGCCGAAGAAGGAAAGTTCACGCCCCGAACGAGTTACGTAGTTCCCAGTGTCGCTGCGGAACACGACCTTTGCCGGTCCCTTAGTCCTGCCAGCCGCGTCCGAAGAACGAGTCGGGGTGGTGGCCGACGACGGCGGGACAGACGACGGAGGAGTGGCCGGTCGCAGGTTTGAGGCACCGGGCTCGGGCGCTCCCCTCTTGGCCTTCTCCGGGTTGATGGGGGGGCTAAGTGTCTGTGGCTTGTAACTGGTTTTCTTTGGGCGCCCAGTCGGAGTCGTCGGCTGGGCGGGCGACCCTGAACCCATACCAGAGCCAGACATCGACGGCAGGCCGCGCCGCGTGGTGGTCTTGGGGCTGATGTCGCGGACAACAGGTGCCCTGTCCTTGAAGTCACCGCCGCCGAGAAACTGACGCCTGTTCTCCCGCAGGAACCCAAAAGTCCCCCTACGGTCGCCAAGACCCGGGATAGTCTCGGGCATAGTTACGCTCGCAAACCGCGCAGAGTTTGGCGACCACCCATGCGCAGCGCTAATGCGGATCGGGTTCTTCTTTACAGACTTGATGTCACGGTTGACAGGGGCGCGAGGACGACGGGGGCGGGAGTCTGCAGTTGACACAGCAGATGCCGCGCCACCCTGAGCCGGGCCTCTGCGAACGACCTCAACCCCCGCGCGTGCAGCGGAACGGTTTTCCGCGCCAGTCATCATCGGGTACCCGCGTGGACCGATCATCTGCGGCCTTGTTGAACCGAAGTAATCCGTACGCGGTGCAGTCTGCACAGAGAACGGAACCTGCCTCTTTGGGACTGCCCGCAAGGTAGGCCCGACCCTGACGTTGGTCATCTGCGGACCAACAGAAACACGCGCTGCCGGTGGACGACTAGGCGAGGGAGGCGCAGGTGCGGCTGACGGGGCGCGGCTTGGAGTCCTTGCGTTTGTCATCTGCGGACCAGCAGCAGACGGGCGACCGGTGACAACGCGAGTTCGCGGACCAGCAATACGGTTTACGTCGGCAACGGTTGCCGCTGCCTCGCGCTTGATCCTTGATCCAACGCGGCCAAGCCAGCCGGAAACCTCGCGGCTGGTCGTAGCGAGATTGTACGGAGACTGGCGCTGCTGAGCGACCATTGCCCCCATCTGCCCCTTGGGTGCCTTCTTCCCGAAGTACGTGCTTGGGGCCTTCTTCTTCTTTGGCTCAGAGCCACTTCCAAAGATACCCGCGAATGGGTTTGATGCGGTCTTTGGAGTAGCGGAAGTCGGCTTAGGTGGAGGAGGCGGAGCCGTTGACGGTGCAGGAGGAGGAGGCGGCGGCTTAGGGGCGTCAACAACGACAGTGAGGCGCTTGACGCTCTTAGGCTTCTTCTTTGTTCGCTTTGGCTTCTTCTCGTCCTTAGGAGAAGGCGGCGTTACGTTCGGTGGAACAACCGGCTGTCCGATAGTGACGGTCGCTGCCTTAGTCGATCCTCCGCTTTTCTTGCGGGGGGTACGCTTCGGCTTCTCGGGATCGACGCCAGCGGACCTCACACGCTCTTGGAAGTCGGGCCACGGCTCGTTTGCGATCTCGGGCGTAAGGTCAAACCCTGCCTGCTTTGCAAGCGTCTGACGACGGCTCTGCGGGTTTTTCTTCGGGGTTCTGGGACTCGTGCCCTTCTTGCCCTTCTTGCGGCTGCCAGATGCCGCAGAAGCACGCTCTTGCTTCTGAGTCCTGTACGTAGTCCCGGTTGCCTCTTCGGCAGCCTTCTTGGTCGGATACTTGTTTCCGTCTGTATCCATCCAGCCGCCAAGAGATGACCACGTGATCTCAGCCATAGTGGCCCTGACCCTCCATCTGGCGCCGACGAGCCTTCGCCTTTGCGTAGATACGACGGGCAGCGGCTTCGTTAGCCGGGACAGGCTCGCCCCACGCAGCAGCGGTCAGAGCAGCACGGGTCGGCTGGCCGTTCGGCTTCTTCATCGGGGGGAGGTTCTTCTGACCGTAGAAGCGAGACGCCCAACTAATCCAACGCTTCTTGTCTGCCGGTGAAGAAGATGAATAACTCTTCACTCCGGGCTTCAGGTTTGCGCCCTCTTTCCGCTGGAAGTGCGCACGTCCTGCGGCGGTCAGACCGCCCTTCGGGTCACGGATCGGCATCTACTTCTTCTTGTACTTCTTCTCCCGCACCATCTTGAGAAACTCGGCGCGTGACATCTTCTTGCCCTTTACCTTCTTCTTGCCCTTATTACCCTCTTTGGAATCGTCGGGCATGCGGCGGGAGCCTTCCTTCTTGCTTCCCCCGGCGTAAGTGTCCTTAGAGAACTTACTCTTAGGACCGTTCTTGTACTTGTCAGGCATAAGAATAGGCATGGCGGAAAGTCTAACAGACCTTACCTATACCTCGACGCAATCTTTCGTGCGCTGGGAGGCTGAGGTACAAACTGCTTGCCCTGCTTTGTGCCCTTACGCTTTGCTGCGGTAGACGCGGCGTACTCAGAGGCGCTCATATTCTGGATCGCCTTCTTCGGGAGGTAACGCTCACCAGTTGCGCTCTTCCCCTGAGTCGAAGGCTTGCCGGACTTTGTTCCCCACTCTTCTTTCGTCCACTTGGAGAGTGACTGCTGACTCTTAGTCTTTGCCCCCGAGTACCCGCCGCCTGCCTTCTCGTACGCCTGAGACAGGAGTTGGGCCTTGCGTGCGCTCCACTGTCCGGGGCGACCGCCCTTTGACCCGGCCCTAATGCGGGCGAGGAGCCTCTTACGAAGCCCGGGGTTGGTGTACGCCACTACGCGGCCTTCTTCGCCCTCGGCTTAGGAGTCGGCTTCAGCGCATCTGCAAGACGCTCGATGTCCTCGTTGCGGAGTACAAACTGCTCCTGCTCCAGAGCGATGAGTAGGTCCGCCTGAAGGGATTCAACCTTCTCCTCCAGTTCCTCCACCTTCTGCGCCAGTTCACGTCGCTCCATGATGTTATCCATCCACTCGTCGGCTGTGACCGCTGCGAACGGCGATCCCGGCTGAGAAAGAATGTGCTTCATCCACTCGCGGCTGACGTACAGGACGTTGCTACGGAGTTCCCCGGTTGCAGCAGCGTTCGGGTCAGCGTCGTAGTACGACCAGTTACTCTCGAAATAGGGTCCAGCCTCCTCCGAAGAGTTGCCAGTTCGGTGGCACTTACGAGGAATGTGAGTTGGTGAATGAACCCAGCGGTCAGACAAGGGAGTTACCTCCGGTCGTTGATGCAAGTAGAGTACATCAAGAACCGGAGGGGGCGCTTTGTCAGAAGTAGACATCTGGTCCGGGTATAACCCGCTGCCAGCGCAGGAGGCTTTTCACAAGTCAACGAGTAAGTGGCGTCTGTACGCGGGCGCGGTGGGCGCAGGTAAGACGAAGGCGGGTTCGCGTGAGGCCATCCGCACCGCAATCGAGTACCCGAACTCGCTGGGGATCATCGGGCGTAAGGAATACCGCCCGCTGATGGACTCAACGTGGAGGACTTTTCTCCGCGAGTTGGACATGACCGGGCTCGTCGAGGCTGGGCTCGTGAAAGTTACGGGCGGTAAGGCCGCATCTGCTCCGCCTCATGTCAAGTTTTGGAACGGTTCCGAGATTATGTTCCGAAACGCTAAAAGCGAGCAGAACTTCCTCGGTGTCGAGCCTGACTGGGTTTACCTAGACGAGGGCTCCGAAATCTCTGATGAAGTCTATGAGATGCTCGGCGCTGGCCGTCTGCGTGGCACGCCGAATCCCAATGGCAAGACCGTCTCTACGCAGATCATCGGCGGCAAGCCCGTCGAAGTCCGCGTTTCCGGCCCCCTCCGCATCTGGGTTACGTGTAACCCCGGCCCTTCCAACTTCATCCGCAAGAACTTCGTTCCTCCGGGTGTTCGTGGTAAGCGCTCTGAGGGGTTCGAGGTGTTCGCGGCGAGGACCGACGAAAATCCATACCTTCCACCGGAGTATGTGGAAGAAATCAAGAAGCGATTTACGGGGGCAAGGCACGCTGCCTACGTACGTGGCGACTGGGGAGCCTTCGAGGGGCAGGTTTTCACCGAGTTCGACGAGAACATCCACATCATCGACGATGTTCCGCCCGAATCGCTGAAGGGGAAGTTGATTATCGAGGGGTGGGACTTCGGACGCGCGGTCGAAACTGCGGTCATCTGGATGGCGGTGGACGAAGAAGGCGAAGATCCCATCGTTGTGTTCGCCGATTACGGCGTCGCGGAGTTGGAACCATCGGAACACGCAAAGAATGTCCGCCAGATACGCGCTCGGTACGGCCTGAAGGAGATTATGGCGGTCGGCGACCCCGCGGGACGCGCACGAGGGGCGTCAGGGTCATACATGGAGGAGTACGCGCGGCAGGGAATCTTCATCTCTCCGTGCGATAAGGGCAAGAGGCAGGGAATCCGCGACCAGCGGCTTGCGCAGTTGCTCGCTTCGCGTCTCATCAGGCGGGACGGGGCGCACCCTGCCCTCGTTATCTGCCGTAGGTGCGCTGGACTCATCGACTCGATCACTTCAGCGCGTTACCGACCGGCTTCGAGGGTCGATCGTGACCGTCCGGACGAGCGAATCAAGAAGGACGACCACCGACTCGACGCTTTGGAGTACGCGCTGATGGTTTCTCCGCCGCCACGGGAGTACGCGGACACCGGGAAGTGGCGGGAATACATGGATTCTGGGCTCGTTGCACCGGGAACTGCGGATTTGCAGCGCATGAGGGCGTAACGACGCAATAAGTCTTGCGTCTGGAAGGCGTTTCCCCTGCAAAACCCGGGTTTTTTATTTGCATAACCGCAAAAATCGGCCCGGGTTTATGTGCCTAAGGGAATCCATACACGCGCGTGCCCGTGAAAACGCGGGTACGCACCCCCCCCTGCCCCCCTACCCATGCCCCTGCGAGGCCCAGCACCACGAATCGAAAAGGTGGCGATTAGCAGGCAAAACGTGGCTTGTTATTGTATTTCCAATGCCGCAGGGCACACGGCCCGCGGCCCACACACGGGAGTACGCACGATGGCTACGGAGATTGACATTTTCACGGGGGACACGCTCGACAGCGCGGGCGGGCGTAAGCACATGAAGGCGCTGGTGAAGGCCGTCCGCGACGCGGGCGTGCTCTCACGCGGCATGCGTAAGGCGAAGGCGCGTGAGGCGGGCAAGGGCAACTGGACGTTCTGGATCGGCACCACGTGCCCGAACGTGCCCCGCGAGGAGTACGCAGGCGAGGGCGGGCGCGTCAAGCGCCTCGCGCTCCTTGCGGCGGCGGGTGACGAGCAGTCGGCGAAGGCGCTGGCCCTGCGCGAGGCGCGTGAGGCGGGCGAGGAGGCCCCGAAGCGCACCTCGCGTAAGCGCGGCGGCGCGAAGAAGGAGATGACCATCACGATCGGCTAACACGCAGGCGCACGTAACACGGGGGGGCAGGCGCATAACGCGCCTGTCCCCCCTTTTTTTTTGCCCCGATACGCGGGCGCGCGTAACGCGCACCCCCGTGTCGGGGCTTTTTTTGTGCCCGAGTAAGGAATCCTTACGCGAGGGTGCGCGTGACGGCTAACGCGAGGGCGTGTAAGCGCCACCTCAGGCGCTTCACGCCCTTGCGCGTCACGTGTTGGTAATGGATTGGTCATACGCACGGGTGCGTTACACGTTATTCCCCTATAGGGGGTAACGCGTATGCGTAACGTCTCCCACCCGTAACGCGCAGCGTAATGGTCGCGTAACGCGCTACCCGATACGCGCTACACGCAACGCGCTACACGCTACGCACTACGCGCTACCCGGTACACGAACACGCTACCCGGTACGAGAACACGGGAGGGGCCAGAAAGGTGCTGATTAGCAGGGAAAACGTCGATGTTTATGCTGTTTGTAGACAGCAGGCCGGGACTGGCCCGGCGTGCGATCACGAGAGAGGAAGGCAATGTCCCACGATTACCCGGAAGTACCCGCCCGCGCAGAGCGGCGGAACCGCACCAAGAAGGCGCTCGCACGTAAGGAGAGGTTCGCCTCGTTCCTCGCAGACGTGCAGCGGTACAAGCGCATGAGCGTCGCCGAGTTGGAGGCGATCGAGTCGTACGACGAGTTGCAGGACGCGCTGCTCATGCGTTCGTTCGATGAGAAGGAGGACTGATGGACACTCTTACACCCGTGTACGTAGTGCGCGAGGGCGACTTCCTCACCGTCGCCTGCAACGTGCACATGGCAAGGCGCATCACGCAGGAGTTGGCACGTGTCCGCGACCACGTTGCCTTCTGCCCCGACTGTCAGGACGAGGCCAACGAGGGCCAGTACGCGGAACTGATCTCCCGGTTCGACGACGTGTTCATGCACGTTGACGACGACGGCGATCACGAGGTCGTCGTGTACGACCCCTACCGGACGCACGAGCAGATGTTCGGCTCGGCGATGATGAAGGTGCTGCGCGACTACGACTGGGCGCGTGGCACCGCCGACCAGTGGCCCGCACCGCCCGATGCGTTCCGTTGCCACTGCATCACGGACGACCTGTACGTGTACGACCGTTACGACGCCGACTACGGCACGGAGGTGGCCGCGTGACACGGTTCCTCGGCTACGCAGGCGACCGCTTCACCAACGTCCGCCCGGGGGGGCTGGACCGGATGACGAACATCCGCCTCGGTCGCATCATCTCCGCACCCGTGAGGGCGATACCCGCCCTCGCCAACGGGCAGTTGGTTCTCCCGCTTGACGTGAGGCCGATCAAGGCACCGCGCGAGCGCAAGCAGGACTACCCCGCTGGCCCGTACCAGTGGACCGTCGATCAGGCCCGCTCGTGCGTCTCCGCACATGCGTGGGCTGGCCCCGCTCACCTGTACGGAGCCCTGCGCACGTGTTGGATGGACGACCGGCCCCCGTGCTGGCCCCCGTCTGACGTGCTGCCCGCAGAGGAGGCAGTCATCCACCTGTTGTCCGAGTTTGCCCGCATCCACGTGGGCAGGAAGGAGGCACACGCATGAGTAGCGACACCGGAATCCACGTAAGCGATCCCATCCACCGCGAGGAGGTGTGCGTAACACGAGGTAGCGATTGCATCTACCTCGTGAGGTTCGAGGACGAAACCCGCTACGCGGTGCTCGACGAGGACGGCAACGACACCGGGCACACGTGGAGCGGTGACATCTGGGGCGTTAGCGACTTCCACGCCCTCGCAGGACTGATCGACACCATTACGAGCAAGGAGGCTTAGGCATGGGAATCTCCCTCACCGACAGCGAGGCACGCGCCCTGCGTGATGCCATCCGTACCGACTACGCCGCACGTGAGGAGGCGGCTGCAGACGGCGACGCCGAGCAGGCCCACCGTCTGCGCATACTGGACGACGCTGACGGCGTGCTGCGTACCGTCTACATGTACGAGGACGAGATTGCGGAGGCGCTCTTTACGGTGACCGCACCTACGTACTACCGGGTGGTGCTGGATGTCCCGGTCTACCCGGGCGAGGACGCCCCCGAAACGTGGTCGTGGGTGAACATGATCGACTGCACGGACGACGTGCACGTGGTCGAATCGCGCAAGATCGACACCCCGGAGGAGGTCTAACCATGCGTACCTACACACGTGAGGAGCAGCGTCGCAACGACCGCATCGCATACGCGGTCGCCATCCTGTTCGCAGTTGCGTGCGTCACCGTGTCGCTCTGGATCATCGGGCGTGCGTTCGACCACATGACTGACCCGTGCCGCACGGAAGGCGCACGTGCGGTATCGCCTGCCTGTATCTCACGTTAGTGGGAGCGGCAGGAAAAGTGCCGATTAGCAGGGGATTCTTGGACTGCTACGGTGTTTTCAGTCCGGCAACCAGCCGGGAAACCACGAGCAAGGAGTACCACCACTATGCCTAGCATCACTCTCATGCCCGACACGAGCAACCCCGACCGTGGGGTGCTGTCCGTGGACGGGGGTGACGTTCTCGCAGTGACGGTCGGCGTGAATGGCAACGTGTTGATCGACCTGCCCAGCACGTTGAGCAACACGACCACCCCCGTCTACTTCACCCGTGACAGCGCAACCCCGCAGCAGGGCACGGGCTCGGGTATCAGCGACGACGCCGCCAGCGTCCACTCCGACCTCCCGAACAAGCCCCGCATCACCATTGCGAAGGAGCCGGGAACGCCTGCGTCCCCGTCACCGGGCGCACGCCCCCTCGTGGGGCAGGATTCGTACCTCTACGACATCATGTACGCCCTCCGTAGCCGCACGAACACGATCGTGTTCGGCCCCACGGGGTGCGGCAAGACGGCCAGCATCGAATGGCTTACGTCCATGCTCGGGTGGAACCTCGTGATCGTGTCCGTTACCCCGGGCGCTAACGAGGACACGATGGTTGGCACGCAGTTGCCCGCTGCTCACGACCAGACGGGTGCGCCCACGATCAAGTGGCATGACAGGCAGATCGCAACGGCTGCGCGTATCTCGCACGACCGTCCGACTGTCCTGCTCATCGACGAGATCAACCGTATCCGTGACGTCAACGAGTACGCCGCGCTCATGCCGCTGCTTGACGGCACGGCACGGCTCACCCTGCCCACGGGCGAGACGATCGACCGTGGCGACCTTGTGCTGGTGGCGACGGCGAACCCGCCGCACGAGTACGTAGGTACGAACGAGTTGGACCCGGCGTTCGAGAACCGGCTTCAGTGGACGCCGACGATCGACTACCCGGACCCGATCGACGAGGCGCTTGCGTTGCAGTCGCTCATCCCCACGCTCGACCCGTCCGTTGCTAAGACAATGTGCGAGGTCGCCAAGCGCATCCGCGATGCGCAGGACATCATGCACCCGATCGGCTTCCGCTCACTCGCAACGTGGGCAGAGGCGATGGACTCCGGTTGCTACACGTGGAGCGAGGCAGCCGAGCGTGCGCTCATCGCCAAGTTCCCTCCCGACGAGCGGCAGCCCGTCCGCAACGTGATGGCGATGTTCGCCGTCGGCGATGACGGCCTGCCCCTCTCGTAGATAACGACAGAAAGCGAGGTACGGACATGGAAGTTACGTTCGAGATTCCCGATGGCGTCAGCGTCGCCGACGCGCAGGCCATCATCGGTGCGTTCGAGGCCGCACGTAAGGCGGCAGAGGCAGCAGCGGAGCAGCCGCAGCAGGTAGCGGAGGCGCCCGAGCAGGAGGCAGAGCAGGAGTACGTGGCCCCGTACACGGCGCCACAGGAGGACGATGCTCCCGACCCTGCGCCTAGCGACGGTGAGCATGACCCCGACCGCTCGTTCTCGTCTGTTCCCAACACGGGCACGGACATCCCGACCGTGAGCATGGTGGTCGTGGCGCAGGAGGGCGGCATCTACGGTGACGTGTCAGCACTGCGCATGAATGAGCAGGCGAACGAGTTGCAGTCGCACCTCGATGAGTACCGTGTCGCAGCCGACGCTGCGGCGCAAGACCCCGACCGCAAGCGCCCGCCTCGTATCGACCCCGGGCTCGTTGACCTCGCCGTGCAGATAGCCGTGCGTAAGAAGCACTCCGCTACCCGCGACTTCGTATACAAGACGAGGACGGAGGCCGGTCACGCCGACGCCGAGGCACGCAACCTCGCGGACAGCGAGCAGATGTACATCGGGTTCACCATCGAGAACGTCCGTAAGTACACCCCCATGCACGACGCCGGTAACTACGGGACGACCGGGTGGGGGATCGTCGAACTCATCCAGTCGGAGTTCGGCGTGACGCTCACCCGGGCACAGGTTCGTGCGTCAGTTGCACGCCTCCATGAGTCCGGTTTCCTGCACGAGAACGGCAAGTGCGGGAAGAGCACGCGCTACAGGCTTTCGGACTTCACGGAGTTCCTCTACACCAAGCCGTCTAACGACGACGACAACGCCTAGACAGGCAGAGAGCGAGGTAGTTATGACTACACAGGCACAGGCACCGACCATCGGCGGTACGCTCGCAAGCGACCCCGCACGGTGGGGCGAGCCGCTTCTCGGTCACTCGTACGGTTCCGTTGTCGCTGCACGTACAGCAGCGGAGCGTGAGATTGCCTCCACCGCAAGCGCGGTGTTGGGCAACCACGCAAGGATCGTCCTTCACCACAACGTCGGCGGAACGTGGGCCGTTGACATCGAGCGTGCGCAGGGCACGAAGGTGTACCACGTGCATTGGTCGTCGCTTACCGTCTCGGCGTCGCACGGCGGGATGTCAGCGATCATGCGTGGTGAGGCGCTTACCACGTTGCTGCACGAGTTGTTCCACGTTCTCTTCACCGGGTGGGTTGAGCGCCCCGACTGGTGCGAACGTGCGCATTGGCAGGACTTCTTCGGCATCCTCAACATGACGGAGGACGTTCGTATCGAGGACGCTGGTGAGCAGGAGGTTCCCGTGTTCGCTGCGCTGCGCTCGATTGAGAACGAGCGCCTGCTTATGGGCAACGTCCACCAGTACGACCAGATGGATGCGCTCCGTCACGTGGGGCTCGCTCTCTACTCGACACGCTGCATCCCTAGCCGTGCGAACGAGTTCGTATCCCGCCTCTCGGGGCTGGAGCGTGCCGCTTTCAACGACGCTCTCCCGCACTTCCTCGCAGCGTGCGACACGCCGTCTACTCAGGCGTTGCTCGATGCGCTGGAGCCCGTCTACGTAGCGATGCAGCCGCTCTTCCCGCCCGTTGGTGGCGGCGGTGGCGGTGGCGGCGAGCCGGATGACGACGAGCGCAAGGAGGACGGCGACGAGCAGGAGGGTGGCGAGCAGGAGGGTGGCGAGCAGGAGGGTGGCGAGCAGGGCGGTAACGGGGGTGAGCAGGAGCAGGACGACGACGGCGACGAGCAGGCTGGCGTCGGCGGCGACGAGCAGGAGGGTAACGACGACGAGGAGAGCGACGGAGAGGACGGAGAGGAGCAGCAGGAGGAAGGCGACAGCGAGCAGGAGGGTGGCAACGGTGGCGACGACGGTGGCGGCGGCGAGGGTGGCGGCGACTCAACGGAGAGCGGCACCAGCCACGGCGGCGTTGAGGGTGGCGACGGCGTGTTGGACGACGATGACGACGAGCCCATGCGCCCCGACCGTCCACGTGGTGAGTGGGATAAGGAGCGGCAGGACATCGAGCGTGCACCGCGCGACACGCACGACGCCTTCATGGACGGTTCTTTCATCGGCCATGAGGGGCAGTCATACGACGTCAACGGGCGTGAGAACGCTGTCGTAACGACGTCTCGCGTTGTCCGATCGCAACTGAACCGTGTGCTTCAGCACAACGCAGACGGTTCGTACGCTGGTCGCAGGCGGCGCGGTTCGTTCGACGTCAAGAGTTCGAGCAGGCTTGCGCTCGGCGACACACGTGTGTTCCGCACCAAGCAGGGTCCACGTGGCGCACGAGACTTCTCTCTCGTGCTTCTGCTCGATGCGTCAAGTTCCGTACGTGGCGCATGCGGTAACGCGATTGCCAACGCCGGTCTTTCGATCAAGCGAGCGAGCGAGGGCATACACGGGCTGGACGTTGCGGTTGCGGCGTATGGGGGGCACGGCCCGATCGCCGCTATCCCGTTCGACGCGACAGCGCGTCAGCACGGTTCCTTCTACCGGCTGCTCGACCACGTGTCGATGGGTTCGGGGGGTGGCACGGACGAGACGAGCGGCATCATCTGGGCACGCAACGCATCGCTCAACCGTGGTGCGGAGCAGCCTCTCATCGTGGTACTCACGGACGGGCACCCGAACAACAGGCACACGGTGGCCGAGGAGATCGACATCGCCCGTAAGAACGGCATCATCACGGGCGGGATCGGTATCTCACGGAAGGTCGGGCTTCAGCCCGTCGTCCCTGACTACCACGAGTTCTACTCGACGGCGCGTGACCTCGCCGCAATCCCGCGCGTCCTCGGCGACCTGATTCGCTCGATGATGCGGGCTCATTAGGGATAGCAACGGAAAAGCGGGGCTCGGGACACCCGTCCCGAGCCCCGGTATCGACGAACGATTGGAGATAACGATGAACAACGAGCACATTGCGCGACTCCGTAAGGCGAGCGCGGCTAACGAGATGTGGGGCACGCTGGCCAACACGCACGAGGGGGGCGACCCGTACGTGGTGCACGGAGCGGTTATGTCGGCGAGAGGAGAGTTGATTCGTGCAGTCCGTGACGCAATCGAAAGCGGGATGACGCCAGATCAGGTGGCGCACGAAGCCTGCCTTCCCTACGTAGGGGTGCTGGTGCTGTCAGGGTTCCCGGTCAAGAGCGAGGAGGGCAAGTCGTGAAGAAGTTCATCGCAGTCGCAGCGGTATGCGCGTCGGGTTTCGTGTCGTATGGATTCGCAGATGCGAAGCCGTGCGAGAACCACACATCGGCAACGTCAGTGTCTAAGGCGCAATGCCTAAGGGCGCACAAAGAAAGGGGGAGGAGGGACGCGCAGGCGTGGCCGACCAACCCGACAGCGCGTGACCTCCGTGTGCGTGGAGTCAACATCCGCAAGTTCCTCGCCCTCGGTAGGTGCGAGGCAGGATACGGCGGGGGGTATGCGGGGGTGCGCTTCAGCACCCCGAGCGGATGGAAGTGGCAGGGTGCGTACGGCCTCTACTACACGACGCACCAGAGCGTCGGCCACCCCTACGGGGGCGACGCCGGGAGCATGACGTGGCAGGAGCAGACCCTTGTTGCGGAGAGAGTTCGGCTTCGTTACGGTATCCACGCATGGGGCGCAGCCTCGTGCTACATCAACGGTTAGGAGGAGAGATGCAGACGTTTCTCCCGTTCGACGACTTCACTAGCAGCGTTACGTCACTGGACAACAAGCGACTGGGCAAGCAGCGAGTCGAGGCTTTCCAGATTATGCGTGCGATAAGCGACCCGAGTTACGGGTGGCAGCACCATCCGGCAGTCAACATGTGGAGGGGGTACGACCATGCGCTCATTCTTTACGGGGTCACATGCTGCGTGGCATGGATGCAGCGTGGGTACAACGACACGATGCTTGACCGATTCGTGGAGGCTTTGCCCGATGGTCCGGCTGTCGTGCCCCCGTGGATCGGCAACCCCGAGTTCCACCGTTCGCACCAGTCGAACCTCATCCGCAAAGACCCCACGTATTACGGACCCAAGTTTCCTGACGTACCGGACAACCTCCCGTACGTATGGCCGGTATCGCCGTGACCCGTGATGAGGCTATCGCTGCGATGGGATCGGATGATCCCGTCGTTCGCTGGCGTGACAAGCACTCACGCTGGCGTTATGCTCGCCTCATCGGTGTTGCCGCGAAGTGGGCAACGGTAGAGACGGGGGGCGGTGACCTCCCGACGTGGACTACACGTGTACGCATAGAGGATCTACGTGAGCGAAAGTCGTAAGTGCTGGCGGTGCCGTGGCCCGATGTCACGCTTCAACCGGGGCGAGTTCTGCAACCCGTGCTGGGCTTCCATGACCGTGAAGGAGCGGTCGAAGTTCAGGCGCGAGGTGTACAACCCCGAGCCCGAGTGGAGGCGTGAGCGCAGGGACGACGCCTTCATCGTGGAGGAACGGCAGTCGCTTGACAACGGTGGCGGTTCCACCTAGCCTCGCAGTTGGCACCGGGCAGTAGTGCCCCGAGTGCCGGGAGCAGCCGTTCGACTCCCAACGCCTAGCCGTCCGCCGGTTACATAGCCCGGCGGGTACATACGGTACTTCCGGCCGCAGTCAGGGTGGCCGGGCATCGACGGACCTGACACACATAGGGGCGACGCCGATACCACTCCGGCGTCGCCCCTTTTTTTGCCCTTTTTTTGCCCTTTTCCCTACGCGGGAACGCGGGTTACGTTTCGTCTATCTCGACGTCAACGTGGGGTTCCTGCCCCCACGGCGGGGTGATGTTCACCTGTATCGCAGCAGTGGCACCGCCGCCGCCGCTTCCCTCTGACAGCCCCATGAACTTCCCTATCTGCTCGGTCAGTTTCAGGTCAGTCTCGATAGCCCACTTCTCACCCCTGCGAACGTCAGCCTCGATCGCTGCGCGTAACTCCATCATGCGACCTGCCTCACGCTCACGTAGCGCCTGCTTGTCCGTGTTGGCGACGAGTTCACCGTAATGCTCCATCACAAGGCGATGAGCCTCGACCCAGCCGCCGCGTATCTTCAGCGCCTTTGCGATCTCAACGTAGTCCTGACCTTCGCAGCGCATCCGGTACGCCTCGCTCACGGTCATCGCCTTCACCGCCCTCTCGGCGGGAAGGTCAGTCTTGCTCGGGCTCGTTCGTTTCCGTGGCATCTGTCTCGTTCACCTCCAATACGAGAGATTGGTACCTATCGTACTCGTCGTCCGCAACGCGCAAGTCCTCGCGTAGCATCACCAACTTCTTGTTCCCGAAACCGGGAACCTTGTCTGCCCTTACGCGGCCACCGCTCTGCGAGACAACCTTGCGGAGGTTCCCGATTGCGTAGCCAGTTGCGTCGGCGACAGTCTGATACGTGACTCCGGGTAGACCCTGCCCGTGTTGCCGCTGAAGGAACGCCTCGACAACACCGAGTGTCGTCGATGCTTCCTCTCGCATGATGCGAGTGAAGCCCACATCCCTGTCGAAAGCCATGTCCACAAACGTGTTCTTCTGCAACCCGCCGGGCCTGTGCTTCCATACGTACATACGCGAGTAGCCGGGGTCACCCATCCTTAGTCCGAGGATAACCTCCGCGCCACGGCTGAACGCGCCGCTCCCGAAGATGTCGTCAAGCGTGGGCTGTCCGCTCGGGTTCTTCTTGTCACCCTTGCGCGTATGCACGGGCATGATGAACGCGAACCCGTACTCGTCCCTCCACCTGTCGAAGAGGCGCATCAAGTCCACGACCTCACGCTCGTTGTTGCTGTCGATCGAAGCGACCTTATAGGCGGGGTCAACGACAACAACGTCCGGTCGCATCTGCTCAATGATGCGCTCCAGTTGGAGAGCATCGTCTGACGAGTCTCCGAGGTGGAGCCCATCGGGCACGTGCAGGTAGTGGATGTCCTCGCAGTCCTCCAGCCCCGTCTCGTCGGCAAGGCGCTGGATGTCAGGTATCGACTGCTCCGCATCGACGATGAGGATGCTTGGCGGCTTGCCCTCCTCGTCAGGCCCGAGCCCTTGCCAGTCAAGGAAAACCTCGCCCTTCACGATTGCGCGGATCATCCACATGACGAGCGTTGTCTTTCCTTCTCCCGTCGCTGCTCCGACCAGCGTGCGTAGCCCACGGTAGACAAGCGGCCCGAGTATCTCCTTGTATCCCGGGTCGGGCAGGTCCGCTATCTCCTTCAGCGTCACCGTCCTGAGCGACGTTCCGCCCGTCTCTCCGTCGTCGAACACGGGGTCGTGTTGCCCACGCTCAACCATCTTCAGGACGTCATCGCCAGCCTGATAGCGGGACACCGACTTTGCGATGCGCCGAACGTCTGACTCGTCAAGCGGCGGCTCAACACGTGTGGCGTTGACAGTTATCAACGCAGCCTCAATCTCCGGCTGGCTCATGCCACGCCTACGCATCGAGCCGCCGAGCGATGCGAGCGCGTTGTTCCTCCCGGGGTACGTGATGGTCGCCCCGTCAACGCGGTCGCGTGTCTGCCTCTCTGTCCCCGACTCTGCCCAAATCCAACGGGCGAGTTCGTCTGTCACGTCTGGTGTTCCGCTGTCCCACGGAACAGCGTGGTCGGTCACACCCATTCGTAGTACCCGCCATCCACACGTCGTGACGGCGGTGCCACCACGAAACCGTTACCGCTCTTGATGTCGATGCCACGCAACTTCGCAGCGGGCACGCTCCCTGTCAGGTACAGGTGAACGCCCCTGCGAGTACGAACCTGCGGGCAGGCGGGGATTATCCCGACCTCCATAAGCGGGAGAACCATCGCCTCGCCGCCCTCGTCGTCGATGTCGATCACCACGAGGTTCGACGCTCCGCACACGATGCCGATGTTCCTCGGCGTAGTCCCGTCGAACCACATAGCAATCTGCTCTGGGTCGTCGCTCGCCTTGTTCGGCCAGTCGCGCCAGTACGGGTGCTTACCCGGGCTGTCACACTCGCCCTTCAGCCTGCACGTGCAGTTGTTGTCGTCATCTATCCCATGAAGCGGGATGACCTTCCATCCCCGCCCTGCGTAGCGCAAGGCCCATTCTCTTACGTCGTCCACCTCTACACCTCATGTATCTCTACGTGCCTCGCGTATGCGATTGCCGATGCGTCTGCTTGGTCTTGGTCGTCTGGCGTGAACCCCTCGTCGAAAGACCACGCCATCACTTCGTCCTTCGTCGCACGCCCTCCGATACCCGCGATCTTGCGCCACTCCGACGGCTGCATCCAGCGGATAATCACGTGGGGCCAGCGACCGAACACTGCGTCCTGCGTCCGTGCGCATACAGCACCGGCCATGTACGCAGCGCGTACGAACGGAAGCGCTGGCTGCTCGATGCACACATCGGTTGGCTCTTCGTTGTGGTTGCGGGCGTCAAGTAGTGCGTCGCGTATCGCGCCGTACTGGTCGTCGCTCTTGTTCAGCGGATACGTCTTGGCCCAACGCTTACCGCTCTCCGAATAGACGGCGATTGCGATGCGCGTCGGCGATACATCTATGCCCCAAGTCTCATGCTGGTCGTTCACGCTTGTCGTCCTCCTCGTTTTCACGCTCCATGAGAAAGTTCAGGACACTCTCCCATTCGCGCCGCTCTTCGTCAACGTGCGCGATGAGTTCTGCGAACTCTCTTGACACGAAGTCTGTAAGAAGAGACGAGCCGCGCTTTCCGGCGTGGCTCGTGATCTGCTTCAGAAGAGCGTCTCTGACACGGTTCAGTTCGTCGATTACATCAAGGTGCGGCATCTCCGCTCACCCACGTCCCCTTCCCGAAGCATCCCTCGCACAGTACGAACAGGTGCCCGGAAGTTATCTCGCTCCTACGAAAGAACCCCCCCTGCCCGTAGCACCACGGACAGGGGGGGTTTGCAGTACTGGCTATGTAGTCACGCAGCGCTTGGTTCGCTACCTGCCACGTAGCCGTCCCCTCGGGTGTCCACCCGAACGGGGTCACCCTAGAAAGGGATTTCCTCTCCGCCGAGTTCAGCCTTGATCTTCTCCTTGACGTCATCAGGCGTCGGGGAGGGAACGCTTGCTGCCTCGGGGATTGCGTCGAACCTCTTGACCGTGTACCGGTGGAACTGACGCCCCTGCTTGGACGTGGCCTCTCCGTGGTACTCCACGTAGACCGACTGCCCTGCCTTGACTGCGCCGTTCTCGCACTCGGAACCGAGTTCGCGCTTCAGCACGGAGCGGGACAGGCGAAGCCTGCGCTCTCCGTCAAGCGCACCGTACCGGGTGCGGATGTCGGTGAGCCCGACCTCCTCCACCTCTCCGAAGGAAGTCTCCTCCTCGAAGATGCCGGTCACGGTGCCTGCCACGAAGTCACCCTCATCGTCAAGGATGACGTAGGTGCCGCCGCCAGACGAGGCACGCGCCTCTGCCTGCATAGCGGCCAACTGCTCATCACTGATACCCATTCTACCTGTCTCCTGTTTCTGCCTCTGGCTCCGGAAGTGGAGGCCAGAAAAGTTGCCTGTCGCTCTTGCTCACTCGGAGCATTTGCAAGCAGACGAGGAACCCAGCGAACACCTCTTCGTCGGTGTTCACGGGAATCACGTGCGCCTCGTCCGGTCGCACGTGAAAGATTACGCATCCATCGACCGAAGGCATAGGCTCTTCGGTGCCGTCGTCATGGATGATGTGCGTCGCGTGGCGGTATGACGACAACTGCGCGGCATACTCGTCCCGCGTTGCACCCTTTGAAGTCTTTATGTCAACGAGCAGGCGACGCCTGCCGTTCGGCGTGTCCATAGTCACGATGCCGTCGAACGTGCCAGCGTACTCGTGGTCATGGTTGTACGCGGTCTGCTCCGACCGCTCCCACTCCACGTTGTACTTCAGCGTCAGTTCCATGATGCCGTCGAACATGAGAAGCGCCAGTTCCGGAAGCCCCTTACGGATGGCGTCGAGCCCGCTCCGGTCCTTCAGGTACTCCTCCCACGCCTCGTGAACCTTCGACCCCTGTATTGCGGCGTCGTCACGGGCGTGGCGGAACGCACCCTTGATCGCGTCAAGCGCAACCTTGTCGTCCTGCTGAAGCAGGGCTTCAAGGCCACCGCTCTTGTGGAGTTCAATGGCACGTTCTGCTGCCATCTTGGACGCCCACGGCATAGCCCACGGCTTCGGCCACATGCTCGTCGCCGACGTCGATGACGGGTACTGCTTCTGCTCGTCCTCGCTTGCATGGAGTGGGTACGGGTAGAACCTGCCCCCTCCCCTGCGCTGGACTGCGTTACGGGGCGGTGTCATCCGTCACCCCTCATACAAAGTGTCATGTGTCCCTTTCCTCCGCTTCTGCTTCCATCGCGTTCTGGAGTTCCTCGAAGTCGATGAACTCACTGACGTACATGTGGAACGAGTCGAGCAACCGGGTCAGGTCGCTCTTCATCTCGTCGCTCATCCCGTCCGCGTGGTGGTGGCACAGCATAATGAGTTGCGCCGAAAAAGCAAATGATGCTTGGAGAACCATCGCACCGAACTGGTTCTTCTGCTCGGGCGTCCCGTCGATGAAGTCTCGTATGTCCACGGCGATCAGGCTACCGGGAGCGGGAACTTGACGCGCCTCATGGCCTTGTACAGCACGAGGTCAACGAGTTCCTGCATCGCCTCGTCCTCGAAGCGATCGAGCGGCCAGTCGAGCCACTCCTTGTTGTAAAGGCGCTCTCCGTTGCGGTACCTCGCCTCTGCTGCGTTGAGGAACCCTCGGACTGCAAGCGTCTCCATCTCCGCCCTGATCTCCCGCCATGCCGCGTCCAGTTCCATGAGGATGAAGGGCCACGGGTCGTCTTTCACTCTGGCATCCACTAGATGATTACCTCGTATTCAAAGTTTGCCTGTCCTCGCGTGCCATCGGTACGCATAGGACGGATGACTATACGCGGCGGACCAAGCGATCCGTCAAGCCTTCCGCGAAAGCCCTTGAATGTCTCGTACGTGTCGTGCGGAGGATCACCTGCACGCTGCTCTACGGAACCGCGCTTATAGGTACCGGTCGAAGCAACCACTCGGGGCCACTCGCGCACCATGCTCTTGGTGACAGCGACACTGGGGATTACCTGACCGACACGCGGCGCGTGAGAGTGACCGCGCAGGATGATGTCGGCGTTCGAGTACCCGCACTCGCGCTCCATCCCGTTGAGCAGGTTGCCGGAACCGGCGCGTCCTGCTGTCTGCCACCCGTGATGCACGGAGATAACCACGGAACCGTTCGTCTTGCGAGTCTCTCGGTCCCTGAACGAAACGTGGATATAGCCCGAGTAACCCAACTGTCGGTGGGAGATGTTCAGCCCGCGAGCAACCTCCGCCGTGAGGTTACGAGACTGGGTTACCTCCAACTTTCTTTCGTGGTTACCCGTTGCGATGCCCCAGATTTTCTGCTTACCAACGAGGGGGTCGAGAATCTCTAGAGCGTGCGCGACAGACTCGGTTGGGATTCCTCCGTCCGAGTTGAGCATGGCGTCTGCGTATCGCTCTGGCAAACCGTGAGGGAAGAACCTCTTGTCCCGGTAGTCGATGCACTCCATCAGGTCACCCATCAGGATGACCCGGGTCTTGGGGTTCTTCGCCCACGACTTTACGTCGTCACGGATTTTCTGCTCAACGCTGTCCATAGCGCCGAGGTGCCAGTCACCGGTAGGCACGAGGATGAACTCGTCACCGGGCGAGTACTCCTCCTCTACATGGACGACCCTCATCTACTGGTCGCTTGTAGTAGACGCTTCCTTCGCTGCGATAACCGCAGCCTGCGCCATGCGCCCGATGACAGTGACGGCAGTGAGGACCGTACTCACGTACACGAACACTGACGGCGATACGCCGAGCGGCTCAACCGTGTCGGAGAGTTCACCGATGATTGGGATCACCGCTGCCACCGCTGCGCTGATGACGCCGATCCACGACGCCCAGCCAAAAGAAACCTTCATGTCATCCCCTAACTGACGCGAATGAAGCAGCCGACCGAGTTGATGTTCCGGTCGCGCAGCATCACCTGTCCGCCGTTGCTGTCATTGCTATACGAGGTGTTGCCCTCGATGCACTGGAAACCACCGCTGCGTACCTTCGTAACCACGATGCCGATGTGGTCGCACTCTCCATCACCCTGCCAATCGAAGCAGGCAAGGTCACCCGGTATCACGTTCGCCGCGCTAACCACGGAAAGCCCGTGCTTGCGAGACTTAGCCGTGCTCACGTACTCAGGCACGTAAGCCGTGTTCCACCCGACAAACCGCTTTCCTGCACCGCGATACACCCAGCAACAAAATGCTGCGCACCACGGCCACCCCGTCCCGCCGAGCGATGTCGAAGCCTGATACTCCCTGACCCTCGGCCCAGAGTTGGAACCTGCCGGGTGCTCCTTCACCCCCTCCTGCGTAAAGGCGATGCGGACGGCCTTTGACTGGATGGTTGGGCGCGGTGCGACGAGACGCTTGATGTCGTTCCGCCACTTGCCATCCTTGTACGTCAGGCCACCCTTGATCTGGATGCGCCGGATGAGGTCGCGGCAGGCAGTCCCGCAGTAGGGGGTCATGCGGAGCCCCCTCGGAACGATGACGCCGTTAGCCTCTGCCCACACCTTCATGCGCTTCTTGCGCACAACCCATGCAGGGTTCACTTTCATTGCCGCCCCCTAAAAGGTGAAGTTAGTAAACAGTCTTATCGTAATGGCGGTGACGACACCACCGACGACTACCCAGAAAATCCTTGCGCTAGACGCAGCCCCCTGCATCCTCGCCCGCCAGAGTTCGAGTTCCCTGATGCGCCCGTTCGTTTCCTTGGCGAGCGCCTTGACCTCATCGACGTCCCCCTTGATCTCGTCAAGGCGACGCATGATCCCGATGATGTTCTCCGGACTCACTTGTAGTAACTCAAAATCTGTTCGAGAAAACCACGGTTAGTCGCTCCGAGGTGGAGGTGGGGTCCACCCGCCGTCGCCCTGTCGAGCCCGCCGATAAGAGTCCCGCGCGGGATGGTGGCGCCGATCTTGATCTTCGGCCCCAGTGCGCCGAGATGCTTGAAGAACGCTTGCCTTCCACCGCCGTAATCGACGGTCACGCCATACCCGGCGAACCTCGCGTCCCCCCCGGGCTGGCCGCTGATGTTCTTCACTCGTCCCGTCAGGGGTGTGGTGATCGGCGTCCCCGAGCCAGCGAAAAGATCGTACGCCATGTCGTCGAACCAACTGTACCCACGTTCCTTGAAACTGTGGGTTCCTCCACCGGGTCCTCCGCTAGCCCTAAGCCTCGGCTGCCCCGGGATACGGAGTATCGGCGTAGACGTAGACTCAGCGGGCGACGGGCTGCGTTCGTCGATAGACCCTCCGCCACCATAATCAGGCGTGATGCCCGGCATTGACGCCTGCGGCATCATGGACTTCCCGAAGGCGCTTCCCGCGGCACGCGCCATCTGCAACGTCGTTTTCCTAGCGACTTCTGGAGTGAGCGTGCCCGCCTTAGACAGAACGTACTGGTTCACGAGTTGCTTTAGCAACGTCGCGCTACCCGCTCCGCCTCCCTGCCCGGCCATCGGCCGGGTTACCCCCATTGACGGGGGGGGTGACCCAACGCTCGGCTCTGCGCCAGAGGTGGATGGGACAACTCCGCCGCGCACATAAACCTGCCCGGGGTTGCCGCCGGTCCTCCGCCCGCCAGACATGATGTTCCTGAAGTGGGCGCCCTCGTCGTTACCGTCTGACGCAGGCGTGTACCTACTGATGATCCCGGCAAGACCCCGGTCGCGGTAAAGGCCGGGATACCCAAGCGAGTTCAGAGTCTTTCCGAGCCGCCTCGTAGCCTCGCTGTAGTTCTTGAAAGTCCACCCGAGGTGAACGCCAAGACCGTACGGGTTGTTCGTCCCCCTCGCGTAACCCTTTGTCCCGTAACTCGACTCCGCTGAAGCAAGCCCGGCAACGAAAGCGGGGTTGATGCCGCTTCCGATCGCAGCGTTGTAGATGCCCTTCGCCTCGCCCACCATCGGTGTGCCAGCGAGTGAGCGGCGGAACTGCTCGTATGTCGGGATGCCCGTTGCCATTAGTCTCTTGTCAGCAGAGCCCGGTTACGAAGGCGACGCTTGAACGAAGCAACGTAAGCGTCCGCTGCCCTCTGGTCCGTGAGGATTTTCTGCGCTGCTGCGCTTTCAGGATTGTACTTATAGACCGGCCCGCCCAACAACGACCCGGTTAGTTCGGTGACCCACGAACGCTCAATCGGCTGGCCGTAAAGACCCCTCGGCAGGAAGATGTCCTCCCTGTCGCCTCCGCCAAGACGGTTCGCAGCGATGTCGAGGAACGACGCATCGGCAGCAAGTCGCTCGTTGCCTCTGGTTCCAGCAGCAAGGTTCTTTAGCGGCGTAAGGAACGGGAAGTAACTCTCTGCCATCGCGTCTAGAGGAAGCGGACGGACAACATCGACTGGTCGCCCACTGATCGGGTCCATCTCGTAAGTGCGTCCAGATGCAGGGTCGGTCCCGTACTCGGGATCGCCGCTCAACTGCGGGGCGACGTTCAGCGCAGAGCGTCCAGTTAGAAGGACGGACGGGAGGGACACGAGGGGGCCAGCCTGCTTCAACGCTTCCTGAGCGAAGGCGACAGGCATAGCAGCGTAGTCACCACGCTGAGCCATACCGAGCAGCCTGCCAAGTCCACCGATAATGGGGGTAGCCGTCTCCTGCGGCATAAGGATGCTGGTCTGGATGAACATGTCCTCATCGACCAGACCGGAGTACGGGTTGAGCGCCTCTGACTCTTCGTCGTTGTACATGTGGTACGCCATCTGAGACGAGACGACGATCAGTCCAGCACGCTTCGGGTGCTTGACAGGCAGCGCGAACGCGAGGCGCATGACAGTCCGCATCCATCCATAGAACGGGTACGCACGACGAAGGATTGCCCGCTCGAAACTGTTGTACCTGACGTACTCGCCGAGGAAGCGCGTGCTTTCGATGCGCACCTGATCGGCGAGTTTCATAGCCCACGGCTCTCCGTTCTTCGCTGCGGTAGCGACGGTGAGCCAAGCGTCTGCGAGAACTGCGGAGTTGTTGCCCCAGTTCTTCACCATCCCCTCTTCCTTCAACTTCTTCTTCGCAACGTGGTGGAAGATGGCACGGCGGAACAGGGACTCGAAGCGGTTGTTTATCTGGTAGCCAGCGACAACAACGCGCTTTATCAGGTTCCTATCCGGCTTCATACCGTACTTCCTCGCCAACTCACCGAGGTCAGAAGAGTTCCCGTGCGCGGCGAGGTCGGCTAGCACCGAGTCGCGGTACTTCGGGTTGAACGCCATCCTGATCGCCTGTATGTCTATGCCCGCCCCGAGAGCGAACATGAGGCTGTTACCGAAGATGTTCTGCGTGTACCAGCGTGGGGAAAGCGCGAGGACGCCAGCCTTCCACATGGCGTTTATGTCGTCGATCGCCTTCCCTGCACCGCTACGCGCCCCGAGTATCCCCTGCCACTCGTTGACGACACTCTTCGGAAGCAGGTACCTCGTCCCGTCGATGTCGTCAGCGAGTTCGGTGAGCCCCTTCTGGGCAACGCGGCCCTCCTGCGACGGGATCAGTTCAACAAGGTCACGCTTAGACATGGCAACGTAGAGTTCGGGGTGAGCCCTCACAAGGTTTACCGCTGCGTCCTCGGAGATCGGGATGCCGTCTCCGTCCTTCACCGCATAACGAGCGAAGATCATCGAGAGGGTGTCGCTACGCAGCCTCACGTCGGTTGCGTCCTTCAGCGCACTGAGTACAACATCGGGGGCGAACGACGCACTACCCGAACGGAGAACCTTCCCCTTGTTCTGCTTCTCCTTCGCAACGCGCAACTGCGCAGTAATACCGAGCCCCTGCCGGGTGCCCTTCAACTTCTTGGCGGCTGGCTTCATGGGGAAGTACTGACCCGGCTTCATCTCTGGGTCAACCGTAGAGTTCAGGACGCGAGTATTTTCGTCGGCCTTCTTGCGGTTGGAGTTCTCCTGACGGCGCACCTCCTTCTCCTTGCGCTGGAGTTCGGCGAGGCGCTCCTGCTTCTTTGTCGCCTTGCGCCCAGCGGCCTTAGAGGTTGCGATTGACTGGCGGAGATTTGCGATGTCGCCAGCGATAGTCACGAGTTGAGCCGCACGCTTGTCCGCCTTCTCGCTGGACTTGCGAGCCTTCAGGTAGTTACCGTAGACGCCAGCCGCGATGTACTGAGCCCTTCGTCCGGAGAGGGCGGCAGTCTTTGCGGTGACCGCACCGGCTGAAACCTTGAGAGTAGTTGCGTCGCTAAGTATGCGCTCTGTCGCACGGACAAGTTCGTTCAGCGGGCGAGGGGCAGTCGCAGGATCGAGCCACTCGTCAGGAATCTGACGAAGGAGTTCGATGTTCTCCTCCGTGGCCTTGATTGCGTCCTTCGGGGTTGAGTCGTCTACCTTCCCGAGCCACTCTGTCCACTGCTCGGTAAGCCCGTCAATCCCCCACCTCCTGTTGGTCTGCGTCCGGCTTGTGTTGTTCAGACCCATAGCCCGAATCGCGGCAGTGGCGTACGCGACCTTTGCCTTCTTCCCACGTCCGAGCGTCTTGGGAATCTGGCGGACTGAACGCATCCACGGCTCTGCGCCAAGAAGAACGCTTTGATCCAACTGCGTCGCCATCGAGTACGTGAGTTCCCGGGTGCCCTTCCTTGACACCCGCTGCGCTCGCTTGGCTGGGGAAAGAGGGTTGCGGCTACCGGGGATTTTCCCGACAGCCTTCTTTATCCCGCCAACTGCGGGGTCCGCAACGTACTTCTGGAACTCGCGGGTAAGGATGTTCGCCGACCGCTCGCGCCGCTGCCTAACAACGGAGTCCCCAGTTATGGGGTCAGTGATTACTTCGTCGGGCCGCTCACGCCTAGGACGCGGACCCTCTTCTGGGAACAGGGAACCCTCACGTCGTACGGTCTGCTTTGACCCGAACCTCTCGGCGGCAGCACCGGCTCGTGTGCCCCGTGTCGCCCTACCTACACCACGCAACCCTGCCCCGACAGCACCTCCGACTCCCGGGTACACGATGGACGCAACCCCGATAGCGCCGAGAGGGTTGTCGTAGATACGACGACCAGTTTCCCCGAAGTCGCCTTCAAGGAGAGGCCCACCGAAATACTTGGCCTGATCGTAGGGGGAGATCAAGGCGTCGGTTACGAGTTCGCCCTGCTTCTGTGCGGACTTCACAAACGAAGGACGATAACCAAGCGCCTCGGTAAGGAGGCTGGGTGACGATCCTGCCGCCATCCCCGTTGTCGCCTTAGCGCCCTCGTACACCTGACGCGATAGGCCCGGGATGACCTGAGAGGCGTCCCGCAGAAGGTTCACGCCTAGACCAAGCGCACCCCCAGTGAAGTCACCTATTGCCCCGAGAACACCGCCGCGGTCAGGTTCCTTCGGTTCCGCCGACTCGATAGCGGCCTTGACCTTCTGCGACAGGCGCAACTCGATCGCCCGCCGAACCCGCTTGTCCATCGCCCTGCGTTCCGGGGCGTTGGCAAACCGCGCTGGCCGCTTACTTCCGCTCTGCTTCCGCTTCTTATCCTTGGGGAAGTACTTGTCGAGCCACGTCTCCGGGGCCACTGGCTACCCGCCGACGATCCGTGCTGCGATCCGGTTGCCCCACGTAGTCGTGTTTCCCTGCGGGGCAGTCTTGTAAATGCCGCCGTTGTTGGTCTGAAGGAACGGGATAGCGGCAGCGATAAACGACGCGATGGCGGCGCGGTTACGCGGGATGTTGCCCCGCTCGACCTCCTGCCGAACCCACGTCTCAATCTTGGCGATCTGCTGCTGGATCGGAAGGTCGCGGTAACCCGGACCCTGACCAGTGACGTTACCGGCGACGTCCCTCGTAGTCCCCTGATACACCTCTAGGAGTTGCTTGCCGAGTTGCTGCTGCTGGTTGGCGGTGAGCCCGTTACCGCTGCCGCCCTTGCCGCCGCTTCCGCTGTCGCCGGGCTTGTACCAACGTGTCCCCTCGGTAGAGGTGACCACAGTACGGTTGACGGCAGCGATACTCTTCGGACCCAACTTCTTACCGGTCGGAACCCTCACGAAACCCTTGTCGGAGAGTTCGGAGTCAGAGAACTTGCCCGCACGTGCAGCGTCGTTCTTCTCCTTCAGAATGTCAAGGTCGAGTTCGCCCTGCTGAAGGTTGAGCATCCCGAGGTTGTACTGCTGCTGCACCTGACGGTCCAGCGCGGACGACTTCTGCTCGTCGATCCACTGCTCGATCTTCATCTGATCCTCTAGGCGCTTGCGCGAGTACTCGGCCGAGATAGATGAGTAGCCGCGCTGGATACCAGCGAGCAGACCTTGCGCAGCACTGGCAGGCGCGAGTGCGGACTGGGTAGCAGCGAAGCGTGCGTTCTCAGCGGATGCTTCTCCCATCGCCCGCGACGCTGCCTGAGACGCAGCAAGGGCGATCGGATCGAACGCACCGGTTGCGCCAGCAGCCTCGGTCGGAGCGACGTTTGCCGCTGCCTGATTTGCTGCGACAGATGCAGCCGCCGCCCTCGCGTACCTATCGGAGGTCTGGGTGCCAAGGTTTGCGTAGGCGTTTAGAGCGTTGGTTACGTTGGGGAGGAAATCGTTCTTGTACTTCGTCTCGAAGGCAGCGCCCTCGTCCCTCAGGCTGCGGAGGTAGTTCGCAACCCACGGGTAGTCCTTCTCGTACTGGGTGTACTCGTCGGTCTTTGGCAACTGGGGGCCGCTCGGAGTTCCAGCCCCGGGTGCGCCAGCGCCCGGCGAGGGGGGCTTAGGCGTTCTGCGAACGAGCGCAATACGCCCCTTCGCGTCGCGCCCGATCATCATCCCCTTACGGGCGTTGGGGCCAGCGAGCCCATAGACGAGGTTCCCGGGTCCGCCCATGATGGCGGTGCGCCTTCCCTGCGCCGTGTTGATGTCCTTCAGGCGCAGGCCACCGATGTTGGGGAGAACGTAACCAAGGCCAGCCAACTTGGAGTAGTTGCGCGGCTTCTTGAAGTACGTCCTTACTCGGGAAATGCGGCGGTTGTAGTCCGGAGACGTCCCGCCATAACGACCGGTAGTTACATCGTCACCAGTCCCCGCGTTCGGGTAGATGCCCGAAAGGTCTGGTCGGTAGTTGGTGTAATCGACGGCCATTACTTCTTGCTCGCCATAATAACGTAGTAGTTCTTCCCGCCCGGCTTACCGATCTTCAGATCAAACTTATCGGCGGGGTACCTGCCCTCGGCACGCAACTTCTTGATCGCGTTCTCGGCGAAGGTCTTGTTGGCCCACTGTCCCGTCACGCGCCCAATGGGGTTGGCGGCGTCAAACGCAGCCTGAGCGGCCTGACGGGCAGAAGCCTGAGCGGCGGCAGTATTCACTGCCTCCTGACGCAACTGCTCGGTCAAGGCTTCGTTTACGTCCTTGCCGTACAACTCCCCCCAACTATTGACGAGACGTTGCTGCTCTTGCTGAAGTTCGTACGCCAGACCGCCCGGCTGCGTGGGGCTGATCTCTGCCGCGTACTGGTTGATGATCGTGCGGGCCTCCTCGCTGACCCGCTGTAGCGCAGCGCCGATCATAAGGTTGCGTGCCTGCCCACGGATACCGCGGGACGCTGCGGCCGAAGTGGCGCCCTGCACACCAGCGGCCTCTCGCTGCCCAGTCTGACCAGTGCGCTGCTCAATCTCGAAGTCCTCGCGCTTTGTCGTCGTTGGGTCGTCGGACTTGAACGAGATACCACCATACCCAGCGAGCCTCCCCGAGTAGTCAGTCCTCTTTGCCCCCATGTTCCTCAGGAAGGTCTGGTAAAGAGACTTGTCGCCCTCGTTGGCCAACTGGTCGGTGATGTTCTGGCGGGCCGCGTAGTTAGTCCCCCCAGTGAGAGCGCCGTACTTCTGGTAGTCGGGGCTGCTGGTGTCAACGGAAAGAAGCGACGGCATTGGGACGTCCGCAGCGGGATTGCTGATGACACTCGGTGTCGAATACTTCGGAGGCTTGAAGTAGTTAGTGCTCATGTATGCCTATCTTACCTATGAACCGAACGGGAACTTGATAACTGAGATGTGGTTCTGGAGGACGGGGCACGTCCACTGTTCCGTTGTGCTGGACGAGCCACCGCTCAAATAGATGACGTCGCCTTCGTTCAGGGGAAGGAAGTTGTTCGACGACCATTGCAGAAATGCCTTCTTGTTGGAGTCAAGCGCAATCGACGAACCCCCAAGCCCGGTGATCTCGTTGGTGGAGTACCCGTTTATGCTCATGTCCATAGATGTTGCTGGTGAAGCACCGGCAGGAGTAATAGTTACGTCAGCAAGCACAAGGTAGACACCGGAAAGACCGTTGGGAATAACGATCGAGTTCTGGTCGCCTGCTACTCGATAGCCGCCGTTGTCGTATGTGACGTAAACATTTGACCACGCGGTTGATTTACCAGTGTTTACCGCGCTCATGTCGTACGAGATCGAGCAGCCACGAATAGTCGGAGTGAGCAGATCACGGTATTGGTTCTGGACCACGCTCTTGAACTCGCCGCTCTTGACGTAGTTGACCACCTCACGCCGCACGTCGTCCATAGTGATGTCCATTACGTACCCCTACGCGAGTCGCGGAACGACATAACGATCTCTGAGATTTCCGACTTAGCGTTGCTTGAATCGGTGGCAGATACTTCCAGCCTGATCTGGTGGAGGCGTCCGGATCGGTTTACGCTGAACTTGTCCCTGTCAACTCGGTCGGTTGTCGTGGCTGAAATCGAACCGATGGTCTTGCTAGACGTCGGGTCGGTGTAAAGACTCCCCCCAGATGCGACGGTTGCGGTAATGGATGTAGTCGGAGTCGATACGTCGTAGAGGTTCGAGTGGATAACGGCGTCGCAGAACCGAGCCTCTCCCTCGATACCTTCTGCCTGAGCCAAAGACGCGGTGCTCCACAACTTCATCGAAGGAAACGACGCATTGGTTGCGTCAGTGGCGAGCGCAGACTCGGGCTCGTACGCAACACCGCAGTCGATAATCCGGCTGTCGTTGTTACTCGCAGCAAGACACGCGGCACCGCCGTCCTCTTCTGCTGATGTCCACATGTGAGTCGGCGAGAAGTTCGTCATGCGGCCAAGCCAAGATGACGTGGCGATGTCGTAGACGAGTGTTCTGCTGCTAGGCGCAGAAGTGTCTGGTCCGATCATTGCGCCAGATGTCTTGGTGTTGTCAAGCCCAGCGGCGGCGACAACAAGGTACCTGTTCGCGGCGATACCACACGACACGGTTGATGTCCCACGCTGGTAGCCGAGCATCAGAGCACGCCACTCCCGCTGCACGACACCGGCAGTAAGGTCAACGACCTGACCGCCCCTCCACGTGTAGATGCCGTCTCCGCCCGCCCAGTAGACGCCGTTTTCCCCACTGATCGCAGACCTTAGGTCAAGGCACCCGCCCCAGTCCGCGATCTTGTTTACTTCAAGACCGCCGCCTGTGTCTCTGGAAGTCGAGTCGAACGCCCCGTAGATACCGTAAACAGAGTCGGTCTTGAGAACAAGAAGCGGTCCATCGGTAGAGAGGATCGCCTCAATCGGCGTTGTATCGTACTTGCTGGGTACGTCAAGCGAGAAGAGGGTGTAGTCGTTCTCTGTGAGAAAGCCGGTGACGGTCGAGTTTGAGTAGCCAGCGCGGCTGGTCGCTGCGTATGGGGCAACGCTCATGGGGGGTATACCTATGTTGCTCGTCTGGGGCCAGACGTAGACGGTGCTCGGGAACTCCTTCACGCCAACACCCCACAGTGATTCCTTGTGAACCTCCGCGTCCCTAAACGGGCACCTTCTCAGAATGAAGTACTTGTTCCCAGCGTAACCCGGAATAATCGCGTAGTGGGTATCGAGGGTTGTCGATGTCGTCACGGTAACTCCAGCAATAATGTGGGGAAATGTGGTGCTGGGTCCGCCGATGGCAATCGCGTCTTTGGTCGAGTTGTAACTTCCCCCTCCAGTGAACACGTCAGTGGCCGGGGCGATGCCTGCCGGTGTAACGGTGAGCCCGCTAATGCTTGACACGAATCCCTCGTGGACAGGAACGGCGGGCCAAGTTGTCCCGAGCGTGGCCTGAGAGACTGTCGAGTTTGTCGTGGCAGTTGACCCGCCGTTCGTGTTCCTCATCACCTCAGTGATGTAGACATTGGCGGTGCTCGTGTCCTGAACGATCAGGTCACAGAGCGGCGGCTGGTACTGAAAGTTGCCAGCGCCGTCCGGTGCAGTGAAGTGCAGGTACTCACCGGTCCTCGTCCCAACGCCGCCGATGCTCGTAGTGGAAACCTGAAACGAACCAGCGGGCATGCTGATCGTCGCTGCGGAACTACCGGCAGAGAAGCCGCGGGGAACAGCACCGGCGTAACGAAGAAGCGGGACTTGTCCGCTGGTGTGGCAGAAGATGAGTTCCCCCTCATACACGCAACGCGGGAGGTACGAACCGGTTATGCCCGGAGTCGTCATAAACGAGTTGAGCGTCCCCTGATCTGGTGTGCTGCAAACGTAGAAGTCGTTTGCCTGAGTCACGCCCACAACCCGGGTGTTCCCGTTTCGGGCGAACTTCGTTTTCGCGGTTGAGTAGATGTTGATAGTCGTCGGAGACAGAACCGACGTTGCGTAACTAAGACCTCTCCGCTGCCTTACAACACCGTTCGGTGCGAAGGAGTCCTGAGCGAACGACGCCTTCTCAACGGGAACAACGTAGTCAGGTACTTCGCTTACGTACCCAGAGGAAAACGGGTTTGCAATCGAAAAGCGCCGCAACTACGGCCCCGGGTACCAGTACGACCTCTCGGCCCATCCGGGGGAGGTGAGCCTGAAGGACGGGTACTTGGCGGTAGCCATTGCAGTACGTGCCTCGATGAATGACCGCTCGAAGTCGCGCATGTACCTGTCTGCTTCGGCAGCCGCCTCCTGCCCCCCCTCCTGACGAAGGAGGCGGGCGCACGCGAAGGGGACGAGGAGTCGCGTGCGCCACGCCAGTGGTAGAAGGGGAACGTCTGAGTTGTTCACCAACTCCGACGCCTGCACCCTGTAGAACATTCCGATGGTGTACGCCTCGTCTGGGGCAGGGAACAAGCGGATTCGCCTATCCCACTTGGAGAACATAATCGGTTCCCCGTTCTGCTCGTCGTCCTGAGTGCTGTACGCGACTCGTTCAAGCGCAGGCCAAGACATCGAGTCAAGAGTCCACCCTCCGTCGCCGGAGTCCATAGTGAGTGTGTGGATTTCTTCGATGCTTGTCGATAGGGCTGAGCCGATTGCGTCGTAGGTATAGACACCCTGCCCGATCTGGACATCGAACTGGCCTTCCTTTTCAAGCCAGTCCCACGGGTCACCAGTTGACGCTACGTACAGGTACGCCTCGTTGATTGCCTCCTTCGCCCGAGCGACATCGAATGTGTCGCTCGTGTCTCTCCGCGATCCGTAGATCGCCTTTGAGTAGAGGTCTTGGAAGTCCCCGCTAGCCATCTGTCACTGATGACGGAACGAGGATTGAGTCCTTACGCCCGAGGTCTTTCTTGCGGAACGTCCACACGAACTCCTCGGCGTTTGCCATCTGGCTCTCGATCTCGCGTGCGTGACGGACCTCCTGATCGAGAACCCACATCCGCTCCTGAGCCTTACGCCAACGGTCTAGGTTGTCGATGCGGAAAGCATCTGCCCTCCGCTGCTCGTCAAGAACACGCTTGTCGGGTTCACCGGTAAGCGGGTCGCCAGTCTCCTCATCATGGAGGCGACGTGCGATAACCCAGATGTGACCGCCGCCGTCAAACGGCGCGTTGATTCGGCGAGCGAGGCCAAGATGACCAGTCTCTTCCTGACGGGCCAACTTGGCCTCGCTGTCGTACTCCGTGACACGCCCACTGATGTTATGCATGTCCTCCTCTACGAAACGCCAATCATCGTAGAGAACGGAGCCGATCGGTTCGCCGAGTTGCATCTAACTCCTAGTACCCGAAGGCGACGAAGTTGGTAACGATGGTCGAGAGGTCGGTGGTGTTACCAACCTCTGCCGCGATTCCAGCCGTCTCAGTAAGATTCGGCTGTGCCGCGCTTGACGTCACGGTGGTCGCCCCTGCCGGAACAGTTACCGCCGGGGCTGCAAGAGCCGCCGGGGTAGCCGCACCGCCGCTGGGGTAGAAAGCCTCCAACTTCGAGTTAGTGAAGTCATACTCGAAGATGAGGCCACCGTTAGGCGACGCCACGAAGGTTTCTACCTTGGTCGAGAAGCCGAGGTCGGTGGCCGACAGCGACTCACCCCCAGTGGGGTAAGACGAGTCGAACGTCACCGTTCCGGTCTTGACCTTCAGGTAACGACCAACGGTGTCGGTCTTGTTGATCGTGACGGTAAGAGCCATCGCTAGTACGTACTCGCCACCTCGGAGATGTCGCCGAGAACCGCGTGGTCACGCGGGCGCGTCGTCATCATTCCGAGGAAGCCGTCGAGGTACGCAACCACTGACGCGCTGTGCCCCTGACCGCTCGAAGCGTTCTTCAGGAAGAACTCCGAGCCGCCGAGGTTGACGAAGTTCAGCAGGTCGCCCGGCTTGTTGTGCTTCGGACGAACGAACTTCAGGCTGTCCTTCTTCAGCACGAAGATGCTGTTGCGGGGACAACGGGCACCACGGTACATGGGGACGCCGAGCATCTCCAGCGGGCGACCGAAGCCGATGTCCGGGGTGGACTCCAGCGTGTAACGGAGGCCCGGGGTGATGATCTGGTGGTACGCGGTGTACGTACCGAACGAAGCGAACGCAGCGTAGTCACCAGTGGGCTGGCGGCCAGCGCGGCGAGCGATCTTGTTCATCACTCCGTGGATCAGTTCCTCGGTAAGGGGGCGCAGGGTGCCGCTGTTGTCAGCGACCACGGCCTGCCAGTAGCCCTTGCCCGAAGCGGTGCGGTCGATACCCATGTAGGTGTTGTTGTTGTCAACCGCAGCCTTGATGCCGCCGAACTCCAGAGAGTTGTAGGCACCACCGGAAGCCCACGTGCCGCTGCGCACAACAACGCCAGCCGAGGTGGCCGAGGTCATCGAGGCCGAGCAGGTAAGCACGTTGGTGGACTCGTTGATGTCCGACACGGTGAAGCCCGTAACCTGCTGGGCGCCAGTCGTACCGTGCACAACGTCGTAACGAGCGCGGTTAGCGTCGTCGATCCACAGGTAACGGTCACGATCCACCTGCGATGAGGTCGTGGCGTCGAGGGTGATCGTCGAACCCGACGACGAAGCGACGTTCGCAAGAACACCACTACCGTCGCTCCAAGCCTGACGCTCGATGTCGGAGGACATAGCCTCCTTAGCAGCGGTCATCTTCTCGGCCATGATCGGGACCGCAGCGGCCTCGGTGGACTCAAGAAGTGCCATCTCCTCCATCGTGAAGTCGATGGCGTGCGCAAGGTGCGCGAGGTTCAGGGAAGCCTCGTCGTAGGTCGGGTCACCCGGGTTGGGGTAGTTACCGCCCTGAGCGATGGTTCCCTGACCGAGCGAGTCACCGATCCGCAACTTGATGTACGAACGGCGACCCTCGATGTCAACGGTCACGCGGCTGTCAGCGTACGAACCGAGCCAGCCCAGCAGGGTGCCGGGCTCAGCAAGCAGTTCGTAGTTCAGCCCCGGGAGCCAGACATCCTTCGCAAAAGCGGAGGACGCGGAATAAAGGGACAAGTGAAGTCTCTCTTTCTTTTAGAGAAAAGTGGGTAGAACGGGACAGGCCCGCTATTTCCGCACCGTCCTCCCGAGACTTCATCTCGCCGGAGCCAACGCCGTGCTTCGTGCGTTACACTAACACACGAAGCACGGCGTCAGTCTAGAATCCGCCGCCGTAACGACTCTCCATCATCTGCTGCGCCTCTGCAAGGCTACGAGGCGGCTGCTCGGGAGAGGCAGAAAGACCGCTCGGCGGGGAAGTGCGAGGCGCACGACCCTGCTGCTGAGCGTAGTTAGCGAGCGAGTGACGACGCCACTCGTCGAAATCACTCCACGCCTGACCGATCGCCTCTGCCATCGGCCGACCGGGCTGGACATACTCGACAGCGCGGGGAGCAAGGAACTGAAGATCAGTATCGGAAAGGTTGTGGTCGGCACGAAGTCGATCCATTTCAGACCTGAACTCATCGAACTGCTGGCGCTCGTGATACTGCTGTTCCATCTGCTCCAACCGGGTGTCTACGATCGACTGAATGTCCTCCTGCCAGACATTCCGAAGGTAGTTCGGGTCAAGCGCGGGGCTGCCGTAATCGACAGACGGATCAACCGGCCCATACTGAGAACCGTCCGGTTCTGAGTAGTACATCTCGTCGTCGTCTGACCCGAACGGGTCGTTCTTCGCCTGCCAGTAGAGGTTAGCGGCCTCCATCATCTCGTTGAGGCTCATGCCCTCGGGAATCTCATTTCCCTGAAGCATCCTCTCCACAAGGTACGGACGCTGGTCGCGGTCACCCAGAGCGTTCCAACCCTCGTAGGCGTTTCGCACGTCCTCGGGGTCGAACTGCTCGGGGTCAAACCCCACCTCCTGCCACGGCTCCCACGGGTTGTGGGCCTCCTGAGGCTCCTGCTGCTCGTCACTCATCCTCTGCGTCCTCCTCGTCGGCAGGGTAGTTGTCGTTGATGAGTTGGAGTTCGTCCACATCATCGTTGTACTGCGGTGGCTCCACGTCTGGCATCTCTACCGAGTCGTAGATAATCATCCCCGCCCGTGCGAGGTTCTCCCTCACCTCACGGGCGTACAGAAGTCCCCGGTCAGCGGTTGCAAGAATCGCTGCCACGTCCTTCTCGAAGCCGGGGCCGAAGCCCCTCTCAGTCTCGCTCACATCGTCCCCGCTATCGTTGCTGGTGGTCCGCCCTTGTTCTCCTTGGGCGGCGAGGGCTGGCCCTTAGGTGCCGGTGGAGAGCCACCGCCCTGCGGACCCTGATCCGGTGGGGTTTGGCTCCCCATCGAAACAAGTTGCTGTTCAAGCATCTTCTTGTGTTCAGTGGCGTGCTCACGTGCGGCTTGCTTGACAAGAGGATGTATGGCGTCGTATCCGTCGCTAAGCCGCCACAGGTCAAGGGCGCGAAGGTGCATCGCGTGGTCGTCGTAATCCTCGACAGTTGGGATGTTTACCCCAGCGTCTCGGAGCATGCGAAGAACCGAGGGCGGCTGGATTCCGGCCATCGAAAGCGCGATGGTCGGATCGCCCTGCGACGATGCCATTGCGAACGCCTGCATGTACTGGGCCTGAATCTGGCTGAAGTCAGCCCAGACCTGATCCCGCTCGTCCAACTTGCCAAGCGCAGCAAGTGCACGGTTCTCGCGCTTCTGCTTGTCGCGCTGTGCGGTTTCAGACGAAATGAACTCGTCGTAAGAACCCTCGACGAAACGAGCGACATACGGTCGGATGTCGTTCCCGATGATCGGCGCAAGTTGCATAAGCGTCTGGAACTGGAGCGCACGGCTTCTCGGGAGAATGGACGCGGTGATGTGGACATCCTCTGCGTCCCGCACCATCTCCCCGACAAACGCAGACAGTTCCTCCGAGTTGTCAACTCCCGAAGTCTGCACAAGGCGGGGGATTGAGTAGTAGTCACGGACGAGGCGGAGGGAGCGCGAAAGCCCCCACTCGATAACCGAGGCGACCTGAGACGCTGTTCCGGACAACTGAGTTTCTGAGTTCTGCGCTAGTGCCTGAATACCGATTGCAGACTCCACGCCTCCGGGCTGGACTCCACGGATAGCGTCGCTCTGGTTTGCAATCTCGGCCATCTGCTGAACGCACCACTGGAGGTGCTGGGTCAGCACCGCAACAGGCTCGCTCGGAGTCGGCATGAAGTGCGGGTCGCCGAGGGGGTGGACTTCCGCAAACCCCTTCTCGTTGTACAACTCCTGACCACGGAGCGCCCCAACAGGAACAAGAACTGGCGGACGAGCCACCTTCTCCATCCATTCAGAGAGCAGCGAGAGGATTCTGTTGAAGCGCTGCTGGATCGGGCGCAGTTCATCGACAGTCCCGCGGCAGCGCATGTAGTGGCCACCGTCAGGCTTCGGGTTGAACGGACGATACGGGAGGTCATAGTCCGGGTACTCCTCAACAAGAAGAGGCTGCCCGGGTGCGCGGTCGAGCCAACGAGAGTGGCAACCCTTAGGCCACTCGGCGCTCGGCTTCATGTACATCTCGTGGACGATGTACTCCTCGCGGCCCGGGATTATCCGATCGGTAAGTTGCCCCTCATCCTCGGCTACAACAGGACCGATGGTTGGGTCGGGGTTGTTCTTCGCCCCGCCGGTCCTGCTCCTCTCATCGTTGAGAAGTTTGTCGATCTGGATGTTGTTATCTGACTCGATCTTCGCCTTCGGGAGGACTCTCGACTCTATTACCCAGTTCGTGTCCTTCCAGTGGGTAGCGGATGGATCGGTTGCAATCGCGCCGGGGCGTACAACTCTCCAGATAATCTCCCCCATGCGTACACGCTTCTCCATCCAAAGCGTCCCACCGTCCGGGTCTTGCTGGATCGCCGCTTCGTACGCCTCGCGTGTTGCGATCGGCTGTCCGTCTGGGGCAACGTAGATAACCGTCTCTTCCCCACAGTTCGGATCAAACGTCACGTTGAGGAAAGAAACGCCGTCAATCTCGCCAGTAAGTACGAGTTCGCGGATGTTCCCCCCGACGTTCCACCCCTGCTCGTCCCACTTTGCGGCGATCAACTTCTGTGCCTGACGAGCAGCGTCAAGAACGTCCTGATCCCGCGTCTTGGGAATGACTTCGTACGGCGGGCGGGAAGCGGTAAGAACAGAGACGCGGCCATCCGTCATTTGGCGCAGTCGGTTGAACGTATCCCGCCGACGTCCGCGAGCCCCCTCGGAAAGAACTTCAAGCCGACCAGAGGAAAAACCAGCGCCGGGGCGGGGGCGGAACCACTGGTCGCCACGGTAGACCATGCGGTTCTGCTGCCAGCGGGTGCGCTCCTGCTTGGCGATCTCCTTGCCCTGAACGACCATACGCTGAAGGCGGGACGCAGCATCGCCCTTGCCGCGATAAAGATTGCTGTACGAGGTAGCCACTTACTATCTCCCATTTCCGGGCGTTGGAGTTCCGCCTGCGCCAGAGCGTCCAGACCCAACAGGGGGAGTCCCCCCTGCACCGGAGCGTGACGAACCAGCCGTTACTGGTGATCCGTACTCACGACCCGGAAGCCTTACGGCAACAGTTGAGACTGCATTTATGATAGCGGAAGAAGGCGTACTTCCGGCAGAAGTAATCCCAGCGGTGATAACTGACGACAGAGCAACGAGTGACGCAGCGAGTTCTGTTCCGTTAGTTAGCGACGCAGATAGTGACGCGCTGGCTTGAACGATTGACGCAGAAAGTTTTGTTCCGTTGCGTAGTTCTGCGGCTATAGAAGCAGAAGAAACAAGGACGGCTGCCGCAACTTCAATGCTCTTTCGCAGTTCCGCAGACGAGTTGAAGAACACGTTGCACTCGGCAACGGGGCGAACGGTCTGACTACGTAGTTCCGCTGTCAGAGTTGTGGAGGCCGACGCCGCTGCCTCTACCGGCTTCGGACCCCCACTCGATGTGAGGAGGAGGAGGAGCGTCACTTAAGCCGGGCCAACGTCCATGACAACCAACTGAGCGGGGCGCTCATTACCAGAATACGCACCACTGATAGGGGTTTGCACTCCATCAGAGCGAATAGAAAGAGTGCGTGAAGCCGTAGTGCTGAACGTCTTAGTGCGCTGAAGCGTTACAGGATCAGGTGCTCCATACTGCTCCGCAATCCTTCCACTTGCAACAGAGTCAAAGATTCCAATAGTGCCTGCTGTTGCCCAGATGGTGCGCTCCGTATAAAACGCTTGGTAATAACGGTTGAGCACGGGGTTAAAGGTCACGGAACAGAATGATGTGTTTGCCGCAACCTGCAAGCCTGTGTCATGCGTGCCAATACCAACAACCCCCCACGGCTGGTTCCACGGCTGCGTCCACGAAGCACCGTCGTATGTCAGTTCTTTCTTAGTGTCAGTCTCATAAATCTTCTGCCCGACAAACGGACTCGCTGGCCGCGTGGTTGAGGTGCAGATGATGGTCCCGGTCGTGACGGCGGGCCATTGGGTCGCCTGCACGATCTTGGAAACGCGGAGGAAGGCGCTACCTGCGCCGTAAGTGCCGCCGCTCCCGTTGATGGTCGCGCCTCCGGCAGAAAAGAACTCGACAGCGACGGTAACAGACCCGGCAGATGGTGTAATGACAAACGACTGACGGAAAGGACCGGCAGCCGCCAAGTCGCCAAACCGGTAGTTGGTCCCAGAAATCGCAAGACGAGCGTTCGATGCGCCAGACACATACGGTGACTGGAACTCCACAAGCAACTTGCTTCCGTCAGCGACAACCGTGGTCGAGGCAATACTCGTCCAGACACTTCCAACTGTAGGACTAGTAGTGAGAGCCGTGTACCCCAACTCCACCAGCCCGCCGCTCGCGGTCACTACCTGAGTGTCGGTGAGAGAGGTCATTAGGCGCTCACTCGGATTGGGGTTACACGCATAAAGCGTTGGCTAAAGATCATCCCCGCAGAGACAGGTGACTTGTACCGAGCCACTAGCGCGGTTGAGGCAGCGATGCCTGTCTTACGGCTTGGCTTGCTTATCGTTGAGTCGAAGCCCGGTCCTCGCGTCGAAATCCACACGGCGTCACTATCCGACGCTGCGGTTCCGCCAACGAGGAACGACATCACTCCCGGAATGTCGTTGCCTGCGCCGCCGTTGAAGTTGCAGCCGATGAGAACGTCGT
>Ga0315909_10000663_pt1 | contig 46269 bp, 59 predicted proteins | sample LakEriMetagenome_11_FD_203527 | JGI IMG/M metagenome (GOLD analysis project Ga0315909, IMG submission 203527) | Freshwater fungal communities from buoy surface, Lake Erie, Ohio, United States - Buoy 2 MA125 | ecosystem: Environmental > Aquatic > Freshwater > Lake | place: USA: Lake Erie, Ohio... | reverse complement strand
GGCTTGCTCGTGGAGGGAACGATATGTCAGCTCGTGACCACATCCGTTCCTACAATCTTCAAAGACTGCTGGACGCTAGGCTGGAAGCAAGTCGACTTCTTGCTCAAGAGTATCGCGACCACGAAAACAGCGGTGTGTTTAACCGCTTGAAGCGGATTGTTACTGGCGAAAAAATACCAATTCCAGAGACAGACAGTTTTCGTAAAAACGTCCTTAACCCCCTTGATCAAGAGGTTGAGACGATAAACAACTCTCTTGTTGGAATGGACGACTACGAAGCTTATCGCCGTCTGTTCGGGGAAGTCGAAGCCCGTAATGTGCAGACCCGTATGCCTCTTTCCCTTGAAGAAAGGCAGAGGCAGTTTCCCCGTTCAACAGAAGACGTGCCCGCAGATTCTTCCTATGTCGTTCGCAGAGATTTTGCCAAGGGTGGCATCGTCGATCTTGTTACGGGTCCAGAACAAAAGCCCGGCATCAATGTGCCTGAGACGACAGCGGCTGTGGTGAAGGAGATCCAAGGCATCGCGGAGAAGGGAAACCTTGATGAGTTTAAGATTGCTTTCCTTCTACGAATGGCTGCCACCAACACCATCCCGCCGGACCGTGCGCTTGCTTTTGCGAACGAGATACTCAGCGGCGACGTGCAAGCTCTTCTCGTTCGTTTCCGTCGCTATCCGCGGGCTCTTCGTATGCTTGCTCGCCTTGATCTTTCTCTTGGGGGCCTTGCTGGGCAGGGCTATGGTATCGTAGCCAACCAACATGGTCGCTCCAAGCCACAGCCAACTAAGCGCATGGGCCATGACACGAAGACCGCGCAAGCCTTTGCAAAGGGCGGGGAAGTCGGCGGCCACAATGAGAAGGCACAGTTTGACCTGAGCAAGTTTGCTGTTGCTGCCTACGGCCCGGAGATTGGTAACAACATGATCCGGCGGTCCGAGGGCGACCCCAACAAGCTCTTCTATGCGCTGAACCAATACGCAAAGAATGTCGCTGGCCCGCAGTCACCGCGCTACAAGCGCAATCTTGCTGCATTGCAAGTGATTGCAAAGCGCCATCGGTTGAACCCGACACAGTCATTCAATCGAACGGAGGATGCTCTCTCCACAGAGCAGGAGCTTGATAAGCTGATCCGTGATGTGCCAAAGAAGGATCGTGTCTTCCGCGACGCATTGCTTCGCATGAAGGCAATGGTCGGTTGGAAGCCAAAACCAAAAACGGTGAGGTCATAGAATGGACGACACCCTTAAGTACAACGACGCTGTCGAAGCCCTTGTTGCAGCGATGAAGCGCGACGCTTCTTTGATTGAAGCAAGCAAGAAGATCGCAGAGCACGAGACGATCCGTTGCTTTGACGACTGCATCCCAGATGAACTGCTAACCGAATGCATCACGGAAGTTGAGCGCCGTGGCTGGCAGTACGGCTGGCGCAGCAATAAGATGCTCGGCTTTGGTCACTGGAACATTGTGCTGTCTGACAGCAAAGTGGAACGTGAAGAGGTCTACCACGAGGTGCCGCAATGCATCCGAGATTTGTGGGACTACATCCAGCCACGCTTTTTGCCTACGACCCCGACACTCGTGCGAGCCTATGCAAACGCGCATACGTATGGCGTCGAAGGGTATATTCACAAAGACAGCAAGTTCGCCGAGGACCAGACAGTCGTGATCTATTACGAGAAGGACTGGAAGCCGGAGTGGGCGGGCGAGACAATCTTCCTCAACGAGAAGGAAGACGATATCTTGAAGGCAATTCTTCCGAAGTATGGGCGCATGTCGGTCTTTCCCGGCAACATCAAACATGCTGGACGTGGAGTGAGCCGTATCTGTCCTGTCGCCCGCAAGGTCCTCGTTCTGAAGGGACGCCCGCGTGAGTAAACGGCATCTCTTGATCATCGCCTTGAAGCGTGTTGGCGCATTCAAGAAGCAACACAACAGGCGCATGGGTCTGACGTTAGGCGAACACCTAACTAATACTTACGATGACCTGAAGCGCATGGGGGTAGACGAAGATGTGGCGCTGGCTGGTGGACTTCATTCAATCTATGGGACGAACGCCTTCCGAAACCAAACCCTCGACGCCGAAAAGCGCCCCGTCATCAAAGGGCTCTTCGGCGAAAGGACGGAAAGGCTCGCGTGGACCTTCTCGCAAATCAACCGTCCGCAGTGCTTCGAAGGCCAAGCCCTTAAAAACTGGAAAACGGGCGAAGCCGTCGAAGTCTCGGAAGAAGACCTCAAAGACTTGATGTTGATTGAGGTGGCCAATCTGAGCGATAATGGCTCGGATCTTAGTAAGTTCCCGAACCTCAAGCGGTTCTATGAGGACCACAAGGCCGCAGCATGACCGACGACGAACTCCGCGCTCTTGCCATCAAGATGATGAAGCACCTTGCCACTGGCGAGGCGGCGAAGATTGTCGAGACGGCTCCTGTCGAGCGCGGGGAACCGAAGGCCGAACCGGTCATTACCGCTGAAGAACGCTCTCTCCTGAACATGCTTGGCGGCCTCTACGCTTGCCAGATGGAAGCAAAGGTCGTGTCACTAGCCTCGCAAGGGTGCGGGTGTGGCTGCGGTTGCGGATGTGGCTGTGGGGACGGGGATGGTGACGGTGGGGATGACGACGGTGGGGATGACGACGGTGGGGATGACGCTGCCGGGGAGGGCTTTGGGGAAGCCGCCGCTGCCGCCGACGATGCCGCCGCCACAGACGCCGCTGCCGCCAGTGCCGCGGAAGCCGCCGCCGACGCAGATGACGCCGCCGCCACTTCAGCCGCCGCTGCCGCTGCCGCCGACGCAGATGACGCCGCCGCCACTTCAGCCGCCGCTGCCGCTACGGGGGATCCTAGTGCCGCGGATAGTTACGCAGATTACGCTGCCCCTAATGCTCAACAAGCGCAGGCCCAGAGCGATCTGTCTAATCTGGGCCCAGAGGCTGCTGCATGGGCCGCGAACAGCGCCGCGCAGAACGCACAGTCTGAGGCGGAACAGGAATCCGCCCCGGATTATGTGGGTATTGACGCAGCAATTTCTTCTGCGCCCGCAACCGGTTTCGGCCTCTCTGCCACGGGTTCCCCTTCTGGAATGGCAGGAGCAGGATCCGAGGGCATGGGTCTAGGAATGGGCGGGACCTCCGATGATACCGGAACTGGTGGCGGGGGGAATGAAGGACCCGGTCTTGCTTCCAGCATAGCCTCGTTCTTTGGTAACATTTCGGCCCCGGACTTCAGCAAGTTCAGCGTCAACCCCGTCGTCCAGCAACCCCAGATTGCTCCGATGGAAACGCGCGGTTCGACCCAGACGGGTAATGCTCCGGCCAGCAATGTTGCTACCGGTCCGTTTGGTGTGACCTACGGCCAGACTACCTCGCAGCCGTTTCAAGGTAGCCCGATCTCCGTTGCCCCACCGCAAACAGCACAGGCCCCCATGACGATGCCGGAGCTTTCTCCTGTGTCGCCCTATGTGAGCACGCCGCAGATTGCGACCCCTGCTCCTGCCCCGGCCGCCCCCTCGTTGGCACAAGCGACAACTTCTGTCACCGCCCCGACAGTGGTGACTGACAATCTTGCCGCGCAAATTTCGGCAATTAACAATCAACTCTCTTATGGCCCCGGTGTTCAGATCGGAACCAGCCCCGGCCAGTTCGGAGTTCCGACATCTCTGGGTCCAGAGATTGAAGTCGCGTCCCTTCCCGTTGCTCCGCCCCAGTCTCCACAGTACGGGCAACCAGTTGACCTTGGTGCGCCTATTGACGTCGCAAGTTTGAATGTCTTTGACGCCTATCAAAACCAAACAGCCCCCGATTACACCTCCATTGATGCTGAAATTGGGCAAGACACATCGACTCCCACGGGTACGCCATCCACCAGCCCGTCTTCCAATGAAGATCTTGTTGCAGGCGTCAGCAATACGGGCGGCGGTGGGACGGAATCACCACTTCGCCCCTTCCAGTCAACTGGAACACCGCAAAGCGATGCGGTGACTCAAATGGCCAATATCTTGTACGCCACAAATCCGGCGTTTGCGGATCAGATGAACAATGCTTTTGGAACACCGGCTTCTCAGGCCGCTGCTTCCGCTACGCAGAACCTTGCTCTCAACACCTCTGCCTTGTCTAATTTGGCCAATTTCGTATCAACTCAGAACGTCGCTGTTACGCCGGGCGTCACCCCATATGTGGGTCTCCCTGCGGCAGCCGCGACTGGCGCGCCCGCATCCACCCCGGTTCCAGACTTCGGGGCTGTCAGCTATCCAACAGGGTCAACGTCGTCCGGATCGTCTGGTTCCGGAACAGCCTAAGGAGAAAACAGATGTCCAAGTTTATTCGTGGCGGCGCTCCCCGCATGAAGGTACCTACTCCCACCGTTCAGACAAGCCTCGATATTCAGGGCCAAGGCATGGTCCCCTATGCCAAGACCCAAGACGTCCGCATCGAGGCAGCCCCCAAGGGCGAGCAGACTGCGCGCGGCTTTGGCCTCCAGCTCCGTGCGACCAAGTTCGTTCTTCGGTAACTAGAGCCCTCCCGCAAGGGAGGGTTTTCTTTATAGGACAACTCCGTGTCTGATCTTTACTTTGTTGACAAACTACTTAAGGTTGTCCGCGAGCGGCGGGCCGTGGTCGTTGAAGCGATGACAGAAGGCTCGGTTAACGACTTCGCCGCTTACCGTCATCTCCGGGGCAGACTTGAAGTCTGGTCCGAAGTTGAACAGGAAATCCGCCTTCTGCTAAAACGGGAACATCGCGAAGATGACGAACCTGATATTGCCTGAGCATCTGGCCAAGAAGCTGGAAGCGCAAAAGGAAGAAGCCCCGGCGGACGATTTGTCGAAGGCTTATGTGAAGGCCGAGGACCGCGTTCTCGACCCAGAGAAACTCCCTCAATCAGTCCTTGAACGTCTGCCCCAGCCTACCGGCTGGCGTATTCTTGTTCTGCCCTACAAGGGCAAGGCCAAGACCAAGGGCGACGTTTACCTGCCGGATGAGTATGTCGAGCGCATGAGCTTGGCCACTGTGGTGGCTTACGTTCTGGCGGTCGGCCCTGACTGTTATGCGGACAAGAACAAGTTCCAGAACGGACCGTGGTGCAAGAAGGGTGATTGGATCATCCTCGGTCGCTACGCCGGAGCCCGCTTTCGTATTGAAGGTGGGGAAGTCCGCATCATCAACGATGACGAGGTCATCGCAACCATCGCTGATCCTGACGATATCATGAACGTCTGAGGCAGCGCACTTAGGAGCAAGTCATGGCAGCAGAACAGGAAAAAGAAGAGGCCCTTGAGGTGATCGTCGATGACGCCGCCCCGGAGGCAGAGGTCAAGGAAGAACCGAAAGTCGAAGCAAAAGCGGAAGAAAAGCCCGCTGAGGTCAAGTCCGATCCTGAGAAGGACGACCTTGACCAGCAGTCTGAGTCGGTCCGCAAGCGCATCGACAAACTGACCTACCGTCTGCGGGAAGCCGAGCGTCGCGAGCAGGCCGCCCTCGATTTTGCAAAGAGCCTCAAGCAAGAGGTCGATACCTACAAGACGAAGGCCGACACTCTGGACAAGAACCTTGTTCAGGAGTTCGACAACCGCCTGAAGGTGCAGGAGACTCTGGCCAAGGACAAACTCAAGTCCGCCATCGACATGAACGACGTTGAGGCTCAGATCGAAGCCCAGCGGATGATTGCCAGCTTGGCGATTGAGAACGAGCGTCTGCGCGTTCAGAAGCTTCGTCAGGAGCAGGAAGCCGCAGCACCTCCTCGCCCAGAACCCGCCTACACCCCGCCTCAACCAGAAACCCGTCCTGACCCGAAGGCTCAGGCATGGGCAGACCGCAATCAGTGGTTTGGTGCTGATGAGGTGATGACGCTGGCAGCGTTTAACTTCCACAAGAAGCTCGTTGAGGTCGAAGGCTTCGATCCCACCAGCGACGATTACTACGGTGAGTTGGACCGTCGGATTCGCTCTGAGTTTCCGCACAAGTTCCAGCAAGCCAAGCCACAGGCTCAATCTCCTGTTGCATCTGCCCGTCCCGCTGCGCGTTCAGACGGTAAGAAACAGGTACGCCTGACCCCCTCACAAGTTGCTATTGCCAACCGCCTTGGAGTTAGCCTAGAATCCTACGCTAGGCAGATCCAGAAACTTCAGGGTTAAGGAGCCGATCATGGACCGCACACCCCGTTCTGAAACTGCTAAAACCAAGACTGCCCGCGTACAGGCTTGGAAACCACCGTCCACTTTGGACGCCCCTCCCCCGCCTGCGGGGTACGCGCATCGTTGGATCCGGATGGAGACCAACGGTTTCGATGACCGGAAGAATCTTTCCGCAAGACTTCGCGAAGGCTTTGAGCTGGTTCGCGCTGAGGAATACCCGGACTGGGATCTCCCCTCCATTCAAGACGGCAAACATGCCGGAGTGATTGCAGTCGGTGGCCTAGTGTTGGCGCGTGTTCCGACCGAGATTGTTCAGCAGCGCAAGGCGTACTACCGTGGGCAGACAAGAGATCAGCTCACAGCCGTAGACAACGACCTGCTGCGGGAACAACACCCTTCCATGCCGATCATTAAACCTGACCGGCAAAGCAGAGTCACCTTCGGTGGTCCACGAGACGCCGAATAACTGAAACAAGGATCTGAGCAATGGCAAACATTGATGCCGCGTTCGGGCTTCGCCCGTACAACATGCTCGGCGCTGGTGCCAACACCAACGGCAACTCGACGTATGTGATCCAGACAGTTGATCAGGCGGGTACTTCTTCGGTGATCTATCAAGGTTCACCGGTGATCCCCACCTCGACAGGTCTGGTTAACATCGTCGGCGCAGCCGCTGGTGGTACGGTTCCACTGCTGGGCGTTTTTCTTGGCTGCAACTACACCGACCTCAACGGCAAACCAGTTTGGTCGCCGAAGTGGCCCGGTACAGCCGCAGTCTTGGCTAACAGCTACGCCACCTGCGAAATCGCTTCGCATCCTGATCAGCTCTTCCTGATCAATTGCGATGCTGCGATCACGCAAGACGCCGTCCACGAAAACGCAAACTTCGCAACCGCTACCAGCGGCAATGCTACGTCGGGTATCTCGACGGCAGAGCTGGCTGTTTCGACGGTTGACGAGGGTTCGGGTTCTGACGTCCTCAACCTCCGTATCGTTGGTTTCTCGGATCAGCCGAGCAGCGACGATCCGCTGGTCGCGGGCCGTCTGGCCATCGTGATGCTCAACAACCACTTCTACCGTTATTCGACTAACGGTACGAATCAGGGCATCTGAGGAGACTGACACATGGCAATTACTCGTTCACAGCTCCTCAAGGAACTTGAGCCCGGTCTCAATGCCCTCTTCGGCATGGAGTATGACCGTTACGACAACGAGCACGCTGAAATCTTCGACACCGAATCCTCGGATCGTGCGTTCGAAGAAGAAGTCATGCTCTATGGCTTCGGTCAGGCACCGGTCAAGGGCGAAGGCTCTGCCATCGCTTACGACAACGCTGGTGAAGCCTTCACGGCTCGCTACACCCATGAGACCATCGCTCTGGCTTTCGCGATCACCGAAGAAGCCGTGGAGGACAACCTCTACGACCGTCTCTCGGCTCGCTACACCCGTGCGCTGGCTCGCTCGATGGCCAACACCAAGCAGGTGAAGGCGGCGGCTGTTCTGAACAATGCGTTCGACAGCGCCTACAAGGGCGGCGACGGCGTGGAACTCTGCGCCACCAACCACCCCACCACGGGCGGCGGCAACTTCGCCAACGAACTCGCGACTCCTGCGGACCTCAACGAAACTTCGTTGGAACAGGCCCTCATCGACATCGCAGCGTTCATTGACGAACGTGGCCTCAAGATCGCTACTCGCGGCCTGAAGATGATTGTGCCTTCGGCACTTCAGTTCACCGCAGAGCGTATCCTTGTGTCTGATCTCCGCGTTGGCACTGCCGACAACGACATCAACGCCATCAAGTCCATGGGCCTCCTGCCTCAGGGCTATCGTGTCAACCACTTCCTCACCGATCCGGACGCTTGGTTTATCAAGACCGACGCCCCGAACGGCTTGAAGCACTTCAATCGCGCTGCGATGAAGACTTCTCTGGAAGGCGATTTTGAAACGGGCAACGTCCGTTACAAGGCTCGCGAGCGTTACAGCTTCGGTTGGTCCGATCCTCGCGGCATCTTCGGCTGCCCCGGCGCGGCGTAATCAAGAGGGGGAGGGTTTACGCCCTCCCCTTTCTCTTCTACACTCTGATATCCGGGTAAACCCGGTCTTACTGACAGCCCCGGCTGACGCTGCACAGACAGTAGGACCTAATCGTGCAGGAGAAATCCTATGGCCCGCACTACGTTTTCCGGCCCCGTTGCGTCTGACAATGGCTTCATCGGCGGCTCTGCTACTTCGCCCATCACCTTCACCACCGCAGGCAACATGTCGAGCTTCTATGGTTCGTCTTCTGCCACGACCGGTGACACTCGCCTGAACTACAGCCGTCTCGACATCACGAGCACTGGCTCTGGCGAAACGCTCCGCGCTTTCACTCGCGTCTCTGGCGCAGGCGCTGCTACTGGCGGCACCGTCAATGGCGCTCATATCTCCCTGTCGGTTAACTCTGGCGGTTCGATCTCCGGCGCGGGTAACGCTCTGCGTGCCACGCTCGGCGCTGCTGCCGGTGTGACCGTTGGTGGTACGGTTGCTGTTCTCCAGCTCGACTCCGACCTCAATGCTACGGCAACGGTTCCGGCCGCTACTTCGTTCATTCGTGTCAACGACACGAGCACGACGAAGATCGGCAACCTGATGAACATCCCGGCTCCGGCTAACGGGACGATCTTTGCGACGCACACGACGCAGACGATGACTCATTCGATCCGCATCGTATCCGCCGCTGGCACCAACTACTATGTGATGTGCACCGACGCTGCCACGAACCGTGGTTGATAGTCGATGGGTATCACCGCTGAACTCCTGAAGGAAAAGATCAAGGAGCTTTCGGCACAACGGGATAACGCCCTTGCTGTCCACCAACAGGCGACAGGGGCGCTTATCCTAGCCGAGCATCTTTTGGAACTTCTCCAGAAGGAACCCGCCAAGGATCACATGACTCTTCAGGAGTTTGCTGAGGCCATGGGCGGGGTAAGTGCCGAGATCGTGGAGAACAACTCCAATGGCTGATGCAGTCGCAACTCAGATCCTTGTTGATGACACGAGACGTGCTGTCTTCAAGTTCACGAACATCTCTGACGGCACTGGGGAAACCGGTGTCGTCAAGATCGACGTGTCTGCCCTCTCCTCGTATCAGGGCAACGCTTGTACCAGTGTTGCTATTCAGACCCTTGACGCCATCACGGTCGGCTTGGGCTTGACGTTGCTCTGGGACGCCACGACAGACGTTGTCTGTTTGACCCTCGGCGAGAACGACTTCGTGTCCTTTAACTTTGCCCGTTTCGGCGGCCTCACCAACAACGCTGGCGCTGGGAAAACGGGCGATCTTCTCTTCACTACTGTCGGTGCTGGCTCTGGCGACAAGTACACTGTCGTCATAGAGGTGCTGAAGTACTATGGCTGAGGCCTACCATGACGGCTCCTTCATCAGTAACGAGGACCGGTAAAAATGAACCGTGGGAGCTTCAAGTCTCCCGCGGTCAAATTACTTGGCATGAGTCGGTCACCATCTTTGGGTACAATTCCGACGTCGATCAGGTGATGGAGACGGTCTGGCCATATGGCGGCCTCTTGGCATTTCCTTCTGCCGCTCTTCAGCTAAAGGTCAGTTCTGATAACGCCAACGACACCGCAAACGGAACCGGCGCACGGACCGTGTTCCTTTCCGGTTTGGACGCTGGCCACAACACCATCTCTGAGACAATAGCGTTGAGTGGTCAGACTGCCGTCACGACGGTCAAGTCTTATCTACACGTCAATCAATGCTACGTGGCGACGGCGGGAACTTCGGATGGTGCGGAAGGCACAATCTATTTCGGCACTGGCACTGTCACTGCGGGCGTTCCCGCTACGGTCTATGACGTGATCCAGTACGACTACAATACCCGCATCACCGGAAGCTACACCATTCCGGCAGGCTACACGGGATATGTATCTCAGGGTCTTTTTTCTTCAGGCCAATCTTCCGGATCTGGTCCTGTGACTGGTCGCTTGGTGACACGCGGGACTGACGACATTCGTCGTACAGCGGCTATCGTTACCATCAACAACGGCGCTGCGGATTACGTCTTTGAGTACCCTATCGTTGTTCCTGAGAAGACCACGATTGAGGCCCAAGCTATCGGGACAGGAAACAACAACGCCTGCTCCTCCATGTTCATCCTTGTGCTCATCAAAAACAATGCGAGTACAGCCTGATGAAAGCCTCTAGCATCAAGCGCACTGGCGGCACCTTGAACTACCGGGGAGTTTCTTTCCCCGGATTCAACAAACCCCGTGCGTCCACCAACCCCAAGAAAAAGAAAATGGTCCTCGCCAAAAAGGGCGATGAGGTGAAGGTTGTTCATTTCGGTGACGCCTCCATGGGCCACAACTATTCTGCGGAAGCCCGCAAGAACTACCTTGCTCGCAGTGCGGGTATCAAAGGCAAGGACGACAAGTTTTCCGCCAACTACTGGGCTCGAAAGGTTCTCTGGGCCGGACCCGGTGGTTCCAAGAAATCTCCACCCGGAGGGAGCCGCTTCAAATGAGCGTTGGTCTGGACATCATTTGGAACGTCATTCTGACGCTTCTCGTTGCGCCGATTGCGTGGGCTTTGTCCTATATCAACAAACGCGTAGACGGCGTGGACTCGACAACCAACAACATCTGGAAGACTATCGCAGAGACCCGTGAAAACATGGCCTCGTCCTACGTGACAAAGACGGATCTGCATAACGACCTTAACCGAATCTTGCAGCGGTTCGACCGACTGGAAGAAAAACTGGATCGCATGACAGGAGTCAAACATGATCGGTCGTAAGGACATGAAGCAGGAAACGATGGCCAAGCGCACTCGTGATCGTGCAACGAGCAAGAAAATGATGTCGCCGCGCAAGAAGATGGACATGGGCATGTCTCCCGGTCCTGATATGGGCGCAGCCTCTGCTCCTCCGATGATGCCCATGGGCATGAAGAAGGGCGGCATGGCCAAGAAGACGATGGCTATGAAGAAGGGCGGCATGGCCAAGAAGGGCATGAAGAAGGGCGGCATGATGCTGATCATCGGCATCGGCAAGAAAAAGGGCAAATAAGATGGCCAAGCCCAGCGAGAAATACTCCATCGTTCCTCAGGCACTTCGCGACAAGTTTCGCGAGTACAAGAGAAAGGAACGTGCCGAGGACATGAAAGAGGGAGAAGCTTCTGAGGAGACTTCTTTCAAACAAGACCGCGAAGCTCTTAAGCGCCTGATTGAAAATGATGGGGCTATGGGTGGGCCCGCCGGTATGGACACGACCCCTCAAGGAGACACAGAGCCTCAGATGTACCGCAAGGGCGGCATGGTCAAGAAGAGCAAGGGCCATCGTGGCGATGGCTGCTGCATCAGGGGCCACACCAAAGGAAGGATGTACTGACATGAAGTGCGGATCTAAGAAATACGCCAAGGGCGGTATGGCCAAGTGCGGTGGTTCCGTGACGAAGGCCAAAGGTGGCATGGTCTCCAAGGTCAAGCCCCGTGGTGACGGCTGCTGCGAAGGCAAAGGCAACAAGTCCTGCAAGGTGTGCTGATGGCTAAGATGGTCAAGAGCAAGGTCAACGCTGCCGGAAACTACACCAAGCCCGGTATGCGCAAGTCCTTGTTCGAGAAGATCAAAGCGTCAGCCGTTCAAGGCACCGCTGCTGGCCAGTGGAGCGCCCGCAAAGCGCAGTTGCTGGCCAAGCAGTACAAGGCCAAGGGCGGGGGCTATAAGGGCAAATGAAGAAGCCGCAGCAATCTCTCAAGGATTGGACCGCCCAAAAGTGGCGCACTAAATCCGGGAAACCGTCCAGCAAGACGGGAGAGAGATACTTGCCTGAGGCTGCCATCAAGGCCCTGTCTCCGCAAGAATATGCCGCGACGACTAAGGCCAAGCGGGCCGGAAAGGCCGCGGGCAAGCAGTTCGTCAAGCAGCCGAAGGGCGTCGCAAAGAAGACAGCGAGGTTCAGGTAATGGCAAAGAAGTTTCCCGATCTGACTGGCGACGGCCAAGTCACTCAGGCCGATGTCCTCAAAGGGCGCGGCGTCATGGAAAAGAAAAAGGGCGGCATGGTTAAGACCCAAAAGAAGGTCCGTAAGGTAATGAAGGAGTTCAAGTCAGGAACTCTCCATTCCGGCAAGAAGGGACCTGTGGTAAAGAACAGGAAGCAGGCTATTGCCATCGCTTTGTCCGAAGCGGGGGTCGCCAAGAAGCGAGGTAAATAATGGCTCTCTCCGGCACGAAGACATTTGAACTCGATGTTGCAGACTATATCGAAGAGGCCTTCGAGCGTTGCGGCATTGAGATTCGCACAGGTTACGATCAGCGCACGGCGCGTCGCAGCCTCAACCTTCTTCTTGCCGAGTGGGCCAACCGCGGCCTGAACCAGTGGACCATTGAGAAAGAGACCATCACGGTCAGCCCGACGGGCGGGGTTGGTAACGGCGGCGTCAGCTACACGCTGTCTAACTCCACCATCGACATCATCTCAGCCATCGTCCGCAACCAAGACGGCGTCGGCACCTCTTCGCAGGCAGACCTCACCATCGACCGAGTCAGCCGCGAATACTATCTGAACATCCCAAACAAGCTGACACAGGGACGCCCTGTTCAGTATTTTGTGGACCGCCAGATCACTCCCGTCTTGTATGTTTGGCCAAAGCCCAACGAGATCTACTACGTCATCGTGGACAAGCTCGTTCGCATGGACGATGCTGGCGCTGGTGTAAATACCCTTCAGGTCCCCTTCCGCTTCTACCCCTGCCTCGCTGCGGGCTTGGCCTACTACATCGCCATGAAGAAGGCCCCGGAGCGTGTTCAGCTTTTGAAGGCCGTCTATGAGGAAGAGTTCGAACGAGCTGCCGGTGAAGACCGCGACCGCGCTTCTTTGACGCTGGCACCAGTCCAGAACTTCTATCGGGTGGTCTGATATGGCGCGTCATGCCACAGGCTTTCAGTCAGAAGCCATCTGCGACCGCTGTGGGCAGATGTATTACTACACGCAACTGAAGCGTGAGTGGCAGGGCTTGAGGACGTGTCCGGAGTGCTGGGAAGCCAAGCACCCGCAGCTTGATCCGATCTACCCTCCGACAGAACCACAGGCCTTGGCGAACCCACGGCCTGACCGCATTGAACCTATGGATGTCCCGGTTGGTCAGCAGATCTTCCCCTTCATCCAGAATATCTCTACCCAAGGGGTCACAAGCGTTGGTATTGTGACCATTGTGATTGGGGGACCGTGATGGCTTGGACATACGCAACACTGGTGCAGGCGATCAAAGACTGGACCGAGTACGACGAGACGACGTTCAATCAGAACATCAACACCTTCATTCGCAACTGCGAAGAGCGCATCATTTACGCTGCGCAGATGGAGGTGTTCCGTAAGAACGTCAGCGGGTCTTGCTCGGCCAGCAATCAATATCTTGCCGCCCCCAGCGACTTCCTGTCCCCGTACAGTCTGTCGGTTACCGTCAGCGGCTCGAAGGTCTTTCTGCTGAACAAGGATGTGGAATACGTTCAGGAGTACAATCCTTCCGGCGCGACGGGTGTTCCAAAGTATTACGCCCTGTTTGACGTGGACAACTTCTTGTTGGCCCCCGTCCCAGCTTCAAGTTATGCGGCGGAGCTACACTACTACTATCGCCCGGCGTCAATTGTTGACGCGGGCACGTCATGGCTTGGCACCTATGCCGAAGAAGCCATGCTCTATGGCAGCTTGTCTGAGGCCAACACCTACATGAAGGGCGAGGCTGACTTGCAGCAGAAGTACGAAAACCGTTTCCTCGAATCCGTCAGCCGTCTGAAGAACCTCGGCGAAGGCCGTGAGAACATCGACGCCTACCGTGACGGGCTCACAAGAGTGAAGGCGAACTGATGTCTTGGGTCGATCCGGGTCAGGCAACTGTCATGAAGGTGGATGTGGCGGCCACCTCAAACGGCGGCCACCCTCCTGAGTTCTGGGCTAAACGCTGTGTAGAGCGTTTGATTCAGGTCTCTGACACAGCCCCTCCCGCGATCCGGGAACAGGCTCTGGCCTTTCGGGACCAGATGGAGCACGTCGTATTGTTTCACATGAAACGTGCTATACAAAGCGACAGGACAACCGTTGGTCACGCCGTGACCGAGGCAGGACAACCTAAACTGGCCGAACTCCTAAGGAGGCTGTGATGGCATTTACCGGTAACTTTATGTGCACCTCCTTTAAGCAGCAACTGCTTGAGGGCGCTCACGATTTCCGTGCGTCTGGTGGCGACATCTTCTATATCGCTCTGTACACCAACAGCGCGTCCTTCACGGCCGCAACGACGGCCTATACGGCGACAAACGAGATCACCAACACCTCTGGCTCTGCCTACACGGCAGGTGGCGCGGCGCTGTCCAACGTCAACCCGACGACCGGCGGCACGACGGCGTACACGGATTTCGCTGACGAGACGTGGTCGTCCGCGTCTTTCACGGCCCGTGGTGCGATGATCTATAACAGCACCCCGGCCCACACCTATACTAATCCGTCCGTTGTCATTCTTGACTTCGGTTCGGACAAGACGGCTTCGGCTGGCGACTTCACCGTCGTCTTCCCGACCGCCAACGCTACTGACGCCATTATCCGTATTGCGTGATGAGCCGTGACAGATGCTGTTGTAGCCTTTGAAGGTTGGTCGCGTTCTGCTGGATGGGGTGAACTCCCCTTCGGTCAGGGCGCGGTCACCATTGGGCTTGCGACAGGATCGGTAGGTTCCGTTGTCGTTTCTCTGAATGTTCAGGCAGACGTCACAGGAATTGCCGCAACGGGGGCTGTCGGTACGGTCACCGTTGAAGCAGACGCCAACTGCCTCGTTAGTGGACTCCTAGCCACGGGGGCAGTTGGCACTGCTTCGGTCTCAGCCTCTATTTTTCTGCCCGTCACAGGCGTGTCTGCTACGGGGGAAGTTGGAACGGCGGCAGCCATTGGCGGCGCTGCGGCACTCGTTACGGGGCTATCTGCCACGGGCGAAGTTGGATCTCTTTCCGTCGTCGGCACCGCCAATGTCTCAGTTACCGGGCAGGCTGCCACAGGACAAGTTGGAACGGTCACAACGCTGACCGTGAACTATGTCGACGTGACGGGCGTTTCGGGCACAGGACAAGTTGGAACTGCAACAGCAAGTGCGGGAGCGAATGTCCTTGTTGCAGGCGTTTCCGCAACAGGATATGTTGGACAGGTCCTTGTATGGGGTCAAATCACCCCCAACCAGAACCCGTCATGGGCCGGTATTGCCCCTGCTCAATCCCCGACATGGACACCTATAGCCGCTTAGGAGCCGTTGTATGGCCAGCACCTATTCGACAAATCTCAAGCTTGAACTGATTGGCACAGGCGATCAGTCCGGCACTTGGGGCGCGACAACAAACACCAACCTTGGCAGCCTTATTGAAGAGGCGATTGCCGGGTATGTGACGCAGGCCGTGACTGACGGTGCGGCAACGGTCCTCACCATTCCTGACGGCACGTCGTCGAATGGCCGCAACTATGTCATCGAACTGACGGGCACCCTGTCGGCCAACCGAACTGTCGAAGTCCCGGCTGTCGATAAGCCCTACATCTTCTTCAACAACACCAGCGGCGGCTACTCTGTAACCGTGAAGGTCAGCGGCCAGACCGGTGTTACGATTGCCAATGGCAAGAAGGCCATCGTCTACACAAACAGCACGGACGTCATCGAAGTCGTCAACGCCCCGGTGTCAGAAGCTGGCACCCAGACGCTGACAAACAAGACAATCAACGGTTCCAACAACACCGTCACCAACATTTCTCTTACGAGCGGCGTGACAGGTACACTCCCCACTGCGAATGGCGGCACCAACCTCACCTCGTTCACTGCTAATGGTGCGGTGTATGCCTCCTCGACTTCGGCGCTTACAACAGGCACGTTGCCCACCGCATCCGGTGGAACGGCACTTACCTCGTTTACCGCGAACGGGGCGATGTACGCCTCTTCTACCACTGCCCTAACGACCGGAACTCTACCCGTTGCCTCCGGCGGTACAGGTATTACCTCTTTTGGCACAGGCGTTGCGACAGCACTCGGACAGAATGTGACAGGCTCTGGCAGTATTGCGTTGTCTGCATCCCCTACGTTTACGGGGACTGTCTCTGCGACGGCCATAACTCTGGCGGGGTCATCCTCCGCAGCCTCCACAAAGCTTCCAAACATCCTTGAAACGGCCACGGTCTCTGCTACGGCGGCGACTGGCACGATCAACTACGATGCCGCCACGCAGTCGGTGCTGTACTACACCAGCAACGCTTCGGCTAACTGGACGCTGAACATCCGCGCATCCAGCGGCACATCGTTGAATACTTTCATGGCGACTGGTGACACGCTCACCATCGTTCACTTGGTGACGCAGGGTTCAACTGCTTACTACAACAGTGCAGTTCAAGTGGATGGATCGTCCGTCACGCCGAAGTGGCAAGGTGGGACGGCCCCGACATCTGGCAATGCTTCGGCAATCGACGTGTATACTTATACCGTCATCAAAACTGCCAGCGCAACATTCACCGTGCTGGCGTCTCAGACACAGTTTAAGTGAGGTAACTAATGCCTACGCTCATTACACGCGGCGCTGCTTCCGCTAGAGCATTTGGTTTTGGTGGCGCTGCCGGTGCTGTGGATGTTTCTGTATCTTATCTTGTAGTCGCAGGTGGTGGCGGCGGCGGCGGTGATTTTTCAGCATTTGCTGGCAATGGCGGCGGCGGCGCTGGTGGCTTAAAAACAGGGACATTAACGCTTAACACAGCAAATTTTTTCTCAGTTACTGTTGGCGCTGGCGGTGTTGCCGTAAGTAATGCTTCAACATCTGGAAGTAATTCAGAAGTATCTGGAACAGGTATCACAACCGTAACGTGTACGGGAGGCGGTCGCGGCGGCTCTTATACACAAGGCGCTGCTACAACTGGCGGATCTGGTGGCGGTGGCTCTGGTCGAATAAATCTTACAGGTGCAGCAGGAACATCTGGACAAGGTAATGCTGGTGGAAATGGGGCAACATCTGGAAGTATTCATCCCGGCGGCGGCGGCGGTGGTGCTAATTCTGCGGGTGTCACCGCGACAACATCTCCAGTAAAAGCTGGCAATGGTGGAAATGGTACAGCATCATCAATTTCAGGAGCTTCTGTTACTTATGGTGGTGGCGGCGGTGGCGGGACGTATACAGCAACAGCTACGGGGCAGGCCGGAACCGGGGGGGCTGGTGGCGGCGGCAATGGCGGGTCAACTGGGTTAGTTGGCAAAGGTGGATCGACTCTTTATGATACATCGACGGCTGGTACTGTTAATACAGGCGGCGGCGGCGGCGGTGGCGCGTATACTAATGCGGCTCAAAGCAGAAACGGCGGGTCCGGCGTTGTTATCTTCAGTTACTCTGGTAGCCAAAAATTCAACGGCGGCACCGTAACATCCTCTGGTGGCAATACCATTCATACATTTAATGCGAGCGGCCTATTAGTAGGCAATAATGCACCTTCCTTTACAGTTGAATATGCAGTTATTGCTGGCGGCGGCGGTTCAGGTATAAGCGGCGGCGGCGGCGGTGATTATCCGGGTGGCGGCGGCGCTGGCGGTATGCTTACCGGGACAGCAACGGTGGCAACAGGTGCGGCATATACGATTACTGTTGGGGCCGGAGGCTCAACTACAACCACTGGTAGCAATTCCGTGGCACTTGGTCTTGTAGCCATTGGCGGCGGAAGAGGCGGTGGTAATAATCAATTCGCAACAACTGGCGGATCTGGCGGCGGTGATCGCGCAGACAATGTTACTGGTGGTGGTCAGGCTGGTACTTCGGGTCAAGGCAACTCCGGCGGTAGCGGAAGTACAACCAGTGGCTTCGCAGGAGGAGGCGGCGGGGGTAAGGGCGCAAGCGGAAGCAACGGCGCAAGCGGAACGGGCGGCGCTGGTGGTGCTGGTCAGGAATGGCCTGCAAGCTCTGGAACATATTACGCAGGCGGCGGCGGTGGTAATGGAAGTGTTGCTGGCGCGTCTGGTGGTACTGGTGGTGGCGGCAATGGCTCCACTACGTTTAGCGCGGGCACTGCTGGAACAGCCAACACAGGCGGCGGCGGTGGTGGATATGCGGCAGGCGGCTCTGGCGTTGTAATTATCCGCTATTCGGACAGCATTGCAGCGGCCTCTGCTACTACTGGTTCGCCGACAATTACTGTGTCTGGTGGGTATCGCACCTACAAGTTCACAGGCTCTGGATCAATTACCTTCTAAGAGGGGATCATGGCACACTTTGCAAAAATGGATGCAAGCAACCTCGTTCTTGAGGTGATCGTTGTTAGCAATGATTCTGTGGCAAATTTGCCATTCCCAGAAAGTGAACCGCTGGGAATTGCATTTTGCCAATCATTGTATGGACAAGACACAAATTGGCTTCAGACTAGCTACAACGCTAGTTTCCGGGGTAACTATGCGGGCATTGGTTTTTCGTATTGGCCCAACATCGACCAGTTTGTCCCGCCATCTCCCGGCGAAGGTTGGACCTATGACCCTGCAACTCACTCGTGGGTTCAGCCAATGCCACCACAGCCATACCCCTCTTGGTTATACAGCCCAACAGAAGGGCGGTGGCTTGCGCCTGTCCTAAAACCCAAAGACGGTTATTCCTACACTTGGGATGAAGCGTCTCAGTCGTGGATACAGGGTGACCCTCTATGAGGATAATTCTTCCAATTTCAGGCGGTCTCGACTCTACCTATTTGTTGTGGGGCTTCCTTTCCGAAACGGAAGACGACATCACTGCCGTCTTCCTAGATCTTCAGAAGTACCAGCCTGTTAGCCCATTTTATCCCAACGTCTCTTATGCTGCCGGAAAACAGTCAGACTTAGATCGGGTGGTTCGCCTTGTTGAACGGTTGTCCTCCGAGCGGTCGTTTACCTTTCAAATCAAAGACCCTTATCCAGAACTGGATGGGCAACAAAACATTTCCTTATCCTGTTATTTAGTTGAAAAAATAACGCCACTCATCAACGCAGGGGACTATGACGCTCTTGCAATCCCATATGAGCACGGTAATGAGGGGCACTCTTCCCGCATGGCTGGTCGCTCGGCGCACGGTTTTTTTGCCGCCATGGAGATCTTCAGGGCTTCCGCTAAACGCGGCAAGCTTTGGTTACCCTTGATGGAGCAAAAATACTGTCAATCTCAAGCTTTTGCCGAACTCCCCCAAGATATCCTTGACCTCACGCTTTCTTGCGAAAAGCCTACGGACGATAAACCGTGTGGTACGTGCTTTAAGTGCTCAAAACGGGAGTTCTTTCGCAAGCGCCTTTCGTTGGGAGAAACACCTCAACAAGCTTTTGCATATTGGATGGCGCAGGCCACAGCGGTTAAAGGCAAGTGGTGGCCTACAAGGCACTGGCTAAAGTACCATGTGCCTACATATGAAGGTCCTGTGTTTCCAACCACTTGGGATATGCCTACATGGCCCTCTTCCGTCGATATGGCATCTTGACTGTTTGTCTGTTGGCTTCGTCTGTAGCCACGGCAAAAGAGATCAAGTTATTTGTCCACTCAACCTCTGGGCCGTTCTTTGTGTTTTCGCGACTCGTTGCGTCCCATCTCCCAAAGCACCTGCCGGGGTCCACGGTCCATGTGCAGAGTCTGCCCGGAGCATCCGGCGCGGTCGTACTCAACTACCTGTCTGAAAAGGCCCCGACGGACGGCTCCGAGATTGCCATCGTCAATCCCCCTACAATCCTTTTGCAGGCGGTGGGTTCTCCCTCCATCAGATACGATCTGCGGAACATGGTCTGGCTGGGATCGGCCTCCGACGGTCGCAAGTCACCGCGTCTTCTTGTGGCCCACCGCGACCGGAAGAAGATGGTTGCAGGCTCCGAGGCAGGGGTCAGCAACCTGCGTTTGATCAAGCGCATCAGCAATCTTGAGATGACACTGGTCGAAGGTTACGCGGGCATCAACGACACCTTGCTGGCTTTTCGCCGAAACGAGCTGACCGTCATCCATCGTAGTCTTGAGGGACTGGCGAATGATCCGGATTTGTTAGACCGCTCAAAGTACGACGTGGTTCTCCAGTACGGAAACGGAGGGGTGCGGCACCCCAACTACCCAGATGTAGTTACGTTGGCGGAACTGGCCCTCCCCGGACAGTCCTTTCTCTTGGACCTGTTGGAATCGTACTCCGCCCCTTACCGGGCTTTTGTGGCTCCTCCATCTGCTGATCCACAGGCCGTTGCCAAACTGCGCCTAGCGTTCGATGCCTTGTTCCAAGACCCCGATTTTATCCACGACGCCAAACGCATTGGCGTACAAATAGATCCTTTGTCTTGGCATGAAAGTGAAGGTATTATTCGGCACTTAATTGGCCTTGATGAAGTTGCGCTTTCCGCCCTTCGACAGTTGAACTGAGGACGCCAGACATGCCCCTCCAAAAGCTTCAGTTCCGACCCGGAGTTGTTCGTGACCTGACGGGTTACACGAACGAAGGCGGCTGGCGTAGTTCTAACCTCGTCCGGTTCCGGTATGGGTTTCCCCAAAGCATCGGTGGGTGGGCCAAGTACTCTACGTCCCAGTTCCTTGGCACCTGCCGGTCCATGCTAAACTGGATCACCCTATCCGGCGACAACATCCTCGGCATGGGAACCAATCTTAAATACTACATTGAACGCGGCGGGGCCTATAACGACATCACCCCGTTGCGTTCGACAGTCACGCTTACGAATCCGTTTGCCGCGACAAATGGGTCTTCGATCATTACTGTGACAGACAGTGCTCACGGCTGCACGGACGGCGACTTCGTCACCTTCAGCGGGGCAACCTCCCTTGGCGGCAATGTCACCGCGGCCGTCCTGAATAAAGAGTATGAAATTACCTATGTTGATGCGAACACCTACACCATCACGGTGGCTGTGACGGCAAACTCTTCTGACACCGGAAACGGTGGAACGGTGACTGCGGCATATCAAATCAACGTCGGTCTGGACACGCAGGTCGGTGGGACTGGTTGGGGCGCAGGCACATGGGGCCGTGGGACGTGGGGCAGTGCTGCTAGTCTGTCGGCCACGAACACGCTGCGCCTGTGGTCTCAAGACAATTACGGCGAAGACTTGATCTTCAACGTGCGTAATGGTGGCGTGTATTACTGGGATGCTTCGGCGGGGTATGCGACGCGCGGTGTGACGCTTGCCTCGTTGTCCACGGACCCCAGCACTCCAACCTTGGCAGCACAAGTCTTGGTGTCTGATCGTGATCGCCATGTGATTGCGTTCGGGGCCAACCAAGGTTCGTCCACGGCCCAAGATCCACTGCTCATCCGCTTCAGTTCGCAGGAAGACCCGTTTACTTGGACGCCTACTGCAACGAACACCGCTGGCGATCTTCGCCTCGGCAGCGGCAGCAGCATTGTTCATGCTGTCGAAACGAAGCGCGAGATCCTCGTCTTCACGGAAGTCGCTTTGTATTCAATGCAGTACATCGGCCCTCCGTACACTTTTGGCATCCAGTTGATCTCCAGCAACATCAGCATCAACGGGTACAACAGCGCCGCTGCTATTGATGATACTGTGTTCTGGATGGGTGATCTGGAGTTCTATGTCTACACCGGTAAGACTGATCCGTTGCAGTGCCCGCTGAAGGATTATGTCTTTAACGACTTCAACTTCAGCGAACGCGACAAAGTCTACGCAGGCTTGAACTCTGAGTTTAACGAGGTGACGTGGTTCTATCCGTCGGCAAGCTCGTCGGAGAACGACCGCTATGTGACCTTCAATTACCGTGAGCAAGTCTGGACTTATGGCAACATGGCCCGCACCGCGTGGTTGGACCACGGCGTGCGTCAGTATCCCATTGGTGCTTCCCCCGACCACTATCTCTACAACCAAGAGTTTGGAACGGACGATGGGAGCACGACTCCGTCGACGCCCCTGAACGCTTATATCGAAAGCTCTCCGCTTGATATCGGCGATGGCGACCGCTTCTCCTTTGTCCGTCGCATCATTCCAGATGTGACGTTCATCAACAGCACGAACACGCCGCAGCTCGATATGATCATCAAGACCCAGAATTATCCGGGGTCTAACTATCAAAACGGTTCGGACTCTGAGATCGTTCGCACGGCGACGGTTCCTGTTGAGCAATACACTCAGGTCAAGGATATTCGCTTGCGCGGCCGTTCAATCGTCTTGCGCGTGGAAAGTAACCGGCTCGGCACCTGTTGGCGGCTGGGTTCTCCTCGCGTTGAAATCCAACAAGACGGACGGCGCTGATGGACAGGAGTCTTATCCCGCCCACCTTTCCGCGGGCTCCGTCTCAATACGAGCAACTGTACTTCAACGATCTGGTCAGGTCGCTGATCAGCCTTGTGACCTACATTCAGGCACCGGGCCTTGGGCGGCAGACCACGATTGTGCTGACGAATCTGGCTACGAACGATTCTGGTTTGGAGCCCGGCACGATCTTTCAGGTGGGCGGAGTGCTTCGTGTCCCGCTGCTCTACAGCCCATATGTCGCCGGGCAATCTGCGACAGCGTCCGTTGGGTCGGTAACGGTAACAGTCTAAGGCTTGTTTTGGCAGGCTGAACAGGGTAGATTTCTCGGCGAAACCCTCAGGCTTTGTCCTGCCCCCTTCGCCGTGTCGGCGCGTTATATGCTCATAGGGAAAGTCTATGCAGGGTGAACAGCTTCTACAGGACCCGGAGTTTGCCAAGACGCTGGAACAGTCACCGTTCCAAGCGCAGGACCTCCCTAACATTACGGGTGCGGTCGCCGACTCTTTTGAGCGCATGACGCCGGAAATGCGTCAAGAGCTTAGGAAGGCTATCGACGAGTTGGACGATCTATCCGAAGAGGAGCTGATGTCGTTCCTCCGAATGATTGCCTATGTCGAGCAGAACCCGGATCAGTACCCTGAACTGGTCAAGCAACTGGTTGCTTCCGGAGCTTTTGAAGCGGGCGACGTCCCTGAGCAATATGACCCCAACCTGATGGGCGTCGTGAAGGCTCTGATTGGTCAGGCTCTGATGAAAGTTCGGGCTCCGTCTCAGCCTATGGGATTTGCAAAGGGCGGCATTGCTACCTTGAAGAAGCAGGCTGAGAATGTGTCGTCTGCTGGTCGCAAGGGCGACAGCATGCTGGCCCATATCACCCCGTTTGAAGCAACCATGCTGAAGCGGATGGGCGGCAGCGGCACAATCAATCCCAAAACTGGCTTGCCTGAATACTTCCTCAAGTCCCTCGGCAACATTTTTAAGATCGGCGCTCAAGTTGTTGCAACAGCAGCGTTATCTTGGTTTGTCGGCCCCATTGCAGCAGGTGCTATTGTCGGTGGGGCAACCTCCTTGCTTTCTGGCGGCAAGCCCGCTGATGCCCTAAAGAGTGCCCTAATTGGTGGCGCACTGGGAGGTTTGTCAGGCGGTATCAGCAGTTCCCTGTCTGGAGGCTCCTTTATGGAAGGGGCTTTTGCAGGTGGCAGTGTGTTTGGCAGCAAGCCTTATGAGACGTTCCTTTCTAGGGCGCTGTCAGGAACATCTGTTGGCGATGCTCTTTTCAAAACCCCCGGAGGCGCGGCAGAAGCCGCCGCTGCTGGCACGACTGAAGGGATGATGGCCAATCCACCTATCCCTGCGCCTCGTCCTATTGAAGCCGGTGGCTCGGCGATCAATCAGGCGATCACGACAGGCGCACTAAAGCCCACTGTCGAGGCTGCCGCCCCGTCGGCCTTTTCCTCTGAGGGCATCAAGAGCCTTTGGTCGAATTACAAGCTTCCCATTCTTCTCGGCGGCGGCGCGGCCTTGATTGGTCTGAGTCAGTCTCAGAAGGAAAACATCAAACCCAGCATGATCAAAGGCCCGACCGGCAGCGAGCTTCTTGCCCAGCAGCCGGGAACTTATGGCTTCAATGCCGCAAACTTCAGTCAGGTTACCCCTGCTTCTCCGACCCCGGTCTTCCCCGGCGGCGGATATATCGCTCCAACCACAACCCCAAGCTATGCTCCTCCGGCCTTTGACTTTGGCAGAATCCGCTACCCGACGACGGGCATCATGAACGCCAAGGTCGGTGGTCATATTTCCGGACCGGGCGATGGGACAAGCGATTCCATTCCAGCGCGTCTCAGCGACGGTGAGTTTGTGATGACCGCCAAAGCCGTTCGCGGTGCAGGCAAGGGCAGCCGCATGAAGGGTGCCCGGAAGATGTATGAACTGATGCACAAGTTTGAACGGATGGCGTGACCATGGCCGAAGCTACAGTCCAAGAACAGATTGTCCGCGAAGCCCCAGAGATCGAAGCCTATAAGCTTGGTCTTCTGAAGCTTGCCAAAGAGCGTGCGGAAACCCCTGTAACAATCCCCACCATGCGTGCTGCGGAAATGACCCCGCAGCAAATCCGCGCTTTGGAATTGTCCGGTGCGGGCATCGGCTCTTATGCCCCTTACATGCAGGCGGCCGGTCAGGCGTTCACCAAAGCCGCAGAAGGTTATGGCGGTCTGCCGCAGTATGGGCAGGCCGGTATGCAAACGGCGGGCACCTATGGTGAACTGGCCGCCACGCTCGGTGCTGCCGGTGCGCAGGCCTACAACCCGCTTCAGGCCATCGCCTATATGAACCCCTATCAGGAAGCGGTCACCCGCCGCGCTGTGGAGGAGATGGGCCGTCAGGCGCAGATCCAGCAGCAGGGTCTGTCGGCACAGGCCGTTAAGGCGGGCGCTTTTGGTGGTAGCCGTGAGGGTGTGCAACGGGCCGAGCTTGGTCGTAATCTGGCCGACGTCCAGTCAAAACGCATCTTGGAAGATTACTTTGCTAACTACAGCCAAGCGCAGCAGGCGGCGATGAATGCCTTCGCCAACCAGCAGGCGCGAGCCCAGTCGGCGGGTAACCTTGCTCTGGGTGCCGGGCAGCTTGGTCTGCAAGGCGCGACTCAGGCGGGTCAGTTGCAGCAGGCAAGTGCTGCTGGTATCGGCACCCTTGGTCAGCAGACCGCGGCCCTTGGACAACTTCAGTCTGGTCTCCAGCAGGGCGACGTCTCGTTTCTGTACAACATCGGCCAGCAGCAGCAGGCCCAGCGTCAGAAGGAACTGGACGCAGCGCGTCAGTCCGCACTGCAAACGGCTTACGAGCCTTTCCAGCGCATTTCGTTCCTGTCGGACATCTACAAAGGTGCGCCGTCGTCACAGCAGACGATCAGCCAGACGACCGCCCCCTCGCCGTCTCTTGTTTCTCAGGTCGCTGGTCTCGGCACCGCCGGTCTCGCCGCCTACAACCTTACGAAGTGAACCATGGCACTGAACGATCCCGTCCTCCAGCGCGCGATGTTCCAGAAGCAGGGTCAGGCCATGGCTCCTGCCGTCGGTCTCGGCGGCGGTCTTGGGTCCATGACCACGCCGGACGAAAACGCCAAGGCTCTGCGCTCCATGTTTGCCCCCACGGTGGACTTGAACATGCCGTCTCAAATGCTGGGACAGGAGCAGCAGGCGGTGCAGTCGTTTCGCGCGGGCGGTCAAGTTGTTGACGGAGTCAAGCACTTCCAGCAGGGCGGCCTTAATACGATCCCCCGCTTTGTTCCGGGTCAAGACATGCCGAGCATGGCTGCCCCTTCCGAAATGGGCATCGCCGGTATTCCTTTGGAAACTCCGCTTCCTGTCACAGGTGAAGCTCCTGCTCCAACGCCTCCCCGTTACGTCCCTAGAACCCCGATCATGCGCAGCTTGTACGGGATGGTTGAGGCTACCCCTAGCAGGCAGGCTGTCGTAGAAAAGGCACAGGCAGAACGCGCTCAACGTGAAGAAGTTGAGCGCGCTCGTGAAGCCAATCCAGTCCCCACTATTTTCGCAGAGGTCACCGACGAGGAACGCGCCGCGGCCAAGGCTCGGCAAGACGCTGCTGTTGCGGCGATTACGTCTGCCCCGTCTGCGGCCCCGTCAGAGGCTCCCCCAATGCCTCCCCGTCGTCCTGAGATCACGGCTCGTCCCGACGAACGGACTGCTCCTCCAGCGGCGGCTCCCGCAGCGGCACCGGCTCGTGAGAAAGGCGCTCTTGAGCTAACGCTTGACGGCATTCGTGAAGAGCGTGCTCGCTCTGCTGAAGACAAGCGCCAGAACGCCCTGCTTGCTTTGATGCAGGCTGGTTTTGCCATGGCCGCGGGCCGCAGTCCAAACGCCCTGAGCAACATCGGCGCTGGCGGTCAGGCGGGCATTGCGGCCTTTGCAAGTCTTGAAAAGGCTCGTCGCGAGGAGCAGGCGGCATTGCGCCGTGATGAGACCGCAATCCGTTTGGCACAGGCCAAGATGGCGGAAGATCCGGAGGCAGTGAAAACGTTCCGCATCCTTGGCGGCGGCGACATCATGAAGGGCTTCGAGATCTTCAACGCCGACAAGAAACTGCAAGCGGCAATCGCCGTCACGAAGGACATCACGGCTGCGGAGGAAGACCGCAAGGCCGCGAACGAGTACATTCGTGGGCAACTCACCAAGGCTCGTACCGGGGGTGGAAGCTTCGCTGGTTTCTCTGCTACACCTGTACGATAACTTCTTCCGTCGTGGAGCTAGGGAATGCCTCGCTTTGATGTCACCGCTCCGAATGGTCAGATCTTCCGTGTCGATACGCCAGAAGGCGGAACGCAAGATCAGGCCATTGCTTATGTCGCGACGGAGATCTATCCCCGCTGGCTGGAAGAGAACAAGCCGAAGCCCGAACGTGGCATCGGTCAGCTTTTTACTGAAGGCTTGAAACGCGGCACTGCGCAAACAGGCGTCTTGCTTGGCGACTATCTCCCGGCCATGCTTGGTCGTGGTGCGCAAAAGACAGCGGAAGCCCTTGGTGCAGAAAGCGTTGCTGCTGCGGCTGGGTCTTACGCCGAGCAGCAGCTTCGCGAAGCTGCTCAGAGCGAACTCGACATCGCCAAGAAGTATCCTTCTGAGTTCAAGAGCTACGAGGATATCACCGGCCCGATCTCAGCCCTGCGTTATGGCGCAGAAACTTTGGGCGAAGGCCTGCCGTCCATTGTCCCCGGTCTGGTTACCGGTGGCGCAGGCGCAGTTCTTTCCCGTGGTCTAACCGCAGGTGGCCGGGCACTGGCTACCGCTGCGGCAACAGGTGCGGGCTCGGCTGCGCAGACCGTTCCGGAAGCTTACGCCACCATCCTGAAGGAGACAGGGCAAGAGGAACTCGGCCCCGCACTTGTTGCAGGCGGCGTCAACGCAGCTTTGGAATCCGTGCTGCCTGCCTCCGTCATTGGCAAGATGACCGGCCCCACCAAGGATGCCTTGGTCGGCTCAATCAAGAAGCGCCTTGGTCTTGGTCTCGTCGAAGGTGCGGCCATGGAAGGCCTCACCGAAGGCATGCAGGAGGCCGTTAACAAGGCTGCCGTCTCTTTCGTTGATGACAACAAGGAGTTCTTCACCTCCGACAACTGGAAACAAATCCTCGACAGCGCCATCCGCGGTGCTATCGTCGGTGGTCCAGTGACCGGGGTCACCAATGTCATTGCCGGGCAGCGCGAAGCTCCGGCCGCAGCCCCGACACCTGCACCCGCCGTTCCAGAGGAAGCACCTGTTACTCCTCCGACGACACCTGCTCCCGGTCCAGAAGAGGCTCCTCTTGTGCCTCCGCCCACGGACCAAGAACCACAGGTTCCAGAAGGCGAACCACTGCCCCCGGAAGCACCAGTCCCGGCGGCACCAACCCCTGCGCCTGCGCCAGCCCCAGCAACCCCTGCTCCGGTTGAACCCACGCCTGCGCCCGCTCCGGCCCCAGCCCCGACTCCCGCACCGGTTCCTGAACAGATCGTTCCTTCGCCCGCTCCAACGGGTGAGCTGCCGACGATCAACCTGCCTGCTCCCTTGGCTGGAGCAAAGCCGAAGTACAACTTCGGAACGGCGTCGTTTACGCCTCAGTTCGCAAACGACATCGACAAGGCCCTGTACATCACGGCGCAGGCCAAGCCTTCTCCGAAGGACAAGGAGTACCGCCAGTTCCTTCAGGACAACGGGTTCACGCTTGCCCAGATCCAGATCTATGGCAAAGGCGTTCGAGATTATCTGAAAGGTAAGGCTCAGGCGCTGATCAACAGTGGCCAGAATGGTGGCTTTATTCCCGTTGATTACATGCGGGAAATCAACCCAGATACCTACAAGACCATCACCGGGGCCAAACCCCTTCCGGCAGCCCCAACTCCGGTCGCCCCCACACCCGCTCCGAAGCCTGCCCCCAAGGCAAAGCCTCCGGCTGGTTCCGCCCCGATCATCCCGCCGACGCAGAACCTTCCTCCGCCGACACCTCTTGTTACGCCAACTCCGGGCCTGACCCCGAAGCCTGCGCGGATCGACGTGTCTCCGTTGAGCGAGAAGGAGTTGAACACTGCGGTGCCCGGCATCGTCGATGTTGCACGGACCTTGATCCAAGGTCTGTTCCCCGGCACTCACTTCCAACTGCAATCGACGACTTTGCCGGGTGCCTATGGCCGCGCCGAGACTGCGATTGGTTACCGTCCTCCGGGCGTCCCGCAATACATCATCAAACTCGACCTTCCCAAGATGAAGGCTGTGGCTGGCAACCCAGAAGCTGCCAAGCAGTTCATCTTGAAGACGCTGTTCCACGAACTGTCCCACCCGCTAGAGTTCACTTGGATCTCACAGGCAGATGACCAGACGTTCAATGCGGTGATCGAACAGTATGTGAAGCAGCGCAACCCGGCATCGGTTGAACGCTTCTTCCTGCTTGAAGCAATCCGCAACCCAGACAAGGTTGCTAACCCCAACTTCTCTGATGCCACTCTGAGTGCGGCGGGTCTCACTCGTCCTCAGTACGAGGCTTTCAAGAAGAGCACGACAAAGACCGTCCCGGCTGCGGCTGGTACAGGCGTCAAGATGACGCCTGTTGGTCGCGACTACCAACGCTCTTTCAGCGAGTGGATCGCGGAGAGTGGCGCTCGTTGGATGACCAACGAACTGAAGAACATCGTCCCTAAGACGACGTTCCAGAAGTTTCAGAAGAGCGTTCTCGACGGCCTTAAGAAGCTGTACACCGACATCGCTAAGATGCTTGGCATTCAGCCTAAGCAAGGCGCTTTCGAGAAGCTGTTGCGTGACGTCTACGGCAACCGAGTGACGACGCCTTACGCAGAGTTCATCGTCAAGACAAAGCCGGGCGTTAACAAGATCATCAACGACACCGTTGGCGAAGCGATCAGCACGTCTCCCAACAGCATCATTGGTTTGGATTCAGAGGCCGAGGCTGTTGCAAAGGAAACTCCGCAACAGCGTGCGCTCCGCGAGCGCATCGAGAAACTGCCGCCCGGTATGCGTGAGTATGCTGGTATTACGCAGCGCGAAGACAACTCTCTCAAGGGTTGGTTCAACAACATGTTCCGCGGCTTTGTTGGCGCGGGTGAAGGAGAGACGCTTGGCCGCGCCTTCCTGCGAAACACTGTCTTGTCCAACCTTCCATTCCTTGAACGGGCGGACACGCGCAATCTTGGCAAGTTCTTGGAGAGCCATCAGAACGCAACCGGCCGCGTGATGGGCGTCGTTAGCATTGGTCCGTTGGGCTACAACCCTGAGACCAAGTCCTTCTTCTATCACAACACTCCGTCCGATAAGTCTCTTCTCAAGATCTTTGAAAAGATCGGCGTTGAGAAGATGGATCAGGCGCAGCTTGTCTTCCTCGCGCAGCGCGAGCTTGCATTGCGTGCGGCAAAGCAGACTGGCAAGGAAGGCACCGGCCTTAACCTTCTGGGCAAGGACGGCAAACCACTGTCCAGTGACCAGCTTCGTGCGATCATCGCATCGGCCGATCCTGCTGTCATCGAGGCGAGCCGAGAGTTCCAGAAGTTCAACGACAAGATTGTTGAGATGTCGGTGCAGACCGGCCTCATTCCTCGTGAGCTTGGCGAACGCTTCAAGACCCTGATGTACACTCCCATGTACCGCTATCAGGACGAGGAACTGAAGCGCAACCCGAACATCACTCTGGGTGGCGACATCTACGACGCCATCAAGAACCCGGAAGGCATCAACGCTTTCAACAAGACTGTTGGTGGTGGCGGTGCGGTGTATGCGGATCTCTACGAGAACATGCTCCGCAACTACAATTCCATCATCAGCGCAGCGGTTCGCAACGTCGCCTATCAGGAGACAGCAAACACGCTCACGCAGTTGACGAACAACGGCGGCGACACGACGATTGCTGAACTCGTCGATAAGCCTGCTGATGGAACGATCTCTTTCCGTGTCAACGGACAAGACAAGCACATGGTCATCCATGACCCTATCATGTTCGAGGCTGTTGCTGCTCTGTCGCCGCAAGAAAAGAACGCCTTCATGCGTGCCGCGTCTAAGTTTACTGGTGTGCTGCGCACTGGTGTGACTGCGACTCCGCCGTTCCAACTTCGCAACACGATCCGTGGTCTTGTTGAACTGAAGATCAAGACCGGTATGCCCGTCTTTGAAATCCTCCGTGGGTTCATGGGCGGCGTGTCCGACACTTGGAACAAGGGCGACGCTTATCAAAGCATTGTCGCACAAACTGGCTTCGGTGGGTTCGGGTTCGGATCTGGCTACAAGAACCAAGCCGACTACATGAAGCGCGTGTACCTGTCTCGTGAGAAGCCCTTGAATGCGTGGAACGGTTTCCTCCGCGCTTTCGACAAGCTCGAAGGCTTGGGCGAGATCACCGAAATGGCCCCGCGTATTGCCTACTACAACTACCTGAAGCGCCGCGGCATGTCTGATGCTGACGCTGCGTGGGAAGCAGTGAACCTCGTCAACTACCACCGTCATGGCGCAGGCAATGGCGTGCTCGGCAACGTGATCTCCAACCTGATCCCGCTGACGCCGTTCCTCACCGCCCGTATCCAAGGCTTGTACCGTCTCTTTGAGAACGGGACAGAGGGCGCACCGAAGAGTTTGATTGGCAAGGGTGTGATCGGCATCCCTGCCGCTATCGTCACGCGCGGCCTGATGGTTACAATCATCAACGCTGGCATCAACGCCATGTATGGCGACGAGGACTGGTACAAGAAACTGTCCGTTAAGGATCGCCTCGGCAACATGTACCTGAAGGTCGGCGATACGGTCGTCGTGCTGCCCCGCGCTTACGAAGTTGGTGAGTTGTTCGGTGGTCTTCCGACTCTCTTGCTGGATTCCATCCGCAAGCAGAACGGCAACGACATCGCCATGGGTACCGCCGAACTGATGAAGAAGACGTTCTTGTTCGAGCCTGTACCACAGGTCTTCAAGCCCCTTGCAGAGCTTGTTGCCAACAAGAACTTCTACACGGGCCAGCCGATTGAGTCGCTGTCAGACAAGCGCAGCCCGAAGGAAGAACGCTTCGACGAGTACACCAGCAGCGTGGCGAAGTTTGCCGGTCAGCTCGCTCCGTACACAGGCCTGTCTCCAAAGCAGGTCGATACGCTCCTGCGTGGCTACCTTGGCACGTCGGCAACGCTGTTCCTCGGAACGGTTGACTCTCTCGTCAGCTCAGGCGGCACACGTCCGCAGGGCGTGTTCGGTGACCCAACAAGCCTGACGGGTGTCGCTGCAAACCTGTCTGGTCTGTCCTCGATCCTGAAGACCGAGAGCCAGTTGAACAACAAGTTCGTCGGCGACTTCTACGAGTTGAAACAGAAGGTCACTGAGATTGTTCAGTCGATGAATGACGCAGCAGCTCGTGGTGATATGGCCTCGGTCCGTGAGCGCATCGCTGAGATGCCTCAGGCAAAGAACCTCTACACCGCGTTCAACTCCGCAGCGGCCCGTCTGTCCGAGATCAACCGCCAGATGGATGTCATCCGTGGGAACCCGCGCTTCGATGTCGAGAAGAAAACGGAGCTTCTTGAAAAGCTTCGCGAGGCGAAGGGCAAGCTGTCACAACAGATGGTCGATGCCGCCGAAAGGGTTGGGGTCACAAGATAAATGGCCCGCAAACCAACCAAGAAGACCGCTAAACGGGCGGCACCGAGGAGGAACCACGGACCACGGTCCGGGGCCTCTGTGCTCGACCGCGCCATCGACATGGTCAAATGGGTGGACAGCCCCTTTAAGCTCTTTGTTCTGATCCTATTGGGTGTCTTTGGGCTAAGTGGTTGGATTGTCTACCAGAATCAGGACAAGTTAATGACGCGGTTTGTGCTGTCCGAGCACATGCCAATTCTTGTCACCGACGAACGCATCGTCACCTTGTCCACAAACTTGATGCGTGACCTTCGCGCAGAGGCCGTGATCGTACACGAGATCAATCTTTCCAGTAACGCGCGTACCACCCGTGTCGCTCTCTCGCATGAAGGGCGTCACGCTCCGCTAGAAGGGAAGAAGGGAGCTTTCTTTTCCGGGTCACCCGCCCGGAATCATGCGGCCGTTTCGATGCTGAACGGGGAGGTCCTCTGCGAGACGTTTGAAGCGTCTTCAGAAGCAGGGGAATGGTTCGTCTCGAAGGGTATCACCTTTGCCTGCCGGGGATCCATACCGCCTGAACAGGGCAGTATGGTTGGCTATCTGAGTGTTGGGTTCAAGTCTGTGCCCAAGGATATCACGGCAACAAAGGCACGGATCAACCAGACAACCCGTGAGCTTGCGAGATGACCCATGGACCCCGTAACAATCAGCATGGTGTTCGGAGCAGCTAAGACTGCATACGAGGCCATCAAGACTGGCATCAAGATCGGGAAAGAAATTCAAGGTATGGCTGGCGATGTCGCCAAGCTATACGGTGCGGTTGGTACACTCACGAGGCTGTCAGCGAACCCCCCGAAACCAAAACTGTTTGCCAAGGTTTCGGCGGAAGAGATGGCGATGGACATCGTCGTCAAACGCAAACAAGCCGAGGAGTGGTTCAACCAAGTCAAGAACGAGTTCGTGTCAACATACGGGTTGCGCGGATGGCAAGAGGTGGAGAAGGAACTTGTCCGCATCCAGAAGGAGCAGAAGGCTGCGCGCCTGAAAGCCCAGAAGGAGGCGGAGGAGTTTGCAAGAGAGATGACGATCATCTTGATCATCGGCGGAGTGGTTCTGTCCATCATCGTCGGGATCTTCGTAGTGGCCTTAATCTTCTAGGGAGCATGGACCATGGAACTTCTAAAGACGTTTGGCCCTTTGCTGGGGCAAGTCGCGCCGACCATTGCCACGGCACTTGGTGGCCCCCTCGCTGGGGTCGCCGTGCGGACTTTGTCGAACGCCCTGCTTGGCCACGAAAATGGAAGCGAGGGCGAGGTGAAGCAGGCCCTTGAAGCGGCAAGCCCTGAGCAGCTCGCGCAGATCAAACAGATTGATGCGGACTTCAAAGTCCGTATGAAGGAACTGGACATTGATCTGGAGCGCATCGCCGCTGGGGATCGCGACAGCGCCCGCAAGATGCAGGCTGCTACGCAGGACTGGGTGCCGCGCATGCTTGCCCTGCTGATCACGGTCGGGTTCTTTGGTATCCTCGTTTGGATGCTTATGAAGGGTATGCCGCAGACCGGGACCGAGGCTTTGCTCATGATGCTCGGTGCGCTCGGCACGGCATGGACGGGCGTGGTGAACTTTTACTACGGTTCGAGCGCGGGCTCGAAGCAGAAGAACGATCTGCTGGCACAGAAGGACAAGTGACATGAAGGACAACTGGGAAGAGTGCTTTAAGCTCGTGTTGAAACACGAGGGTGGTTACGTGAACCATCCTAAGGATCCGGGCGGCATGACAAATCTTGGCGTGACCAAGCGCGCATGGGAACAGTATGTCGGCCACGAAGTGGATGAGGCGGAGATGCGCGGCCTTACACCTGAAAAGGTGAAGCCCTTCTACAAGGCAATGTATTGGGACAAGATCAAAGGCGATCAACTCCCGCCCGGCGTGGACTATGCGGCCTACGATCTGGCCGTGAACAGCGGTGTCGGTCGCGCTGCAAAGTATCTCCAGCAGATTGCCGGGGTCACAGCAGACGGGGTCATTGGTCCAAAGTCCATGGAAGCAATTCTTGCTTGCGACCCAGAGGAGACAGTCGATTCAATCTGCGACCGTCGCCTTGACTTTCTCAAGGCGTTGCCGACGTGGGACACCTTCGGCAAGGGCTGGGGCCGCCGCGTTGCAGAGGTTGAGGCCAAGGCTGCCGAGATGGCCAAGGGCTAGATCAACCACTCTTTGTAACCTTCCTTCAGAACCTCCGTGGCTACGTTGATTTTATCGCGTAGTGCACGGAGGATTTTTTCGTCCACCGTTCCCTCGGTGACGATGTCGATGTAGGTCACATTGTTGCGCTGTCCAATGCGATGTGCGCGATCCTCACTTTGCAAGCGCACTTCCAGATCATAATTGTTTGAGAAGTAGATCATGGTGTGAGCCTCTGTGAGGGTCAGACCGTATCCACCTGTACGTGGCTGTCCAACAAAGAAGCGAAGAGAATGATCCGGGTCTTGGAAATCTTTAACCATTTGCTGTCGCGCATCCGGCGACGTCTCACCGTAGTACGTCCGCACGGTTTCAGGACCATACTCCTTGGCCAACGCACGTTCGATCATCTGGATATCGTAGGTGTAGTTCGCCCAGATAATGACCTTGCCATCAACTTCTTCGAGGGCAGCCAGCAATTCGTCAAACTTGTCCGACTTCATCTCTATGACCGTACCGTCGTCGGCCTTGAAATAACCGGAACAGATCTGCTGCAACCGGAGGATCTGCGTCAGTACGTTCTGCGCTGTGAGAACCTTACCATCCAACTCTGCAATCGCGGCCTTCTTGACACGGCTATAGATAAGAGCCTGTTCATCCGTGAGTTGGACCGTGCGCTTGGTGTAGATCTTTTCAGGGAGGTCGAGACAGTCCTTCTTCAGAATGCGAAACGAAAACTTGTCGAGTCGCTCTGACAGCTCGTTAAGGTTTTGGTAACCAACAACCTGATTGAACGAGTGCGTTCCGACACTGCGCTTCATCAAGCGACAATAACGGTTCTGGAATGAGTAGAAGCTAGAGAAGCCGAGGAGCCACTCATCAAGGAATGCACACTGTGTGTACAAGTCCATCGGGGTCTTGGTGATCGGCGAGCCGGTCATCACCCTGCGGTACTTGGCTACCTTACCGGTCTTGATGATGTTCTTGGTGCGCTTGGCTTTGCCGTTCTTGATGGTCGTGCTCTCATCGACCGCCATCAAAACCTTCCGTGATTTCAAGAACTTAAGGGCAAAGGCCACGCCCTTGTCCGTGGAGAAGGCTTCAATGTTCATGACGACGATCTTCAAGTTGTCGTCATCACGGAACGCCTCGGCCAGATGTTCTAGGTTCTTCTTGGACGTCGCTGGATTCCAAACGACCACGTCGTGAATGATGTGATCCGGCAGATGCTTAGGCAGCTCGATGGTCTCCCAGTTTTTGTAAACACCCTTCGGTGCTACAACTAGAAAGCCGTCGATGTCCCCGCGATCATAGAGCATGGAGACGTTATCAATGAGGATCTTGGACTTGCCTGTTCCCATCTCGGCGAACAAAGCAAACTCATCCTTATCCCATGATTTCCTAAGCGCATCAGACTGATGCTTGTACGGAGGAAGTCTGAACTTGTAGCGATCAACGATGTCCATGGTCCATTGCCCTTTCTATCGGCAGGGCAAAAAGAATAGCCCATGAAAAAGATTTGTGCAACCCCGCTTGACAGACCCCCACTGATTCGGAGTAGTCTGCATGCGTCGAACGGGAGAAAGCCGTGACTGTTTACATTACACAAGAAGTGCGTGGCCGCGATCTCTCTGATGCGTTGGAGTTTGGCGACCTCGACATCTTGATCCCAGCCAAGGATCAAGTCGCTCTTTCGGCTATACCTACGCTCCGTCGGATGGAGCGTAAGCTGGTGAAGTTTACATCCGACGATTACCTAATGCTGTCGGGCGATCCCGTATGCATTGGTATAGCTTGCGCTCTTGCTGCTCTGGCAAACAATGGGCGCTTCAAACTACTCAAGTGGGACAGGCTCGAGGAGCGTTACTATCCCATTGAGGTGGATCTTTATCACAGCACGAGGAGATAGAAAGTGGACCTCGAAGACGTTGCAATGCAGTTGTCCAATGTAGACAACAACGATCTCAAGCAAGTCGCTGCGCTGGTGCGTCAGCAACTTGTATTGGAACAGCGCGTGGAAGACCTGACTGCCGAATTGAAAAAGGCACAACAGGATCTCGCACATGTGTCTGGTGAGGCTTTGCCTGCTGCCCTAGCAGAACACGGCCTCACGGAGCTGAAGATGGCGGATGGGTCAAAGGTCACGATCTCAACAGTGATCAGCGCCAACATCTCCAAGGAACGGTCCGAAGCAGCCCACGAGTGGCTGCGGGACAACGGTTTCGGTGATCTCATCAAGAACACTGTCGCCGTTAACTTCGGAAAGGGCGAAGACGACAAAGCAGTCGAACTGGTTAAGGAACTGGAGAACGAAGGCTTTGCTGTCGATCAGAAGGAAGCTGTTCATCCGAGCACATTGAAGGCCTTCTGCAAGGAGCAGATCGAGAAGGGCAAGGAAATCCCTTCAGAACTGTTCGGTATTTTCATCGGTCAGAAGACCACCATTAAGAAGGGCTAAGTATCATGGCTAAGAATGCCGTCGCCGTTCAGGCGCAGTCCAACACAGCACTTGTTGTTGCAGAAGAGTTCGAGCAGTTCGCTTCGCTCGGCATGGATCAGGTTCGTCCTGAGGACATGTCGATCCCATTCCTCCGCATCCTTGCGCAGCTCTCACCTCAGGTGAACAAGCGTGACGGTGCGTATGTGGATGGTGCAGAAGCAGGCATGATCTACAACACCGTTGCCAACGAAGCATACGATGGCGACAAGGGTGTGCTTGTAGTTCCATGCTATTACAATCGTCGCTATGTCGAATGGAAGCCCCGCGAGAAAGGCGGCGGCTATGTCGGATCCTACGACGTTGACGACAAGGTCGTGAACACGACGTACCGCGATGACCGTGGTAACGACGTGCTTCCGAACGGCAACCTCCTCACCAACACCGCACAGTTCTTTGTGCTGCTGCTCGGTGAAGATGGAATGCCGCAGCGTTGTCTGGTGACCATGACGAGCACGCAGTTGAAGAAGGCTCGCAAGTGGGTCACGCAGATGCAGTCGCGTACCGCAATGGGTAAGAACGGAATGTTCGTCATGCCCATGATGTCGCAAGTATATCGTCTTCGCACTGTCGAAGAGCGTAACGACAAGGGCTCGTGGTTCGGCTGGGAAATCAGTCATGACCGCAGCCTCGACATGGCAACTGAAAAAGCGATCTTTGAGCTTGGTGTTGCGTTCTCGAAGTCCGTTCGCGCCGGTGAGGTGAAGGTTAAGGAAGACCAAGGTGCAGATCACCATGGTTCTTCGACCAGTGACGCGGACGTTCCGTTCTAATGCAAGGTCCGGGGGGCTGCTTCGGCGGTCCCCCTTTTTGAAAGGCGGAAGGGCATGGACCTTGCGGCAAGGTTTTTTGCGCTGCTTGCTGGCAGCAACATTGCGCATGGCACATTCAATGTGCAGAGCGACAGACAACGGGACGGGAAGAAGCAGGGACAAGCCCGCATTCTTCGCGAACCTCCGACCGTGGAACATTGGGAAAAGCATCTGAAGGGAGAGACTGGTCTCGGCATCATCCCCATCAAGGCAAACAATCATTGCCATTGGGGTGCCGTGGACATCGACGTCTACAACCTCGACCACTCCGCGCTGATCAAACAAGTCGAGAAGCACAATCTTCCGGCTATCGTGTGCCGTTCCAAATCTGGCGGTGCGCACATGTACTTCTTCTTTACGAAGGAGATCGCTGCGGCAGACTTGCAACCGAAGCTTGTCTCCATCGCTGCACTGCTTGGCTATGCGGGATCGGAAGTCTTCCCGAAACAACAGGAGATCCTTGTTGATCGTGGCGACACAGGCAACTTCCTCAACATGCCGTACTTCGGTGGCACACGAACCACACGCTACGGATACAACGACAAGGGAGAAAGCCTTGGACCAGAAGAGTTCCTCACCTTTGCAGAACATCGTCAAGTTGATCCTGACACCTTCCTCGATCATGAGACTGAGCACAAGAAAGCGGAAGAGATACTCCCGAAAGGACCGCCCTGTTTGCAACAGCTCGCTGCCCAAGGTTTCGGTGAAGGCGGTCGTAACAACTCACTCTTCAACCTCGGTGTCTACGCACGCATGGCAGCGCCTGACAAATGGGAAGACCGTGTACGTCATTACAATAAAACCCTGATGATACCGCCGCTGTCTGACAAGGAGGTCGATCTGATCCTCAGTCAGCTCCAGAAGAAAGAATACTTCTACAAGTGCGACGACCAACCGATTGCAAGCTACTGCAATAAGGACGTGTGCCTCGGCCGCAAGTTCGGGATCGGTCCCGGACAGAAAGCCAATGACCTCGGCTCACTGACCAAGATCAACGGCGACCCGCCCATCTGGATCATGGACGTGGACGGCAAGCGCGTGGAGCTTGGCACCGACAGTCTCGTTTCGCAGAAGCAGTTCCAGAAGGACTGCCTCAACCAGATCAACATCTACCCCAAGACGATGAGCGAGAAGGCATGGGCTGCTCGTATGCAGACGCTGCTCTCTGCGCTGACCATCATCGAAGTGCCACCGGAAGCCACAACCAAGGGTGAGTTCGAGGAACTCTTTATCTCGTTCTGTTGCGACCGTGCGCGTGGCGTCGAGCGCGAGGAGATCTTGCAAGGCATCGCCGTGTGGGTGGACGAGTATGTCTTCTTCCAAGTCCGCGATTTGCAGAAGCATCTCAAGGCCAACAACTTCCTGCGCTACAGCAATGTGCAACTCGGCCTGCGGCTCAAGGAGATGAAGGCTGAGAAAGCAGACTGGAAGATCAAGGGCAAGACCATTCACCTGTGGGCCATCCCGCAGACCTACTTCGCAGGGTCGGAGGATATCCGCATCGAGCTGCCGCCAATGGATGTACCGGACGTTCTATGATGCACATCATCCTTGGACCACCCGGCACTGGCAAAACCACCAAGCTCCTGACGATGGTCGAGGAGGCGCTGAACCGTGGGATTTCTCCAGAAAGAATTGGATACTTTTCTTTCACGAGAAGAGCCGCAGAAGAAGCCATCCAACGCGCGACCCGGCGGTTCGGCCTGACCTACAAGGATCTGCCGTACTTCCGGACTCTGCACAGCCTCGCGATGCATCGAGCCGGGATCGACAAGAAGCGCGTGATGGGCTGGGCGCATTACGAAGACTGCGCGAAGTGGCTGAAGGTGACTCCGTTCAAGGAGGTTCGTCCGGCGGATGAGGGTCCGTATCAAGAGTACGGAATGGGCGACCGCTTCCTCGAAGTGATCAACATGTCCCGCATCTGCTTGCTCCCGCTGCGCCAAGTCTACAACCACTCGACCGTCCCGCAGACGACCGACTTCTCCAAGGTCGAGTATGTGGACCGGGGGTTGCGCGCGTACAAGAAAGCGCATGACCTCTACGACTTCACCGACATGCTGGAAATCTTCCTGCAACAGAAGCTGTCCCCGCAGTTTGACATCGTCTTCATCGACGAGGTGCAAGACCTGTCACCCATCCAGTGGCAGATGGTCCACCAGATCGCCGAGCGCAGCAAACAGGTGGTGATCGCAGGCGATGACGACCAAGCCATCTATCGCTGGGCCGGGGCCGACGTCGAATACTTCATCCGCTTGCAGGGCACGACGGAGGTTCTGGGGCAGAGCTATCGCATCCCAGCATCGCACCACGCCATGAGCCAGCGCCTGATCTCCAGCGTCCACCACCGCAGGCGCAAGGAGTTTCTTCCGCGGCCTGAGGATGGCAGCATCATCTGGCACAGGCACAGCGAGGAAGTCGATCTCGAACGGGACGACTGGCTGTTGCTGGCCCGCACACGCAAGCTTGCCATGCAGTTGGAAGACGAGGTGCGTCAGCGTGGGATGCTCTACACCTTCAGTCTGTCGAAGGACATCGACCACCGCACACTCGAAGCAATCCAGATGTGGGAGGCGCTACGCCGAGGCGAAGGGCTGACGGCAAAGGATGTGCGCGCAGTCTACCGCCAGATGCTGCTTAACAAGCAAGTGCAGCGGGGCCACAAGACGCTGCCTGATGTGCCGGAAGATTGTGTGCTGACACTTGGAGATCTGACCACCAACCATGGACTGCTGACAACTGCGCCGTGGGATGATGCTTTGGGTGCCATTCCAGACAACGAAGTGGTATACTTCAAGGCATGCCTTAGAAGGGGCGAGGACTTCACAAAGAAGCCGAGGATCAGGATCTCAACGATCCACTCGGCCAAGGGTGCGGAGGCAACGAATGTTCTGCTTGTCACCGACTACCCGCAAAAGGTAACGGGAAGCGTGAGGGATGTTCACGAGGCTGACGACGAGAAGCGCGTCTTCTATGTCGGTCTCACAAGGGCAAAGAAAGAGTTGCACTTGATCCATCCAATGGTGTCGAAGGGGTTCCCGCTGACATGAACATAGACGCTGAAGTTTACGCAGTCTGTGCCTGTGGCAAGGACGAGATGATTACAACCTTACGGAAGGTCAAGAACTCTTGGCCGTTCTGTTCCTGCAAGCAGTCGATGAAGGTGACCAATGACATTCCAGTATCAGCACGAGACCGAGTGGGTGATGCCGGAGGTCTACCCGGATTTGTCCGGCGCAAGGTTAGTCGCAATCGACTTGGAAACCTATGACCCCGATCTGAAAGAGACGGGCGCTGGATGGGCAACCAAGAAAGGGCACGTCATTGGCATTGCGGTGGCCGTGGAGGGCTCTTCTTGGTACTTCCCTATCCGACATGCCAACGGCGGAAACCTCGACCCACGGATGACGCTAGGCTGGCTGCGCGAGGTCTGCGCAATGGAGGACTGCACCTTCGTCTTCCACAACGCTATGTATGACATCGGCTGGCTGAAGCATGAGGGCGTCGAGATCAAGGGCAGGATCGCCGACACGATGGTGGCTGCCCCGCTGCTGGACGAGAACCGCTTCAGCTACTCCCTGAACAACCTCGGCTTCGACTATCTCAAGGAGCGCAAGGACGAACGCTCGCTGCGCGAGGCGGCCAAAGAGATGGGCCTCGACCCCAAGAGCGAGATGTGGAAACTGCCCGCCCACTTCGTCGGGCGCTACGCGGAACAAGATGCCGCCCTGACCCTGCGCTTGTGGCAACAGTTGAGCAGCCTGATCGTGGCCGAGGAGATGTCCTCGATCTTTGATCTGGAGATGCGCGTCCTGAAAGTCTGCCTTGCCATGCGCGAGCGTGGGGTGCGGGTCGATCTGGAAAAGGCCGACCGGGTGAAGGGCCGACTCCAGAAGGAGGAGGAAGAGATCCTCCGCAAGGTCCAGAAGGAGACAGGCATCGAGGTGAATGTCTGGGCGGCTGCCTCCGTTGCAAAGGTCTTCGACGCTCTCAGTCTGACCTATCCACGCACGGCAAAATCTGACGCCCCCTCCTTCACCAAGAACTTCCTTGCCACGCACGAGCACCCGGTGGCCAAGGCCATCGTCCGCGCCCGCGAACTGAACAAGGCCCGCACGACATTCATCGACAGCATCACCAAGCACACGGTGAACGGCCGCATCCACGCTGAAATCCACCAGCTCCGCTCCGACGACGGGGGCACGGTGACCGGGCGCTTCTCGTATTCCTCGCCCAACCTTCAGCAAATCCCGGCGCGCGACAACGAGATCAGCCCTCTGATTCGCGGCCTCTTCCTGCCGGAGGAAGGGGAACTGTGGGGGAGCTTCGACTACTCCTCCCAAGAACCTCGGATCGTGGTCCACTATTCTTCAATCCTGAAGATGCGAGGGGCCGATCAATTCGTCGAGGCATATAACGCTGACCCTCGGTCGGACTTCCACCAGCTCGCTGCCGACATCGTGGGTGTCCCACGCAAGCAAGCAAAGACCATTAACCTTGGCCTGTTCTACGGCATGGGCGTAAACAAGCTGGGCGAGCAGCTCGGCCTCGACTTCGAGAGCGCGAAGGAATTGTTCGCCATCTACCATGACAAGGTTCCTTTCGTGAAGGAGCTGACGTCCCGCGTCTCCTCGACAGCCGACAGCCGGGGCGTGATCCGTACTCTGCTTGGCCGCCGCTGCCGCTTCGACAAGTGGGAGCCACGATCCTTCGGGGCACACAAGGCCTACTCCTTTGAGGAGGCCCGGCAAGTCTATGGCGAGACCACCTTGCTGAAGCGGGCGTTCACCTACAAGGCCCTCAACCGTTTGATTCAAGGCTCGGCTGCGGACCAGACCAAGAAGGCGATGGTGGACCTCTACGACGCTGGCATCCTGCCCATGATCCAAATCCACGACGAACTGGCGCTGTCTGTGTCGAGCCGCGAACAGGCCGACAAGATCATGGACGTGATGCAGAACTGCGTCTCCCTCGAAGTCCCTTCGGTTGTCGATGCCGAACTCGGCCCGTCATGGGGCGAGGCTACGAAGGGTCTTGACGAGGCATTCCCAAGCGATCCCGAATGATCGACTTGTCCACGGCTTTCAGGTAGTAGCCTTCGCCATACTGGGAGAAGACGACGACCCCGTGCTTCTCCATCTGAGCGCGCAAGCGATAGGCGATCATCCGATCCGCGTTGTGATACGGACGGTCGCCGTGGAAGGTCGAGATCAGTTTGGACAGGTCATCCTTCCGCACCCGCTCCCTCTGCAAAAGCAGTTGCAGGAAGGAGGCGAGCTGAGTCGGTAAACCGAAAACCCTTTTGATCTCAAGGAGTTGTTCGCTCTCAGTCATGGTGACATTATTGACAATTCATTCTTAATTGTCAACGCCCGTTCACGAGGTCGTTGATCTCGTCCTCAAGATCGTCCACCACCTTCTCAAGGTCCTTGAACTTCTCTTCGAGTTCGACCAGCTCGTTCCGGCTCTCGTGGATCTCGGACATCAAATCCTCGATGACCTGAAGCGCACGATACAGAAGAGCGTCTGGGTGGAGGCGGGTCCGCTTCTCCATGTAGGGCGGCTTCTTGTCGTGTAGCGCCTGTTGGATGTCGGCGACGAGGCTATCGACTTCATGCATGGGGCTTCTCCTTATGGATGTTCAGGCGACGACGCACACATTCTTTGGCCACCTCGACGAGGCGGGGATCGGCAAGGAACAGGCGCTTGAGTTCCTCGAACTGCGGCCCCTGCGTCCACCGACCACGGTATTTCACCTCGTCCTGTGTCAGCACCCCGGAGAACTCCTTCAGCAGCCACTCGTCCTGCGTATTGAAGAAGACGTAGGCGTCTCCAAAGAACGAGACGGCGGACCCTTTAATCTCCATCTCGCCGAGGTACAGGAAATCGAGGAGGGTCACTTCTTCTTCTCCATCTTCACATAGATCAGGGCGTAATGCTCCGCGCAGTACGGCCTCGATGGTTTCACGACGGGTTCGCCACAGAAGATAGCAAACCCCTTCTTCGTCCTACGGTCCGTGACCCATCGACATTCCATCGTGGTCACGGTGAAGACGGTGCAATTTCCAACTCGCTTTGATACGGACGCCTCACGCTGCTCTAGGTGGGACATGTCTTGCTCCGCGTTAATAGTGGGGTCGCCTTATTAACGGAAACCCCACTATCCTTTAATTAGCCGCCAACATAGCGGCGCTGTGACGGGATCGCCATGGCCATGCGGATATACTTTTGTTTGTACTCCTCATGGCGCTTGGCAAGCCTCTGGTTCCAGCCCACCCAACCTGCAACGTGGCAGGCCGCGAGAGCCTTGAAGGTCGTTGCTCCGACCGAGATGCACTTCTCAACGTGACGCAAGCCTGCTTCGATCTGTGCTTCACAAGAAGCGTGCAGATCTTGGCGCGACACGCCGAGTGCTTCTGCGCTCGACGGCATCACCTGAAGCGGGCCGACGGCTCGACCAACGCGCGTCTGCGGACCCTTGATGTGGCAAGTGAAGTTTGACTCCAACTTTGCCAAACGAAGCACGTCATCGACATACTTCTCACCAAGCTTCTTACGCGTTGCAGATGCGAGTGCATCGACGACCGCTTGCTTGTTATTCGGAATGCTCCCAACTTTCTTTGCAGTGTCATTCCAAATGCTATTGCGTTCAGCCATAGCGACGTAGGTCTTGTCAGTCATGAAGAAGTGGCCGGTCCACTCTTCATTGTGAGCCATCGCTGGACTTGACAGAAACAGTAGTGCTGTTGCCGTCAAAGCTGACCTGATATTTGTCATTCGCATTCTCCTGCTTTATGGGAGCAAACCGCTTTGCCATAGCGGCAATGTCGTCCTCTACAGTGGGTTGAGCGCCTGCTGGCGCGATGAACGCTTCCTTGGCGAACTGGCCAGAGAAGGTCGCGTAGTTTATGCCATCAACATAGTTGTCGTCCAGCAGCGGGTTCACACGGCGACGCGCCATCTTTACGGATTCAAGAATGCTCGTAACCTCATATTTTGTAATGGGTTTTCCGATTAGCAGGGTCGCAATCTGTGCCGCTGTTTCAAACATGAAATCAACGTCACCATATGATTGGCCGCGTGTATTGACTGTTTCAGCGGCAGCCATCAGAATTTGATCGTGTCTCATTTGCTTTGCTCCTTCTCTTTCTTCAGAAGTTCTTCATACTTTGCTACACCATACATGATGGTGGAATGATCTTTACCAAGGCGCTTACCCACCGCTGAGTAGGACATGTTACGTTCCACCTTCAGCCTGTAGTAAACTTCCTGTCTTGCTTTGACTATTTTGTTTGTCCTCCCTTCTCCGAGAACATCCTTGTAGGATACCTTGTGCTTCTTGCACACGTCAAGGATGACCTGTTTCCAAGGTGGAACATAGCTTTCCAACTTAGCTGTCAAGAAATCCTTGATCCGTGGTTTCGAACGCACGACGCTATAATCGTCGATGTGATCGTTGAACACCGCGCGCTTGTTTGTCTTGGCCACGAAGATCGCTTCAAACTTCGGGAAGTCCTCGTCCTCTTCGAGATATGCGCCCTCCTCGTCAGCGTAGCTAAACTCCGAGAACATATCTGGATTGATCGACAGCTCGTGAAACACGGTCCACGGCACACGGACCCAGCCATGTGCGGGATCCGAAAAGAAGTCGAAGATGTGCGGCACGCGATTGCCGTTTGCTGCTTCAGTCATCAGCATCTCATTCCTCCGTCAACCACAAGCGAATGTCCTCGCTGTCTCCATCGGTGTGCTGGATGCACTTCCAGTTAGCAGGGATCTTGCCCATGCGCTTGTAGCGGTCGAAGCTTCCGCGCGCAGCGGCTGCGGCGGTCCGACCTTGGACCGAGAAGCTATCGCCCGGCTTCATTGTCAGCCACGGATACAGTGGCAGATGTCGAGGCCGAACCTTCGGCATCGGCACATTGCTTTGTACGCTTGGTGTATCACTCATTGCAGTGTCTCCTTATTCGTCTCAAACTTACGCCAATTCTCAACGGGCTGTAGGCCAAGTGGCTTTGCTTGTTTTTCTTTGTAGGTCAGCAAGATGTCCCCTGCTATACACACACGTCGTTCGTTAAACGCCGCTATTGTCTTAACACCTGTGTCCGGGCCGGGTTGGGATGGAATGGTTCCGTGATACATGTTCGATGAGAACACCATCAACTGCCCTTCGCGCACGTCGAATATCCAAGTGTACGAATTGATGTGGTCCCACTCTGTTGGGTTGTTCCACCTAGCCATTCCGGCATATGGCTCGTGCCTGTTTTCATGGTTCTGAAACAAGATTGGTGTGTTGGCTTCCTCCGGGACATTGATGTAGTACGAAAACGAGATGTGCGCATCCTTGTGTCCGTGCACCTGCGTCTCACGGTTTTTCGTGACGTTCATCCATGACTTTACGACGTGGTAATCAAACAGGTTGGGGTCGATGTTGTAATTCGACACAAACTTTTTTGCCTCTTTGACTGCAAATTCATACAAGGGTCGAAGCACCGTTTCATGGTGCATTGTTACATGCCCCGTCATCTCGTCTGAAAACCCATCCTCATTGAAGTAAGACAAGGCCACTTTCTTAAAAGCCTTCTTAAGGTTTGCTTGCCCTTCAAAGTGACTTTCCATTATGTAACTTGGAAAGATCAGGTGGTGTTTTGTTTCGTCCGTCATTTGCTCATCACTTTCTTTGCTAGAGCTGCATAGTTTGCGGGGTGTACGCGGTCGTTTGATTTGAAGTCGGACAGCTCGACGACACCATCGCCATAGAGC
>Ga0315909_10000661_pt1 | contig 46306 bp, 53 predicted proteins | sample LakEriMetagenome_11_FD_203527 | JGI IMG/M metagenome (GOLD analysis project Ga0315909, IMG submission 203527) | Freshwater fungal communities from buoy surface, Lake Erie, Ohio, United States - Buoy 2 MA125 | ecosystem: Environmental > Aquatic > Freshwater > Lake | place: USA: Lake Erie, Ohio... | reverse complement strand
CCAGCGGCGTGCAGTACCCGACGTTCACTTTGTGGCCCGTGCCGAATGTGTCGAGTACCTACCAACTTGTGTACTGGCGGCTTCGCCGGATGTTGGACGCTGGGACAGGCGTGAACACGCAAGACATTCCGTTCCGTTTCTTGCCTGCAATGGTGGCTGGGTTAGCGTACTATGTGGCGCTTAAGATTCCAGAAGCGGCGGAACGGATTCCTATGCTTAAGCAGATGTACGACGATGCTTGGCAGCAAGCGTCTGATGAAGACCGTGATAAGGCTTCTTGGCGGCTTGTGCCGCGTGAGATGTTTATTCAATGAGCAATAAGTTTACATCTGGCCGGATTTCTATTGCCGAGTGCGATAGATGCGGTCAGAGGTACAAACTGAAGCAGTTGAAAGAATTGGTCATTCGGACAAAAAAGACCAATATGCTGGTCTGTCCGACTTGTTGGGAGCCTGACCATCCGCAGAATTTGCAGGGGTTGTATCCTGTAGAAGACCCGCAAGCGGTACGGAATCCTCGCCGGGACAATACTTACATTGTGTCTGGTACGAACTTTTTGGGCGCTCCTAGTGAAGGTAGCCGCCAGATTCAGTGGGGTTGGAATCCAGTAGGGTTCGGTGGAAATAGTGCGCTGACACCAAATGATTTGGCGGCGGTGGGTGTAGTAGGAACAGTAGGAGTGACTATCTCATGAAGAAGATGAATATGGGTGGCATGGCCGAGCACATGCAGAAAGAACACGGGATCAAGCCGGCGAACAAAGCCAAAGGCTTCAATAAGGGCGGCGCTACCAAGTGCATGAAGAAGGGTGGCCCGACTGGTTTGGAAATGCGGAAAGTGGGTCGCAACATGGCCCGTGCTAACAATCAGCGGGGGCGGTAATGGCCAAATACAGTATGAAGCGTGGTGGTAAGGAAGTAGGCCCAGCTTCGGTCTATGCCAAGCCGCATACGATGACCGGGAAGGCTGTAAACGCCAGAGATTTTATTGGTCGTAACGTCAAGCCGATGCCTTCTGATTACATCAGCGTGGGAAACTATTCCACCGTTGACTATGAGAAGCCGCCGAAGAAACAGACCATGAAGATTCGCGGATGTGGTGCTGCGACCAAAGGCTGTATGGCTAGCGACAAGATGGGTTGATAGATGAACTACTCCGAGCTAGTTGCGGAAATTCAGTCGTATGTAGAAAACCAATTTACTACGACTGACATTAATACGTTTATCCAGCAAGCTGAACAGCGGGTTTATAACACTGTTCAACTTCCGGCTTTTCGTAAAAACGTGACTGGGACGCTGACGATAGGAAATTCATATCTATCAGTGCCAACTGACTGGTTGGCGACGTTTTCGTTGGCGGTGATTACCGCAGCGGGCGAGTACCAATATCTGCTCAACAAGGATGTGAATTTCATCCGAGCGGCGTACCCGACCAATGCGGTAGCAGACCGAGCGACGCCTGAGTATTACGCCATTTTCGATGCCGACTCGTTCATCCTTGGGCCAACCCCGGATTATGCGTACACCGCCGAGTTGCATTACTACTATTACCCCGAGTCCATCGTCACCGCTGGCACTACTTGGCTTGGTGATAACTTTGATTCCGTGCTGCTCTATGGCTCGTTGTTGGAAGCGTATACCTTTATGAAGGGTGAGCAGGATGTGATACAGGGGTATCAAGGGCGATACCAAGAAGCGTTGGCACTGCTTAAAATGCTGGGCGATGGCAAAGACCGTCGTGATGCTTACCGTTCTGGCCAAGTTCGCTATCCGGTCAAATAGGGGGGGATATGATAGAAGCAATGGGTGGAACTGTAGGGAATGCGGTGGTTATTACCACTGACTATCGCGGGCTTACGCCGGATGAACTTGCCGACTTGGCGATGGATAAGATTTTGAGTGTGTCTGTGGCGGCTCCTAAAGAGATCCGAGAGCAGGCACTGACCTACCGTGCTTTAGTGCGTGATGTGGTGCTAGACCATATGCGGCAAGCGGTGATGCACGACCGCGTAACGATTGCTAATGCTTTAACTAAAGCTGGTGCGCCTGAGTTGGCGTCCATTGTAAAGGAGATTTGATATGGCTTTTACCGGAAGCGCAATGTGCGCCAGCTTCAAAGCGGAGTTGATGCAGTGCTACCACTTGTTTTCAACGTCTGCGAACCCTGCGCGTACTCTGAATACGACGCCGGATACGTTCAAAATGGCGTTGTACGACAATACCGCAACACTGACTAAGACCACCACGGCTTACACGGTTTCGGGACAGCTTGCGTCCGGTAGTGGTTACACCACGGGCGGGAACTCGCTGACGATCTCCACGGCTCCGACGACTGATACGACCAGCACCAACAACGTGGCGTACATCAGCTTTTCGACGACTTCGTGGACTTCGGCTACGTTCACCGCTTACGGCGCTTTGATCTACAACTCCTCGCAGTCTGACCGCGCTGTTGCGGTGCTGGACTTTGGAGGCGCTAAGACGGTGACCAGCGGTACGTTTACGGTGACGTTCCCGACATATTCTTCCGGTGTGACTGCGGCGATTATTCAGCTTCAGTAAGAGGGTGTTATGGCGCTAGTTGTTGCAGATCGCGTACAGGAAACTACCGCCACTACCGGCACGGGCACTATCACCCTTGCCGGGGCGGTATCCGGATTTCGGTCATTTGCAACAATTGGTAATGGCAACACGACGTATTACTGCGTCACTAGCGGCACTGCATGGGAAGTTGGGATCGGAACTTACACCGCTTCCGGTACTACGCTGGCGCGTACCACTATCCTAGCCTCATCTGCTGCTGGCGCGGCTATCACCCTTGCCGGCACATCCAACGTCTTCTGTGTTTACCCTGCGGGTAAATCAATTTATCAAGACGATCAAGGCAGCGTAGGTATTGGGACAAACGCTCCACTACAATTTTTTTCTGCGTACGACTGCGTAACTCTGGAAATTAATACTACCGCAGGGCATGACACATCACTGCTTCGTCTTTACGAACCGAATAACGGAGTAGATTTCCGACTTGCCGCTACCGGCCCCAATTCACAAGCACTTATCGGTACTTATTCAGCTTTTCCGTTAGTTTTTTACGTTGATTCGGCAGAAGCGATGCGGATCACAACGGCGGGCCGTTTGGGAATCGGAACCACAAGCCCCGCGACGCCACTTGATGTCAATGGCACCATAACCGCCACCACTTTTTCTGGCGCGGGCAGCTTCACCACCCTTAGCGCCTCTTCGACTGTTTCCGGCACGGGTTTTAGCACTTACTTAGCTTCTCCTCCGGCTATCGGTGGAACGGCTGCTGCTGCCGGGACGTTCACTACGCTGATTGCCAATACCAGCGCGGGCGTAGGTGCTATCGCACCAGCAGGCAGCAATTTTTACAACGCTAAAAACATTACTGGCGCTACGAGTGCGTACGGTAACTTCACTAGCGCAACTATTCAAAGTGATGTAACTGCAAATGCTAGGGGCTATACAAGTTTTCTGGCAACAGCCGCCGCATCGTTTTCTACGGCGATTCAACATTTTTACGCCGGTCAAGGCACTATTGGCGCGGGTTCCACGGTAAATAGTCAAATTGGGCATTATTCAGAAACCAACTTAATTGGCGCTACCAATAACTATGCTTTTGCTGCCGCCGATACCGCCGCCGTAACCGCTGGTAAAACTGCTTTTGGGTTTCACTCTAACGTCAACACCGCCACGGGCGGCGGCACGACTTACGCTTTCTACGCTGCGGGAACCGCTCCCAACGTGTTTACTGGCACGGTCAACATTGGGTCTAATGGCGCGGCGGGTAGTAATTTTTACAACGCTAAAACCATTACTGGCGCTACGACTGCGAACGGTAACGCCACCGTTGCGACTATTCAAAGTGGCGTTACTTCTTCTGCTCGGGGATATGCAACCGTTCTGGCAACAGCCGCCGCATCGTTTACAACGACGATTCAACATTTTTATGCAAACCAAGGAACTATTGGCGCGGGGTCTACGGTAACCAGTCAATTTGGGTATTATTCAGAATCCAACTTAATTGGAGGGGCTAATAACTATGCTTTCTATGCAAACAACACCGCCGCAGTAACCGCAGGCAAAACTGCTACTGGATTCTATTCCGCCGTTAACACTGCTTCTGGCGGCGGTACGGCTTACGCTTTCTACGGCGCAGGCACCGCCCCTAGCGTGTTTACCGGCACGGTCAATATCGGCACTACCGGATCTGCCGGAATTAACTTTTACAACGTTAAAACCATTACTGGCGCTACAGTATCAAGTGCCAATAGTACAGTTGCGACTATTCAAAGTGACGTAACTTCACAAGCTCGCGGATACAATACATTTTTAGCTACCGCCGCCTCTGCGTTTACATTAACGCAGCTGTATCATTATCTTGCAACTCAAGGAACTATTGGCGCAGGATCTACAGTAACCAGTCAATTTGGATTTAATTCCGGCGGTACGCTTATTGGTGCTACTAATAACTACGCTTTTTTCGCTGCTGATACCGCCGCAGTCACTGCTGGCAAGCAGGCTTTTGGGTTCTATTCCGGCGTCAACACGGCCTCGGGCGGCGGTACGGCTTTTGGCGTTTACTCAGCGGGCACTGCCGACAACGTATTTAGGGGCAACGTCTACTTTGGCAACACGGGGGTAACGCCCGCCGCCAAAATTCATGTTGCCGCTGGTACAGCCACGGCCAACACCGCGCCACTGAAGTTCACAGCCGGAACAAATTTGACGACGGCTGAAGCTGGAACGATGGAGTATGACGGGGAAAACCTCTATTTCTCTGGCGAGGCAAGTCAACGAGGCGTTGTAGCCGCGTCTCAGTTCGTCATCCTGACCTCAGACTACACAACGCCGCTTGGCACCGCCAACGTGCTGAAACAAGCATTCAATGCCACTACGAACGGAGCGCTGACGCTAACCCTTGGCTCATACCTATTTGAATGCCTTTTGAACCTAAGCTCTCTTTCCGCCACATCCGGGACAATAGCGTTTGGGTTTGGCGGCACCGCCCTCGGCAGATTCCGTTATCTTGCTACCGCTAACAAGACAGCAACGTCAACCACTGCGGCGAACACCACCTTTAGCAATACAGCGGCGGCTACCATTATCACCCCGGCGACTACCACTACGACTGGGTATGCGCTAGTTCAAGGGTCTATTGTGATTACTACTGCTGGAACCATCATTCCGTCTATCGCGCTATCGGTGGCAGCCGCCAACGTGGTCGCTACTGGGTCATACTTTAATCTGACCCCGATTGGGTCTAGCACCGCGACAACGGTAGGAAACTGGAGTTAATACTATGGCAACATGGGCGGTTCAATCGATGATGGTCAAGACGCAAGAAGCTGGGCAGACCGATGTTGTCTACCTTGTAAATTGGCTTGCATCAGATACTGACGGTGTGAACGAAGCGCGGCGCGGTGGTCAGACTGAAATCCCTGCGCCAACGGGGACTTTTATCCCCTACGATCAACTCACTGAGCAGCAAGTGCTTGACTGGGTTTGGGCAAGTATCGGCAGCGATTCAAAAACAGCAATCGATGCTAATTTGAACATGCAGATTGTGTATATGCAGCAGCCTCCGGTCGTATCTCTACCCCTTCCTTGGGGCTAGTAAATGTTTTCCGTCGCGCCGTTTTCTGGAGCGCCGTTTTCTACCGTTTGGGTAAGTAATTCGGTCGCTCTTACCGGCGTCACGACGACCGGCGTCGTTGGTACTGTTTCTGTTCTTCCCAGCCTAACTGTAGCCCTCACAGGCGTCACGACGACTGGAGCCATAGGCTCCGTTTCCGTTTCCGGCACAGCCAACGTAGCCCTCACTGGGCGTACTACGACCGGCGTCGTTGGGACAGTTTCGGTTCTTCCTAATACGATCGTAGCCCTTACTGGGCGTACTACGACCGGCGTCGTTGGTACTGTTTCTGTTCTTCCCAGCCTAACTGTAGCCCTCACAGGCGTCACGACGACTGGAGCCATAGGCTCCGTTTCCGTTTCCGGCACAGCCACCGTAGCCCTTACGGGGGTTACCACCCTTGGGCGAGTTGGGACAGTTTCTGTTTCCGGCGCAGCTAACGTAGCCCTCACTGGACGTACTACGACCGGCGTAGTTGGGACAGTTTCTGTTTCCGGCACGGCTAATGTTGCGCTTACAGGCGTCACTACGACTGGAGCCGTGGGCACTGTTTCCGTTTCCGGCGCGGCTAACGTAGCCCTTACGGGGGTCACGACCACTGGAGTGGTGGGTACGCCGACTGTCCTACCCAATACGATCGTGGATCTCACAGGCGTTACGACGACCGGCGTCGTAGGGACGGTTGTTGCCCAGCAGGCTACGTTTATAAACGTCGTAGGGGTTACGACTACTGGGGTCGTAGGCGATGTTTCCGTTATTCCCGGCGCGGAAGTGGCGCTTGTTGGTGTTACTACGACTGGAGTGGTTGGGGCGGTTTCCTTTATTATATGGAGCCAAATAGTCCCCGACCAAAATCCAAGCTGGGTGCCTGTGAACGATAGCCAGACTGGAGTATGGAGTGCGGTAAACGATTCGCAAACCACTAGCTGGACGCCGGTAAACGATACTCAGACTGGCACTTGGACAGATGTCAATGATGCTCAAACCCCAAATTGGACGCAAATAGCTGCGTAAAAGGATCTAAAAAATGGCTTCTACTTATTCTAATCTGGGTATTGAACTTATCACTACCGGCGAACAAGCCGGTTCGTGGGGCACGACTACCAATTCCAATTTCAACAGCATTATCGACAACGCCATTGTTGGGTATGTGAAGGTAACTCTTACTACCGCCGGAACTTCGGGGTCGCCGAATACTCTTAACGTCGCGTCTGGCTCTGCTTCTGACGGACAAAAGCGGATTATTGAGGTCTATAGCGCCTCCGATCTCGGGGGAGATGTCTACCTCCAAATCACCCCCGCTACGTTTGTAGGCTACTACTTTGTTAGGAATAGCCTAGCAGGTAGCCGTTCGCTTCGTATTTTCCAAGGAACCTATTCTGTCGGAAACACGGTGCTACTTGCTAACGGCTACGACGCCGTAATCCGCTGCGATGGCGCGGCAACCCCCATTGTGTCTCTTGTGCTTAATAACATCCAAGGCACCGCATTTTCGGGCAACGCTGCTACGGCTACGACGGCTACGAACGCTACGAACGCTACGAACACCGCGATCACCAACGACGCCGCAACCGCAGTGGCCGTCTACCCCACTTGGGTCACCGCAAACACGGGCAACCTGCCGCAGAAAACCACTAGCGCCTCGTTATCTTTCGTTCCATCTACGGGGGTTTTATCCGTAACTGGATTAGTAGCTTCTGGTAATATCGGTCTTGGGGCGTCCCCCCTAGCAGGATCAAATTTCTACAATTCAAAAAACATCACTGGCGCTACGTCGGCTTACGCCAACAATACCGTTGCAACTATCCAGTCAGATGTGGCTAGTATAGCTGCGGGGTATAGGACTGTTATTGGAACAGCCTCATCTGTCTCGCTTAATACTTTGTATCATTTTGTAGCTTCGCAAGGGACTTTTAGCGGCTCAACATCTGCTCAAATTGGTTTTTATTCTGATTCTAACCTCATTGGTTCCGTCGCTAACTACGGTTTTTTGGCCGCAAATACTGCCGCAGTCACGGCGGGAAAAACAGCTTACGGATTCTTCTCAAACGTCAACACGCCAACTGGCGGCGGTGCGGCTTGGGGTTTTTACGCTAACGGTACTGCTAATAATTATTTTGGCGGCAACGTCGCAATTGGTCGGGCTACGCCGACGGTATCTCTTGATGTTAATGGCGCAATGGCGCTCGGTGTTCCCCTCTTAATTAACGGTTCCACCTATACGGTAGCTGTCACGGATTCATCTTTGCGGTTCATAACCACCGCCTGTACGGTCGATTTGCCGGCAGCGGCAAGTTTTTCGGGGCGCATTTTGTATTTGACCAACGTCACAGCGATTGCGGTGACTTCTGCTTCATCCAATGTCATCCCGCTTGGATCTAACACGGCGGGCACGGCAATCCTTGCGGCGACCGCAGGTAAATTTGCAATGATTCAGTCTAATGGGACTAACTGGATCACCATGATGGCTAATTAACTAGGAGACTAAAAATGAGCACTATGAATACTTTTTGGAAAATTGAACGACTGACTCGCGACATCGACACTGGCGGCGTCCTTGTGGCCCACTGGCGTGCTTTTGCGGATGACGAGGGGTTCCAAGCCACTGCATTCGGACATGTCGGCTTTGCTCCAGACAGCACCAAGGAAGACTTCATTCCGTTTGAAAGCCTGACCGAAGAAGAGGTCAGCAAGTGGGTTTTGGAAGCGCTTGGCGACGAGCGTGTTGCGGAAGTGATGGATGCCATGAAAGTGGAAATCGACCGGCGTAAAGCCCCGACGACTTCCGAAGGTCTGCCTTGGGCGTAAGTCATGAATGCCAATGAGAAGCTGTCGGTCTGGGTGACGCTCATTGCTACGGTCACGTTGTCCCTAATTCTCATTTCGATGGTCAGCGGCATGATGATTGGGTTGTTTGACGAGAAAGTGGACAACAACAAGATTTTTGAAGCCGTACTCCCTGCGTTCCAGACCATCGTGGGGGGATTCATTGGGTTGATTACCGGCATCAAGATTGCCACTGACCAACGTCGCGACGATAAAAGTAAGGAAAAGTAGTGGACTACCAAACACTTTTTAACATCATCCTTGGCGTTGTGATGGCGATTATTGGGTGGTTTGGCCGCTCCGTGTGGGAGGCTAGTATCGCGCTTCGTGCAGACCTTTCTAAGCTCCGCGAAGAAATCCCTCGCACTTACGTTTCCCGTGAAGATTACCGTGTAGACATTCGCGAAGTGAAAGAGATGCTGGTTCGTATCTTTGACAAATTAGACTCCAAGGTGGACAAATGACTTTTGAAGAATCTTTTAAAGTGCTTATCGGCCACGAAGGCGGTTATAGCAATGACCGGAATGACCCCGGCAACTGGACTGGTGGAAAAGTGGGTGCCGGTGAAATGCTGGGCACCAAATACGGCGTCGCTGCTAACTCCTATCCGATGGAGGACATCAAGAACTTGACGCTTGAGCGAGCGCAGCAGATTTATCGCCGGGACTATTGGGACAAATTGCACGCTGACGATCTCCCCAAGCAAGTGCGTTTTGCTGTGTTTGACGGCGCGGTGAACTCCGGTGTGGGTCAGGCTGCGAAGTGGCTTCAACGGGCCGTTGGGGTTAAGGATGACGGGATTATCGGTCAGGGGACGTTGGCTGCGGTGCGGGCAATGGATCAGTACAAGCTCGCTGCGGTGTTCAACGGTCAGCGCCTCAAGTTCATGACCGAGTTGAAAGTTTTCGATAAGTATGGTAAAGGGTGGGCACGGCGTATCGCCGAGAATCTGATTAACCTTCCGTAGGAGGAGCCTCCATGAATCTCAAGTTTTTCCTAGATCGTGCGAAGGAACCCTCTACTTGGCGCGGCGCTGCCGTCATGGTGGGCACGCTTGGCGTGGGGGTTAATCCCGATGCTATGCAGCAGATTGGTCTGGCTGTCGGTGCTGTTATCTCGGCCATCGAGATTTTCCGCAAGGAAAAATAAATGCCCCTCACTAAGCTGGTATTTAAACCGGGGGTAAACCGAGATCAAACCAACTACGCAAACGAAGGCGGTTGGTGGGAATGCAACAAAATTCGGTTTCTCTCAGGCTACCCCCAAAAATTGGGAGGATGGGCCAAGTATTCGGTAACTGCCTATCTGGGAGTATGCCGCACGCTTTTCAATTGGCTCGCTGCGCCTAACTACAATTACCTCGCGCTTGGCACTAGCTCCAAAGTTTACGTTGATAACGGCGGTACGCTTAACGACATCACGCCACTTCGGGCCACCTATACGGGCGCATCGGTGCCGCAAGACACCGACAACTGCCTTACCCCATCTGCTGGCTCTAACATAGTTACGGTAAACATCAATACACATGGGGCGGTAACCGGCGACTACATGACGTTTGCCGGGGTCGCTGCGATAGGAAGTATCCCCGCAACTAGCTTCAACGGGGTTCAGTTTTATGTGACGGTGGTGAACGCGAATCAGTTCACGATCACAGTAGACACCCTAGCCAGCACTTCTTCCCCCGCTGGTGGTACGGGTATCACAGCCTACTTCTATATCCCTTCCGGTAACGCAGTGGCTGCTGGAGGTACAGGATGGGGCGCTCCTCCGTGGGGCGGATCTGGTACGTCTCCTACCACGGGTTGGGGCATTGCGGCGGTTAGCCCAATTTCAAACCCCCTTCGGTTTGTTTATTTTGCATCTCGGTACAACGGGAGTACCAATTACACTGATTTGTTGTTCAACATTAATAACGGCCCAATTTATATTTGGGCGGTAGACCCTAGCTTTACGTTCCCTACCACTAATGCAGTAGCATTGTCGGGTACGCAAGTGCCACAGCAAGTTGGGCAGATTCTCTACGATACTTACAGCGGTATTTTGATGGCGTTTGGCGCTACGCCCTACGGTGCAAGTAGCCCGTACACAATTGAGCCTTTGCTAGTGCGGTGGGCAAGTCAGGATGACTATACCAACTGGGATCCCGCAACGCCCGCATCCTCCACCGCCGGGTTTCTTACAATCCAAACCGGCTCAACCATTCTTCGTGCAATCTCCAACCTTGGTGAAATCCTTGTATTCACGGAACGATCGATAACCTCAGTGACATTCACTGGGTCTGACAGCGTATTTTCTCAGAAACTTATTTCTTCTGAAATTTCACTTATTGGCCCTAACGCCGTTGCGGTTGTCAACAACGCGTTGTATTGGATGGGGACGGATAAGTTTTTCTCCTACAACGGGCGCGTGGATACTCTCCCTTGCACTCTTCGCCAACACATATTTGAGAACATTAATTGGACTCAATCTCAGCAATTTTTTGCTGCGCCCAACGAACGGTTTTTTGAAATATGGTGGTTCTACTGTTCTTCTGAATCGACCACCATCGACAAATACGTCATTTACAATTACGCCGAAGGCCCAGCCGGTATTTGGTACTACGGGGATTGTCTTGCAACGACTTCTCCTGTTGCCACTGAAGGTATGAGCCGTACCGCGTGGTCTGATTCACCCCTGCGGCAATACCCCCAAGGGGCGAGTGGGGACGATAATTACCTGTATAATCATGAGCAGGGCGTGGATGCGGGCACACTTCCGATGACTTCGTACATTACCTCCAACAACTTTGACCTTGAGCCGGATGGGAACAAGTTCATGTTGGTACGCCGACTCATCCCTGATGTGTCGTTTGCGAGATCTACCACTGCTTCCGGGGTTAGCCCCACCGTAGATTTCACGTTGTACCCGCGTAACTTCCCCGGCTCGGCCTATATGACTTCCAACTCGGAAGGGCAGGATTTCTCACGTTCAGTCACGCAAAGTTCTGGGTCAACGGTGTCGGTAGAACAGTATACGGAGCAGGTGTTTGTCCGTGCGCGTGCCCGCCAGATGGGGGTTTCTATCGAGTCTTCTGGTGTTCTTGGGGTCAATTGGCAGTTGGGTGCTCCGCGTCTTGATATGCGTGAAGATGGTACACGGGGTTAGTTGTGGCGTTTGATCAGTTTAAATCTCCGCGTATCCCCGGTGCGCCTAGAGAATACGAGTTTCCATACTTCAACCAGCTTGCGCGGGCGTTGGATAACTTTTTTACGAATTTTGATTCCCGTGCTGGAATCAACGTGGACAGCATGTCCACCAATCGGCTCGTTACCCCATTTACCGCGCTTACGGTAGTTAATGGCGCAAACGACAATCTCGTTATTCCGGCGACTACGTTCTTTAGAATCTCAGCCCCTACCTCGGCGTTTTCGATTACAGGGATTTTGACGGCCAACGCAGTAAATGATTCTGCTGGGGCGTTGGCTTTTTCCGCGCTAGATGGACAGCAAGTGGTGCTATATAACGCCACGGCAAATGTCATGACGATTGCAAATCAAAGTGCAAGTAGCACCGCACCAAATCGCATTATCACGAACACCGGGGCCGACATCGTTACGACAGGTTCTGGAGTGACGACGCTTATTTATTCAAAAGCAGATGCACGCTGGGTCGTCATCTCAGCGCAGCTTTAGGAGTTTGGTATGGCCGGTATTGCTTCCATCGTAGACCCCAACTCCCTCGTTGCCCGGAAGTTCGCTACTGGCGGCGCTGCGAAAAAACCCGCGTTTAACTCAGAAGCGGCGGCGCGGGCGGGGCTTTTGTGGCAAGGGCAGCAAGTTAACCCCCCGACCTCGACGGCTAAGACCCCGGCTAAGACCCCGGCTAAGACCCCGGCTAAGACCCCGGCTAAGACCCCGGCTAAGACCCCGGCTAAGACCCCGGCTAAAGCTCCTGCTTCAACCGGGACTACGCTTGATTTTTTTGGGAACGCTGCACCTATTAGGTCTCAGATGCCGGTGCCAGCGGGGCCATCTGTCCCCGCATCTGTTGTTATGGCGAACTCACCATTTGTCTACAGCGGAGATTGGGCGTATCTAAATGACCCGCAATATGCAGGGCTAAGAAAAGCTATTCAAAGCGGTTCTTATAAACCGGGGATGGACATTTTTTCCTTTGCGGCTAATCAGCCTACGATGGAAGACCCCGGTGCCTATTTAAAGGCGGCGCTTGCTACAAACACTGCTGCCACCCGAACCCCCGGTTCACTTGCTGCGGGGGCGCTAGATCGTTCCAGTCCTTCTGCACTTAAAAACACGTTAGACTCACAACTTAGAAGTTACAACCTAAATAATTGGTGGGACGGGTTTAAGAAAAACCAATACAGCACTATCGAAAAAGGAACGATGGTCAACGATGTTGCCTTTGGGGAGCATTCGTTTGGTAAGGGTAGTGCGGCAGATCTAAAGAGACGTTCTGAAACCCCCGGTGCGGGGCTTTCCTATTTAGGGATTAACCCTAACGACCCCAATGTAGACACGATTGCTCAGAATTGGATCGACTACATGAAGGCAAACCCCGAAAAACAACCCAATTCCAAATGGATCCAAGAAGGGGAATGGGGCCGGTTTGATTCCAAAATGCCGGGGTACGACGTTCTTCGCGGCCAATTTCCTGACGCTAAACCTTCTCAAATTATTGACACGCTGGCGCGAATGGAGTTTGGGCAATCTGCGCTTAAACCCCAAGAATTTGATTTTAGTAAAATCATCGACACCCTTGCTACGGTTGCGCTGGGGTTTGTGAACCCTGCGCTTAGTGCCGCGTATAATGCAATTCAAACTGGCGTCAGAGGCGGTGGGATTGGCGACATTGTTTTATCTGGTATGGGTGGATATGCCGGCGGACAATTTGGCGCTAATTTGGCGGGCAATGTTGCTCAAACCGGACTCCTGTCCGGGATAGGCACGACGCTTAAGCAAACAGCGACGGGCTATATCGACTCCTTAGGGAACGTCTTCGATAAAGCCGGCGATATTATTACCAACCCTCTTGGGGAGCTTAGTAAAGGGATTGATTTTGTAGGGGATAAACTCACTAATTTTGGTGATGAACTAAGTCAGTTTGGGAGCGACCCGTTTGGGTACACTGGCGACGCGCTTACCAACGCTGGGAATAAAGTTTGGAATAACGTAACTCAAAAGTGGGAAGACATTACAAGTATTCCCGGAAAAGCTACTGACGCGGTGAACAAAGGGATCACTAGCTTATCCGAAGCAGGTAACAATGTTAAAGATTTTGTTACTGGGATGCCCACTGGAACTACTAATGCCGTTAATAATATGGATGCGGTTTTTACCGACCCAAATTACAACCCCCTTGATTTAGAATGGAACCCCACTGCGGGGGTATATGTAGTACCTTCAAGTGGTTGGCAGCAATATGTAGATAGTTTTAAAGACATAAAACCACATACTATCGGTGGGTTGGGCGACGATCCAAGAGGGGGTGTTTGGACTGGATCAGGAACTTCAGCAGACCCGTTTAGCACTTTTTTACCCCAAGGAGAAACCGGCCCTTGGACTGTATATGCGGGCGGCGCATCGGGTGGTGGATTAGGTTCGCTTGCGGAAACCGTAGGGGGGATAACTAACGCTCTTACGGGTTTTGACGCTGGTATTGGGCAAGGGGCTTTTAATAACACCACGGGGCGGTGGGATCAAATTGTTACTGATGCTATTCCCACTAACAATGCTAATACCTCTGGCTCTACTTTTGGTGGTTCTGCGGATGTAAACCGCCCGCTTGACCTTGATACCCTCAATCAGGGGGGCGGGAATACTAACCCCAACATTAATCTGAATACCACCATTCCGGGCGGGGAGAGTTCTGTATTAACAAACCTTAGCGGTCTTGGGAGCCTCACAAATCTTGGTAGTGAATCTACAGTTGATACGTCCCCTGACGGTCTTGGGAGCCTCACAAACCTTGGTGAGGGCAGTACGTCAACTACTCCTTCCCCACTGGATTTATACAAAAATCAGTTTGAAAGCACTACCCCTGCGGGCGGGACTTCAACTTCTACGGATACCACATTCCCTGATTTCACGGGCGGGTCTTCGTCCTCTACGGGAACTACGGATGGATCTACGGATACTACGTTCCCTGATTTTACGGGTGGGTCTACGGGAACTACGGGAACTACGGGTTCTACGGATGGATCTACGGGTTCTACGGATGGATCTACGGGTTCTACGGATGGATCTACGGATACTACGTTCCCTGATTTTACGGGTGGGACTTCGACTTCTACGGGAACTACGGGAACTACGGGAACTACGGGAACTACGGGAACTACGGGAACTACGGGTACTACGGGTACTACGGATGGGTCTACGGGTACTACGGATGGATCTACGGGTTCTACGGGCACCGAAACCGGCACGGATACGGGGGGCGGGGCTACTTCCGGGGGGACTGGTACTTCTGGGACTGGGGATACTAATGGGAATGGAACCGGGGATGGAACCGGAGATGGAACCGGAGATGGAACCGGAGATGGAACCGGGGATGGCAGTCCTTCTGGTGGTACTCCTTCTGGTGGCACTCCATCCAGCGGTAACAACGCAATTAACCCTGTAAAATTTAATCCAGTTGATTATTTAGGTGCGGCACCGATGCAAGATTACAAACCATCAGCTTATCAGGACATTTCAAATTTGAAGTCGTCCGGGTTTATGTCTCCATTACTTGCTGCGGCACAGGCTAAAGGATTACTTCCGATGTCTTCCTTTGCGTCTACCCCCGAAGGTGCTGCGGCAGCGGCTCCCCCGGTTAACCCGAATATGGGGTTCAATCCGGCGGCTAACCCCGTTTGGGATCCCTTCGGTGTCACCGCTTCCAACGCTCCCGTTGCGTCTTCCAATCCAATCTGGGATCCGTTTGGTATGAACTCATGGAAAAAATCTAGTTACGCTACAGGCGGCGACGTTTATTCCCGAGATGCTATGAACCCAATGGGTGGCGCACCTGTTTCGCAATACGGCATTGCTGCGCTTATGCGTGGAGGATTAACTAAAAATAAACCAGTTGAAGGTTACCTCGACGGCCCCGGAGATGGCATGAGCGACTCTATTGTCGCCACCATCGATGGAGACCAACCGGCTCGGCTTGCTGATGGGGAGTTTGTTATCCCTGCGGATGTGGTAAGTCACCTTGGTAATGGGTCTAGCAAAGCGGGGGCAAAGGTGTTATACGCCATGATGGATCGTATTCGGGAATCCCGCACGGGCAATCCTAAACAGGGCAAAGAAATCAAGCCCCACAAATTTTTGCCCGCGTAACGGCATTAGGAGAATACAATGGGATTATTTAATGCTTCCGTATCTGGTGACGCTTCTTCCATCCAAACGACCGATGGGAAAAAAACCAGTAACACAGAATTCTCCAAAGACATCAAAGACCTAATTACGTCGGCTGGTACTCAAGGTACAAAAGCGTACACCGCGCCGTGGGAGAAACTTGACGCTTCTACATACATCGCCCCGGCTAACATCGCGCAGAATAGTTATTGGACTAATACACAAAATCTTCAAAGCCCAGATGCTTTTGATAAATCCAAAACGGCGTACACGGGGATTGGGGATAGTACGTTCAATCAGGCGCAAGCCACGCAGTACATGGATCCGTACCAGAAGAACGTCACCGACACCACTATGGCCGAACTTAAACGGCAATACGACGAACAACGGGGGCAATTGGGGCTACAGCGAGCATTGGGCGGCGGGTTAAATTCCAGTGGGTATGCGTTAGCGTTAGCGAAAGCGGGCCAAAATTACGGAAATACCGCCGCTTCTACTTACGCGCAGCTACAACAGCAAGCGTATCAAAACGCTATGGCGCAGTACAACGCGGAACAAAATAGACAGCTTCAAGCTGCTCAAGGGTTAGCTTCACTTGGGTCTAATATTAGTTCTTCTGACCTTGCTCGTTTACAGGCCCAAGGGTTGGCGGCAACGGATGAATATAGCCTTGCCCAGCGTCTGAAAGACCTTCAGTTGGAAGAAGCTAAGACGGCCCGAGAACAGCCTATGAAGACCGCAACTAACTACGCTAATTTTATCTCAGCGTTGCCAAGAGAGCAGTTTCAAACGGCAGAAACTGACGATACGACAACAGTGTATGGGACTGACCCGTCAGTTATGAGCGATATTTTCAGCACTTCCGGGGGTATCTTAGGGTTGTTGAATATGAATAAACAGCTTAAAGAAGGCCCAGATGGTAAAGGTATTTGGGAAACAATTAAGGGTCTTTTCTCATGAGCATCGCATCCCCCAATATCATAGAGTTCCAGTCCCAGTTGCGGAAATTGCCTAACCCCGCTCTGAAGCAGATGGCGGATACACTAGACCCGTCCGACCCTAAAAAGTTGTTCGTCGGGCTGGAAATGTCATCCCGATTAAAAGCCCAGAACGCTGCTAAAGCACAGCAAGCACCCAAGCAGACCGTAGTAGCAGGGCTTGGGGCTGCGCTATCTCCGAAACCTCCTATGCCGCCCCAAGGTATGCCCCCGATGCCGCCCCAAGGTATGCCCCCGATGCCCCAAGGGATGCCTCCGGGAGTGCCGGGGATGGGTGCTACACCTCCTCCCCAGATGCCGCCCCAAGCCCCGCCGCAGATGCAGGCTGGTGGGTATGTGCATGACTACGGCGTCGCTTCTCTTCCCTATGTTCCTAAATACGAACACGGTGGGATTGTGGCGTTTAGCGGGAAAGAGAAAAGCGAAGTTAAAAGTGACCCTACAGCAGAATATTGGGCGCATGTGAACGAAGTTGGCCCTCAATTTAACCCCCCACAAAAACTTTATGGGGTTCCACTTTCTAGCCCGGATGATGCACTGGCTGTCGCAGAATCAATGTCGGCTCCTGTGCTTACCCCCACCTCGTTGGCTATGGCTGTACAACAAAATATAGCGCAACAAACTGAAGCTAAAAATAAAAATGAAGCAATTTCAGCGACTGCGGGGCAAAGTTATGGGCGTAAACCCCTTGACCCAACTACTGGGATGTCTGGCGAAGAGCTACCCCCCGCAGCTTCATCTAGTTCCCCGGATTTTATGACTCTCCTAAACAACATCGGTGCAAGCTCTGGTATGGGAAAGGGGTCAAGCTACCCCAATCTTATCCCGGGAATCGAAGAAAGAAAGCAGCTTGCACTAGACTATTTAAAGGACGCGGAGCGATTTGCGCCTCCTACACAAACCTACCAGTCGATTGCCGCAGAAAGAAAAGCCGCGCAGGGGGCTAACCCTAACTACGACCCTGACTACTTCAAAAACAGAAATGCTCTTCTTGAGGAACGATACAAGGAACAGCAAAAAGGCTTTGCGCCTTCTGCGATGAATAATTTAGCTATGGCGCTATCTGCTGCTGGGGCTGAAGGGAGCTTTAGGCGGGGGATTGCTGCGTTTGGTAAATCCATAAACGAAGGAAATGTAAGATTCTCTAAGGAAATTAAAGACGCTCGCGACCACTTCCAAAACCAAAAAGACCTTAACGACGCTGCAAAACAAGCCGAAGCTAACAACGACATAACGTCAGCTATACAGCTTAAAGCAAAAAGCGAAGAAGATAATAGGCAGTTTTTGGCGAAGCAACGCGAAGCGCAATATCAGGCTTTGTACAATACCAGTAGAGAAAAAGATGCAGCCAAGCTTAGCGAGGCTGAGTATAACCAAAAACAAGCTATTGCTGATAGAGCGGTAAATTTAAGGCTTAGACTAGCTGGACTTAGTTTGGCAGGGAAACTATCCGATAGAGAAATGACTTATGCGGTAGAGTTAGCTAAGTTACGCGAAAAAGGTAAGCTTACTCCAGATAAATTAGCGCCGATTATGGCGAAATTAATGCCCGAAATTGACGAGCAAGCCGCGCAAGACGCAAGAACATTGGGCTTTGAATTTGAAAAACTGCCGTCAGATAAACAGCAGCAATTGCGTAATGCGGCAGGGGGGAAAGTGCGCGACCGACTACTCTCGCTAAGCGGAGCCACATCGGCTGTTTCTGGCAATACCATCACTGGCGTTACCCTCGGAGCGCCCCCTGCCCGCCCCCCGGGAATAGCGGGTTTGGGATTGGGGTCGGGGGTGGTTGATGTTGCAGCTGAAGATCTCGGGGACGACCAATAATGCCTAAATATACGGTCTCTACTGCGGATGGTCGGCAGTTTGCCATCAACGCCCCCGAAGGCGCATCGCAAGCGGATATCCTCCAATACGCACAAAGCAATCTGGGTCTCGCCCTTCCGGGGGAGTCGCAACAAGAGATGACCCCAGAAGATATCCTCGCCGACGTCAACCCCGACAGAGGGTTCTTTGGTGCCACAGGTGCCGGCCTGTCTCGCGGGTTCACTCGGCTTGGTTCTACGTTTGGGGATGTGCTCCCTGCACTGGGGGCTAGCGCCCTCGGGTTCGACGACTACGCCAAACGGCAGATGGAAGAAGCGGCGGCTACGGAAGAGCAGCTTCAACGCACTAACCCTACACAATTCCGGTCTCTCAGTGATATCAAAGGAGCGGGGGATTTTCTTCCTTTTGTAGGGGAAACCGTTGGTGAGCAGGTTCCTAACCTTTTAACGTCCCTTATCCCCGGCGGTGTCGGCGCTGCTGTAGGTCGTCGGGCGGTAGTCGGCGCGGCTGAGAAACAACTTGCTGGGCTGGCTGAGAAGCGGCTTGCGGGCGCGGCGGAACGTCAGCTTCTTAAGAAAACTGCGGCGGCGGAAGGGCTTGCTCCTGAGTTTGCGGCGGTTCCGGGGGAAATGGCAGCGGCAGTGCGTACCGCAGCAACTACTCCCAAGGCTATCCAAGCGTCCGCAGAAAGCATGAAGCGGCTGCTGCCGAAGACGTTGGGGGATGAAGCGGCAAATACTGGCGCGATGGCGGGACTTTATCTTGGCTCTGTGGCGCAGAACGCGCCCGAAATCTTCCAGAATATTTACGACCAAACGGGAGAGTTTGCCCCCGGTGCGGCCCTTATTGGTGGTGCCATTGGCGGTGCGTTGGACTCGATCCTTCCCGCCCAGCTTCTTAAGGTCGTGCGGGGTAACCCTGCGCTTAAAGCCGAGATCGTTGCAAGAATTGCGGAAGGCAAAGGAGTTAAATCGGGGTTTCTGCCCGCGCTTAAGAGCGGCGCAGTCGGCGCTGCCAAGGGTGTCGGCACCGAGGGCTTAACCGAAGCGGCTCAGGAAGCCATCTCTATCCAAGCCGAACGCATTGTCGGTGACACGCAAGAGGCTTGGGGGTCGGAAGAGTTCGACCGTTTGATCGAGAGTGGCGTGCGCGGTGCGGTGGCTGGCGGCGTCTTTGGCCCTGTTGCTGGTGCGGTGGATTACGGGCGTCAAACGGGTGTTATTGCAGAAAGAGAAAAAGCCCAGCGTGCGGAAGAAGAAGCAGCGGCGAAAATTCAAAAGGATGCAGAGGAAGCAGCGGAACTGGCAGGGTTACCAGAACGCTATCAAACCATAGACGCTCGCTTGCAAGAAGCTGAAACCAACCTTGCCGCTACTCCGGGGAGTAAGCAGCTTCAGATCCAGCGTGATCAGGTTTTAGCTGAGCGCAAAGCTTTGGAGGCTAGGGAGACTTTTCTTAAGACGCCCCCAGAAGAACGCGCCAAAGTCGAAGCTGCAAAAGAACAGGCTCCCGCAGTGGAAGGGCCGAAAGCCGCACGGGACTATACGGTTTCTGACTTACTTAAAGAACTCGGCGTCACTGAGCAAGAAGCCGCTGCGGCAATCAAAGAGTACAACAGCCGCCCCGATAAACCAGCGGGGGAAGAAAACTTCCGTGTGGGATTCAAAGACCTTGCAAGAGGGGATGTTGCCAATAAATTTTCGACGCTGCTGGATATTCTTCAGCCCCGCCACATTGCCGACATCAAGGACGACACCGATGCTCAGTTAGAGTTTGGCCGTCGAGTGGACGAGGTTAAAGCCACCCATCCCAATCTCCAGTCCGATCAAATCGAGGCCGACAGGATTGCGGGGATTAAGCCCACGCAGTTTGGGAAAGAATTCAAGGCTATCACTGGGGACGCCAAGATCACTGCGGAGAACGCCCCGCAAATCTACACTGCGCTTGTGGCTAGGCGCGATCAGGTAAAGCCTCACAACCCCCCTCTTGCAGACTTCTTTGACGCTCAGATCCAGAAGTTCAACCTGCTAAAAGAGGCACAGGCGACCGCGCTTAGCGGCCCAGTAGCAGCCCCAGAAGTTGCACAGAAGGTGGTGACCCCAGAAGTAACCCCGGTAGAAGGCCCGTCACAAGAAGAAGTAGAGAAAGCCCAGCAAGAAGAATATGACCGTCAAGAAGCTGCGGATCAGTTAGCGAAGGATATTGCTGACGAGCAGACGGATATGGCAGAAAAAGACTTTGAGGTTTCTCAGAATAAGGAACAAGTTGAGCCAGACACGGGGGCGATAGAGTATCTCCAGAAAAACATAGACCCCCGCTATGGGAGGATCATCGAATCCTCTGAACAATTTGGGGCGTTGTCTAGAAGGGGTAATGACTACACTGCCCTAAATAAAATGGTGGGTAGAAGAATTGCGCTTGACCACCTTGCGGGCAACATCACGCTCTCAAAGAAGTTTGATAAAGACTCTCCGGAAAAACGCCAAGAACATCTTGATTACGTTAACACAGATGAATTTGGTGCAGATTCTTTAGATTTCTCCAGCACTAAGGAAGTAGATGAGGCGGGTAACCTGTCGCCTTATTCGGCACTATTCCAGCGGTCTGGCGGGGAGCATGGCAAGAAGTTCTACAACTCCCTGACTTGGGAAGAACAGCAATACGTCAAAAACAAAGTCCGTGAGCTTAGTGATACAGAGATGTCCGTTGAGCAAACTCGTCTTGCTGCGGAACCAGAAGAAGAGACCACTGCTGAAGGAGATACTTTAGAAGAAGCTATTGCGAGTAAAGAAGCTCTTCCGGGGTTATACGCCAAACAGAATGAGATCGCAGGCAAAATTGCCGAGATGACTGAGCAAGGAGCTTCGGAGTCAGCGATAGCGGCGGTATTGAAAGAAAAGCCTGATCTTACTTCTGAGCAAGCTGCGGAAAACGCTAAGAACAGAGAACTAAAAGCACTTCAAAAAGAAGCCAGTAGAGTTTCAAGGCAAATTGCTAAATCAATAGAACTGCAAGATGCCCCCACGGTTAAAGAGTTAAATACTCTTTCAGAACATATTAGAGCTATAGAAAACGATATTGCTAGACCTATAGAAAAAGTAGTCCCTGCTACAGTACGGGACTCTGGCGTCGAAGGAGCACCAGAAGCGTATTTTAGAGGATGGCAAAAGAAACTCCGCGAACAACTTGCGGAAGCTAAAGATCGATATACCTTTGGTGCGGATGTTCTTGAAGGAGCATTTAACCGGCTCCGCAACGGTGTCGTCCGAGTAGGGCGTTCGCTTGAATCCGCTCAAAGAATCAAAGGGCCAAATGAGTCTGCGCTTCGGGGAGCGTTGGAGGGTCAGTACGAAAAACTTCGTAAATTTGTAGACCTCCACCCACAGTTTGATTATCTCGTTAAAGAAGAAGAACTTCGTAAGGCATTCCCCACCTATCGACCCCCGGCGGTTGCGACTACTCCTGAGAAAGCTATCGACAGCCTTTCCCGTGCGATGGGTAGGAACATTGGCAAAGTGGTTTCGGTTACGACGACCCCCGAAAAAGCGGGGTTAAAGAACGTCCCGGCTGGCGCACGCGCAATGGTGTCCCCGGAAGGGAAGGCATACCTTTTCACCGACATGATCCCCGAAGGGGATGAACTTTCTGTATTCCTGCACGAGTTTGGCGATCATCTGGGGATGCGTGCATTAGTAGGAAATGGTAACTACAACTATCTTGTCAACAAAGTCAAAGAATGGGCAGCGAACACCAAGAGCGATAGTCGGGAAAGTCGTCTTGCTCGTAAAGCACTGAAACGAGTTCCAAAAAAGACAGATGTTGATGATGAAATCTTAGCTTACTTTATTGAAGAAGCAGTTCGCGATGGGATCAATCCCAAAGATTTACAATCTTCCGTGAAGCCCGAAACTTTGTCGGAATCCTTAAAAGCATTTTTCAACAAAGTCATGGGTGGGGTTAAAAACCTACTTAGCAAACTGCGTCTTAACCCCGAAAATATCAAAGCCCAAGACATTGTGGATCTTGCGTATGGCGCTGCTCACTTAGAGTTAGACGAAAAAATAAACGCGCTAGAGGCGGCCCCGGCTCCAGTAGTAAAAACAAAACGAGCTAAAAAACTTCCCAAAGCCAAGTTCTCTATGGCCCCTGCGGGGGAATTCGTTTCTGCGCCTCGGGTTCGTAGAGACACTCCCGCCCTAGTCACTATGCGAGAAGATCCTATTGGCGCAACCGAGACCGTATCGGATGTACAGACTGTTGCCGAAAGGATATTTGGTTTGATGGATAGCATCGTGGATGCGGCACCGGAGTGGTCTCAGAAAACGCTTAAGGCGGTGCAAAACGCGATTGAAAACCCAGTTGCTAAGGACTCCCGTTCGCTCATCAACGATGCGTTAAGCCTTAGGGAACTTGCGGAGGAAAACAAAACTTCTAACCCAGAAATGTCTACCGCTATCTTAGATTTGCACAAAGCGGTGTCTAAGCGAGATTTTAGGGCGGCTACTTACCTCCAAGAAATGGAAAAATTTTACACTAGCGCCAAAAAACGTTTGGGCAAATTTGATCTTAATACCCAGAAAATGTTCCATAATCTCGTGCATCAGTCCACGTTGAAACGAATTCAATTTGATAAATCGGAAAATAAAGGACACCCGCTGACCAAACAATTTGAGTCTATGAATGCGGATTTACAGAAACTGTATTTTGAATTACGAGATCAGTATGCGGGTATCTTGCAGAAATTCTTAGACCAGATTGATACTTCTGAGGTTCTTGGCCCAGCAAGTAAGGTACTTGCCAAACTGATGGCTAAGCAGATCACTCCTTATTTCCCGTTGTTCCGCCGTGGGGACTTTTGGCTGCGGTATGTAGACCCTACCACTCAAGAAGACTGGGTGCTGGCGTTTGAGAACAATAGCGACCGGCGTGATGCTGAGCGGTTTTTGAAGTCCAACGGTATGAAAGAGATCACACCGTTCCGGCGTCCTAAAGAAGTGACGATGGATAACCTTCCACCGACCAGACAGTTTAGGGACATCATTAAACTACTGGAAGAAAAGCTGCCCAGAGACCCTACCACCAAAGAGATGACCCCTTCGGCGCAGGACGCCCTTAACGAAGTATACGGCACATGGCTCACCATGTTCCCCACCCAATCCATCATGCAAAATTTCCGGCCTCGTAAAGGCACGCTTGGTTTTAGAGAAGATTCTCTTGCCAACTTTGCAGAGGTGGGTAGCCGCATGGCGATGAACGTCGCGCAGTTTGAGTCCATCCAGTCAATCGATAAGGCTATTAATGCGGCTAAGGGCGCTAGAGGAAACCGCCCCAACGCCAAAGACAACGCGGCATGGGAGAGCATCCAGTCCAGAGTACCATTCCTCAAGAACCCCGTGCAGAAAGATGGGTTTGTGGGTGCTCTGGCGGCAAAATCTGGGTATCTGTCGTATGTTTATTACTTGATCGGCAATCCGTCCACCGCGATTGCTAACTACATGCAGCTACCCATTATTGCGGTGCCGGTGCTCGGTAGTCGATATGGTTATACAGAAACCACGGCGGCTTTTTCAAAAGCCACATATATGTATTTCAAAGGTGGGTATGACGACAACACTACTATGGGTAACCCGCTTACTGGGAGACCAATGGCGGATCGGTCGATCATGGGGGATAAATCGAAACTGTCTCCAGAGCACCGAGAATTGTTTGAAGCTGGTTTAGAGCAGTCGGCGTTCACTAGAACTGTCGGCCAAGAACTACTAGAAGTACGCCGTAAAGGACTTTCTGATCCGACAAGCATGACGCTAAGAGTACAGACTTGGCTCAGCCGGATGTTCACCAACGTAGAACGCCACAACCGGGAAGTCACTCTCCTTGCTGCTTATGAACTTGCCCGTAAGGGAAGCAGCACCCGTAAAAAACTTGACCACGCGCAAGCCATTGAGGAAGCGATTAAGGCCGTGGAAGAAATCCACTCTTCCTCTAAAGCGGAACTTGGGCCAGCTTTGGCGCAGACTGGTTTTGGCAAAATCGCTTTCACGTTTAAGCGCGTGATCATGTCCATGCTGTATTTGCAGTACAAGCTAAGCAAGCAAATGCTGGCGGGGGCTACTCGGGAAGAAAAGTACGAGGCGCTTAAGGCTCTAGCCGGAACTAACATCATGTGCTGGACGTTCGCAGGGTTGAAGGGCGTTCCTGTTTTTGGTGCGGTATCGATAGCGGCTTCGCTAACTAAATCTATCATTGACAAAATCGATGACGACTACGATGACGAACCTTTAGATCCGTACAAGTATGTGCTAACCCACTGGGGACGCATGGCATCGAATGGCCCGCTTGGCGTACTTACCAACATCGACTGGAGCAGCCGTACAGGACTGGGCGCAGACTCCCTTTGGAAAGGTGACCCTCAAACACTTTCAGAAAGTGGCCCGTTAATCTATATGATTGAAGCGTTAGGTGGCCCTGCGTATGGCATTGCAAAAAATACATGGGAAGCCATAAAGTTTTATTACCGTGGGGATACCTACCGTGCCATTGAGACTGCTGTTCCGGCAGCGGTGAAAAACCCAATGAAGGCTTGGCGGTATGCAACAGAAGGTGTTCGGAACCAGAAAGGCTACAAGATCATAGACGACCCGACTGGGTGGGAACTCTTCACGCAGGTTGGCGGGTTCACTTCTGACCGTTTGTCAGAAACTTATGAACGGAACAACATTGCTTCAGCGGAACAACGCCGAGGGAGAGAGTTAAAAAGCAACCTTCTTGCCCGTAGAAATCTAGCCAAATACGCTAGAGATCGCGATGAATTAAATGACGTAGAAGCGGATATTAGGCAGTACAACCGAAGTGTGTGGGGCCGAGAAGATAAAATTGATGGGGAAACTAAAGAGAAATCTTGGAACGGTTGGAATCAACAAATGAAAGATTCCGTCAACGGTTTATCCCTTGATAATAAACATCGTAAACGTCTTATAGAAAGCGCGGGATTAGAGGATATTGGAGAAGACTAACCCCGGTAATGGGCCGGGGTTGTTGGGGCCAAGGGTATGGCTACTTAGATTTATATACACGCCATACCCGCACTCCTCTTATCCCATTCTCTATCGATAGCCGCACTACTACTAAAAACCCTCGTTTTTTGCATTCGTCTTTGATTATCTTCTTGGCGTATTGCCAATTCAAAACTGGGATAAAAAACGAAGAATACGGCTTAAACTTATCCCACTCTACGTTAAACTTAATTGTGTGAATCCGCATTACCTACCCCACCTAAAAACGATTCGTCAAACTCGTACTGGAACACATAGGTATTAACCGGCGGTGCGCCCACTACCTTAGTGCCTTTGCCTAAGCGTTTCTTTCTCTCCTTCAAAAACAACCCTTCAGCTTTCATAGTTTTAAGCAAGTCATTACAGATCACCCGGTGTTCGGCGCAATACTCCTTGAACACTTTGCTAGAAACATAGACCAGCTTAGTGTCTGGCTCCATGCGAATTAACAAATGGTTCCGGGGTTCTTGCAAGGGTAAGCAAGGGAGGTTGGTCTTAGGGTCTAAACTATCTCTAATGACGAGCGTGTTGCCGACGTTTTGATTTATGAACTGCCCAAGGAAGTCGGTGTTAGACACCTTCTGATCAGATACGGCACGGCGCAGATCAGGCACCATTTCATCGAGTGCCCACTTGAGGATGCGCTGAATATCCCAATCAAGGATCCCAAGCTTCACGGCGATGAGACCTCCGGTGATGTTAGCTGCGATGACCGCCGACCAATACCTGTCCCGGTTGCTGAACTTGCAGTAGTCATCTATATAAGCCTGCACCTCATGGTAAAGCTTAATCGCCTCAGGTAGGTTGCTCACTAGCCACTTGATGAATAACTGCCCTGCCATGCCGTAGTTCTTGTTCAACGTCTCTTCAAATAACTTGTAAGCCTCGCGCTTATCCAAAAGATTCGTAGCGTTAATCCGGTACTCCAGCAACCGCATCACCTCACCGTTAGCCATAGACTTGTGGGAGGCTAACACTTCCGTCATCGACGCATTAGAAGAACCAATCCCGATAGTGCTCCATGTGGTGTCGTTCTTGCGCTCCATGTTAGTGAGAGCTTGCATACGCCCCGGCCCCTGACCTTGGGACACGGAATACAGGAGCCGGGAAATATCTTCCGGCTTCATATTCGTAAGCTCATCTGCGGTAAACGCCAAGTTGTTCAGCACCCCCAACCGGAACAGTTTGTGGGCTAAGGTGTCCGATTCCTTCGACATTAGCTCGTTAGGGTGACCATAGAAGCTGTTGATCATCCGCAGAATTGTCGTTTTCCCCGTTCCTGAATCTTTGTTTATCAGATTAATGAACGCCCCTTTGTAGTTGGAGTGCCGCATGAGTGGTGCCCCCAGAGCGGTTAGGACTGCAAACGCATGAGGCTCGAATCCGGGCTTGTTATAGACGTTAGCGACCTTCTGCCACTCGGCGTATTCCCCTTGGCAGTGCATCCACTGTGCGACAGACAGCGTAGTCTCAGACGGGGGGCTATACCTGATCTCGGTGGCAGAAATTTCTTTATCTCCCACCACAAATCTTGAGTTGTCCTCAACCCATCCCATCTGCTGACGCAAGACTTCTGCATCATTAGTGAACTGTTGAAACTTAGCGCACTCCACTAGATAACCCATAATCCCATCCACTAGATTTGGCATACAGATACAACCATTCCCCGCAAGCAGTTTGCGTAGTTCCTCTTTTGAACTCATCACTGACAGAGGAATCACAAATTCTTTTGGCTTGTCTTTGGGTAAATGGATTCTAGCTAAAACCAACTCACCCCGGTCTTTGTCCCGCATACGTTTGACAATAAACAAATCATTCTCGTAAACCAATTTCGGTTCTTCATCTTTGACATCTTTATATACCCCACCATTTTTAGCTCGGAAGAACGGATACGGCATAGGGGGGATTGGGTACAGGATTGTCAGCCCTTCTTCCTCAACCTCTAATACCTCTTCTTCGACGGGCGCTTTCTGTATCTCAGTACCCAGTACGATAGGACTACGAATACGCTCCTTGTGCGGACAACCCTCGCATTTTTCCGGATTGAGGCTTTCAAAGATGTCGCACCGATACGGCTTATTCTCAAGCCTGTCGGCCTTGAGTTCCGTTTCTTCTCTGCTGTAATCCTCGTGCTGATCGGAGATAGCATGGACAGCGATTTCCCAATCAACGCAGTTGCGGGCAATCGAAAGCCCCGCACGCCACAAAGGCTCAGGAATCTCCTCCTGCTTAGTCAGGATGTACTCAAGCTGAGCACAGCCCTTACCCTCAACAATCCGCTCAACAATCTTCTGGAAACTAAACTTCCTATCGCCCACCAATTTTTTCATCAGGGGGCTAAGCCCCGGCTTGATATGCGACGGCGTAGGTGGCAGTGGGTTGAACGCGGCAATCGCGACTTTGAGCAGATCTACATCTATCTCCGTAGGCTCAAAGATAACCTCAACCTCAGGATAAGGTTTCCGCTTAAAGTTCAACGTCCCCGGCAGTCTTAAGATTCGCGCTTCATCAGCAGTCACCGCAGGGTCAGCACGGAACTGATGATCTTTGCACAGCGTCTTGAGTCTTTCGGCAAGTGCCTTCCACTCATGCCTCGGGATAGTCTTGTTGAACGGCCAATAGCAATGAAAGCCATTACCGGAATCTACAATCCCCGGCGCGCCAATCTCGATTTTATTGCAAAACTCAACAAGCTCCTCAAGCGCCTGCTGCTTGGAGCTAAACTTCTTGGGGTCATCAGGATCTACATCAAGATCCATAAATAGAGTTTTGTAGAACAGCGCATTCTCTTTGATACGCTTGCCCATCTGCCCATACTTGGCGCAGCCAAAGTAAATGTTGTAGTCCTTGCCTAGCAGCCTCCGTACTTGTGCATCGATGTCGTCAAAGCTTTCTAGAAATACTTGCTTTGTAGGTGAGTTTTCTTTTAACCCTACAATGCAGTACGCCCCCTGATCGGACAATACTGTCCCTAAGAAATCTCTGTAGTTCATTGTTGCGTGTCTTTAGTTATGTTTTATAGCCACACCTCCAACATTTAGCATAGCTACAATGCGGTCACTGTATGATTGCCTCGGTGTTGACTGGCCGGTAAACCACTTATAAATCGTCATTTTTGAAACCCCAAAATACTCCGCTACCTCAATAGCAGAGATGTCTCGACTTATGCAGTACCGACCAAGTTGAACACCGAGGCTATCAGCAGATGCGCGGTCATTTGCGTCAATGATGCGCGTGCTGTAGCCCCGGTGATCCATGATTACTCTTCTTCGTCGTCTACTTCGGTCGCCTTAGGAGCAGCGAAGCGGCTGATGATGCTGTTCAAGTCTACGCCCTTGGCCGTAGTAACAGGCTCCGGCTTAGCCGTTTTAGCCTTCACGCTGGGGGGCGGAACAACATCGTCGTCCTCGTCTTCATCATCTTCCACGATGACTGCGGGCTTCTTAGCCTTCGGCGGCGGGGGAGCTTCTTCTTCCTCTTCATCTTCCTCAATGTCGATAACCGGCAGAACCTTAATCTTCGGCTTGGGAAGAGCAGGATTCTTAAGATTGTCCGTCTGCTGAACCGGCAGTTGGATAGCCAACTCCGCATCAGGGGACTCAGCCAACTCCTCCAGCTTCTTCTTCATCGACGGGCCGGGGTGACCAACAGCCGAGAATACCAGCTTCGGAGAATCCGCATCATCATCAAACGACATGCGGGTGATGATGTGGTCGATGCTGAAATTCAAAGACAGGATGAACTTCTGATACTGCTCCCAACCCATGTGCTTCTCATCCCCTTTGGAAAACAGGGACTGCGAAGGAATCACGACCTGATAGATACCGCTATCCGGATCGTTAGCAAGGGCGACGGCCATGCGCTTGGAGTAACGGCAAGCTTTCTTACCCACCCCAGAACCCGAACCCTTCACGTTCATCGGGCATTCGGCACAGGAAGCAGCCTGCGGGTTAGCGGCGCTGGCGTGCGGGACAATGCCATCAGGAGAAAAGCAATCCGGTGCAACAGCCCCTTCCGCATTCGGGTCGTAAGCCTGCTTGTAGTAGGTGCGCTGGTTTTCACGGGTGGTATTGACCACCACGATGTCCATGTACCCATCCTTGTTCTTAGCAATCTCTTCGCCGCCAACGATGCAGCGGAAGACGCCATTGCGGATAGAGATCCGCTTGAGGCTATTGCCCCGCTTGAGCTTCTTTGAAAGCTCGGACATCTCACCCCGGATGTGCTCGGGGACTCGGGTGGGTTCAAATGGAATAATGTCGTAGCTCATTGCTATCTCCTATTTAGATTTGCGTACTGTGATGGTGTAAGAACGGTCGATGTTCAGCCCTGCGGGGTGCTCATCCGGGTTCTCTTCTAGGAAAGATTTGATATTGCCCTGATGAATGCGTCTTTCCAAAAGCTCAAACGCCTTGTACTCATGCACCATGTTGTAGAACGACTCCCAGTCGTTAGTGGTGTACCGAGTCTTAATCCCACGCATAGCAATCCCATGCGGAGTCTTAATGCTGTCGGCCCCAATGTCTTTGCAGAGGTCGATAAGAGCGTGCTCAACAACTTCCAACTGCTCGTCGTATTCTTTGACGACCTTGGCTAAATTAGCCTCGGCTTCGCGTTTAGCATCGCGGATGGCGATATAGGCAGATACTAAGTCTTCTGCCGTGAATTGTCCCAAATCCATAAATTCTCCTTGGTTTGTGAAGGATGAAACGCAGATTAGTCCCTATAGTTTACTCTGTCAATACTCTTTTGTACAAATCGATAAGTTTTTCGTGACTCTCTAGGCGGTTTTGAAGCATTGCATAAAGGTCGCGTTCAACCTTGGATCCTTGAATATGCACCACGGTCATCGGGTTGCGTTGGCCGTGTCGGTCGATACGCGCATTGGCTTGGAGATAGGTCTCAGTGCTGGTGACGGGTGCGTACCAGATGATCACATTAGCAGCGGTGAGGGTAACCCCGTGCGAAGCGGCGGCTGGCTGGATAATTAAAACTTTAAGATCGTCGTCTCCTTTCGTTTGGAATCGGTTGAAGATTTCGTTTCTTTGCGTAATGTTAACTTCCCCAGAAATAATTTCATTGGGGATGCCTTCTTTAGTTAAGAATTCTTTGACGATGCTTATCGCGTGTTTGAACGGGACAAATATCAAAACTTTAGCACTGGCTTCCTCAATGACTTCCTTGACGACCTGTAGCCTATTGGATACATCGAACTCCAAGGTAGCTTTGCTGTTGCTATACACCGCCCCGCAGGAAACTTGCAGGAGCTTACTGAGGTTGACGGCAGCGTTGGCGGAAGTAATCTCCTCATCCCCGGAGATCACAAGGAACTCCTTGCGGATTAGCTCGTAGTATTTTTTCTGCTGCGCCGTAAGGGGTGCTTCACGGTCAGTATGGGTGACATCAGGTAAGTCTAGGCATTCTTTTTTAGTGAACCGAATAGCGGGTTGCAACGCCTTGAAGATTTTTTGGGAGGCGTCGCTCCTTGGAACCCATTTGAACCGACTGATGTTAATCATTACTGATTCTTTGAATGCCCCAGCAAATCGAGGCACTTGATGCGGGACACATAGCTTGGCTAGGCCGTAGGCGTCGAACGGTGATTGAGCCGCAGGAGTGCCAGTCATCATCCATAGCCACGTTGTCGGCTTGACCAGCTTATTCATAAGCTTCCAGCGTTTGGTGCCAATAGTTTTGTAAGCATTAGCCTCGTCAATGATGATGAGGTCAAAATTATTCCTAGCAATATCGTCGGCCACGATGTTTATGCCATCGTAGTTAATGATGACGTATTCATAATCTCCGTTAATTATCTTGGCTCTTTTTTCAGCCGCGTTAATTCCACTTGAATGCGCTATTCCTGTGCTTCTATGAACTGCGAACTTGAATAGGTCTGCCTGCCAAGCTGCCTGCATAATGGAAAGGGGGCATACGATCAGCACCCGTCGCACATAACCAGCCTTGATCAAGTAGTCAGACGCCCAGATAGCACTAGCCGTCTTGCCCGTACCCTGTTCGTTGAACACGAAAGCTCTAGTATTAAGCGTCAGGAACTCAGCCGTGTCCCGTTGATGAGACATTGGAGGAAACACCCCCGGCCAGTCATAGTCCCTGTGAATAGGGCTAGGGACATTTTTAACTTTCAGCTTGTTGAGGTGCTGTGCTTCTTCCAACCCCCAGTTGACCACAACGGTGTGAATGTCGGAATCAACCCTTAAGGTCTGCGCGTCTTTGATGACTTCAGTTATTTTGTCGGGGTTTCGTGTCCTAACCGCAATGTATTTGTTATCTATGATTTCCATTTATTTTTTCTTGCGTGAGACGTTCTTCTTAACCGTGTGATCGGAATTCCGATAAAAGCTCCGGTTGTCGCTCGGAGACTCAAGACGCATATTAGATAAAGAGGAATCGCCACCTTTGGACAGCGGTTTGATATGCTCGATGTCCTTCCCCTTGCGCTTGATGACCTTGCCGTCTTTACCGGGGTTATCAAACTCGTACCGCGCACGCTCACGGGCTGCGCGGGCTGGCCCTTCTTTACGCGCCTTCTGTTGCTTATATTCCTTTTTATAAGGTCTAGGCTTGTTGACGTAAGGCATTGCCAAACTCCTTTTCAAAATCGGTTTCAAATTTATCTAGAAACTCGTCGAACTTTTCCTCGCCTAACTCTTTTTCCAGCTGTTCCCAATACTCATCGTCTTTTTTATGTTTTCTCTTTTTCATCTCTATCTCCTACCATTGTGTTCGCAATCCAATACTGGACAGTAATTACGGCAAGTGAAATTAGGGACTGGATTCCATACGTCATTGTCGTAACACTTGTCCAATCTATCAGTTTCTTTTATCCACTTCTTCCAAAGTTCATGTTGGTGATCTCTGGTTAACTCTATCTCAATTAGCTCTTTGCTCACCACAAAGAGCAACGCCGCTCTGATGATTTCCACATGAGGGAAATGGGCAAAGATGGCGAGCGATAAAAGCTCCAACTGCTGTGTGTCTGCATACTTGGCTGATTTGCCGGTCTTGTAGTCCACCAGCACCGCTGACTTATCCGGCCTGTTAAGGTCAGGGATGACCAAAAAGTCTGCAATGCCCCTCCACCAAACATGGGAGGCTAAAAACTCACAAGGTTCTAACTCCCGTGTAAGACCCATCTTGTATTCAAAGAGGGGGTTTCCGGGGGTCTCAAGTAACGTATCGATGTACGGCTTGATGAACGCAAACTTGGCAGGGATAGGCACTCCATCCCGCCCATATTCCTCGGCGGCTTTGTGTACGGCGTTGCCGTAGATCAGGTGCTCGGCCTCGTCTTCCTTAATGTCTTTTATAACTCTTAAACGGTGATATTTTCTGGGACATTGTTTGAACAGGGACAAGGAAGAATAAGACCAAGTAGCCACGTTATTTCCTCTGCTTACGCATTTGAATACGCATATAGTTTTCTAAATTGAGCACAGAAGTTTTGATGTCGTTGGTAAGCCCATACGCATCGATAAATTCTTCTTGACTCGCGCCAACCTCTGCTTTCAAACAGAAATCTTCAAGTTTACGCATTCTGTTTCTAATGTCGGTAACAAACACCGCATAGTCATCAACATTCATACCTTAATCACTTTTTGCATTACCTAAGTTGCTTCCAATACCACTTTTACATGCAAGCGGCAAGCCTTCCGCCCATATGGGAGGAGTGCTCATACATTTTTCTACATACTGCTGTGCCATCTCAGCTTCTTCCAGCGGGGCAATGATGGCGATAGCGTCGTGGACAGTCAGAACCACTCTATATCTCTTAGCGATCCATGTCATCTGTTCCGCTATAACGCACCGCGCTATGGCTTGGATGACGTTTTCCACAACTTTTCCACCGTATATCTTAGTGCGCCCCTTGCGGGTTTTATAGCTAAACTGCCCCTCGGCGTCCTTCTCAAGATCTGTATACCCAAGGTAGTACCCGCTCGGAAGATGGAACCCTTTCTTCCTCAACACCACTGCATTGGGCTGAGATCCAAACAGGAAAGTCTTACCTTGAAGCATAGCCTCAAGGCACCGCTGTGCATCCTTCCATAACTCAGGAATGTATTCATAAGATTCCCGATAGGTCTTGATGATCTGTTTGCACTCAGGTAGCTCAAGCTCCACCCCTGCGGCTTTCAAAGAACTCTGGAACTTCTCAGCCCCAAGGCCATACCCACACCCAAGCACTACGGTCTTGCCCATGAAGCGTTCGTCTTTGGAGATTTCTTCGACCGGCTTTCTGTAAATCTTAGAAGCCATAATCTTGTAAACGTCCTCCTTGTTGGCGAACGCCTGCACTAAATCATCTTGTCCCGCTACCCACGCCAACACCCGCGCCTCGATCTGCGAAGAATCACAGTCAATGATGCGGTAACGCTTTGGCGGCAATATGCACTCTTTTAATGTGCTATCCCCCCGGCTCGGCAGGTTTTGAAGGTTAAGACTATCGCTCCCACCCCATCTCCCAGTATGAGCGGCATAGTATTTGAGCGGAACTGGTAAGGATCCTCGGCTGGCAATCCCAAGGAATCGCTCGGTTCTGGATTCCTCAAGCGTAGATTTCGTCCCTAGTCTGGCTGCCACCACCGCCTGCACCACAGGGTTGGGGTGCTCCGCTAACTCCTTAAGCCCCTCGTCAGACTTAGCAAAAGCATAAGTCTCCTTCCCGGTTGTGAGGCTGGTCTTGGTTGGCGGCTCAACGCCAAGGCTTCTGAGCAAATCTGCAAACTTAGGATTAGATTGCAGTATCTCCGGCTCCGACTCACAAGCTTGCAATAACTCGTACTTGCGGGCTTTTACCTCTTCTAGGTGTTGACAAAGCCGCTTCTTTGCTAACCGTAGGGCAGGCTCGCTAAACATCTTAACGGTCAGGCTTATGACTTTAAGCTCAGTTTGCGAAACCTTAGGATAGTAGACCGCGAATAAATCGTAGGTCAGGTCGCAGTCGTTGCGGCAATACGCGCCATACCGCTGGAGTTCCTCCGAAGTGAAGTCCTCTCGTCGCTTACCCAGTGCGTGGACAACTTCCTCGCCTTTGACCCCCAGCCCATGCCGCTCGGCAGCGGCTTTGAGAGACCCACTAACCTCAAGTCCATCTAGCGCCCGCGCCAGACTGAGCGTGTCGATCCACATTTTGGGGAAGATTCCAAAGACCCACGAAAGAATTGCTGCATCGAACATGGCGTTGTGTGCAATTGCAGCGGAGTTGGCCCAGTCAAACGTGCGTAGGAACTCTCTGGTTTCATCAAGCGTTCCGCTGAAAAACATGGCGAGACAATCAGCTTCCTTGACCCCAACACCAATAACCTCAAATCTAGGGTCACGGATGTATTCCTCCGTTGTCATTTTTGACAAGGAGTATTCCCGGTCGTAACGAGTTTCAAAGTCTATTGTGATAATCTTCATGCTTACTTCTCCTGTACAAACCCCAACCGCCTAATCGCAAGCTCCATCAACATCGCCGCATCCATCAGCCCGTTAGGTGATGCGCTAAACGCAGTGCGCCACTCACCGTTAGCCCCTAGTCCGATAAGCCCGACACTAACTATTTCTCCGCGTTTAGCCATATCAAGCCACCCCTCCAGCATCGCAATAGCGTTATCACTTAGTGGATTTTTAAGCAATGTGATGTTGTCGTTCATGCCTTCACCTTCTGCATCACCGCATAAATTTCATCCATGCATTTCGCCGTTGCATACTGCTCGGCACCGGCCAGCAAGTCTTTGCGTAACAACGCGATAATTTCGTGCGCCATCTCCAGTCCCTCGCGTAATCCCGTCGAGTATCCTTGTCTCCACGCCGTGATCTGCACATCGTGCATGGCGGCTTCCAACTTTTTCTCTACTTTCTTTGTGTTCATTTCTCCCCCCTTGCGCGGATGGCTTTGGCGCAGCCCATCAGCAATTCCCCCGTAAACCTCTGCATGTCCGGTGCGCCAGCAAGTCCCGCCAGATCGACCCCACCCTCCAAAAACTTCGCACACGCCTCGCGCTCGTTTTCGCGCCACTCTCTGATCATCGACCTGATTTCGGCACGCGCCTGCAACGCTTCTTCGTAGCTTTTGTGGACGCTGATGTTTTTCCATCCGCCGCCAGCCCATCTGTCAAGGAATGCTTGACCGTTGACGATTTCAATCTGCATGTTGAGGTCGTCGGCCTCTGAATAACTGCCGCCTCGCAGCCCCGGTGCAAACTTTTTCATTCCTGCCCCCTTGCGCGGATTTCCGCAGCGATCTTTGAGTATTTTTCGTCGGTAGTGTGTCCGTCCCATCCCTTGGTGTAAGGCATCAAATGTGCAAACATCGCCTCATCGTCCCGGTGGTAGTGCCAACTTGCTTGGCCCCATGGGAAGTCTATGTACACGCAGCCGTTCCAAGCCTCATCCCAACCCTCAATCGTTGTCTTAGCCTTCCCAGACGGAAACAGAATAGTTAGCAAAGCCACTAATTGATTGCGCTCTCGATACGCAATGTCGGTTTCCCGCGCACACACCTCGCGCTCGGCGGCGGCGACAATAGCGGCGAAGCGTTCAAAGTAGTCGATGAGGCCGCCCTCCATTAGCCCAGTTAGCCCAGCTTCCCGCGCCATCCTGATGATGTCTTCACGGTTCATTTCTTCATCCTCCGCACGTACACCGCCGTCCCGTCTGGCCAAACCGCCGCTGCGTTTTCGGCAAACGCGGCCAGCATCCACCGCCCCGCGTAGGTGCCGTCGATGGTGCCGATCAAATCGTACTCCAGCGCCTCGTCAATTTGCTGGCACGCCGCCTCCGCCTCCGCCTCCGCCTTCGCCTCCGCCTTCGCCTCCGCCTTCGCCTCCGCCTTCGCCACCACCACCGCCGCCGCCGCCTCCGCCGCCCACGCCGCCGCCTCCGCCGCCGCCTCCGCCGCCCACGCCGCCGCCTCCGCCGCCGCCTCCGCCGCCCACGCCGCCGCCGCCTGCTTTAACTTACTCATGGTTATGCTCCTCTAGTTCTTCCGCCAATTTATCCGCCTTCAACCGCAACTCGTTCAGCCGCTTCTTTTTGCGGCGTAGCTCCTTCTTCTCCGCCTCGGTCAACTCCGGCGGCGGCTCGGTATCAGGTCGCGCCGGGGCATACACCGGCTGCTCACCGTCGAGGTTTAACCGCACGCGCCATGCACGGCGATACATCCCCTTCTTTTCAAGCTCCTTTGCCTTCTGCATCGCCTCTTGGAACGCCATCGGGGTGGCGAAATAGTATTCAAAACTCCTATCACCTACAGATGGCCCAGCGTGCGGATCAGATTTGTGGGATACCCCGATTTCGGATGTCTTGTGGTGTGCTGGCATTGTGTATTCCTTTCATGTGTTGTCAGGCCAAAACGATTTTTGATGTGGGGTTAATGTGTATCCGTAGATACGTTTGAAAGTTTCTAATCTTCTAATACGTCTTAATTGGGTATGTAAAAGCAGATGCTCTATTGGGTTGAATACCCCATCTTCAATGATGCGGTGTGCTTGATGGCACGAACCCAAATAGAAATCCTCAGGATATGAATCCATCTGGACAAGCAAAGTCAGGATAGGTTGAGAGCAGAAGGGGGAAAGGATTTTTGTTAGTAGCTTCATTGTGTGTCCCTTTCTGTCTGATTACTTAGTTTCTTGTTTTAGGGTTTCAGTAATCAGCCTATCGATATACCACTGGGCTTTTCGTAAATCTTCGACACCTCCTTTATGTTTCCATCGCCATAAGTATTTTATGGCATTCGCTGTGCAAACAGCTTGCAAACCTTCAAGGCCAACAGTAGCAGCGGCCAGAGCGTCTATACACTCAATCGCCCCTGCGGTGTAATGTGATGGGTGATTAACGGAGTCTTTCATGGTGAGTATCAGCGGGGTGGGGTGACACCCCGCCAACCGAATCCTCTTAGTGAACTTCGTGGATTTCTACGCCAGCTGCAATAGCATCAGCAAGCGAAACCATATCCTTAGCATTCACAACATCAACCTTGAAATGCTTACCGACAATGTAGTCAAGGGCCGCAGACTTGGTTTTAGCCTTAACGTAAACCTTCTGCTCATTGCTATCGGTAACAACATACAACTTGATGGCGCGGGGGCGACGATTATTTTCGGACATAACTACCTCTAATTTAGCTGGAAAGTCGAAGTATACCAACCACCTGAGTTTCCGCAAGTGGTTTTACCCCTCAATGTTTGACTGAATCCGGAATGACATCCGCAACCATACCATGCAATTCCCCTTGCAATTCCTTAGCTAAGGTTTCTGCAAGATCCCAACTAAGTTGTTTCACAGGGTCGGGGATCTGAAGGAAGTTAGTCACGAAAGCCCACGGCATCCCGATTACAGACAATGCACAAATCTTAGAGATGACGGTGTGAGTCTCTGTCATCCCGTCTTCGCCGAAAGCTTCCAGCACGGAGGCTTTGTAGTCTTCGCCAACCTTGTCGGCCACGACCATCAACTGATAGTAAAGTTGAAGAATCTCTTGCCGAATTTCGTAGCTCATCTGAATAGGGTGCGGAGTAAAGCTTCCTTCTTCCCATTCGACATCCACCAAATCCTTAGTGCGGGGATCGGTGGGGTTCTTAGATTTCTTTATCACTTGCGTATCCTTTAGGTTGTCCAGCGGCACAGAGCGCCTCAACTAATGCCAATGCCTGTTCAGAAGGCCCGTCAATTTCCACTCGCACGCCGTTAATCCTTGCAGCGAAGTACAGCCCTACGCCTGCCACTTCCCCAGATTCATACGCACTAGCGGTGCGTATCTCGGCGTCATTCAAATCACTTTTTCGGCCAGCCATCGTAGTTACCTTTCTTTGGAGAATGTTTGGGGTGTAACACCCAGCGATCACCTAAAATTTTCAAAGCCCTTTGGCGCTTCTCGTCTAAGTCTTCTACCCCCCACACCGGGGGAGCTTCCTTTCGCAGTAGAAACTGCCGCAAATCAGTCAGCTTAAGATTAGGTTTCATTTCCCCTCCTTAATTAATTCCAAATGCCATGCAGAAGTGCCGCTAAGAATTGCTTCCATGTCTTCATCCAGTATTGAACCATCGTAGACAAACGCGACACCTCCTGCCTCGTTAATCCTCTGCAACTCCCGACGTTGTAAGGCGGTGGTGTTCCCCGCCTTCCCCGGCGCTTTGCACTCAATGGCAAACATCCTGCCCTGCCAGCAGCCAACAATGTCGGGGATTCCTGAGCGGCCATAACCGCCCGGAACTGGAAAAAACATGTAAGGTCTGGGTTCCAAAGAGTTGAGGAACTTCACTAGCTTTTGTTTCACTTTGCCTTCGGGGGTTAAACCCATGATTCACCTCCGATATATCCAACCAGAAAAAGGATCGCCAACCAGAACACTAGCTCCTCCCACCTCATCACTCAGCCTCTTTGATTTGTTTCAATAAGAATCTGATTTCACAAGAGAGTGCATAACACTCTATCGGTGCCCCCCGGTCTTCTACTAAGGCTTTGGAAATCTCTTGCAGCCTATGGAGATGTTCTCCAAGCAAGACGTATGTGGATCGCTTCTTAATTTTCATTGTGGTTCTCTAAGGTTTACTGTGTCAATTCTAACGTCTTAAAAAAGCCCGGTTACGGAACCGGGCAAAGGACACGACAATGAGATTAGAGTTTATGTTGGCATTGACTTAACGTCAAGACCCTCGATGTGAAATATCTCCCCGAATGCAACACCGGGAGTATCAATCATTGTCCCTATCTCTGGCACCCGAACTCCCATCCCCGTCATCTTCAAAATCTCATACTTAAGACTAAGGTTTTCGGGAAACTCACTTGCACTTGCAAAAGACTGAGGAGGGGTGATTTCCTTTTTGTGCCCTTCGCCCGCTGTAAACAGACGGAAGCTCCCGTTGAAAGTCTTGTACAGCCAATGCCCGGAAGTCTTAATCCTGATCCGCGTATCCCGTCCATCTCGCACACGCTCGAATCCCTTGGTGAACTGAGCCACGGTTTCTGTAGGAATCTTACTTACCATCTTCTTTAGATTCCCCATCCAGTCCTGCTCGTCATCCATCCATGAGGTCTCGCCTGCCTCGCTCGTGAAGTGTTTGAGCAGCGGATACAGAAGCTCAGCGGCTAAGCCTGCCTCGGTAACCTCGAAGCGATGCGTCGCTTCCTTGAGCGGGTTCTCCCATTCAGCGTTGTGGACAAATAGCAGTGGGTGCTTCTCGTTGTCATGCAGGATGTATCCAATGTACCCCTCAAGCTCCCGATATATCTCCATCGGCTTTGCCTGCGTGAACGTGTCCTGTGCCCGGATCACCGCCTTGTCGAGGTCTGAGGTATAGGTCTGGTTGGCTTGGATGTAGTCCACCAAACGGTTGCGGCTGATGTTCCTAGATTCTATGACCACAGAAGGAACCGAATCGACCCGTCGCCAAGTGAGTCGGCCCATGTAGTCCCCGGCACGGTACACCACTAGACACCTCTCCCCGCGTGGGACAAACCGAAAGTCAACATAGGGACGGTTGGCGTGCAGCCCCTGCGCGACGTACAAGAGATAGGTAGAAACCTGTACTTCACTAGAATCAGAAATCTTAAAACCCTGTAAAGATGATTTGTTGCGTTTGGGCTCGTAGACAATGCTGTCGGCCCGGACGCAGTGGTGAAAGTCGGCGGTCTTCCAATCAAAAGGAATTGTGTTCATGTCATGTCGTCCTTATGTGTGAGGGAACTGGTGGTTAGAGTGAGGAGCTAGGCGCGGGCAGGATAGAGAAGGCATAGCCCAGCTTCTTAATCTCCTCTATATCTGAGCGGGTCAGGGTAGTAGACCCAGCGATACGGGCGAATGCTTTGGCATCCTTGCATACCGGATAGATAAGCTCGTTGCCGTAAACATGCTTGATAGATACCGTTAAGACTTTGTGGCTCATGTCCATCGTGTAATTCCTAATCTTAGATTGTTGTAAATATCGTTGTTGATACAGTGGGGCAGTGCTCCGATTGACTGCCCCACTGCCCCGTTGTTAGACCTCGATGGGGAGCGCCCATCCCACAGTCGGCGTGAACTGTGCGAAAGAGTTATCCGTCACACACCACAGCGGAGCGGGAAGCTGAGACCAATCGCCCTGCCCACCGAAGTACCCATCGGTCAGCATCAGCACGCACTGAGTCCCCTCAACCAGACCATGCTCGCGCAGATACTCGGGCACACACGAGGGGTCAGTACCGCCACCACCCTTGGGCTTGGTCGTATTAATAAGAGTGCCGTAGGTCTGTGCGGTATAGGTCTCGGTCGATTGCACACGGCCATCCCAGTACACCAGCACCAACTCTTCGGGGCACACATCCTCCACGACCTTCTGCACATTGCCGAGGAACGCCGAGAGCAGCGGGCCTTGGATAGAGCCGGAGGTATCGATACCCACCACGATGCGGCGAAAGCTGTCGTCGTAGCTGCTAGGCATGTAGATACCAGCGCCCTGCATACGCCGATTGAAGCGACGCCATGTGGTCTTGCCGAAACCCTTCGCCATGCTGCCCCTGATGTGGTCGGCCAAGACCTCGCGCCAATCAACCTTTGACGCAATCACCTCACCAAGCTCACGCGACGCAGTACCACCCATGCGGCCAGCAACCTCGTTGCCTTGGCGAATCAACTGATCGACCTCGTTAGCCAATACATCTTTCTCAGCTTGAGTAAGCTCCTCGCCCGCAGCGAAGTCGTGCTCGTCGAACTGCTGACCAACCTTGGCACGACCGCGACCCTTGCCCTTGCCCTTGCCATCACTCGGCTCGTCGTTAGGCTCGCCATCCTCACCCTCTTCACCGCCATCCTCCTGCTCCTCTTCCTCTTTCTTAAGAATGTCGAAGACCTGCTTGGCGTTAAGCCCACGGAAATCCTCGTCGATGAGCGGGATACGCAGGCCGTCTTTAGTAGGCACGGCGATGTGGGGGCACACCTTGGTCAGGTCGAGCAGCGGGAGATTGATAACGTAGTCGCACGCCATGTTGGTCAACTGTGCGTCCTGCTTCCAGAGCGCTGCCCACTGCACGATGTGGCGGAAGCCGATATGCAGTGCCTCGTGGAGAATCACGAACACCAACTCAGGATCAGTCAGGCCGTCCATGAAGTCGTCGCCCATCACGATGTTGCGGCCATCGGTGTAAGCAGTGGGGCACTGCCCAATCTTAGTGTCACCGAACATGACGAGCGGGGCGAACTGCGAAAGTTCCTTGGTGCGAGCGATGATGCTTTGGGCTTTCTCGATGCGCTGCGAGCGGGTTAGGGTAGTCATTGCATTGTGTCCTTGTGTTGTCGTTGTGTGTGCCCCGGATCAGCACCGGGGCGTTGTGTGTTGTATGGATTACAGATTGAACTTGTTGAGGATGTCGTCGAGCTTAGCCTTGGCAGCGACGCGGGCACCGGCATCTTTCTTCAAATCGCCGAGGTCAGTCACGGCAAGCAGGCGACGCAGGTCGTTGCCCATCTCCGACAGTCGCGGGTCATTGCCCACGTTCAAGTCATTGAGCAGGCCGACGAAATCCTCGGCATTGGACAGCATGGAGTCGTGCAGCTTGGTCTTCTTGCCATCGGGGCGTGAGCCGTCGAAGTTGGACTCCTTGAGCTTGTCGGCCATGTGGCTAACGATTTTGTGCAGGCGTTCCCACACATTCTGCATGGCGCGTGCCTCGCGGCTGTGTGCCTCGTGCATGGAGTGCTCGACCACCTCGGCCAGACCCGCGTTGTTGGTATCGACCATCCAGTGACCAGCGGTCGGCACCGGGGAGTACATCTTGTTGAAGGCGAACTTGCCACGAACCTCGTGCTCAGTGGGGTAGTTGGAGCGGTCGAACATCTTGCCCAAGGTGAACGCAGCGGCAGCCACATGCGTGTTGTAGTCGGCCAAGAAGGCATCGACCATATCCCAATACTGACGCTCGAACTCGGTAAGCTGTGCTTTGTGGTCAAGCATCAGCGACATGGGGAGCAGGCGCAGGCCGTTGTCGTTCCACGGCATGGTCAGGTTCTTGTTCCAAGTCCGAACCATTGCGGCGAACTTCTTGATGGTGTCGAGTTCCTTGCACTCGGCGAGCAAATTCTTGAGATAAGTGCCAGCCTTGCTGCTCGCGTTGTTGTCCACGGCCACATCGTTCGCGACTTCGGAGTCGGTCACGGTGGCAGAGAAAACCTTGATGGAAAGGTCGAACAGCACGGCGCTGCTCGCGATGGTGGTGGCGTTGTTTGTCATGGCAGTGCCCTCGTTGTTGGTCAGGATGTTGTTGTTGGTGGTGATGGTCATCGTGTTCATTGCATGTGTCCTTTTGGTTATATGAATACTTTAGGAAATTTCCTAAACTATCTTTCGGGATGTGTTTCGACTTGGTTAGTTTAAGTGAGTGTATGGATTACGTCAATCAATTACATATGTAGATACTTGTCTGTGTCTCCCCAATACATTGGATGATTCATATCGTCGCCATCGTCCCACCAACATTCGGGAGTTGATTTGGGTTGGAGCGGGGCGATATAGAGCGGATGGTTGACCCCTTGAAACTCTTTCTTAAGTTTCACCTTGGCGTACTTCTTTTTTAGTTGAGCGAGTTGGTTACAGGCACGGCGATTAATCCGGCTCAGCTTGTCCATGTTCTTAGACATCAGTCCTCCGATTGCCCCGGCTCAGCACCGGGGCGTTGTGGGTTAGGGGTTAGTACTTGAAGCCGTTGAGTGACGCCCACTTCTGGAACTCGTGAGTCGTCACCGTCAAATCCCACAGCTTGGACATGACAGTCACCTCCTGCTTGCGGGCAGCTTTCTCGGCGGCATCCTTGACGCTATGCACGAACATCGTCTGTGCATCGGGAGCCAGCCCGCCCATCATGTAGGTGAACCAACCTGAAATCCGATTCTTCACCTCAAGCTTGCTATCGGGAGCAGGCAGGCCGTAACCAGCCCCGGCAATCCACACGCAGGCATTGAGCGAGCAGATGATGTGCGCCGCGATGGATGTGGGGTAGGGCGCATTGCCCGCCATGATTTGCTTGGCGCTAGGCAGCTCCATTGCAAAGTTCTTAAACACAAGCATCGAGCGAGCAGCTTGGTTACCAATCACACCCTGCAAGTCGGCGAGAAGCATCTGCTCCGTGTACCGCAAGCCCATTGCCTGAGCATTGAAGTAGGCATGGAAGACGTTGCTGGCAAACTCAAGACTGCGAGCAGTCACACAGCCCTGATCACGCGCAGGATTCTTGGGGTCAGGGTTGTACACCATGCTCTTGATGTCATCCGGCAGGCTGGCAAAGTCAGGGTCGAGGTAGCTGGCAAAGCACAGCGGAGTTTGCTTGACCCATCCCTGCACGATGGGGTGGATGTTGTGCTCGAAAGCCCACGGCAGCCACTCGTCGGTGTACGGATTCCTAACGTAGTGCATGGTGACCTTGTTGCGGGTATGGCTCTTGACCATATCGCCCACACCATCGGTGCCGAGGTTGCCGGTGCCAATGATTACGCTGTCGGGGTGCAGCATCATCGAGAGCAGGCGACGGCAGCCAGTCTTCTTGTCCTTGGAGAACAGTTGGTGTACCGCATTCTGGCTGGCGGGATTCTGTGGCTTGCTGTACTCGTCGATGAGCAGCACCACCGGCTTGTCAGGCGTGAAGCCGAAGATTTCATTGAACCAGTAGGCAAAGGTCTTGCTCTCCGGGTCAGGCATGGGGATAGCCAAGTCAGCCGGATCCAGCGTCTGCATATCGAGGAAGACGAGCGTGTACTCCGTCCCCATGATGCGGGTCAGGCTGTCGGCAATGTACTGGCCGATTGAAGTCTTGGCCGTGCCCGGAGGGCCGAGAATCAGGTGTGCTTGGTTAGCACCGCACACAGCGTCTGCAATGATGGAGTCGGCGATGTCGATGATGCCGAGCCGGGTCAGGGTGTTGTTGATAGTAGCCATTGTCATGTGTCCTCTTTGTTGTGTGTATTCGGATACTTTAGGAAATTTCCTAAACTATCGGTCGTACTCGTCTGCATCCCCGTAAGATGACGGGATTCTCTCGCCGGTATGGGCGCATCGAAGACCTGAGTCTTCCCAATTAATATCGAAGGCAACCACACGCCATCCGCAGTTGGAGTTGTCGCGGATCGCACGGATGATTTGCTTGGCTTCCTGTTTGGCCGCTGCAAAGGACAGGGCTTCCCCATCCGAAGTCAGGAAGAACATCTGATACCCACCGGGCCATGCGTATGCACCGTTGCGGATAGCGTCTTTGAATTGTTTGGTGGTCATTGCCATTGTCATGTGTCCTCTTTGTTATGTGGATACTTTAGGAAATTTCCTAAACTATTCTTCGGGCCATTCGGCACCGACAGGGATCAGCCACAGGTCACCGTCCTGCCATAGCGTGTACTGCACGCCATCATCCTTGCTGGTAACGATGCAGTGCGAAAGGCATTCATCCCACGCATCCCAATACCCCTCGTGCTCCGGGCCGATGGCAAGCACCTCTTTGACCCAACTCGACACGCCGTCGATGCAGTCTTCGTAGGTGAATTCGATGAAGTTTTGCGGGATGTAAATCCCACGGCTATCGCACAGGTAAAGCTTGGCAGACTCAGGAAGGTTGATGCTCATTGTCATATCTCCGATTGGTTTGGTTGGATACTTTAGGAAATTTCCTAAACTATCGTTTGGTGCGCGTTATTGTCCCGACAGAAGACATTGTACGCTCTTGGTGTACTAAGTCAAGCATTTGAATGATGACTTGAATTAGGGGATTGAATTGAAGAATCGGATTGAATTTGGGCCGATTGGCACGGGATTGGGTTGGATAGGCAAACTTCGAGATTATGTATTGTGGGTGAGGGGATGTTCTGGAAGGGGTGAGATAGAAAAACTTCGAGATATAAACTTTAAATTGGATATTCAAACTTCGAGATTATGTATTTTAGATACTGGTTTTCGAGCTACAAACTTTGATTGGTTAAAGAATGAGCAAGAATCGGCTAAGTGTTTGATTTGCTTTATGTTCCCTATGTTCCAGAATCAACGTGAATGTTCCAACGTAAGTCTATGATGTTCCACATGTTCCAAATGTTCCAGAAAAAAACAGTGTGTGGCTAAAAGAGGGTGTGTGTGAACTCTTGTGCGAAAAAACAAAAGAAGTCTTCTAATCACCTCATTTTGAAAAGTTTATATATTAAGCACATACATTTTAGCTACCCCTTTTACCCGCTCACTGCTGGAAGCCGGAACATTTGGAACATGTGGAACATCAAAGACTTGTGCTGGAACATTCGCGTTGATTCGGGAACATTTGGAACAGCCCTTGATTTTGTTCATGTTCCCAATGTTCCAATTGGCCGCGAGCTAAGTCATTGATTCTTTATTTCAACGCGTAATCTTAGTTGGCAGGATACTTTAGGAAATTTCCTAAACTATCCGATTTCGGGGTTGGCCCGCGTGGCTGCCGTCCTCCGGAACTGGTCAGGTCTGGCCCATCTGGATACTTTAGGAAATTTCCTAAACTATCCCGCCCTGCGCCATGCACCACGCTAAGCGAGGCGATCTCGCGCCGACGACGAACCGCCCGAGCCATCCGGCATCGATGTGGCAGCTTGGACGACTACGTTGCCGACGCGCCGCTGTGGCCTTCCCACCT
>Ga0315909_10000660_pt1 | contig 46346 bp, 40 predicted proteins | sample LakEriMetagenome_11_FD_203527 | JGI IMG/M metagenome (GOLD analysis project Ga0315909, IMG submission 203527) | Freshwater fungal communities from buoy surface, Lake Erie, Ohio, United States - Buoy 2 MA125 | ecosystem: Environmental > Aquatic > Freshwater > Lake | place: USA: Lake Erie, Ohio... | reverse complement strand
CCTTGCTGGTTTTTATATTCCGCAATGATAGGCACAAAGGCCTGCGAAAATGCGCCCTCGGCAAAAAGCCGGCGTAGCAGATTGGGGATGCGGAAGGCAACGAAAAAGGCGTCGGTGTAGATCGAGGAACCGAAAGTTCGTGCCACCAGGAACTCGCGGATCAGCCCGGTGATGCGTGAGAGCATCGTCATGCCAGAAACGGTGGCTAGCGTTTTATGCAAGTTCATGGCGGTCGATTATATCCGCAGGTTTCAGACAAATTTCATAAGAAATTGCTTTTATGAAAACTAATAGGTCCTGATTTTGCTCGGTCGCGCGTCGAATGGACGCGGCCATCGCCGTTTGTCCTGAGGACAAAAACCCGCTATAATCGCGGTCTTTCGAATTACGCCCGGGGCGAGCTCCCGAGTCCCACTGTCAGGAAACAAGTCATGGCCAATACCGCCCAGGCACGCAAGCGCGCCCGTCAAGCAGTAAAACTGAACGTACACAATTCCAGCCAGCGCTCAACACTACGCACGGCCATCAAGGCCGTCCGTAAGGCGATCGAAGCTGGCGACAAGGCAGCTGCTGCAGCTGTTTTCCAGGCGTCGGTATCAGTGATTGACCGCATCGCTGATAAAAAAATCGTGCACAAGAACAAGGCAGCCCGACACAAGAGCCGTCTTTCGGCTGCGATCAAGGCGCTTGCGTAAGTTTTTGTTTTGGTGGGCCAGGTTCTGTGTTGGCTCAGAGGGCGTGCAGCGATAAGCGCGAACCACGAAACAACGGCGTTGGCGCGGCTCAACGCCAGTAATCGGAAACCTGCCGGGTAAAACCTGGGCGGGTTTTTTTATTGAGGCAAACCGGTGACTTTTACGCCAGCCCGGATGTTCTTCTGCCTGAACCAGCCCTGATTCATCTCCAGCGCGAATCGAGCGGGTTTTTTCGCACAATGCGCATTCAGGGTTTGCGGTTGCATGTCCTCAATATTGATGATGCGACCCTTCTCATCAATGAAGGCAACCGACAGCGGAAGCAAGGTGTTCTTCATCCACATGCAAAGATGCCGTGTCTCCGGAAAACGGAACACCATACCTTCATTGGGGGCCATTTTTTCGCGAAACATCAGGCCCTGAGCACGCTGCTCGTCGCTGATAGCGACTTCTGCCTTGATTAAATGGACGCCGACATTCAGTGTTGTGGTCGGGAATGTCTGCTGCGCCTGACTGGCTGAAAAAAATGCAGCCAAGATCCATGCGCCGGCAATGGAGAAAATGATTTTCATTATGAAGGTTGTCCAATCTACGCGGTGAGATTGTAAACCTCGCCACGGCAGGTTCAGTCGACTTTGTGCCATGCGTCCTCACCCACGTCTAGCCACTCGCCCGGCATCAGCGGGTGCGTGGCCAGAGAAAACGGTCCAATGCTACTGCGCACCAGCCTTAGCGTTGGCAAGCCGACCGCGGCTGTCATTCGTCTGACTTGACGATTCTTCCCCTCGATAAGGCTAATCGCCAGCCAGCAGGTGGGAATCTGTGCCCGTACGCGAACAGGTGGCCGGCGCTCCCAAAGCCAGTTTGGCGTTTCGATGCGTGCGGCGCGACAGCCAAGGGTAGTGAAATCACCCAAATCCAGTGGTTCTCTTAGCTGTTTCATTTGTTCGGCGCTGGCCATGCCCTCGACTTGCACAAGATAGGTTTTTTGCTTTTTATTTTCTGGGTGACTGATTTCATGCTGCAATTTTCCATTATTCGTCAGTAGCATCAGTCCCTCGCTGTCGGCATCCAGTCGGCCCGCCGGGTAGATGTCGGGATGGGGCAGGAAGTCTGCCAGCGTAGCGCGTGATGCATGCGCAGAAAACTGGCTCATCACTCCGTGCGGCTTGTTGAAAAGAATGAGCGACATTGGGGGTATCCGGAGTAGCGGCGGGGCCGCATTTCTGTAGCACGAAGCAAAATTCTAGTGCATAATACGAAACGTGGTCTTATGTCTTATATAAGACCTGCATACAGCGCTCAAGGGGTCTTTGTTCCTGACGAGACCCCAACTACAATCCTCCCTATCCGCCCAATCCTCGGAGATAACGATGTACCAACATATCAAAGTACCCACCGATGGTCAGAAGATCTCGGTCAATCCTGATTATTCTCTGAATGTGCCCGACAACCCGATCATCCCGTATATCGAGGGTGATGGTACCGGCGTGGATATCAGCCCGGTGATGATCAAGGTAATTGATGCGGCTGTCCAAAAATCCTACGGCGGCAAGCGCAAGATCAGCTGGATGGAGATTTTTGCCGGCGAGAAGTCGACCATGGTGTACGGTCCTGACGTCTGGTTGCCCGAGGAAACGCTTAAAGTACTCAAAGATTATGTGGTCTCGATCAAAGGACCACTGACCACACCCGTTGGCGGTGGCATACGCTCCCTGAATGTGGCTCTGCGTCAGGAGTTGGATCTGTACGTTTGCCTACGCCCAGTGCGTTATTTCAAAGGTGTGCCCTCGCCACTGCGTGAGCCAGAGAAAACCGACATGGTTATCTTCCGCGAGAACTCGGAAGACATCTATGCCGGTATCGAATGGCAGGAGGGCAGCGAGGGTGTGAAGAAAGTGATTGATTTCCTGACCAAGGAAATGGGCGTCAAGAAGATCCGCTTCCCCCAGACCTCGGGTATCGGCATCAAGCCAGTCTCCCGCGAAGGCACCGAGCGCCTTGTGCGCAAGGCTATCCAGTATGCGATCGACAATGACAAGCCCTCGGTGACAATTGTTCACAAAGGCAACATCATGAAGTACACCGAGGGCGGTTTTCGCGACTGGGGCTACGAACTGGCGCAAAAGGAGTTCGGCGCACAACTGATCGATGGTGGTCCATGGTGTACCTTCAAGAATCCCAAGACGGGCAAGGACATCATCGTCAAGGATTCGATCGCAGACGCCTTTCTCCAGCAGATTCTGCTGCGCCCGAACGAATACAGTGTGATCGCCACACTGAATTTGAACGGTGACTATATTTCAGATGCGCTGGCAGCTCAGGTGGGCGGTATCGGTATTGCGCCGGGCGCCAATCTCTCCGATTCGGTCGCCATGTTCGAAGCAACGCATGGCACGGCACCCAAATACGCTGGCAAGGATTACGTCAATCCTGGTTCATTGATCCTGTCGGCCGAAATGATGCTGCGTCATATGGGCTGGTTCGAGGCCGCCGATCTGGTCATCAGCTCAATGGAAAAGTCTATTTCATCCAAGAAAGTCACGTATGACTTTGCGCGCCTGATGGACGGCGCAACCCAAGTGTCATGCTCAGGCTTTGGTGATGTGATGATTGAGCACATGTGATTCGGAGCGTGCCTTAAAAAAGCCGGAGCGATCCGGCTATTTTAATCCTCGCATCCATTACTAAAATAGTAATAAGTCACGGTAAACCAATGTTCGGTGTAAAAGTCTATAAAGGTGGAGGGCAATAAAAAAACCCCCGGTTTTGTCGGGGGTTTTGAGGAGCCTAACGGTAATCAGGCATTTTGGATGTTGGAAGCTTGCTTGCCTTTGGGGCCTTGCGTTACTTCAAACTGAACCTTTTGTCCTTCTTTGAGGGTCTTGAAGCCATTCATCTGAATCGCCGAGAAGTGTGCGAACAGATCTTCGCCACCATCATCCGGAGTGATAAAACCGAAGCCTTTGGCATCGTTAAACCACTTCACTGTACCTGTTGCCATAAAAGCGTTTTCCCAAATTTAACCAATCACACGAGCCCTAAAAGCAAGAAGCTCGCGTAAAGCTGCCCCCTCTTATATTGCTCCTCCCTAATCAAAAGGTGCAAAAAAGCACATATTGATCCTTTGCATTGTTCGCGCAAAAAATGGAAAAGTCAAGTTAATTGCCAAAAGGGCTAGATTCAGGCTGGGATTGGCCAAAAAGATCGGACTCTGGCGAAAGGGAAAAGCGGGCATCTGCGCGTCATCACGATTCGGCGTACTATCAGTGTGTGGGGCGGATATCCTTGGCAAAAGCGGTTACGCACCAGTACAAGGGCATTAGAATAGAAGCATGGCAACTAACGACGAGAATGGCACACTCCTTATTCCAAAGGAGAAAAAGGCGGCGGTCAAACCGCCACCGATGTATCAGGTTTTGCTGCTCAACGATGATTACACCCCGATGGAATTCGTGGTGGCCATCATTCAAGAGTATTTCAACAAGGACCGGGAGACGGCTACCCAGATCATGTTGAAAGTGCATCGCGATGGTAAAGGTATGTGCGGGGTGTATCCTAAAGATATAGCCAGTACAAAAGTGGAACTTGTATTAACCCACGCCCGGAAGGCGGGACACCCGCTTCAGTGCGTGATGGAGGAAGCATGATTGCTCAGGAACTCGAAGTTAGTTTGCATATGGCTTTTGTCGAGGCGAGACAGGCTCGGCATGAGTTCATTACCGTTGAGCATCTGCTGCTCGCGCTGCTGGACAACCCCTCCGCCGCCGAGGTGCTTAGAGCTTGCGCGGTCAATATTGATGACCTTCGCAAGACGCTGACCAACTTCATTAATGACAACACCCCAACGGTGCCCGGCACGAGCGAGGTCGACACACAACCAACGCTGGGTTTCCAGCGGGTGATACAGCGCGCGATCATGCACGTGCAGTCAGCATCAAACGGCAAAAAAGAAGTGACCGGCGCTAATGTTCTGGTGGCGATTTTCGGTGAAAAAGATTCTCATGCGGTGTACTACCTGCATCAGCAAGGAGTCACGCGTCTGGACGTTGTCAACTTCATTTCGCATGGCGTTCGCAAAGATCAGCAGTCCGAGCCGCAAAAAGCTTCCGAGGGTGTTGAAGAAGGCGCCGCTGAGACCCAGCAAAAAGAAAGTGCGCTGGATCAGTTCACCCAAAATCTCAACAAGCTCGCAGCAGAGGGCAAGATTGACCCTCTGATTGGCCGCGAGACTGAAGTAGAGCGCGTGATTCAGACGCTTTGCCGTCGCCGTAAAAATAATCCGCTGCTGGTGGGTGAAGCCGGCGTCGGCAAGACCGCGATTGCCGAAGGTCTCGCCTGGCGCGTGACGCAGGGTGATGTGCCCGAGATTTTGCAAAATGCGGTTGTGTACTCGCTTGACATGGGCGCATTGCTGGCTGGTACCAAATATCGCGGAGACTTCGAGCAGCGTCTGAAGGCCGTGCTCAAGCAAATGAAGAACAATCCCAACGGGATTCTGTTCATTGACGAGATTCATACCATTATTGGCGCAGGCTCTGCATCAGGTGGGACATTGGACGCGTCGAATTTGCTCAAGCCGGCCTTGTCCAGCGGCCAGCTCAAGTGTATCGGTGCGACTACGTTCAATGAATTCCGTGGTGTCTTCGAAAAAGATCATGCGCTTTCGCGTCGCTTCCAGAAGATTGATGTGAATGAGCCCACTGTCGAGCAGACAGTGCAGATCTTGCGCGGCCTCAAATCACGATTCGAAGAACACCATGGCGTCAAATATTCGGCGCTGGCACTGACAACGGCAGCCGAGCTGGCTGCGCGCTTCATCAATGACCGTCACTTGCCCGACAAGGCGATTGATGTGATTGACGAGGCTGGCGCAGCGCAACGGATCCTGCCCAAGTCCAAGCAGAAAAAGACCATCGGCAAGCCTGAGATCGAAGACATCATTTCGAAAATAGCCCGTATTCCGCCGCAGTCGGTCAATCAGGATGATCGTACCAAACTGCAGACTATCGACCGCGATCTGAAGAACGTCGTGTTCGGTCAGGATCCTGCGATCGAGGCGTTGGCTGCAGCAATCAAGATGGCGCGCGCGGGGCTCGGTAAAACGGACAAGCCAATTGGCTCTTTCCTGTTCTCCGGCCCAACCGGTGTGGGCAAGACCGAGGTCGCCAAGCAGTTGGCCTTCATTATGGGTATCGAGCTGATTCGTTTTGACATGTCCGAGTACATGGAGCGCCATGCGGTGAGTCGCCTGATTGGCGCGCCACCGGGCTATGTCGGGTTCGATCAGGGCGGACTGTTGACTGAAGCGATCACCAAGAAGCCACATGCGGTACTCCTGCTGGACGAGATCGAGAAGGCGCATCCGGACGTATTCAATATCCTTCTGCAGGTGATGGACCATGGCACGCTGACGGATAACAATGGTCGCAAGGCCGACTTCCGCAATGTGATCATCATCATGACGACAAACGCCGGTGCCGAGAGCTTGCAAAAGCGCTCAATGGGTTTCACCGAGTCCAAGCAGGCCGGCGATGAAATGGCAGATATCAAACGTATGTTTACGCCAGAGTTCCGCAATCGCCTTGATTCCATCATCAGCTTCCGTGCGCTGGACGAGGACATCATCCTGCGCGTGGTTGATAAATTCCTGATGCAGTTGGAAGAGCAATTGCACGAGAAGAAGGTTGAGGCTGTGTTCAGCGAAAACTTGCGTAAATTCCTCGGCAAGAAGGGTTTTGACCCGCTGATGGGCGCGCGTCCGATGTCGCGCCTGATTCAGGACATGATTCGCAAGGCGCTGGCAGATGAACTACTGTTTGGCAAGCTGGTGTCGGGCGGACGAGTCAATGTTGATCTGGATGAAGAGGAGCACATCCGTCTTGAGTTCGTCGAAGGAGACACGCCGCCGCCAGCCGCACCGCCTCAGGAAGCCGCTGAAGTCGAATAATTCATCAGCGGCACTAAAATAGACAGGGCCCTAGCGCAAGCGGGGCCCTGTTTCCTTTTTCTAGTTCGACATTATCCAAACCCAGCTTGATATGCGATCAGGGCACCAAAGGGTTTTTCGATACCTGTTTCCGGCGAATTTCGCTCAGGTTGATCAGCATCGATTGCCGCCGTTCGGGTGTCCAAGGATGCAGCGCCGTATACGTATTGGTCTGTGATGCCGGATAAGATTGCGCAATTTTTTCCATCGTGCGCTCTGCCCCCGCGGCATCATAGCCGGCACGGGCAAGAAGATACATTGCAAGTCGATCGGCTTCCTGATCGGCTTTCGCTGACATAGGGCGCAGGCCTCCACGACTGGCAAGTGCTCCAGGATCCGGTTTCAAGGGCAATAGCGTATCGATCATGCTGGCCACCGCTGCCGTCATTTGTTGAGAAGCGGCGTGTTGCAAGACATTGTGTGCCATTTCGCGCGCAAGAATGACGGCGAGTTCTTCGTCGCTGCTTAGAAAATTGAGCATACCTCTCGTGATCATGATGCGCCGACCATCTGCATAAGCAGTGACCTGTGGTGTATGTCCGATTTCTATTGAAAAAGCACAGGCTGCGGTCAGGGGGATAGTCAAGCTGATCGGGCGCTCTTGGCGCAAGACCAGTACCGAGATATCGGTTGCATTTTTGAGCAAAGATGCCAGTAATCGTGCCGCTTCGCTTTCTGCCTGCGCACCCAGTGGTAGTGGTTGATCTTGTATCGATTGAAGAATGTCCCCCGCGCGTATGCCAGCGCGCATCGCGCCGCTGCCCTCGAGGACCTGCATCACTTGCAGTCGGTCATCCAGTTTGAGCGACAACTCGGCGGCGGGGGCGAGTTCAGCCGGGTAGGAATACCGATTTTTTGCAGTGAAGCCGAGGAGTGGACGCGCGAATGAACGGCAAAGTTGCGCATTTTTTACCATTAAGGGCGCTGCTACCCGGTAGATACGTTCCTGCCTTGCTACCAGGGCCGACAATTCGGATACCTCTAGAGAAGGTTGAACTTTTTTCTCTGGCACAGCCGGCGGCATTTTCACAGGTGCGGTGGTGCAGGACGCCAGTAGTACCAACGCCGCCAAAAGAAGGACTACATTACGTTCGCCGATCGCGCTCATGGCCCCATGCACGATCATCCCGCTGCCTTCCTATTTTTTGCCAGTACTACCAAAGCCGCCCTCGCCACGTTCACTGCTCTCGAAGTTATCCACGATATCGAACGCTACCTGCATCACCGGAACGATGATCAGCTGAGCCAGACGCTCCATAGGGTTTAACACAAAGCTCGCGCTGCCGCGATTCCAGGTAGAGACCATGAGCTCGCCCTGGTAGTCCGAATCGATCAAACCGACAAGATTGCCAAGTACGATACCGTGTTTATGCCCCAGTCCACTTCTCGGAAGAATCATGGCTGCATAGGCAGGGTCAGCAATATGAATCGCCAGACCAGTCGGCACGAGATGCGTACTGCCTGGTTCGATGGTGATCGGCTCTTTCAGGCAGGCACGCAGATCCAGCCCTGCACTGCCTGCCGTTGCATAGGCAGGCATTTGGTCGCGCATGCGTGGATCCAGGATTTTAACGGCAATTTTTTTCATGATATCCAAGAGGACAAAGCAAAAATAGAAACGGAAAAAACCACAACGATCAGCAAAAGAACCAAAAAATAAAGGTCCCGATCAGAGACGACGGGCTACCTCGGCAATCAGCGTCACAGCAAGACTCTCCTTGCTTGCGCGCGGCAGTACTTGGTGTCCGTGCACATCAAAAAGTACGATTTCATTGTCATCTTGACCAAAAGTCTGGTGACCGATATTCCCAACGAGCAGGGGAATATTTTTACGTTCTCGCTTAGCCGCACCCTGGGTGATCAGATCATCAGATTCGGCTGCAAACCCTACGCAAAAAGGCGGGAAAGGCAGCGCCGCGACTGACGCCAGTATGTCGGGGTTGGTTTCAAATCGCAGCGAAGGTGCCGTGGTGTCTTGTTTCTTGATTTTTTGTGCGCTGACGTCCGCAACGCGCCAGTCCGCTACGGCAGCCACCGCTATAAACACCGATTGTTCGCTGATCTGAGACATCACGGCGTCATACATATCGCGGGCTGTTGTTACCGAAATACAGGTGACACCGAGCGGCACGGTCAGCGCTGTCGGCCCTGAGACCAGCGTGACGTGTGCCCCAGCAGCTTGTGCAGCACGCGCGAGCGCATAACCCATTTTCCCCGATGAGAGATTGGTGATGCCGCGCACGGGATCGATGGGTTCAAAGGTGGGGCCAGCAGTAATCAGTACCCGTTTGCCTGACAAGATTTTAGGTTGAAAAAATCCGATCAGTGATTCGAGTAATTGCTCGGGCTCGAGCATGCGGCCAAGTCCGGTTTCCCCACACGCTTGATCGCCCGCCGCGGGCCCCAACAAGGTGATGCCATCAGACTTCAGCTGTGCCACGTTACGCTGTGTTGCAGGCTTGTCCCACATTTCGACATTCATCGCAGGTGCGACTAGCAGTGGTACCTCATGGGGTCTGGCAAGGCACAAGGTGGACAGCAGATCATCCGCTGCACCATGCACCAGTTTACGGATGAAATCAGCTGAACATGGCGCAATGATGATGGCATCTGCATCGCGCGAGAGATCGATATGCGCCATATTGTTGGCGACACGGCTGTCCCACTGATCGGTGTAGACCGTGTGGCCTGACAAGGCCTGCATCGTCACGGGTGTAATGAAATGACGCGCGGCATCCGTCATGACGACTTGCACGCTGGCGCCAGCTTTAACGAGCGCGCGCAAAAATTCGGCAGCCTTGTAGCAGGCAATGCCACCGGTAAGTCCCAGCACGATTTTTTTGCCTGCAAGATTCATAAGAGCCTCTAGTGGTTCACGCGCCGGAACTCATCCAGCACGAACAATATCGCTCCTACCGTAATCGCGCTATCTGCGACATTGAACGCTGGCCAGTGCCAGCCGAGCACATGAAAGTCAAGAAAATCGATTACATGTCCGTAAGCGACACGGTCAATCAGGTTGCCGATGGCGCCACCTAAAATCAGCGCCAGTGACCAACAGAACAGGCGTTGATCAGGATTACGCTTGAGCATCCACAAAATGAATGCCGAAGCGATGACGGAAACGCCGGTAAAGAAATAGCGTTGCCATCCCGGCTGATCCGACAAAAAGCTGAAAGCTGCGCCTTTGTTGTAAACCATGACCAGATTGAAGTAGGTCGTGATCGGTTCGGACTGACCGTACAGCAGTAGTTTACTCATGGTGATCTTGGTGACCTGATCCAGCAAGACCACGATCAGCGCAATACCCAGCCACAGCATCAGACCCGCATTCTTTTTCGCCATTGACAACCTTCAGTTGGAGTCAAGCAGCGCGTCGCCGCTCGCCCTGACCAAACAAATTAGATACGCAACGACCGCACAAGCCCGAGTGCTCTGCGTGCTCGCCGACATCAGCACGATAATGCCAGCAGCGCTCACATTTTTTGTGAGCTGATGCAGTCACCAGAATTTTTTCGTCGGCACTGGAAGCAACGGGCACGACCTGCGCGGCCGAGGTGATCAGAACAAATTTCAGATCATCACCCAGCTGCTGGAGCAAACTCAGTTTATCGCCGCTGGCATGAATAGCGACCTCAGCCTGCAGAGAGGAGCCGATAGCGCCCGACACGCGCAGCGCCTCCAGTTCTTTCTGCACCAACGCACGAATCTCGCGCAAGCTCGCATATTTCTCCAGCAGCGCATCCGCATCGGTAATCTCGGGCAGTGTGTAGAAGGTCCGCGTGAAAATCGTCTCGCCGGATTCATGGTAAGTCGTCTTGTCTGCAAATACCGACCAGGCTTCTTCAGCCGTGAATGAAAGCACCGGTGCCATCAGGCGCAGCAATGCCTGCGTGATATGCCATATAGCCGTCTGCGCCGAGCGACGCGCAGCAGAATCTACACCGCTGGTGTAGAGACGATCTTTGAGAATATCCAGATAAAAGCCACCCAGATCTTCCGAGCAGTACATCTGCAGCTTGGCAACGACCGGGTGGAATTCGTACGCATCGAAATGCGAACGAATTTCTTGCTGCAATTGCGCCATGCGGGCTATTGCGTGACGATCGATGTCGAGTAACTGATCCATCACCACCGCATCGCGCTGCGCATCAAAGTCCGAGGTGTTAGCCAGCAGGAAGCGCAGTGTGTTACGAATGCGTCGGTAGCTTTCCACCACGCGCTTGAGGATTTCATCCGAGATCGACAGCTCTCCCGAATAATCGGTGGCAGCCACCCACAGCCGGAGAATTTCTGCGCCCAGCGTATCGGAGACTTTTTGAGGCGCGACCACATTACCCTTGGACTTGGACATTTTCTTGCCCTCGCCATCGACCACGAAGCCGTGTGTCAGGAGCGCCTTGTAAGGTGCGCAGCCATTGAGCATAGCGGAGGTCAGCAGCGATGAATGAAACCAGCCGCGATGCTGATCCGAGCCCTCCAGATAGAGATCTGCGGGGAACTGTGACTGGGCAACTTGCGATCCGCGCAGAACGGTCTGGTGCGTGGTACCGGAATCAAACCATACATCGAGTGTGTCACGATTTTTTTCGTAATACGCCGCATCGACACCGAGAAATTCATTCAGATCCAGCGTATGCCACGCCTCAATACCGCCTTGTTCGACACGTTGCGCGACTTTTTCAAGCAATCGAGGTGTTTCAGGATGAAGATCGCCGGTTTCCTTGTGTACGAAGAACGCCATGGGTACACCCCACTGACGTTGCCGTGACAAGGTCCAGTCCGGGCGATTGGCAATCATACCGTGAAGACGGGCCTTGCCCCAGTCAGGATAAAAGCGGGTTGCATCCACAGCCTTCAGTGCTGTGTCGCGCAAGGAAGCGCTGCCATCCTTCGGTGTGCGGTCCATACTCGCAAACCACTGTGAAGTTGCGCGATAAATGATGGGGGTTTTGTGGCGCCAGCAGTGCATATAGCTGTGATCAAACATCACCAGTTTGAACAGAGTGCCTGAGTTCTCGAGTACGCTGCAAATCGGTTTTGATGCTTCCCAGATGGTCATGCCGCCAAACAGCGGCAGCGTCGATGCAAAACGTCCATCGCCCATCACCGGGTTGATGATGGCATCGTCCCTCATGCCGTGCGCCTTGCAGGATGCATAGTCTTCTACGCCGTAGGCAGGCGCGGAGTGAACGATACCGGTACCAGCATCCTTGGTGACATATTCCCCCAGATAGACGGGTGACAAGCGTGCGTAGCCCGCATCAGTGGATGACATCGGGTGATGAAAACTCACACCGGCCAAGGCCTCGCCGTTGCAGGTCGCAATTATTTTGCCCTCAAGGCCGTAGCGCGCGAGGCAGCTTTCCACCAGATCCTCGGCAAGGATGAGCAGTATCGTTTCATCCTTTTGCACAGTTTGTACCAGCGCATAGATGAACTCAGGATGCATGTTGAGCGCCTGATTGGACGGTATCGTCCAGGGCGTCGTAGTCCAAATCACCACATAACCTTGTTGCGCAGGCAGCGATGCCAGTCCGAACGCCTTGGCCAGACGCTCCGGTTCGGCGAACGGGAAGCCCACATCGATGGCAGGATCACGCTTGTCCTGATATTCCACTTCGGCTTCAGCAAGTGCTGAACCGCAATCAAAGCACCAGTTCACGGGCTTGAGTCCCCGGTAGACGAATCCCTTGTCAAGAATGCTGCCGAGTGCACGTATTTCATCCGCCTCATTGCGGTAGTTCATGGTGAGGTAAGGATTGTCCCAATCACCCAGTACACCCAGACGAATAAAATCTTTTTTCTGTCGTTCTACCTGCTCAGCAGCATAGGCGCGCGATTTGGCCAACACATCGGCGGTCGGTAGATTTTTCCCAAATTGTTTTTCGATTTGAATTTCGATCGGCATGCCGTGGCAGTCCCAGCCGGGTACGTAGTGCGCGTCAAAGCCTTCCAGTTGACGTGTCTTGACGATCATGTCCTTGAGGATTTTGTTGACCGCATGACCGATGTGAATATCGCCGTTGGCGTAGGGCGGGCCGTCGTGAAGGATAAACTTGGGTCGGCCTGCAGATGCCTTGCGGATGCGCTGATAGAGCTTCTTCTGCTGCCACTGCGCGACCCATTGTGGTTCGCGTTTGGCAAGGTCGCCCCGCATCGGGAAAGATGTTTCGGTCATGTTGACCGGGTATTTACTTTCAGATTTTTTGCTGTTGTCTGACATGTGGCGCGATCAGGATGGAAGTTCGGTAAGAGTCAGGTTGCGTCGTTCGGCAAAAAAGGCGCGCGCAGCACGCGCATCGGCAGCGATCGCCTCGGTGAGTGTGTCGAGGTTGTCGTATTTTGCTTCGTTGCGTAGTTTTTCTAGAAATTCCACGCGGATCAGTTTGCCGTAGCAATCAACGGCGCAGTCAAAGATATGGACTTCGAGTAGTACTCTGCCGTTGTCCTCGACGGTGGGACGCACACCCAGACTTGCAACGGCCGGTAGTGGGTAGTCAGCAAGGCCGTGTACCTGCACCACAAAAATTCCGTTGAGCGCAGGACGCCGGTGCGCAATGCGCAGATTGGCCGTCGGAAAACCGATCGTGCGACCTAGCTTGCGGCCATGTAGTACCCGGCCAGAAATCGAGTAAGGATTCCCGAGTAATTCCCGCGCATGCGCAAAGTCGCCCTTGGTCAGCGCAGCACGCACGGCGGACGAGGAAATACGCGACCCTTCGTGCAACACGGTGTGCAAGGCAATGACTTCGAAGCCGTATTTTTTTCCAGCCTCAGCCAGGAGTTCGAAATTACCCGCGCGTTTTGCACCGAAACAGAAATCATCGCCAACGATCAGCCACCTCACTTGCAAGCCCTCGACTAGGATCTGACGAATGAAATTTTCTGGCGACAGCGATGCGAAGTGCGCATTGAAGTGTTCAACAATCACGCGATCTACGCCAGCCTGTGCGAGTGCCTGCATCTTGTCGCGCAGGTTGGCAATTCGGCTGGGCGCGCGACTGTCATCGTTTGCCATCCGCGCGAAAAATTCTCTCGGATGTGGCTCGAAGGTCATGACGGCGGTCTCGACGCCTAGCCGTTGTGCGGCATCCGACACGCGCGACAGCAATGTTCGATGGCCAAGATGCACGCCATCGAAATTGCCGATCGTGAGCGCACATGGGCGTCGATCAGCCAGCGAGGGGAGTCCGCGAAATACCTTCATGGGCAGGGTATGGGGTGCAGCAATGCGAAAGCCCTCGATTATAGAGGGTTTCCCGTGGTTTCCCGCCGGATCAGCCAGCTTTCAGCACGGCTTGCCAGTTACGGCTGGGCAGTAGCGCTGAGGCAATCAAAAAAGCCGCTGAAGTACTGAGAAACCAAGGCTTGGGGGCTAGAATGGTTTCTTGCGCTGCGCAAGAAACCGGCCTATCGAGCCCCCGGTCAGTCACATGTCGGCCCAAAGCGCCTGCAGCGCCGCCAAAGCTGCGACGCCTGCGGTCTCTGTACGCAGTACACGCTCACCCAGACCGAGACACAGGGCACCGTGGTTGATGGCGAGACGCTCCTCATCTGCCGACCAGCCGCCCTCGGGTCCGATCATCAGAGTGATCGCTTGCGCTGGCTGGTGCCTGGCCCAGGCCTGCAGGGATCCGTTCGCTCGGGGCGAGAGCAAGATACGGCGATGCATACTGTGCTGCGCAATCCAGTGATCGAAACGTAGGGGCGTACCTAGCATCGGCAGGCGATTGCGTCCACATTGCTCGGCTGCTGCTGCCATGATGCCCTGCCAGTGGGTCATTTTTTTCCCTGCGCGTTCTTCATCAAGTCGGATCACGGAGCGACTGCACATCAGCGGTTGAATCCCGGTGGCGCCCAGCTCGACTGCTTTTTCAACGATCCAGTCCATCTTGGTGCCCTCGGGCAAACCCTGTGCAATTGTGATCGCGTGGGTCGGCTCGACTTCTCTCGCAGAAAAAGTCTTCACTGCGACTTCGACCTGCTTCTTGTCGATGCCTGCAAGTGTGCCGATGTATTCGCCACCAAGACCATTAAATAATGTGACCACATCACCGACTTTGAGGCGAAGTACTTGGATGTGTCGGGCGATTGGCTCGGGCAGGCGCAGCAGTTGGCCGACTTCAATCGGTTGATCGCAGTAAAAGCGCGGCATTGGAGATTTCTGCCCGGGGGCACTTGGTTGAATGGAGGTCTGCACCAATTGTAAGCGTCCGAGCCTGCTCTGGTAAAATCGCACGCTTTTCTGTTGGCGCCACGGAGCACGGGCCCCATCAAAACGCGGGTGCCAGCGCAGAGGTCGCGGGGCAGGGAGCGGACAGGCAGATCGACAGTACGGCTGTTAGGGCTTGCAGTATGCTCAACGACACCCTCGCTGCACGCTTGTCAGGAACCTCGCTGCTTTGCGACGCACACTTTGACAGAGACCCGCAGCATCACGATCATATCTTCATTCAATCTGGGTAATATGACTTCCAAACTCGACTCTGCTGTAGACACGCGCAAAATGGCGAACGCGATTCGCGCGCTCGCGATGGACGCTGTTCAAAAAGCCAACTCGGGACATCCTGGTATGCCTATGGGTATGGCCGAGATCGCGGTTGCATTGTGGGGCAAATATCTGCGCCACAATCCGACTGACCCCAAATGGATAGACCGCGACCGCTTCGTCGTCTCCAACGGTCATGGCTCCATGCTGCTGTACGCCTTGCTGCATCTGTCCGGTTATGCGTTGTCGATGGACGAGATTCGCAACTTTCGGCAACTGCACTCGTTGACGCCGGGCCACCCCGAAGTCGACATCACGCCGGGCGTAGAAACTACGACCGGTCCATTGGGTCAGGGCGTTACCAACGCGGTGGGTATGGCGCTGGCAGAGCACCTGCTGGCAGCCGAGTTCAATCGGCCCGGCTTTGAGGTTATTGATCACCACACTTATGTATTCCTTGGTGATGGCTGCCTGATGGAAGGCATCAGCCATGAAGCCTGCTCCCTTGCCGGTACCTTGCGCTTATCCAAGCTGATCGTGCTCTATGACGACAATGGTATCTCCATTGACGGCAAGGTGGATGGCTGGTTCCGCGACGACACGCCCAAGCGTTTCGAGAGCTACGGCTGGCACGTGATTCCGAATGTCGATGGACATGATGTGCAGGCACTTGATACAGCGATTGCCGCTGCCAAAAACTCTGATCGTCCAACGCTGATTTGTTGTAAGACCGTGATTGGCAGAGGATCGCCCAATATGGAAGGCAGCGACAAGGTGCACGGCGCCGCCTTGGGTGACACTGAAATCGCAGCCACCCGTGCGGCTATAGGATGGGAGTACCCGCCTTTCGAGATACCGGCAGATGTGTATGCTGCCTGGGACGCGAAGCAACGAGGTGCTTCACTACAAGCGACCTGGACAGAAAAATTCAACGCGTATCGAGAGAAATTTCCCAACGAAGCTGCCGAGTTGATTCGCCGCATGCAAGGTGAGCTACCAGCGTCATTTGATCATTCGGTTACCGCGCTCATTGAAGCCTGCGTACAGAAGAAGGAAAATATTGCGACTCGCAAGGCCAGCCAGAATGCGATTCAGGCGCTTGCACCCACCTTGCCAGAATTTCTCGGTGGCTCGGCTGATCTGACCGGATCGAACCTGACCAACTGGAAAGAATGTGTCGCGGTTCGCGCCGAACAGCCGGGCAACCATATCAATTATGGCGTGCGTGAATTTGGCATGAGTGCGATCATGAATGGTATTGCGCTGCATGGTGGTTACATTCCTTTTGGCGCGACCTTTCTGACTTTCTCTGACTACAGCCGAAATGCCCTGCGTATGGCAGCGCTGATGAAGCTGCGCTCCATCTTTGTGTTCACGCATGACTCCATCGGTCTGGGTGAAGATGGTCCGACCCACCAGTCAGTCGAGCACATTTCCAGCATGCGTCTGATTCCGAATCTTGATAACTGGCGTCCGTGTGACACCGTTGAATCCGCAGTGGCTTGGGGCGAGGCGGTACGCCGCCAGCACGGCCCGAGCACACTGATTTTCTCCAGACAAAACCTGCCCTACGTCGAGCGCAGTCCCGCGCAAATCGGCGATATCCAGCGCGGCGGTTATGTACTGAGAGATGACAAAGCTGCGCGCGCGATTTTGATCGCGACCGGCTCTGAAGTCGAACTAGCGCTGAAATCCGCTGAAATTCTGGCTGCAGAAGGTATCTCGGTCAGGGTTGTGTCCATGCCCAGTACCGATGTCTTCGAGCGACAAGATGCCGGCTATAAGGTTAGCGTCTTGCCCAAACACTTGCCGCGTGTTGCCATCGAAGCCGGTGTGACAGATTTCTGGTTCAGGTATGTCGGTCTTGACGGCGCTGTGATCGGTATCGATACCTTCGGTGAATCTGCTCCGGCAGGTGCGCTTTTCAAGCATTTCGGATTTACGACGGATAAAGTCGTCGCGGCAGTCAAGTCAGTGTTGCACTGACCCCGATAAAAAAATTCTCAGCAATAATCACTCAGGAGATCCATATGACTATCAAAGTTGCGATCAATGGCTACGGCCGCATCGGGCGTAATGTACTGCGCGCTCACTACGAGAGTGGCAAGAAAAACGATATCCAGATCGTTGCCATTAACGATCTGGGTAATGCGGAATCGAATGCGCATCTCACGCGCTATGACACGGCACACGGGAAATTCCCCGGTACAGTGGTAGTCGAGGGCGATTACATGATCGTCAATGGCGACAAAATCCGTGTCTTCGCACAGCGAAATCCTGCAGATATTCCCTGGGGTGAGTTGGGTGTTGATGTGGTCATGGAATGTACGGGCTTTTTTACCACCAAGGAAAAAGCTTCCGCCCATCTCAAAGGGGGCGCCAAGAAAGTCATTATCTCGGCACCCGGCGGTAAAGATGTAGATGCGACGGTTGTCTTCGGCGTGAATCAGGGGATATTGAAATCTTCTGATACCGTGATCTCCAATGCTTCTTGCACCACCAACTGTCTGGCGCCGCTCGTTAAGCCACTTAATGACACGATTGGCATTGAAAATGGCCTGATGACTACGGTACATGCGTATACCAATGATCAGGTACTCACCGATGTGATGCACGAAGACCTGCGACGCGCACGCTCAGCGACTCAGTCGATGATTCCTACCAAGACAGGTGCCGCTGCCGCAGTGGCCTTGGTGTTGCCGGAGCTGGATGGTAAGCTGGACGGTTATGCGATTCGTGTGCCGACCATCAATGTTTCTATTGTTGACCTATCGTTCATTGCTGCGCGAGATACCACCGTTGATGAAATCAACAGCATCATGAAAAAAGCAGCCGAAGGTCCTCTAAAAGGTATCCTTACCTACAATACGGAGTTGCTGGTATCGGTAGACTTTAATCACAATCCGGCATCGAGTAATTTTGATGCAACCCTGACGAAAGTCTCAGGGCGTCTCGTGAAAGTCTCTTCATGGTACGACAACGAATGGGGCTTCTCGAACCGTATGCTGGACACGACGGTAGCACTGATGAGCGCAAAATAAGCGGCCTGCCTCGCGGTTGTAAAAAAGCCCTGCAGTTCAACTGAGCTGCAGGGTTTTTTGATATGAAAAAGAGCGACTTTTACTTTTGCGCTGAGCGAATGAAGATAGCGTCACTGATTTTGTCGAATGCTGACTGATAGATCTTTGGATCCTGTATTGGATCGTCACGATTGGCTTGCTGACCATAGTCGCCTGAGGATTTTTTTCTTTCGACAAAATTCAAGCGGATCTTTGCAGATTTTGGGGAGAGTTCTTCAATGAATGCAGTCACTGCCGTTCTTCCTTCAACCCGCATCCCCGCCAGAAAAGAAAGAAATGCTTCGCTGCCCTTCGCACCTTTGGTGGGGGATTCTGCTGTAATAAAGCCGGTATCCAGATTGGCTGAATTCACGATATAGCCCAGATCCTGAAAGACGGACATCGCCGAATTGAACGCTGTCTTTTTGTCCACTTCAAACGATCGGGACTGATACGCTTGTATTTCCAGTGAGGTTTTGTTCTGTGGTGCATCATTCATTGCGCAACCGCCAGTCAAGATCGCACTGCCTACCATCAGACCGCACAGCACTCGTCGAAAGATGCCACCACCGTGGTTCATGCCGAAGCACGTTGCCACCCGATTGGCCGCAACTTCGGAGGCTGAACTATTGGGACCAGGGTTGGTTTTGATAAAGGTCGTCATGGTTTTCATGGCTCAGCCTCAGAATGAAGAATAGCGGGAAGAAAAATCGGTCACTGTTTTCACGCCTTTGATGTCTCTGAACTTGATGATTAGCGTGATGGTCCGGCTGGATTGCTCGAGACCTGAGCTGTTGCTGGACGCGCCAGCCAGAATGATCGTTGCAAACGCCGAGCTGGAGCTGGCATTCGATACCGTCGCTTGCTTTTGATAAGTCCACGACTCTTCGCCATCGGCGTTTTGTGTCACCAGATTGGGTGCACCAAAAGTCTCGATGACTTCCTGTTGCGTTGTGATGTTTTTCTTGAGTGTGATGCTGACCTGACCTGCGGTCAGATTGCTCTTGGACAGTTTCTGGTTTTCGATCTCGCGCTGCGTCGCGCATCCCGAAAGCAGAACGGCCAAAGCCATGCAGAGAACGGCGCATCTGTTCATGATTTCGTCCTGAATTAAAAAGGGTAATAGGTCGGGCCGGAGCACAAGTCCCTGCTGGGCAGCGACGTTGCAATAATTGTAATTAGTCCGAAACTTATTCGTTCGGTAATTTTTGTACTGTTGTACGGTCGCTACGATTTAGCAGCTGAGATCGAAAGAGTGAAAAAGAGAGAGCGTGACCATGTCGGGACGGGGAAGTTTAGAACTCATCTCGTTAGGTCGCTAGCGGCGTTGACATCCCTTGCAGGGCGCGCACCGGCTTGCACGCCAGTGCCGTTTGGCAGGCAGGCTGTATCTAGCCTGAATTCCCTGCTGCACGCTTGCCGTACGTCTGTAATGCCTGCGGCACCGCCGCCTTTCCATCGACCTAAAGAGATGGGTTCTTTGAGTCTCTTAGTCGTGTAAAAGAACTTGCTGCCACAGTTGCTCAACTACCTTTCGTGGCTCAGCGACCTTAGCCAGTTCAACACGCGCCCGGTCATGCCCGGTCAGGCGGATTTGATGCTGAAGTTTGCGGAAGAGTCGGTAGGCATCGCCTACTGCGACCGACAGCGTCGGGTCAATCAGCTGGAGCTCGCCCGCCAATTTCAATAGGGCGATGTTGCCAATATCACCAGTCATTGCAGGATATTGGGCCGCAAAGCGCAGCACCAGGAATTGGACGATGAATTCGATATCGATCATGCCGCCCGCATCGTGCTTCAGATCGAAGAATTCCGAGCGATTGGGATGCGCATCATGCATGCGTTGGCGCATGGCCAGTATCTCAGAACGTAGCTGAACGGGATCTCGCGTCTGGCGTAGTACCTGGGTGCGTAGTGCTTCGAATTGCGCGCCGATGTTCTGGTCGCCAGCGCAGAAGCGAGCTCTGGTCAGCGCTTGATGCTCCCACAACCAGGCAGACTGATGCTGGTATTTTTCGAATGCTGGTAGCGAGGACACCAGCAGACCGCTGGCGCCATCCGGTCTCAGGGCAACATCGATATCAAACAATATGCCTGCGGGCGTATGACTGGTCATCCAGGTAATGAAACGCTGCGCGAGCTTCGCGTAGATGGCGGGTGCCTCGGGATCCTCATCGTCATACAGAAAAATGACATCCAGATCCGAGGCATATCCCAGCTCCTTGCCACCCAGTTTGCCATAGGCGATGACGGCAAATCGAGGCTGATCGCGATGCTTGCCCGACAGTGTCTGCCAGACCGCATCCAGCGTCACCGAGATGAGGACATCCGCCAACGCGGACAGATGATCTGCGAGGCGCTCTACACTGAGCACGCCATCAAGATCTTGCGCAAGCAAGCGAAACAACTGAGCATGGTGTTGCTCCCGCAGTACATCCATCTGGCGTTCGGTATCGCCGTTGAAAGCCTGGAGTTGCTGACGACATTCCTGCGAAAAAGCCTGCCATTCTGGTTCCGTGTGGAGGATAGCGTCGTCCAGCAACTCATCCATCAATACTGGGTGACGCGTCAGGTACTTTGCCGCCCAGTCGCTGGACGCCATCATGCGAATAACCCGAGCCAAGGTATGGGGATATTCGGTCAGCAAGGCCAGATACGCCGAGCGGCGGGCGATGGTATCGAAAAAGTCGAGTAGGCGATTCAACGTCGCCGAACCGGATGCCGAATGACTTTGCTGGCCCAGCATAGCAAGCGAGGCATGCAGCAGTGCCTCTAGTTGCCCCCTGCGCTGTGATGGCAGTGACTGAATACGGTTACTGCGCCAGCTGGAAAGCAGGCGGCCAGCAGATGCCTGGGCATCATCAAAACCGAGTTGATCGAGATGAGCAGAAATCATCTCTTCCGTAGCCTCATCGAATGACAAACGCGAGAAATCGCTGCCAGCGCCAGGATCCGGCGATGATTTGTCATCAAAAATTTCGTCGAAGCGCGCCGCCACCCAATCGGTGTGCGTCCGTAGTGCATGCAGCAAGGCGGGCGTGTCTTCATGTCCCATGGCTCGGGCCATTATTAGACGATCTTCCTCTGCTGCTGGCAACACATGCGTTTGTGCATCGTCGAGATACTGCACTCGGTGCTCCAGATTGCGAAGAAAGGTATAGGCCTCCAACAACCTCGAGGTGACGTGGGCAGGCAGCAGTTTCTTTTCGGCGAGGATGCGCAGGGTCGCTCGGGTAGAGCGATCGCGCAGGCCAGGATCGCGTCCGCCACGAATCAGTTGAAATACCTGAGCAAGGAATTCAATCTCGCGTATGCCGCCGCGGCCAAGCTTGACATTGATGTTTCGCTCCGGATGGCGAGTTTCCTGTCGTACCACTTCTGCCCGTATTTGCGCATGCATATCACGCAGCGCGTGAATCGAGCCAAAGTCCAGGTAACGGCGGTACACAAAAGGTCGCACAATCGCTTCCAGCGTCCCGATATCCTCGGCACGCCCGGTCAGTGCACGAGCCTTAACCCACGCATAACGCTCCCATTCGCGCCCCTGTACCATCAGATACTCTTCCAGCATCCCGAAGCTGGCCGCCAGTGGGCCCGATGCACCATTGGGCCTCAGCGCCATATCTACCCGAAAACTGAACCCGTCGGCAGTGATCTCGGCAATATCCGCGATCAGTTTTTTGCCGAGGCGTACAAAGAACTCATGGTTGGATAGCTGGCGCTGACCCTCGGCGGTGACCACGGTATCGCCATCTTCCGGATATAAAAAAATCAGATCGATATCGGAAGATACGTTTAGCTCGCGTCCGCCCAGCTTACCCATACCGACCACGATCATTTCTTGAGTGGTGCCTGATTCCTCGCCCATGGGTATGCCGTGCAGCTCGCACTGGCTGCGGTACAAATCGGCTAGATGCCGGTTGATCACGAACTCGGCGAATGCCGATATGGTGCTGAGAACCTCATCTAGATCGCCCCGGCCAGCGAGATCACGCTCGGCGATGGCCGCGACCAGTGTGTTTCGCAGGCGCCGCATTGCCGCAGGCAAAGACGGCTGCACTGCCAATTGCACCTCGAGAAGCTGGGCAAAGTCCACCGAGGCAAGCGATAATCCGGCCATTTGCTCCAGTTCGGTATGACGCGCCGGGTCCGCATTCAGCCAGCGGCTGACGAACCTTGAAAGATTCGGACTGGTAAAAGGCGGGTTTATGCTCATCGGTTCACTGTGAGGTGTGTCGGTCATAGAGGAAGGCAGATTTGCAGCTATGATAACAAGGCAGACCATGCCCGGATGTAGGTCAGCCAAAGATCGTGCTGCTGGCCCTCGATGTGCTCGAAGCTCCGGTTTGGCGACAGATCGGGGGATCGATAATATGCATCAATAGTCCAGGTTTGGGTCGGGAGCACTGCATCAGTCTGCGGGCGATTGTTCCAATGAACTCACCGGTAGCCATCGAGATTGAGGCCAAAATTCCGTCCCATTGAGCACGGTATTCACTATCACCATTCCATTTGATGTCGAGCCAACCAGACTATCCAACGCGTACCAGACAAACCCTGCTGCTTGGGTGGCGTTCGTTTCGTGTCGGCTACGACAAGGTCAATCGGGTAACGCACCATGCGCTCGGCTGGTTCGTACTCACGCTGGTCGTTGTCTATTTCGGCTTCTGTGTCGCCTTCCTGTCGCTGCGCTACATCGTCTTGCCCAATATCGACGGATACAAAGCTCAAGTCGAGCAACTCGCAAGTCATTTCGTCAATCGCAACGTTCGTATCGCGGGCATAGAAGCCAGCTGGCATGGCCTGAATCCCCGCCTCAAGCTCGAAAACGTCGTGATTCAAAATGATCAGGGTGAGAGTGCGCTCGTGTTGCCAGAGGTGAACACGACTATCTCATGGTGGTCGGTTATGGGTGAGCTACGTCTGCAGGCACTGGAGTTATCGCGCCCGAATCTGGAGATCGAACGCGACAGCGAAGGGCATGTTTTTATCGGCGGTTTACGTATTGACCCCACCAAGCCTGATGATGGTCGCGGCCTTGACTGGCTGCTTGCACAGCATGAAATTGTGATCAGGCAGGGCGAGCTGCGCTGGCGCGATCAGCTGCGCTTGGCGCCTGAGCTCACATTGAGCGATATTAGCTTCATATTGCAGAATCGCTGGCGTACGCATCGCGCCTCGCTCAAGGCAACGCCGCCCGAATCGATGGCTGCACCTATTGATCTGCGCGTTGAATTCACTCATCCGTCGTTTTCGAAAACACGTGCAGATTATGCGGAATGGGTAGGCGAGTTTTACATCGATTGGCAAAAAACGCATCTTGAGGCGTGGAAGCCCTACATTGACATGCCTTATAAGCTTGCGGGAGGCGACGGGTCTGTACGCGCCTGGGTTGATTTCGATCGTGGCACGGTGGCCAACGTGACTGCGGATCTATCCTTGGCAAATTTATCGTTAAGTCTGGATCGGTCACTTGAGCCTCTCAAGCTGGTCGATATTAGCGGACGTGTCTCGGCCGGTGAAGTCATGTCGGGTCTCAAGCAGAAGATATTTTCTTATGGCGAGAGCGGTCATCAACTGACATTGACAAATTTTTCACTGCGTACCGAGCAAGGCGACGTGTTGCCAAAAACAACCGTAAGTCACCTTTACACCGCGCCTGCTGGAAGTAAAGCTGAACACCATGATTTGAAAATCACCGAAATGGATCTCGGTGCCCTCGCTCGGTTTGCAGTGCACGTACCTCTACCCGATTACATACGAAATGTCCTCTCTGATCTATCGCCCCGAGGGCGGCTTCGTGATTTTGCAGCATCTTGGGATGGCGATGTGCCGGGTACCGGATCGTATCGGATTGCCGGAAAATTCGATGCGCTGGGAATACAGCAAGACGGCGGGATTCATTCTTTTCCCGCTTTTGATGGCATGTCCGGTGAAGTGGATGCAAACCAGGACGGTGGACGCGTAAAATTACGAAGCGAGCACTTGAAGCTGCATGCTGCCAACGCGTTGACTCTGCCCCAAACGAGCCTGGATGATGTTTCACTCGAAGGTAGTTGGTCGCTGCGTGACAAAAAACAGCTGGTCATGCGTGTAGATACGATGCGTTTTTCTCAAGCGGGCATAGTCGGTATGCTTGTAGGCAGCTACACGATGCCAAGGCCACTCTCGTCCAACCGGTTGGGTGAGCTGGATCTGAAGCTGCAGCTTCCTGTGATTGAATTGCGCAATCTATCGCGCTACCTTCCTTCGGTGGTGGCTGGGGATACTCGCGAGTGGTTAAGCTCGGCGCTGCGGGAGGGGCGTGCGCGTGACTTGACGCTTCTGATCAAGGGAGATCTTGATAAATTCCCTTTTCAACAAAAAATCATGGGTGACAGTCCCCCCGGCGTGTTCAAACTCACCGCGAAAATAGAAAAGGCAATGCTTAGTCCCGCGCCCAAAGAACTATCGCAGGATCGACGCACTCTTTTGTGGCCCACGATTGAAGATATACAAGGTAATTTTCTCCTTGACGGTACCCGCTTGCAGATTCATGCAGATAGCGCAAGAACTACGGGGGTTGCGCTATCAGAGGTGAATGCCGTGGTACCCGATTATTTGAGCAGCAAGCCAGTGCTTGATGTCAGTGGTGTTGCACAGGGTTCGCTACAATCCATGCTTGCCTATGTAGGCGTCACACCGGTCATTGGCTGGATTGATGGCTTCACGGAAGAGGCCAAGGCCAGTGGTAATGCAAGGCTTGGCTTGAAGATACAACTGCCTCTGAGCGCGGTTGGGGCACCAACTGTCCAAGGTAATCTCAGGTTTGCGGGTAATGAGGTACAGCTGTGGCGAGCATGGCCATCGGTGCAGCAAATAACCGGTGAGTTGAATTTTTCGGAACAAGGTTTTCAATTGCCATCGCTGCAAGGGGTTTTGCTTGGCGGCCCATTAAGTTTGAGTGGTGGTACCCAACGCGATGGCGCGACACTGATCAGGCTGGACGGGACGGTTAATGCAGAGACTGCCGCTCGTTCGATCACGACACCCACAGCGAAGCGTGTATTTAAAAAAATCACCGGCAGTACACGTTACGCGGCCAACCTGAAAATCAGAAATCAGCGTCCCGAGTTGACGATAGATTCTTCTCTCTTTGGCTTGGCGCTGGATTTTCCGGCGCCTATGCAGAAACCGGCTAATGAAAGTTGGCCCTTACGCATCATCCTTCAGCCCCTGCCTGCGCCGGATGGTATTACGCCAACAGAAGAAATTCGAATCAGCCTCGGGCGCAATATCAATGCGCGCTATTTGCGACAGCGCAGCAATTTTCGAAATAGTGCATGGCGTATGGTGCGCGGTGGTATTGGTGTGAATACACCCGCGCCACAGCCAGATTCCGGTTTGACTATTCAGCTCAATGTGCCATCGTTGAATGCAGATGCTTGGCGCTCTACGATGACGGCGCTTATTGGAGAGCCGGGCTCAGGAAACCGGGATAGCCTGTCCTCCGCGTCAGGTGCAGGGCAGGGGGCAATGCAGAGTACCGATTACGGCTCATTTTTTGCTCCCGATGTGATCAATCTCCGTACGAATGAGCTTACGATCTTCGATCGCCCGCTCAATAACATGGTGCTGGCTGCAACACGTCAGCGTAGTGGATGGAAATTCAACATCCAGTCTGATGAAGCGGCCGGTCAGGCGAGTTGGGAAGACCCCTCCTCCGAGCGTGGTGCGGGCAAAATCACTGCGCGATTGTCCTCACTCAAAATGGAACACTCCGCGGATGCGGACGTGACCGAACTGCTGAGTGGTAAAAAATCGGCGGCCGAGTTACCCGGGCTGGATATCGTTGCGGATAGTTTTGACCTGCGTGGCATGAAACTCGGCCGACTTGAACTGGCTGCTACTAATGCGGCGATCATGACACCTGGCCGAGAATGGCGGATCAGCAAGCTCACGCTGACCAATCCTGACGCCAGCCTTCGCGCAACAGGACGTTGGCAACTCAATGGTAACGATAGTCAGTCCACCCTCAATTACGAACTTGATGTTAACGATGCCGGCCGGCTACTCGATAGGGTGGGTTTTGAAAAAGCGCTTAAGGGCGGCAAGGGCCGCATGGAAGGTGATCTTAACTGGAAAGGTTCACCCTCCGCATTCGATTTTCCAACCTTGTCCGGCAATGTGAATTTACGCGTGAGTTCGGGTCAGTTTCTGAAAGCAGATCCAGGTGTCGCGAAGTTATTGAGTGTGATGAGCCTGCAGTCTTTACCAAGACGATTGACGCTGGATTTCCGGGATCTGTTTACTGATGGTTTTGTATTCGACAGTATCGCGAGTACTGCCGCCATATCTCGCGGTGTACTGAAGACCGATACTTTCAAGATGCGTGGCGTGAATGCCGTCGTACTGATTGACGGCACGGTGGACCTGAATGATGAGACACAGAATCTGAATGTGGTCGTCATCCCTGAAATCAATGCAGGTGGCGCATCCGTGATTTATGGTCTGGCAGTCAACCCGGTTGTTGGGTTGGGCTCTTTCCTTGCGCAGCTTTTCTTGCGAAATCCACTTTCTCAAGCATTGTCGCAGGAGTACGTCATCACGGGTCCGTGGAAAGATCCGGTTGTTAAAAAATCAGCCAGCAAGCGTAAAGTGGAATTTGCGCCGGCGGAAGCAGAAAAAGCCAGCAGGCCGTGATCATCAGGTCGGGAGAACAGGTGCCAACCACCATCAAAATCGCAGCGGTACAGATGGTCTCTACACCAGAGCCATCCGAAAATATGCAGACCGTCGAGCGGCGTGTGCTTGAAGCTGCTGATGCCGGCGCTTCGCTGGTACTGTTGCCGGAATACTGGCCGCTGCTCGGACGTAGCGAACACGACAAACTGGATCACGCCGAAATACCGGGCCAGGGACCGTTGCAAGACTTGATGGCGCGCGTGGCCAGCGATGCCGGTGTATGGCTGCTCGGCGGCACCGTGCCGCTTGTTTCTGGTGTGTCCGGTAAGGTACTTAACACCTTGCTCGCCTACGATCCCCAAGGAGAGCTGTGCGCTCGCTACGACAAAATTCATTTATTTGGATTTTCCCGAGGTGATGAATCTTTCGATGAATCGCGCACGATCGTTCCCGGTAACGAAGTCCGGGTGCTTGAGACGCCTTTTGCACGCATCGGTCTGTCGATCTGCTACGACTTGCGATTTCCTGAACTCTATCGTGCGATGGGCCCCTGTGATTTGATTGTGATGCCCGCTGCATTCACCTACACCACGGGCCGTGCCCACTGGGATGTGCTGCTGCGCGCCCGCGCCATCGAAAACCAATGCCATGTCCTGGCCGCTGCGCAGGGCGGCGTGCACCCCAATGGGCGACGTACCTGGGGGCACAGCATGCTGGTCGACCCCTGGGGCGAGATTCGTACCATCCTGCCCGAGGGAGAGGGGCTCATCATTGGCGAGCTGGATCTCGGTCAGCAATCCAGTGTGCGCGAGAGTTTGCCGGCGCTTACCCACCGCACCCGTTAGGCCGATGGTGAACAAATCGGCGTCTTGTGGCGGGTCAGCGTAGAGCCGCGATGTGGGGACTGCGAATTTCAGCGGTTTCGAGCCATTGTTTTAGCCACCGAGTTTTTGCTGTCCTATCACCAGCGCTACACTCGCTCGGCCGTGCCAGCATGAACAGGCCCCATACAGTATGATTTCAAATGTCGGCGCTTCGAGATTCAAGCGCTGAATGTCCAACCGTCTCATTTAATTACCATCGGGCTATCCAACGCTATGAAACTGATCGAACCCAATATCCACACCCAGACCGCCGCGCGTGAAGTCCTGCTCACACCCAATGGACTGGACGAAGGTCATTTGCTCAAAGTGTTGGGTTCTATCTTCACGCACAAGGTCGACTACGCCGATCTCTATTTCCAGTTCACCAAGAGTGAGAGCTGGAGCCTTGAGGAGGGCATCGTCAAGACAGGAAGTTTCTCGATTGATCAGGGCGTTGGTATACGTGCAGTCTCCGGTGACAAGACGGCCTTCTCTTATTCGGATGAGATCTCCGAGCGCGCGCTGCTCGAAGCCGCTGCCGCAACTCGCACCATCGCACGTCAGGGTGCGGGCAAGATCAAAGTGGCCTCGGTCATCCAACCAGGTACTGCGCGCTCGCTTTACTTACCCAAAGATCCGTTTGTGTCGCTGGATGCCACTGCGAAAGTGAATTTGCTGGAAAAAATCGAAAAAATTGCGCGTGCCAAGGATCCGCGTATCGTGCAAGTCATGGCTGGTCTCGCAGGCGAGCATGATGTGGTGTTGGTAGTTCGCAGCGATGGCGTGATTGCTGCGGATATCCGTCCTTTGGTCCGCCTCTCACTGACTGTAATCGCCGAGCAGAACGGCCGCCGCGAGGTCGGTACCGCCGGAGGCGGTGGCCGGTACGAATTTACTTATTTCAGCGATGGTCTACTGGAAAAATATGCCGCCGAAGCGGTGAACGCCGCGCTCGTCAATCTGGAATCACGACCAGCGCCTGCGGGTCCCATGACCGTGGTACTCGGACCGGGGTGGCCCGGAGTGCTGCTGCACGAGGCCATAGGCCATGGACTTGAGGGTGACTTCAACCGCAAGGGATCCAGCGCCTTCTCTGGCCGCATAGGCCAGCGTGTTGCCGCCAAAGGCGTTACGGTCGTCGATGACGGCACCATCGCCGATCGTCGCGGTTCCCTGAATGTCGATGACGAGGGTAATCCTACTCAGTGCACCACGCTGATAGAGGATGGCATCCTCAAGGGCTACATTCAGGACACACTCAACGCGCGGCTGATGAAAATGCCCGCGACCGGCAATGGCCGGCGCGAATCCTACGCGCATCTGCCCATGCCGCGCATGACCAATACCTACATGCTGGGTGGCGACCGCGATCCCGAGGAAATCCTGGCCTCCGTAAAAAATGGTCTCTATGCGGTTAATTTCGGCGGTGGTCAGGTCGACATCACCAACGGCAAATTCGTCTTCTCGGCCAGTGAGGCCTGGATGATCGAAAATGGCAAGCTAGCCTACCCGGTCAAGGGGGCGACGCTGGTCGGTAATGGTCCGGATGTGCTCAACCGGGTTTCCATGATCGGCAATGACATGCGCCTTGATTCCGGCGTGGGTGTTTGCGGTAAGGATGGTCAGAGCGTGCCGGTGGGGGTCGGGCAGCCGACTTTGCGCATTGAGGATCTCACCGTCGGCGGCACGGCCTGATCGCCGTGATTATCGGTTTGGCAAGCTGACTTGCCAAACCCGGGGATTTGTAGCACCATCCGGCTTCGTCTGACGCTGACTGATGTAAACCAATGTCTCTGCTGCGCTTTTACTTTTTCTTTTACTTTAGCTACCCCAGCCCGACGGCGGTGGAGAAGCGGTAAGTTCACGTAAAAGCAAAGCGAACACGAACCGAATCTTAAAAACCGCCAGGGATGGCGGTTTTTTTATTTTTGCGCGAAACATTCCTGGAGAAACCCATGCCACGCACTGATGACCTGAGGATTAGAGAGTTGAAGGAACTGACCCCGCCGTCGCATCTGATACGCGAATTTCCGTGTTCGGAAAAGATTGCGACGGTCACCGCGAATTCACGCTTGGCGTTACATCGAATTCTGCATGGCCAGGATGACCGGATGATGGTCGTCATCGGCCCATGCTCGATTCACGATACCAAAGCCGCGATGGAATATGCGCGTCGTCTCGTTGAGCAGCGAGAGCGCCTGAAAGATGATCTCGAAATCGTCATGCGCGTCTATTTCGAAAAGCCACGCACTACCGTTGGCTGGAAGGGACTGATCAATGATCCGTACCTGGATAACAGCTTCCGCATCAATGACGGCTTGCGACTGTCACGCGAGCTGCTGATGAACATCAACGAACTCGGTCTCCCTGCGGGCAGTGAATTTCTGGATGTGATCAGCCCGCAGTACATTGCGGATCTGATCAGCTGGGGTGCCATTGGCGCTCGCACGACCGAATCTCAGGTACACCGCGAGCTGGCCTCGGGCTTGTCTTGTCCCGTTGGTTTCAAGAACGGTACCGATGGCAATATCAAGATTGCCGCTGATGCCATCAAGGCAGCGTCACAGCCCCACCACTTTTTGTCCGTCACCAAAGGTGGTCACTCCGCGATCGTATCCACCAATGGCAACGAGGATTGCCACATCATTCTGCGTGGCGGCAAGGCACCTAACTATGACGCAGCGAGCGTCGAGGAGGCTGCCAAAGCACTCGCATCAAACGGACTCTCTCAAAAGCTGATGATCGATGCCTCGCATGCGAACAGCTCCAAGAAACCCGAGAATCAGGTACCCGTCTGTGCTGACATTTCGGCGCAGGTGGCCGGTGGTGACGACAGGATCATTGGTGTGATGGTCGAGTCCCACTTGGTGGCGGGGCGTCAGGATCTGGTACAGGGCAAGGAGCTCACCTATGGTCAATCCATTACCGATGGCTGTATCGACTGGGAGAGTAGCATCACCGTGCTCGAAGGTCTGGCCGAAGCGGTGCGCCAGCGTCGTCTCGCGAAGACGGATTGAGCTCTGGTCAGCCTAACTGACTGCCGTGATGCCGGTCAGTTAAGCTGAAAATTTTGTCGAATCATTGAAGGTAAAAACGTCGTCGGATCCCGGCCTGCGCCGGGATCCAGTATCTTTCGCTGTTCACGCGCAGCTTAAACCCTTCACTAACCGCCACTGGGCGCAGCGATTCAGCGTCGTTGATACCGGATCAGTCCCGAAAATTATTAAATTCCAGCGGCAAATCCGTCACATCTTTTCTCAGCATCGCCATCGTTGACTGCAAATCATCGCGCTTGGCACCCGTCACGCGCAATGAATCGCCCTGAATGCTCGCCTGCACCTTGATCTTGCTGTCCTTGATCAGCCGCTGAATTTTTTTGGCATCCTCGGTCTCGATACCTTTTTTCACGCGGATCACCTGCTTGACCTTATCACCGCCGATTTTCTCGACCTTGCCGATATCAAGAAAACGCACGTCCACATTGCGCTTGGCCATTTTGCCAGTCAGCACATCCCGTACCTGACTCAGCTGAAAATCACTGTCGGCATATGCCGTCAGCTCCAGTTCCTTCTGCTCGACCCTCGCGTCACTGCCCTTGAAGTCGAAACGCGTGCCAATCTCCTTGTTGGCCTGCTCCACGGCATTCTTGACTTCGACTTGATTCGCTTCCGATACAACGTCAAACGATGGCATGCTGGTTTCCTCCCGAAACATTGATTGCGCAGATTCTAGCGGAAAAAATTCAGCCAGCCCGTGGCCGGTATAATCCGGCGCTGATGAAGCCCGCACCCACCATACTGCATGATGTCTCTTTGCGCGAACTCAATACCTTTGGTATCGATGCGGATGCCCGCACCTTTGTCCGCGTCAACGCAGTGTCGGATCTGGAAGCCATCGCCGCGGACCCCCAGCTGTCCGTGCTGCCGCGCCTGATTCTGGGCGGTGGCAGCAATCTGCTCCTGACCAAAAATGTCGCTGGGCTGGTACTGCACATGGTGAACACCGGTCGCACGGTAGTCGGCGAATCAGAGCAGCAGGTGATCGTACGCGCTGAAGCAGGAGAGAACTGGCATGACTTCGTCCAGTGGACCTTGTCGCAAGGTTTGCCCGGACTGGAAAATCTCTCGCTGATCCCGGGCAGCGTCGGTGCGGCACCAATACAGAACATCGGTGCCTACGGCAGCGAACTGGCCGAATTTTTTCATTCGCTGACACTATTTGATTTTGTCACTCGCGAGACGCGGGTACTCAGCCGCGACGACTGTCATTTCGGCTACCGGGACAGCATCTTCAAGCACGCATTGCGCGACAGGGCAGTGATCATTGACGTCAGCTTTGCTCTGCCACGTCAGTGGCAGCCCAACCTACGCTATGCAGAACTGGCCGCTGAGCTGGCTGCACGACATGTGTCAGACCCGACTGCACAAGACATTGCCGATGCCGTCATCGCCATTCGCCGTCGCAAGCTGCCTGATCCTGCACAGATAGGCAATGCAGGCAGTTTTTTCAAAAATCCCGTCGTGAGCGCGGAACACCATGCGCAACTGCTGGCAAAGTATCCCCAGCTAGTGAGTTATGCTCAGTCGGATGGCAGCATCAAACTGGCAGCCGGCTGGATGATTGATCAGTGTGGCTGGAAGGGTAGGTCGCTGGGCGCTGCTGGCGTGCATGAGAGACAGGCGCTGGTGTTGGTAAACCGGGGTGGTGCCACGGGCACGGCCGTACTCGCGCTGGCAGAAAAGATTTCAGACGATGTTCGGGCCCGCTTTGGCGTGTCGCTGGAAACCGAGCCCGTTATCGTCTGATGATCTGAGTTAAAACAGGCGGTGCATTAACCAAAGTGGCAAACGTAATCCACTGCTTCGGTAGCCTCAATTTCAAAGCTTGAATTACCTGGTACGTTAAAGCTCTGGCCCGCCGCATAAGTGGTCCAGTCCGCTTCATCCTTGATGCGTGCGCGGCAGGTACCTGCGGTGATCTCCATAATTTCCGGCACACTGGTATTGAACACCAGTGATGATGGCAAGATCACGCCGACCGATTTTTTGGTGCCATCAGCGAGAATGACGGTATGCGATACGCATTTGCCGTCGAAAAAGACGTTGGATTTTTTAACGACGGAAACGTTGTCGAATTGATTGCTCATGTTGTTTTTCCTTTGGGGTCAATTCAGAGGGCGTCATGCCGGCTCGGCCTAGCATCCATTGGCTTTACGTTACTTTACGAAAGACGCTGGACCCTGGCTTTCGCCGGGGTGACCTTTTCAGTTTATGTAGTCAACAATAAATTATTTGCCGCGCTTGATCTTCGCGTTCGCTGCAATCCGCATCCGCAGTGCATTGAGCTTGATGAATCCACCGGCATCAGCCTGATTGTAGGCGCCACCATCTTCGTCAAACGTCGCGATGTTCATGTCAAACAGTGAATCGGTTTTCGAATCACGCGAGACGATGATCACATTGCCCTTATAGAGCTTGGCGCGGACCCAACCATTTACACTCTTTTGTGTATGGTCGATCAGAGTTTGCAGCGCGACACGCTCGGGCGCCCACCAGTAGCCGTTATAGATCAGTGAAGCATAACGCGGCATCAGATCATCTTTCAGGTGAGCGACTTCACGATCCAGCGTGATCGATTCAATCGCACGATGTGCGCGCAGCATGATGGTGCCACCGGGCGTTTCATAACAGCCGCGCGACTTCATGCCCACATAGCGGTTCTCGACCAGATCAAGACGGCCGATACCGTGCTTGCCACCCAGACGATTTAGCTCGGTCAGTACTGCCGACGGCGAGAGGCGCTTGCCATTCAGACCAACGATATCGCCATGCTCGAATTCGATATCCAGATACTCGGCTGCATCCGGTGCTGCTTCGGGACTGACCGTCCAGCGCCACATCGATTCTTCCGCTTCGGCGCTCGGGTTTTCCAGATGGCGACCTTCAAAGCTGATATGCAGCAGATTGGCATCCATGGAGTAGGGCGCGCCACCATTTTTGTGCTTCATGTCAATCTCGATGCCGGCATCCTCCGCGTATTTCAGCAGCTTCTCGCGCGAGAGTAAGTCCCACTCGCGCCAGGGCGCAATGATTTTCACATTCGGCATGAGTGCATAAGCACCGAGCTCAAAACGTACCTGATCATTACCCTTGCCAGTCGCACCGTGCGAGATGGCATCCGCACCGGTTTCGCGGGCGATCTCGATCAGACGCTTGGCGATCAGTGGGCGCGCAATCGAGGTGCCCAGCAGATACTCGCCTTCATAGACAGTGTTGGCGCGGAACATCGGAAACACGAAATCACGAACAAATTCTTCACGGACATCGTCAATGAAAATATTCTCCGGCTTGATGCCGAATTTGATTGCCTTGGCGCGCGCTGGCTCCAGCTCCTCACCCTGACCAAGGTCAGCCGTAAAGGTGACGATCTCGCAGTGATAATGATCTTGCAGCCATTTCAAAATAACCGAGGTGTCCAATCCGCCGGAATAGGCGAGGACGACTTTTTTAATGTCGCTCATGTGCTTGTTTTCCCTGATGTCAGTAACGATTTAAATTTTGCCGAGTACCAGATACTCGAGTAACGCTTTTTGTACATGCAGACGGTTTTCGGCTTCGTCCCAGACCACAGACTGCGGTCCATCGATCACGTCGGCGGCCACTTCTTCGCCGCGATGCGCGGGCAGGCAATGCATGAACAAGGCATCCTTGTTGGCGCGTTTCATTTTTGCGGCATCGACGATCCAGCCTTCAAAGGCTTTCAGGCGGGCCGCATTTTCTTCTTCATAGCCCATGCTGGTCCAGACATCGGTCGTCACCAGATCAGCGCCTTCGCAAGCATCGGACGGGTTCTTGAATGCTGTGTAGCGTTGATGGTTAGCCGATACCAGTGCCGGGTTGATGTCATAGCCGGCGGGCGTGGAAACATTCAGGTGGAAGCCGAACACCTCGGCCGCTTGCAGCCAGGAATACAGCATATTGTTGGCGTCGCCGACCCAAGCCACGGTTTTGCCGGCGATGGAGCCCCGCTGTTCGATAAAGGTAAATACATCCGCGAACACTTGGCAAGGGTGATGTTCATTGGTCAGACCATTGACGACCGGCACCCGCGAATTAGCCGCGAAGCGGTTGATGATCTCCTGACCAAAGGTGCGGATCATGATGATGTCGCACATCCGGGACATCACTTGCGCCGCATCCTCCACCGGCTCGCCACGGCCCAGCTGGCTGTCACGGGTGTTTAGATAAATGGCAGCACCGCCGAGCTGATGCATGCCCGCTTCGAAGGATAGCCGGGTGCGCGTGGAATTCTTTTCGAACACCATCACCAGCGTGCGGTCCATCAGCGGATGGTAGGGCTCGTAATTCTTGAATTTGCGTTTGATGATCTTCGTGCGCTCGATCAGATAGTCGTACTCCGCGAGCGTGAAGTCGGCAAACTGCAGATAGTGTTTGATTGCCATAAATGAAAAACGGCAGCTAGCCAGGCCGGCAGCCGCCGAATGTTTTAACCCCTTGGATTATAAGGGGTTTGGGCGCATTCGGACAGGGCGCGGCTGCAAAGGAGTCGCTCTGTCAAATATCCGGTCTTCAGGCGATTTGCTTGCGTTGTAAAGCGAAAATTGATGCATCAATTACAACTCACATTTCGCCGTCAGTCAGGATTGAAGCGATAGGCATCCGGAGCGCGGGATAATCCGCAGGCCCAGTCGACCGCGTTGGCCGCCATTAATCGTTTCCATAGTCTGGTACGGGTGAGTCGTTTGTGTCCTGAGGCCTAGTGAAAGAACGTTCAATGATTTTTTATTTGGATTGGCTGTGTTGAAGAATGGCAAGCTTCATGCCACAGGCGTCCGATCCAGCCATCTTACGATCCGTTATGTGACGATCCGTAATTTGACGATCCAGAGACCATTCGCTCGGGGCCGGGATCGATTATCATTGTTGGAAAGAAACATGACTCATAAAATCCTGCTTGCTCCGGGAATATTTTTTTCTCAATATAGAGAGGTAGAGTGGTCCGTTCATTTTTATAGAAATCTTGCAAATGCTCTTGAGCGGCTTTTTTTTCTTTTTGGGTTGAAGTGCTTGAGAAAAGTTGTTCAATAGAATTCAACACGCTTGGATCAGTTTTTGGTTCGGGACCCCTGTAGCCTTGCCCATAAGAGTTATACCTGCCTTCTTCATGTGTTAGACACCAACTTTTCATTTCTTTATCAGTTGGTTTTGAGCTGATGCTTTGATTACGAACCTCATCTAATTTAACCATAAATCTGTTTTTTATATCTTCATCGGCGCTTTTATCTTTAAGATAATTTTTGATTGCATCTTTCATTTCTTCAAAACCGTTACTTATTTCTTTTATTTCTTCGCGAGTCATAAGATTGGATGTTACTGATCGTTGAAACAGCATAAAAACACGTGCATGATTCATCCAAGTTTCTTCGGTTCTTTGGTTTTTTCCGATGCTGCTGAAGTCTCTCAAGAATTCGTTGAGTTCATATTTTTCAAGATTTATTTCAAATTCGGTGTTTTCGTCATGAGTAACAAATTTCTCGGTTAATAATTTCTTTAGTTGATTTGTTGGTTTAACACCAACGCCTGCGGTACTCATTTCTGATTTAAAATCCCGCAATGCCTCCTTCGACTCGTCTTTATCTACAAGAATCCTTAGCGATGTAAATCCTAATGCTTTTTTTAAACCAGTGAGATCAAATTTTTGGGCAAAGTCTTGGGTTGTATAGCGAACTCTCGTCTTTATTCTTTCGAATAATTCATCAATAGAATCGATATTTTTTCTTTGATAAATTATTTGTTTGGTTTTGCCGTTTTCCAGTATTTTTTTTTGATAAAAATTGGCTGGGTTTTACTCCGATTGATGTTTTTGATTTTAATGGAGTCCATTATTTTGTGCTCCTCATGGGGTTTTTAGGCAGTCTTGTGCTCGCGACCAAAGTCCTCAAGGCTGTATTTCAGAGCATTCTTGATTTTTTCGAATGGGGTTCTGATTGATTTGAGATCCTTGTGCTGGTAGAAGTGCAGAATGGTATTGCCGTTTTCGTCGGTCTTTTTCTTGATCAGGATAGGCTTGTCGAATCCTTGCGAAAGGCCACCAAATTCTATTTGAGCGGGCATTGTTTTCAATCGTTATTCCCCCAGTTTTAAAATTTCTCAATGCGAAAAGCAGTCTGGAAGTGTAATTAGTCTTGGGATAAAAATTTTCTTTAGAGAACATTCGGCAGAAACGGTGGCCTGGAAGCACATAATTTTGTTTGTCGGAAGTGATTCTTGATGTTCTTTGGGAAAAATTTATTCCTTAGCTGATGCATCAGGCTAATTTTTGTTGTGTTTGTGCCGAAGAAAAGCGAGGGATTTTGTTACCAATAAATCGGTGCTTAGGCCCAGTGTGATTGCTTTCAATGAGCAGCAGCGAGGCTAGGGCAAAGTGGGTATCAGCGGTAGCCGGGTTTTTGAGATGACTCGTGCCTGAGCTGCAGGTAGAGCTGATGTCTGGCGGGGTTAATTTTTTCTTCGACCATCGCCTTGAGGATGGCGCAATCCGGTTCCGCCACATGATGGCAATTGGTGAACCGGCACTGCCCCAGCACGGATTCGAATTCCGGAAATGCCCGCTCCAGCATGCCCTCGGAGAGATGGTAGAGGCCAAACTCCTGGAATCCGGGTGAATCAATCACGCTGGATTGTTCATCCAGCGTATAGAGTCGGGTAAACGTGGTGGTGTGTTTGCCGGTATCCAGTCGCTGAGAAATCTCCCGAACAGCGATCTCTGCGTCGGGTACCAGCAGATTCACCAGCGAGGATTTGCCCATGCCGGACTGGCCGATCAGGATGGTCGACTGACCCGACATCAGCGGCTGCAACATGGCCAGTGTTCCGGTCGGATCCGCTTTTGCACTGACTTCGTGTATGGCATAACCCAGTCTTTGATAGAGCGCGAGCCTGTCGCGCGCTGCCGGTAGCAGTTGCGCTATGTCCGTTTTATTCAAGATCAGGTGGGCTGTGATGCCAGCAGCATTTGCCGCGACCAGCGAACGCGATATCAGATCATCTGAAAAGCCTGGCTCGGTCGCCGCCACAATAAACAGTTGCGTGACATTCGATGCCAGCAGTTTGGATTTGTATTGGTCAGATCGATAGAGCAGGGTGTCGCGTGGCAGGATTTCCTCGATGACTGCCTGATCCGGCGAGGTGGCGGTCAGGCGAACACGATCACCGGTGGCGACATCACTTTTTTTGCCGCGCGTGACGCACTGCAGGGTCTTGTCGTCGGCATGAGCGAGGTAATGTCGGCCGTGCGCGGCGACGATCAGTCCCTGCAGTTCAGTCATGCGTCAGTGAAAGCTGCGGTCGAAAACGGCATCGATCTTCGCGGCACAAATAAAGTCGTTGGCAGACAAGCCGCCTTTCCCCTCATTGACCGAGTGTGTGTCGTAGCGTACTTCGCAGCGGTTGTAGCCGACAACGAGTTCAGGATGATGGTCTTCGTTGTGAATGATCTCGGCGATCGCATTCACGAACGCCAGCGTCTGATGATAATCACCGAACCGAAACAGACGCACCAGCTTGCCATCGTCGATCGCCCAGTCACTCAGTTCGGCAAGTGCGGCGGCGATCTCATCTGCTGAAGCAGCCTGCGTCAGATGACGGCAGGCTACCTTCAGCAGCGATTCGCGAGTAATCATCAGTCGGCAAGCAGCTTTTGCACCCGGATGCTGGCGGGTGGATGGGAATCGTAGAAAGCCGAATGCAGAGGATCAGGCGTCAGCGTTGATGCATTGTCTTCGTAAAGCTTGACCAGTGCAGAGATCAGGTCCTGCGAATTACTGTGTTTGGCCGCAAACGCATCGGCTTCGAATTCGTTTTTGCGTGATGTGATCGACAGCACAGGAGAGAACAGAAAAGTGAACACTGGTAGCGCAAACATGAATAAAATCAGCGCCATCGCGTCATTACTTGCTGCCATCATGGGTTCCACACCCAGTCCCTGATAAAACCAGACTTGATTTTTCAGATAGCCGAGCAGTGCGAGTAAGCCCAACGAGATCGCGAACATAACGCCGATGCGCTTGATCACGTGATTGAGCTTGAAATGGCCAAGCTCATGAGCGAGTACGGCTTCGATTTCATTGGGTGCCAGACGCGATAGCAGCGTATCAAAGAAGACGATGCGCTTGGCCGCCCCGAAGCCCGAGAAATACGCGTTGCCATGAGCACTGCGGCGCGAACCATCCATCACGAACAGACCTTTGCTGGCAAAGCCGACGCGTTGCATCAGACCTTCGATACGCGAGCGCAGACTTTCATCTTGCAGGGGCGTGAATTTATTGAATAGTGGTGCAATCAGATTTTGATAAAAGCCCAGCATGAAAATCTGGAAGCCGCACCAGATCAGCCAGGCGTACAGCCACCAGAGTGCGCCGGCTTGTTCCATCAATGCCAACGTCACCCAGATCAGCGGCAGACCGATGACGGCGCCCACCAGGGTGTGTTTGAGCATGTCAGAGAAGAACAGACCCGGCGTCATTTTGTTGAAACCGAATTGCTCTTCCAGCCGAAATTGTTTGTAGTAGTCGAAGGGCAGATCAACCACGCTGCCAATCACCGTTACGGCGGCGATGAGACCCAGTTGGTACCCCATGCTGGCTCCGGCCACATCGAATAGCGCCATCGACAGCCACTGCAGCCCCCCCAGAAGGGTGAAGCCAAGCAGCACCGCCGCGTTGACCACGAGCAGCACAATTTTCAGGCGCGTCTTGGCAATCGTGTAATCAGCCGCCTTCTGGTGTGCTGCGAGCGGAATCTTATGCGCGAACTGCGCAGGTACTGCATCGCGGTGCTGGGCAACATGTCTAATGTGGCGCGAAGACAGCCAAAGTTTGACGGCTAGCGTTGCGAGCAAGAAGGCGGCGAACAATAGTGAGAAGCTGTGCGGGTCCATACGGTGTCTGTGAGAAAATGCCGGTTTTATGGTCCCCTTTATGAGGAGACCGGATCAGGAACAGATTATGTCACAAGCCTTTGAAGCGCATCCGGCACCCACAGCCGCTATTCGTCCCAATGAAATGAATCTCGTGTGGATCGACATGGAGATGACCGGCCTTGATCCGGATAACGACCGTGTTATCGAGATTGCAGCGATCGTCACCGACGCGGAACTGAATATCCTTGCTGAGGGTCCGGTCTTTGTCATTCACCAGGCCGATGAGGTGCTCGACAAGATGGATGCGTGGAACAAGGGTACCCACGGCCGCTCAGGCCTGATTGACAAGGTTCGAGCATCCACCGTCACCGAGGATGAGGCGGGCGCGCAGATGATGGACTTTTTGCGGCAGTACGTCCCGGCGGGGAAGTCACCGATGTGCGGAAATTCGATCTGCCAGGACCGGCGTTTCATGGCGCGCCACATGCCCAAGCTGGAGCAGTTTTTTCATTATCGGAATGTGGATGTCTCCACGATCAAGGAGCTCTGCCGTCGCTGGAAACCCGAGCTCATCAACGGTTTTAAAAAACATCAGATGCATACGGCACTGGCGGATATTCGCGAATCGGTCGAAGAACTGCGCTACTACCGCGCGCATTTCATCAAACTCTGACCATCAAACTCTGACAAGCTTGGTGGCCATGATCTCGCCTACCGGCAGCCGAACCAGCTCGGTTCAGCCCACGTCGCTGCGCGTGAAATTACTGCGCACGTCTGGCCTGCCAAAAGCGGCGTATCTGCGGGATCGATGCTTCGATTTCAACCGCGAGCTTGTGGCACTTCAGCGGGTCGTCAACCAGTCCAAGTTCTGCCTCATCAATCTCTTCCGCGCCCAGGAGATAAAAGGCGCGCAGCAGACCGCTTTGCGGTGAATCGCGCAAGGCCTGCCAAGCCTCGTTGCGCAGTTTCACACCCTCCAGAAATCCCCAGGCCCAGGCTTCGGCATCCAGCAGGGATTTGCCTCTCCATTGCAGCTCGCAAAACAGGGGCTCGAAATCGGCAGGCGCGACCTCGAGAGTCACTTCAATATCTTCCAGCGTGCGCGTCATCAGATGCGTGATTCTTTGTTCTGCCCGCGAACTGTCGAAGACAGGGAGGCCCTCGGGATCCGGTCCCCAGACCGCCGATAACCATTCAGAGAAAGGAATTTTTTCCGGACCAATGGCAATCGCGGTCAAAAAACCATGCAAAGCGTCCATGGTCATTGCATCGTCGCTGCACTGGTCTGACATTAGAAAGCGATCCAGTTCATCGAATTCCTGTTCTGATAGCAAAGGGTCGGTTTGCATAGGTAGCTCGTCAAGTCATCAGCCCACAGTGTAACCGTTGCGGCAAACCCGCAGCGTAGAGGTACGTTGAGACTACAATGTGGTCATGACTCCCCTGCCGCCGGCTTCTTTTTCCGAACTCTCTCCCGATATGGTGCTTGACGCACTGCAGTCCCTCAATTTGCATGGTGATGGACGTTTACTTGCGCTGAATAGTTATGAAAATCGTGTCTATCAGGTTGGTATGGAAGACACTGCACCTGTCATTGTAAAATTTTACCGACCCGGTCGCTGGACAGATGCTGCGATTCGGGAAGAACATCAATTCGTCGATGCACTGTATGCACAGGAAATTCCGGTTGTGCCGGCAATATGCATCGCGAACGATACTTTGCATATGCATCAAGGCTATCGCTTTGCTGTATTTCCCAGGCAAGGCGGTCGCGCGCCCGAGCTGGATCGTGACGATACGCTCAAGCAGATGGGTCGTCTGATGGGGCGCATTCACGCGGTGAGTGCTGATAGCGCGTATCAGCACAGACCTGCACTTGATGTGCTGAGCTTTGGCGATGAACCTCGTGCCTGGCTTCTGGACCATCATTTCATCCCACCCGATTTGCTCGACAGCTGGCAGAGCGTCACGACACAGGCACTCGAGAGCGTGCGGTATTGCTATGAGCGCGCCGGAGACCTGCGCTATTTGCGCTTGCATGGCGATTGTCATGGCGGGAATGTGCTGTGGACGGATGATGGACCTCACTTCGTCGATTTTGATGACAGTCGTAGCGGACCTGCGGTCCAGGACTTGTGGATGCTGCTCTCGGGTGAGCGTCAGGAGCGCAGCACGCAGCTAGCCATCCTGCTGGCGGGTTATGAAGATTTTTTCGAATTTAATCCGCGCGAGCTGCATCTGATTGAAGCACTCAGAACCCTTCGCCTGTTGCATTATTCCGCGTGGCTGGCCAGACGTTGGGATGATCCAGCTTTTCCTGCTGCGTTCCCCTGGTTCAATACGGTGCGTTACTGGCAGGACCGCATTCTGGAATTGCGCGAGCAGATTGCATTGATGGACGAGCCACCATTGTGGCCGCTTTGATCAGAGTCAATTTTTTCTGTTCCCGATTTTGATAGTCTCAGGCAAACAGCTGACCTGAAAGGACGCATCATGTTCCGCAAATTACTCATTCCGACAGATGGCTCGGCGCTGTCTGAAAAATCTGCGAAAGCCGCGCTTGCGTTTGCCTCTGCAACGGGAGCATCGGTGGTGGGTCTCTCGGTGGCACAGCTCTATCCCTTCATGCTCATGCCCGAAGCTGGCGCGATGGTGGATCTGAGTTCGTATGAAGAGATTCAAGACAAGACCGCTCAGCAAGCAATGCAAAAGCTGCAGGCCATCGCCGTAGACGCAGGCGTTACTTGTGAAGTGCTGTCGACGCGCGGCGTGCATCCTTACGAAGAGATCATCAAGACCGCCGAAAGTCACGGCTGCGATTTGATCTGGATGGCCTCGCACGGCCGCAAAGGCTTGGATAAATTATTACTGGGTAGCGAGACGCAGCGAGTGCTGTCACATGCACGCATAGCGGTACTGGTTTACCGTGATCCGGACACCAAATGACATCGCCAGGACTAGTGCGCCATGAGTACGGGCAGCGTCATTGATTCAAGCACTGTCCGAGTTGCACCACCCAGCAGGATTTCCCGAAAACGTGTGTGGCCGTAGCCACCCATCACCAGCAGATCAGATCCCTGATCAGCGCAGAGCGACAGTAAGGCATTCCCGATATCAATATCGGTGCGGCGACTGATGACATTGACTGCCACACCATGTCGTGCCAGATAAACCGCAAGATCACCCCCGGCCACTTCTCCATGGGCTTCGTCTTGTGCTGATGCATTGAACACCACCACATCGACCACGGAAGCCGTTTGCAGCAATGGCAATGCGCCGCTCGCTGCGCGGGTTGCGGTGATGCTGGCATCCCAAGCGATTAGTGCGCGCGATAGGGGCTTGATTTTCTGGTTCGCGAAAGGCACGATCAGTACGGGATGTGCGCTCTGCATCAGCACTGAAGCGGGGAAATCTGACATCAAGCCAGGCATGGGATCCTCCGGATCAAATTGCCCGATCACGGCTAGGTCAGCGTAGCGTGTTTGAATCCCCATGCCGGCGGCTGGATCGTCATCAATCAGTCGCGATTCCAATGAGGTCACACCCGCCATACGGGCACTTTCTTCAAACTGTCGCAGTGCGTGCCGTGCATGGTCACGTAATGCATCCACGTGATGCGATAGCACTGGATCCGGCGGGCGTATGGGATTGTCCTGAAAGACGAAACGTGAAATTCCCGTCATTGCTGTACCGATCAGGTGAGCGCCGTGTGCGATCGCGAGTTGGGCAGCCAGATCAATGCGCGTGGTGGCTTGTCTTGATGTGTCAACGTGAACGAGGAGAGTTTTGAAATTCATCGTGGCTCACTTTTTAATGTGCATCTACAGATTCAAGACGCTGGATCCCGGCGCACGCCGGTATCCAGCGTCTTTCAATGCGTATTCGATGACTCAAGGAATACCGATCAAATCATTGCGGCATACCAGCATCGCCTTTCTTGTTTCAACTCTAAGATTTATCGTCACCAGCGTCCAGCACCCGATCACATGACCGTTCCGGTATTTTTGAAAATTTTGATTCAAGTCAATTAATCAATCCCCCGAATTTTACAAATATCACCATAATCACCGAATGAGCTTGCGTAACCTGGACCACCTCTTTTCTCCTACATCAGTGGTGTTGATAGGCGCCACTGATCGTCCACAAAGTGTAGGCGCCACGGTCTGGAGCAATCTGTCCAGGGGCTGTGCAGTGCGAGGTGATTCAGACCTGATGGCGGTGAATCCTCGTCTGACACGTCTACAGAAATGGCCGGTCTATCCGGATGTCGTTAGCTTGCCGCAAACACCCGAACTGGCTGTGATTGCGACGCCACCGGCGACCGTACCTGGACTGATTACACAGCTGGCACAGCGGGGAACGCGCGCTGCCGTGGTTTTGACTGCAGGTATGGATGGCGATCATGGTGATGGACGCACGCATCGGCAAGCGATGCTCGATGCCGCCAGGCCTGATGTGTTTCGTATTCTTGGACCGAATTGTGTCGGCCTGCTGGTGCCCGCCTTGCGACTCAATGCCAGTTTTGCACCGACCGATGCATTGCCGGGCAAAGTGGCCTTCGTTTCGCAGTCGGGGGCGCTGGTGACTGCCGTGCTTGATTGGGCGAGAGCGCGCGATATTGGCTTTTCGCATTTCATTTCGCTCGGTGATGCAAGCGATGTCGATGTCGGCGATGTGCTTGATTATCTGGCCACGGATCCGCACACGCAATCCATTCTTTTGTATCTGGAAGACATTCGCAATGCACGCAAATTCATGTCGGCGGCGCGTGCTGCCGGACGTAACAAGCCCGTCGTGATTCTCAAGGCCGGTCGCGTACCCGAAGGTGCGCGTGCAGCAGCCTCGCACACCGGAGCGCTGGCAGGCCATGATGCAGTGTACGATGCGGCAATCCGTCGCGCTGGTCTGCTGCGCGTTCTGACAACCGAGGCCTTGTTCGATGCCGTTGAGACCTTGGCAAGAGCACGACCACTGATCAGTGAATCGCTGATCATTCTGACCAATGGTGGTGGCCCCGGTGTCATGGCTACCGATGCACTGATGCTGTCGGGCGGGGAGCTTGCCACACTGCCCGAACCGACCATCACCGCGCTTGACAAGGTGCTGCCCTCAAATTGGTCGCGTGGCAATCCTGTCGATATCATTGGTGATGCGCCAGTTACCCGATATCAGCAGGCGCTTTCTATCCTGCTCGAACATCAGTCATTGAACCCTGTACTTTTCATTCATGCGCCAACCGCGATTGTGCCCAGCGCAGATATTGCACGAGTACTCGCACCGGTGATAGAGCAATCCCATCATCACGTCATCGCTTGCTGGATGGGCGGTGCGTCAGTGGGCGAGGCTCGTCAGATATTCTCAGAAGCAGGGTTACCGCATTTCGGTACCCCTGAGGATGCTGTACAAGGTTTTATGCAAGTCGTGGAGTACCGGCGCAATCAGCGATTGCTGATGCAAGCGCCATCGACAAGCACGCCCTATGATGATCTGGATTTGCCAGCCGCACGCGCTGTGATCGATCGTGCACTGGCTGAGGATCGGACGATGCTGACAGAGCCCGAGGCCAAGATGCTGATGCAGGCCTGTCACATACCGATTGCAGAAACCCGTGTTGTGCATTCACCGGAGGAAGCTGCAGTCATGGCAGAGGCGATCGGATTCCCGGTTGCCGTGAAGCTGCTGTCACCGGATATCTCGCACAAGACTGAAGTTGGTGGTGTTGCGCTGGATCTGGACTCTGTTACAGCGGTACAAGAGGCGGCAAGCGCGATGCAACAACGGCTTTCGTTACTGCGGCCTGACGCGAAGTTAAAAGGTTTTTCAGTGCAGCCGATGATACGCCGCCCAGATGCGCAAGAACTCATTGTTGGCATCACCTCCGACCCAGTTTTTGGTCCCGTGCTCCTGTTTGGTCAGGGTGGCATTGCTGTCGAGGTGCTGCAGGATCACGCACTCGCACTGCCACCGCTCAACGATGTGCTGGCACGCGATATGATCATGCGTACCCGGGTATCGAAACTGCTGGCAGGCTACCGGAATCGGCCGGCAGCGGACATTGAGGCAATCAGTCGGGTACTGATTCAGGTCGCCCATCTGGCTGCTGAGTTGCCCGAGGTCGCTGAACTCGATATCAACCCGCTGCTCGCCGATGCCAGCGGCGTAATCGCTCTGGATGCGCGCGTGCTGCTCAAGCCGCTGCATCTGCATCATCCGCATGATCGGCTCGCGATTCGCCCCTATCCGCAGGCGCTGGAAGAGGTCGTGCAGTGGCGTGGTGCCGCATTGACACTCCGTCCGATCAGACCGGAGGATGGCGACGCGCACCTGAAGTTTTTCAGTTTGCTTGATCCTGTCGATGTGCGTTTTCGTATGTTCAGTACTGCGCGTGAACTTCAGCCCTCGCAGCTGGCGCGAATGACACAAATTGATTATGACCGCGAGATGGCCTTTGTCGCTGTCCAGCGCTGTGAGGATGGCAGCGACGAGACACTGGGTGTGGTACGCGCGGTAGCAGACCCGGACAACATCAATGCTGAATTTGCGATCATCATTCGTTCCGACCTCAAAGGTCTGGGCCTGGGTCAGATGCTGATGACCAGGCTGATTGCGTATTTTCGCCAGCGAGGCACACAGGCGATTATTGGC